>Ga0081540_1000205_pt1 | contig 61689 bp, 55 predicted proteins | sample TabmetS2T1R1_FD_71024 | JGI IMG/M metagenome (GOLD analysis project Ga0081540, IMG submission 71024) | Tabebuia heterophylla rhizosphere microbial communities from the University of Puerto Rico - S2T1R1 | ecosystem: Host-associated > Plants > Roots > Rhizosphere ...
GGCGAAAAGCTGATCGTGCAGCTCGCCACCTACGAGGTGACCGACCCGACGATCGATAGCCAGATGATCCAGCTCAAAAACTCGGGCGCCAATGTGTTCTTTAATATCTCTACGCCAAAGTTCGCGGCACAGGCGATCAAGAAGGCGGCCGAGATTGGCTGGAAGCCGGCGCACTACATCAATAACGTCTCGACCTCGATCGCCACGGTCATGAAACCGGCCGGGTTCGAAAACGCACAAGGCATCGTCTCGGCCTATTATCTGAAGGACCCCACGGACCCTCAATACGCAGGGGACAAGGACTTCCAAGCGTGGAAGGCCTTTATGCAGAAGTACTATCCGAACGGTAACCTGCTCGATGCCTCGAATGCTTATGCCTACGCGGCCTCCAATCTCTTGCATATCACGTTGAAACAGTGTGGCGACGACCTGACCCGCGCCAACGTCATGAAGCAGGCAGCCAACCTCAAGGACGTGCAGCTGCCGATGCTGCTCGACGGCATAAAGGTCAACACGAGCTCATCTGATTTCTATCCAATCCAATCGGTGCGCATGGCGCGCTTCAAAGGTGAGACCTGGGAGTTGTTCGGCGACATTATTTCGCATGACGGCGCGAGCAACTAGCCAGGCGTACGGTCGAACCAACCCGACCACGAGCATCTGCAATCGGGCCGCCGGGGAGATGCCGGCGGCCGCCGCTTGACGGCCTGCGCCTGTCTCACCGCCATCGCCTGAGCCGGCCTTTGCTCGCGCGCTCACCGTTCCGACCGTCCCCTGCTGTCCCCAGGTCGATACGCCAACCGGAGAGTTCCATCTCGACCCCTTTGCTAGAAGAGCAACATCGGGTCGCAACGGCCGGACCACACACCTGGTTCGGCACGCAGTTCGGCGCTCATGACTGTGAGCAAGGCGCGACCGACGCGGCTAAAGTACTACCCATGAGGGGGTCACCGCCGCTTGACCCATCGCGCCTTCCAGCTATAGCTTTTCATGAAGATCCAGCGTGGAGGGCTTAGCCCATGGGATCCTTCACCATCACGCCCCTGACGGATCACACCGGCGCCGAAGTCATCGGCCTCGACTTCACCCAGCCGATCGACGCGGAAAGCTGCGCCTGCCTCAACCGGGCCTTCGCCGAGCATCATGTATTGGTGATGCGCGACCAGCACTTCTCACCCGATGAATTCAAGGCGGCCGCACAGATATTCGGTGAGCTTCAGCAGCACGACAAGAAGGAGAACCACGTCCCGGGTCACCCGGACGTGTATTACATCTCCAACGACGAGATCGTGAACGGCAAGCGGGTCATCCCGGGTGAGACCTTCCACACCGACCACTCCAACCACCCGCGGCCGCCGAAAGCCACCATGCTGTTCCCGGTCGCGCTACCCTCGCGCGGCGGCGACACGCAATACGTCAATATGCACGACGCCTATGACGACCTGCCCGTGGACACCCAACGCCGGATCGACAAGCTCAAGGCGGTGCATGTCTATCTGAGCAAGTACAGCCCGCGCTCGCTCGGTCGCCTCACTGAGGAAAGCCGCCGCAACGTGCCGCCGCCCGGCGTGCATCCGCTGGTGCGCCTGCATCCCGAGAACGGCCGCAAGGCTCTGTTTCTCAATCCCGTGCGGATGGAATCCATCATCGGCATGGAGGACAAGGATGCGTTGGCGCTGATCGACGACCTCATGCGGCATGCCACTCAAAAGAAATACGAGTATCGCCACAAGTGGCGCTACGGCGATTGGGTGCTGTGGGACAACCGCAGCGTCATGCACCAAGCCAACCCCGACTACGACATGAACGAGCGCCGCTATCTCTACCGGCTCATGCTGAAAGGCGAGGTGCCCGCCTGACCGCGCAACACACAGCAGTGCTTGGCCGAGTTGAATCTGCCGCCCTTTTGGGTAGCGGCAACGGCGCCTCACGCCGCATCCGACATGCATCAAATCATAATGACCACCCGAGCAACGGGGGTCGCGAAGGGAGGACGTCATGGACTGCGACAGCCGGAGGTCACCGCATCCGCTTGCGCTAACCAGAAGAGGCGTGCTTGCAGGCAGCGCCGCGCTGCTGGCGCAAATGCCCATGCTTGGCACCAGCACAGGCAGGGCGGGTCCCAACGGAGCCATGACTCTCGCCTGGCACACGGCGATGGCGCCGCGGTGGCTCGATCCGCAGGAACATGACGGCACCGCCACGCCAGACAATTTCATCACGGCGCTGCACGATGCCCTGATCAAGAACTCCGGCACCACGCTCTACGACCATCCTGCCCTCGCCGAGCGCTACGAGTTTGCCAAGGACGGCCGTAGTGCCACCTTTTGGCTGCGCGAGGGCAGCAAGTTCCACAACGGCGAGCCGGTCACACCCGAGGACGTCAAGTTCAGCTACGAAAGCTACCGTGGCGCGCTCGCTTCCGCCTTCAAGGCCAAGACCGAGGCCGTCGACATCGTCGATAGGCGCACCGTTCGCTTCCGCTTCAAGGAACCGTTCCTGGATTTCCTGCTGCTGTTGGGCTCGGGCAATGTCAGCGGGGCCGGCTGGGTCGTGCCGGCCAAGTATTACCAGCAGGTCGGCCCGGACGGGTTCAAGCGCAAACCGATCGGCGCCGGCCCTTACAAGCTGGCCTCAGTGGAGGCGGGGGTAAAGCTCCAGTTCGAGGCGTTCGAGCACTACTACAAGCCCGTGCACATCAAGAGCTTGACCATGGTGTCGGTGCCGGAGGCGGCAACCCGCCTGGCTATGCTGGAGCGAGGCGAGGCGGATCTGATTTACCTCCTTCCCGGCGAGCTGATCGACCGCGTGAAGAAAAATCCGAAGCTGATGCTGGCGCCGGTCCTATCCGGCAGCTTCTGGCTTGAGCTGGTCGGCTTCCAGGACGCGAAGTCTCCCTTCCACGACAAGCGGGTGCGGCAGGCGATCAGCCTGGCCATCAATCGGGCGGCGATCAACGAAGCGGAGTCCGCCGGGTTCGGCAAGAACAGCGGCAACTGGATCAACAACGACGTCGAATATGGCCTGCAGTGGCCGGAGCTGGAGTTCAATCTCGAGAAGGCGCGAGCGCTCATGCGCGAGGCCGGCCACCCCAACGGCTTCAGCGTCGACTGGCTGACGCCGCTGGCACCCTACTACCCCCGGGGCGAGCGCATCGTGGCACAGCTGCAGGCGATCGGCATCCGCGCCAAGCTGCAGGTCATGGAGCGCGGCGTCTTTTTGCAGCGGACCCGGGCTGGCAAGGAGCAATGGCCGGGCGTACAGATGATCATGCACGGCGCGCGCATCGGTGGGACTTGGACCAACTGGTACGAATCCTTTTTCAAGTGCGGCGGGTTCAATGCTGCAGACCGTGTGTGCGTGCCAGAACTCGATGCCAAGTTCGACCGGTACCGGGCGTCGGTCGACCCTGCAGAGCGCAAGCAGCTGGCCGAAGAAGTGCAGCGCAGCATCATGGAGAATTACTATTTGGTGCCTATTTTCCGCCACGCCTTCATGAACGCCATCGGCCCGCGCATCGCTGCGCAGAAATGGCAGGACGTGTTCCCGACCATCACCACGGGCTACGCCTACCCATGGGAAGACATCAAACTCAAGGAGTAGCAGGCAAGAGCGTCTAGGCGAAGGGTATCGGCCATGCGGCAGTTCATCATCCGGCGAACCTGCTACAGCATCATCACCCTGCTGATCCTGAGCCTGACCATCTTCACCGTGGTCCGGCTCACCGGCGATCCGGCGACGCTGATGGCCGAGCCGGGCGCACGGGCAGAGGATTTGGCTCGGGTTCGTGCTCAATGGGGGCTCGATCGCCCCTGGCCGGTGCAGTATGCCCACTTCGTGCAAAACATCATCGCCGGCAACCTGGGCATCTCCTTCAACTACCGCATGCCCGTGAGCGAGCTTTATTTCGAGCGCCTACCCAATTCCCTGCAGCTGGCGCTTGCCGCGACGCTGCTCTCCTTCCTCATCGGCATCCCCGCCGGCCTGCTTTCGGCCGTGCGCGTCGACGGCGCCTGGGACCAGGCGGGAAAGGTCGTGGCGCTGCTGGGTCTCTCCATCCCGGGTTTCTGGCTTGGGCTGGTGCTGATCCTCGTCTTCTCGGTATGGCTGGAGTGGCTCCCCACCGGTGGCAAAGGGGACTGGCGCAACCTTCTGATGCCGGCCCTCGCGCTCGGTTGGTATTTCGCCGCCTCCCTCTTGCGCCTCACGCGCTCGAGCATGCTCGAGGTCATGCGCAGCGAGTACATCAAGCTCGCGCGCCTCAAGGGTTTGCCCGGCTACGTCGTCATCGCCAAGCACGGCTTCAAGAATGCACTGGTGCCGGTGCTGACCCTGGCGGGCGTCAACCTGGTGGTGATGGTGAACGCCGCCGTCATCATCGAGGTGATATTCGCCTGGCCCGGCATCGGCCGCCTGTTGTTCGAGGGCATCTTCCAGCGCGACTTCCCTCTTGTGCAGGGAATTGTCGTGCTGGCCGGCATCATGATTGTGTTCGTGAACCTGCTGATCGACATACTCTACGCCTACATCGACCCACGTATCCGGCTGACCAGATAGGCTGACCATGTCAATTACCACCGCGCCGCGCGGCATCGAGGCTTTCGCACCGGGGCTGTTGCGACGGTTGCTGCGTGGTTTGCCGCTCCTGCCGTTCCTCATCCTCGTGCCGTTCGTGCTGGCTGCGGTGTTCGCCGACGTCATCGCGCCCTACGACCCAACGGAGCCCGTGCCGGGGGCGAAGATGTTCGAGCCTCCCTTCTGGATGGAGGGCGGCAGCACGGCGACGCTGCTCGGCACCGATTTCCAGGGTCGCGACTCGTTGAGCCGGTTGATCTTCGGTGCCCGCGTCTCACTGATCGTGGGGCTGATGGGAACGGTGGTGGCCGGCGGCCTCGGCACCGCCTTCGGCATCATGGCGGGCTATCTCGGCGGCTGGGTGGACCAGCTCATCATGCGCCTCACCGACGCCTGGCTGGCCCTGCCGGCGCTGGTGTTTGCCATCTTCCTTGCCACCGTCGTCGGCCCCAGCATGTGGAACATCATCATCATACTGGGGCTGGTTTACTGGACCCGCTATGCGCGCGTTATTCGCGGCGAGGTGCTGAGCTTGCGCGAACGCGAGTTCGTTCAGCTGGCTGAGATTGCCGGTGCCTCGCGCCGGCGCGTGATTTTCCGGCACATCCTGCCCAATGTGTTGAATACGACGATGGTGCTGGCGAGCCTCACCATTGGCGTCGTGATCATCGCCGAAGCGTCGCTGAGTTTCCTCGGCGTGGGCGTGCCGCCGCCGGAGCCCGCCTGGGGGCTGATGCTGTCGGAAGCCCGCTCGACGCTGATGGCGGGCAAATGGTGGCTGACGATCTTTCCGGGCGCCTGCATCCTGTTGGTCGTGCTGGCCACCCAGCTGCTCGGCGATTGGCTGCGCATCCGCCTCGATCCTCAACAGCGCAATCTCTAGCGTGGTACCCGGCATGAGCGTGCCATTGTTGGAGGTCCGCGGGCTGCAGACGCACTACTTCAGCTTCGGCGGGAGCCGCATCGTCAAGGCCGTCGAGGGCGTCAGTTTTAGCCTGCACGAGGGTGAGACGCTCGGCCTCGTCGGCGAGTCCGGATGCGGCAAGACCACCACCTGCCTGTCGATCGTCGGCCTGCTGCCGCCCGCCGCGCGCGTCGTCGGCGGCCACATCAACCTCGACGGTTCGGACCTGGCGAAGAACAGCCCCCGCCAGATGCGCCGCCTGCGCGGCGGCGCTATCGCCATGATCTTGCAAGACCCGATGGCCTCGCTCAATCCGCTGTTCAGCATCTATACCCAGGTCGCCGAGCCCGCCTATTACCACCTCGGCATGCGCAGCCGTTCCCTGCGCCGGCGCGTCGAGGAGCTGCTGCGGGCCGTGCGCATCCCATCTCCGGCCATGCGCATGCGCGGCTATCCACATCAGATGAGCGGCGGCATGCGCCAACGCATCGTCGGCGCCATCGCGCTCGCCGGCGGACCCAAGCTCATCATCGCCGACGAGCCCACGACCAATCTCGACGTCACCATCCAGGCCCAGTATCTCGACCTGCTGATGGACATCCAGCAGGAAACTGGCGTGGCGCTGATCTTCGTCACCCACAACCTCGGGATCGTCGCCAGGATGTGCAACCGCATGGCGGTGATGTATGCGGGCCGCATCGTGGAGATGGGTGCGGTGCGCGACCTGTTCAGCGCACCCAAGCATCCCTACACCCGGGCGCTGCTCGGCTCCATGGCCAAGCTCGGGAGCAAGCAGCCGCTCTATGCGATTCCGGGCCAGCCTCCCGATCTGGCACGGCCGCCGTCGGGTTGCGCCTTCCATCCTCGTTGCGCCGACGCGATGCCGCGTTGCCAGACGCAGGATCCCGCCGAAGTCCAATGCGGCCCGGAATGGATGGCGCGATGCTGGCTGCCACGGCTCGCGGCGGAGGTGGCTCATGACCGCGCCGGTACTTGAGCTCGACGGAGTGCGCAAGTACTTCCCCGTGGGCGCGGGCACGCTGCTGCAGCGCAGGACCGCCTGGGTAAAGGCGGTGGAAGGCATTAGCTTCACCATCGCCGCCGCCGAAACGCTGGGCTTGATCGGGGAATCGGGCTGCGGCAAGACCACCACCTGCAAGCTGATCTTGTTGCAGGAACGGCCCACGGCGGGCACCATCCGATTCGATGGCGAGGACGTTAGCGCCCTCAAAGGGCCGGCGCTGATGCGCTACCGCCGGTCGGTACAGGTGGTATTTCAGGACCCGTTCGGCTCGCTCAGCCCGAGGATGCGCGTCGGCAGCATCATCGCCGAGCCGCTGGAGATTCACACCGACCTCTCCCGCTCCGACATGCGCAAGCGTGTGGCTGAGGTGCTCGAGCTTGTTGGGCTGCGGCCGGACGTGGCCAACCTGTTCCCGCATGAGTTCAGCGGCGGTCAGCGCCAGCGGGTTGCCATCGCCAGGGCATTGGCGACCAACACCCGGCTCATCGTGCTCGACGAGCCCGTCTCTGCTCTGGACGTGTCGATTCGGGCGCAAATCATCACCCAGCTCGAAGAGCTGCAGCGGAGCTTGGGCGTCAGCTATCTCTTCATCGGTCACGATCTCGCCACCGTCGCCCACATCAGCCATCGCATCGCCGTGATGTATCTCGGCCAGATCGTCGAAAGCGCCAACAGCACCGAGCTGTGCGCGCGGCCCTTGCATCCCTATACGCAGGCGCTGCTCATCGCCGCGCTGCCGACGCATCCGGACGACAAGCGGGAGAGGCTGGCCCTGAGGGGCGAAATTTCTAGTGCACTAGCGCCTCCCCCGGGCTGCCGGTTTCATCCGCGCTGCCCGCGCGCCATGCCGCGCTGCGCCGCGCAGATGCCGGTGAGCCGCGAGGTTGCCCCAGGCCACACCGTGGCGTGCCATCTGTACTAGCACTACTTTGGCAGATTTGCTTTAGACCGGAGTCGGCGGAGCGATCGTCGGCAGTGCGGGCACCGTTGTAGCGGTCGAATGATGAGGTTGAGGATTGCATTTCGCACCGCAGGCAAGCTGGGTTGCGGTGGTGGTCCGTCGATTCTTTTTTTCCCGCCCCGCCGTTGCGAGGCGGCGATGCTGGAGGAAGCCATAGGCGATCATCGTCATGAGCGCGTGTCGGTGAAGGCCCTGCCAGGATCGACCTTCGAAGTGATCGAGGCCTAGTTCTTCCTTCATCTGCTGATGGGCCTGTTCGCAGATCCATCGCGCCTTGATGGTGGCGGCCAACGTGCCCAGATCGGTGCCGGCCGGCAGGTTGGAGAGGTAGTATTTCTTCTCTCCTGACGCACGCTGTTCGCCAATGAGCCAGGCTTCATCGCCGGGTAGATGTTGCTGGCCCTTGTCCTTGATCCGCTGGGGTGGCCCATCGGCTGTACGCACGCGGACAGCAGCGAAACGGGCCTTGAGCTTTCCTTTCGTGCCGGTACGCCAAGTGATGTTCTGCCATTTGGCGCTGGCCAGCATGTCCTCGGCCGCCACCGACAGAACATCTGGAATGGAGTGCTGACGCCGACGGCCGCGTCTGGCGATTGGGAAGATGAGTTGCACGCCAACAGAGTAGACCTTGAGGTGACGAGGGATGCCGACGGCCCAGGTCAGGTTGCGACCCGTCAGCGCCTGGCGGAACGGTGCGCTCAGCCCGTAGCCGGCATCGGCCAGCACGCAGCCAAACCGGACACCGCCCACGATCAAGCGATCAATTTCGGCAAGCGCGATCTGCGGCTTCGTTCGTGCAGCCCGGTGTGGGATCGGAACGCCGGCTCGCCTCAAACGTGCCGGGTCGTTCGTCCAGCTCTGCGGCAGGAAGAGGCGTAACCCCACCGTCATCGGCACTTCGCCGCGCGCAAGCGTCAAGGACACCAGCGTCTGGCAATTGGCGGTCTTCCCAAGCGCCGACGCATATTGCGAGGCAACGCCGACAGAATGCTCGCCTTTCTTCGGTAGGGCAGTGTCGTCGATCACCAACACCGCATCACTGCCGCCGACCAGCTTATCGGCTTGAACAAGAAGCTCTGCCTCTAGAGGAGCCGCATCCCAGACACCGTCAGCGATGAAATGATGCAACTGGTCATAGTCGCCACGCGTAACCCGCTCGGCGATGGGCGCTATGCTCTTGCGATCGCCTGGCCCGATCAAACCCGCAACGTAAAGCGGACACATCCGCCGCCGCGCCTTGTGACCCAGTCGCTCCAGAAACGGCTCGAGCCAACGCGCAAGCCCAACCTCCCAGTCGGTCCTCTGCATGGTCGGCCCCTCCATAAGCCGACCACCCATGAATCACTGAAAAGCCGATTCGTGAATCCCCACCCGCATCCCGAGAAGAAAAAATCTGCCAAAGTAGTGCTAGGGCGTGGACTCAATTGATCGCAGCCAAATTCGCATGGAGGCGAGCTTGACGAAAGCGAAGAAGTTGGCACCGAGCTTATCGTATCGCGTGGCAACCCGTCGAAACTGCTTCAGCTTATTGAAGAAGCGCTCGACATGATTGCGCTGGCGATAGAGCGACTTCTTCCAGCGAAACCTGGTCTTGCGATTGGAGCGGTTGGGAATGTTGGGGATCGCGCCGTGATCGCGGATGCACGCACGGACGCCATCGGCGTCATAACCCTTGTCGCCAATCACAACAACACCTTGCTCGATGCCTTCGAGCAGCGGCTCGGCATGCATCACGTCGTGATCATTGCCCGGCGAGATCAGGAGCTGGACCGGGCGGCCTTGCGCATCGACGCGCGCGTGGATTTTCGTGGTGAGCCCGCCTCGGCTTCGCCCCACACAACGATCTCCACTTTTTTTTCGACTCCGGAGGCATGCTGATGCACGCGCACGATCGAACTGTCGATCATCTGCACGTTGCCATCGTGCGCCTTAACGATGGCGTTCATCAATCGGTCCCAGACCCCAGCTTTGCGCCAGCGGTTGAAGCGATTGTAGGCCGTCGTGTAGGGACCATATCGCTCCGGCATGTCCCGCCACGGCGCGCCAGCGCGCAGCACCCAGAAGATACCGTTGAGGACGCGCCGATTCTTCTTCGGTTTGACGCCGCGCCGCTTCGTCGGCAGCAGCGGCTCGATCACGCTCCACTCGAAGTCCGTGAGATCGTAGCGCATGATCCAGGCCCCGATGTTTGGGAGCGTGAATCACTGTTCGAGCCCCGTGTCCAGCGAAAAATTGAGTACAGGGCCTAGAACAGGCTCTTGGCTGCCGCATCTGCCGAGCTGACCAGCGGCGCCGGCCAAACGACATAGAGCAGCACGAACAGACCCGTCAGCGCCATCACCAGGCCGGCCTTGGCGGGGACCGCCAAGAACCTTTCCTTCGGCGCGTCGAAGAACATGATCTTGACGATACGAACATAGTAGTAGGCGCCCACGACGCTGGCGAGGACGCCGAAGATCGCCAGCGGCCACAGCCCCTCTTTCACGGCCGCAACAAACACGTAGAACTTGGCAAAGAACCCGGCGAGCGGCGGCAGGCCCGCCAAGGAGAACATCAACAGGCCCAGCACGCTGGCCATGGCGAGATTGCTCTGGGCCAGACCGCTCAGCTCGTCGATCTCCTCCACCATGCCGTCGGCGCGGCGCATCGACAGCACGCAGGCAAAAGCGCCGAGCGTCATGGCCACATAGACGACGAGGTAGATGATGGTGCCGCGCGCGCCCTCGGGTGAGGCGGCGGCAAGCCCGATCAGCATGTAGCCGACGTTGCCGATGGCCGAATAGGCCAACAGCCGTTTGATGTTGCGCTGGCCGATGGCGGCAAAGGCGCCAAGGCCCATGGAGGCGATGGCCAGCGCGCTCATCACCTGCTGCCATTGCGGCGCCACCCCGCCAAAGGCACTCAAGCTAACGCGCATGAAAAGCGCCACCGCCGCCACCTTGGGCGCCGAGGCCAGGAAGTTGGTGACCGGGGTGGGCGCGCCCTCGTAAACGTCCGGCGTCCACATGTGGAACGGCACGGCCGAGATCTTGAAGGCGATGCCGACCAGCAGAAAGACCAGGCCGATGACGAGGCCGATGTTTTGAGCGGCCCCGGCCGCCTTGCTGGCCTGGGCGATGGCCGCGAAGCTGGTCGAACCCGTAAAGCCGTAGATCAGCGAGGCGCCGTAGAGCAGCATGCCCGAGGAGAGGGCACCCAGCACGAAATACTTGAGACCGGCCTCGCTCGAGCGCACATCGTCGCGCCGGATGGCGGCCACCACGTAGAGCGCCAGGCTCTGCAGCTCGAGCCCCAAATAAAGGGCGATCAGATCGTTGGCGGAGATCATCATCATCATGCCGGCGCTGGCCAGCAGCACGAGCACGGGATATTCGAACGTCAACGAGCGCGTCTCGCGCATGTAGTCGAAGGACAACAGCAAGGCGCCGGCCGAGCCGACCAAGGTCAAAATCTTCATGAAGCGCGCAAAATCATCGACGACCAAGCCGCCCTCGAACAATAGCTGCGTCCCCGGCAGCTGTGCCAACAGCCGCCAAAGCGCCACGCCGACCACGGCGAGCGCCAGCCAGCAAATGCGCTCCGCCTCGCGCTCGGTCTCGGGCCGCGTCACGCCGAGAAGCAACAGCGCCATGGCGCCGGCCACCAGCACGATCTCCGGGATCAGCGGCTGAAAGGTGAGGGCGAGCTCGCTCATGATCTATTTTCCGCCGCTGTCTGCGACCGTCCGCTGCCAACCCGGCCCCTGTTAGCGCCCATTGTCGGCCCGCTGCGCCTTGAGCGACGCCTCATAGTTGGAGACGAGCTTTTTGACCGACACCGCCGTGACGTCGAGCAGCGGCGCCGGGTAGAAGCCGAACAGGACCACCAACAGGACCAAGGGCGCGAACACGACGATTTCGCGGGTATTCATGTCAGCGATGGCCCGCAGGCTGCGCTTCTCCAGCGGGCCGAACATCATGCGGCGATAAAGATAAAGCGCATAGGCCGACGACAGGATCAGGCCGGTGGTGGCAAGGAAGGCCACCCAGGTATTGGCCTTGAAGGCCCCGACCAGCGTTAGGAATTCGCCGATAAAGCCCGACGTCCCGGGCAGGCCGACGTTGGCCAAGGTGAACACCATGAACACGAAGGCATAAATCGGCATCCGATTGACGAGGCCGCCGTAGGCGTCGATTTCGCGGGTGTGCATGCGGTCATAGACGATGCCCACGCACAAAAACAGGGCGGCCGAGACCAACCCGTGCGACAGCATCTGGAAGATGGCGCCGTCGACGCCCTGCACGCTGAAGGAAAAGACGCCCATGGTCACGAAGCCCATGTGGGCCACCGAGGAATAGGCAATGAGCTTCTTGATGTCCTCCTGCGCCAGCGCCACCAGCGAGGTGTAAATGATCGCCACCACCGACAGCGCGAAGATCAGGGGAGCAAAGTCCTGGCTTGCCAGCGGAAACATCGGCAGCGAAAAGCGCAAAAAGCCGTAGCCGCCCATTTTCAGGAGAATGCCGGCCAGGATCACCGACCCCGCGGTCGGGGCCTCGACATGGGCGTCCGGCAGCCAGGTGTGCACCGGCCACATCGGCAACTTCACGGCAAAGGAGGCAAAGAAGGCCAGCCACAGCCAGGTTTGCATCTCGCGCGGAAACTTATGGGTGAGAAGGACCGCAATATCGGTGGTACCGGCGTGCCAGTACATCGCCATCATGGCGAGCAGCATCAACAGCGAGCCCAGCAGCGTGTAGAGGAAGAATTTGAAGCTGGCATAGACGCGCCGTTGGCCGCCCCAGACGCCGATGATGAGAAACATCGGGATCAGGCCGCCCTCGAAGAACAGATAAAACAGGATGAGATCGAGGGCGCCGAAAACGCCGAGCATCAGCGTCTCGAGCACCAGGAAGGCGATCATGTATTCCTTGACGCGATCTTGGATCGACTGCCAGCTCGCCAAAATGCAAAGCGGCATCAAGAAGGTGGTCAAGACGATGAACAGCAGCGAAATGCCGTCGACGCCCATCTTGTAGCGAATCGAGGCGCCGAGCCATTCCATCTCCTCCACGAACTGGAAGCCCGGGTTGGCGTAGTCGAAGTTCGCCCACAGATAGAGCGAGGCGCCGAGGGTGAAGAGCGTCGTATAGAGCGCGATCCAGCGCGCATTGCCCTTGGCCACCGGATTTTGCGTGGCGATCAGCAGCGCCCCAGCCAGCGGGAAGAAGGTAATCAGGGACAGAATGTTAAAGCCGGTCGCGTTCATCGCCCGACCCCGCCGTAGAACATGAACCAGGTGACCAGCAGCGCCACCCCGATCAGCATGGCGAAGGCGTAGTGATAAACGTAGCCGGTCTGCAGCCTGACCACGCGCCCCGTCGTCCAAAGCACGCGTGAGGCGACGCCGTCGGGCCCCAGCCCATCGATGATGGCGCCATCGCCCCCTTTCCAGAGTATGCGGCCGAGCCGCATGGCGGGCCGCACGAACAGCCAGTCATAAAGCTCGTCGAAGTACCACTTGTTGAGCAGGAACAGATAGAGCGGACGGAAGGCCCTGGCGGTCGCCGCCGGCAGCGCCGGCACGGCGATATAGTAAAGATAGGCGAGCCCCACGCCGGCGAGCATGGCAAGCGTCGGCGACCAGGTCACCCACTCCGGCACCTCGTGCATGGCATGCATGATGTGGTTGTCTTTGCTCTGGAACAGGGAGGCGCGCCAGAAGGCTTGATAGTCGTCGCCAATAAACAGGTACTGAAAGGCAAAACCGGCCACGATCGCGCCGAGTGCCAGGACGAAGAGCGGCACCAGCATCACCCAGGGGCTCTCATGGGCGTGCGCAAAGGTCTCCCGATCGGCGCGCGTGGTGCCGTGGAAGGTCAAAAACATCAAGCGCCAAGCGTAAAAGGCCGTCATGAACGCCGCCACCACCAACAGCCAGTAGGCATAGTTGTTGGGGGTGTGGCCGGCGTAGGCCGCCTCGATGATGGCATCCTTGGACGTAAAGCCGGCAAAGCCGATGACATGCGGGATGCCGACCCCCGTCAGCGACAAGGTGCCGATCAACATCGTGAGCCAAGTCAGCCGCAGCTTTGGCGCCAGTCCCCCCATTTTGCGCATGTCCTGCTCGTGATGCATGGCGGTGATGACGGAGCCCGACCCCAAGAACAGCAGGGCCTTGAAGCTGGCGTGCGTGAACAGGTGGAAGATGCCGGCGGCATAGGCGCCCACCCCGCAGGCAACGAACATGTAGCCGAGCTGTGAGCAGGTCGAATAGGCGACCACGCGCTTGATATCGTTCTGCACCAGCCCGACGCTGGCGGCGAAAAATGCCGTCACGGCGCCGACCAGCGTCACCACCTCGCCCGCCACGGGCGCCAGCTCGAACATGGGTGACAGGCGCGCCACCATGAACACGCCCGCGGTCACCATGGTGGCGGCATGAATCAAGGCCGAGACCGGGGTCGGCCCCTCCATGGCGTCGGGCAGCCAGGTATGCAGCAAGAATTGCGCCGACTTGCCCATGGCGCCCATGAAAAACAAGAGGCAGAGCACGGTGAGCGTGTCCCACTGCTGGCCGAGGAACTCCATCGGCTTGCCGGCCATGGCGGGCGCGGCGCGGAAGACGGCATCAAAGCCGATCGTGCCGAATACCGCGAAGGTGCCGAAGATGCCGAGCGCGAAGCCGAAATCGCCGACCCGATTGACGATGAAGGCCTTGATGGCGGCGGCGTTGGCCTCGGGCTTTAAATACCAGAAGCCGATCAGCAGGTAGGAAGCGAGCCCGACCCCCTCCCAGCCGAAGAAGAGCTGGAGAAAATTGTCGCTCGTCACCAGCGCCAACATGGCGAAGGTGAACATCGACAGGTAGGCGAAAAAGCGGGGTCGGCTGGGGTCCTCCTGCATGTAGCCGATCGAATAAACATGCACCAGAAACGAGACGCTGTTGACCACCACCAGCATGACCGCGGTCAGGGTGTCGATGCGCAGCGCCCAGGCGACCTCGAGCTCACCGGACGTGACCCAGCGCAGGATCGGAACGCGAACGAGCTGGGCCTCGAGCCCCACCTGCCAGAAGGCAACCCAGGACAAGGCGGCCGCCACTCCCATGAGCGAGGTGGTGATGAGCTCCGAGGCGCGCGCCCCCAAGGGCCGGCCGAAGAAGCCGGCGATCAGCGCCCCCAGCGCCGGCAGGAAGACGATGGCCTCGTAAATCATCGGCTCCCCCCGGCGCCTTTGCCTTTGCGGCCCTCGCCGCGGGGTTGCCGGCAATGGCGGGCGGGATCGGCCCACGCCTTGTGGATCTTGCCCATCTCAGCCCTTCTCAGCCCTTCATCAAATTGATGTCTTCCACCGCAATCGAGCCGCGATTGCGGAAATAGACCACGACGATGGCAAGGCCAATGGCCGCCTCCCCTGCCGCCACGGTCAACACGAACAGCGCGAACACCTGGCCGACGAGGTCGCCCATGAAGGCGGAAAAAGCAACCAGGTTGATGTTGACGGCCAGCAGCATCAGCTCAATCGACATTAAGATGACGATGACGTTCTTGCGGTTGAGGAAGATGCCAAATATGCCGAGCGTGAACAGGATCGCGGCAACCGTCAGATAGTGCCCAAGCTGAATGGCCATGGCGCTATGCCTCAACCGCGCTCATCGACAACGGCCACCTCTGGGATGGCGGCATCCCCGGGTTTGACCTTGACGATGTCCATCGCCGTCGCCTTCCGGCGTGCCACTTGCCGGGCGACCGACTGGCGTTTCACGCCCTCTTTGTGGCGCAGCGTCAGCACGATGGCGCCGATCATGGCGACCAACAGGATCAGCCCCGCGCCTTGAAAATAGTAGACATATTTGGTGTAGAGCACGCGCCCGATCGCTTCGGTGTTGGTGATGCCCGAGCCGGTCGTGGGGATCGGCGCGGCGGGGGCGGCCAGCGCGCCGGGATCGATGATGTGGACGCCGAGCACCAAGATCAGCTCGGCCAAAAGCACGAGCCCGACCATGGCTCCGAGCGGCGCATTGTTGATGAAACCGGCCCGCAGTTCGGCGAAGTCGACGTCGAGCATCATCACCACGAACAGGAACAGCACGGCCACCGCGCCGACGTAGACCACCACCAGGATCATGGCCAGGAACTCGGCCCCGAGCAGCACGAACAGCCCGGCGGCGTTGAAAAACGCCAAGATCAAGAACAGCACGGCGTGCACGGGGTTGCGCGCCACGATCACCATGGCCCCCGAGGCCACGGTCATGGCCGCAAACAAGTAGAAGAAGGCCGCCGCTAGCATCGCCACCTCACCTGAACGGCGCGTCGAGTTCGATGGCCTTGGCGAGCTCGCGCTCCCAGCGGTCGCCGTTGGCGAGCAGGCGCTCCTTATCGTAGTAGAGCTCCTCGCGCGTCTCGGTGGCGAACTCGAAGTTCGGTCCCTCGACGATGGCATCGACCGGGCAGGCCTCCTGGCACAGCCCGCAGTAGATGCACTTGACCATGTCAATATCGTAGCGCGTGGTCCGCCGCGTGCCGTCGTTGCGGCGCGGTCCCGCCTCGATGGTGATGGCCTGCGCCGGGCAAATCGCCTCGCAGAGCTTGCAGGCAATGCAGCGCTCCTCGCCGTTGGGATAGCGACGCAGCGCATGCTCACCCCGGAAGCGCGGCGACAGGGGGCCTTTCTCGAAGGGATAGTTGAGCGTGGCCTTCGGCTTGAAGAAGTAGCGCAGCGACAGCCACAAGGCCGAGGCGAACTCCTTCAAGAACAGCGCATTGACGGCTTGTCCGATACCAGCCATGGGCTTTCTCTCACGGCGCAAGTTCGAAGTACTGGAGCACGGCGGCGACCGCAACCACCATAAACAGTGATAGCGGCAGGAACACTTTCCAGCCCAGGCGCATGAGCTGGTCGTAGCGGTAGCGGGGCACGAACGCCTTCACCATGGCGAACATGAAGAAGACGAATACGACCTTGAGCAGGAACCAAACCAGTCCCGGCACCCAATTGAGCGGGGCGAGGTCGAGCGGCGGCAACCAGCCGCCCAGGAACATGATCGTGGTCAGTGCGCACATGGTGACGATGGCGACGTACTCGCCGAGCATGAAGAGCAGGTAGGGCGCGGAGGAATACTCGACGGCAAACCCCGCCACCAGCTCCGATTCCGCCTCGGGCAGATCGAACGGCGGGCGGTTGGTTTCCGCCAGCGCCGAAATGAAGAAGACGATGAACATCGGAAACAGCGGCAGCCAATTCCAGTCCAGGAGCGAGTTCACCAATCCGAGCCGGGTGCCGATCCCGACCTTCTGGGCATTGACGATCTCGGTCAGATTGAGCGAGCCCACCACCAACAGCACGGTGATGATCACGAAGCCGATCGAGACCTCGTAGGACACCATTTGCGCCGCCGAGCGAAGCGCGCCAAGAAAGGGGTATTTTGAGTTCGACGCCCAGCCGCCCATGATGATGCCGTAGACGCCGAGGGAGGAAATGGCGAACAGATAGAGTATGCCGACGTTGATGTCGGATATGACCCAGCGACCCCAGCTGTTCTCGTTGAGCGGGATGACCGCCCAGGCCGCCAGCGCCAGCACCGAGGCCACCAGCGGTGCCAACAAGAACACGCCCTTGTCGGCGCCGGCCGGGAGCAACGGCTCCTTCAGGACAAACTTCAACAGGTCGGCGAACGACTGCAGCAGGCCGAACGGGCCCACCACGTTGGGACCGCGGCGCAGCTGCACCGCCGCCCAGACCTTGCGGTCCATCAGCAGCAAAAAGGCGATGCTGATGAGCAGCGCCACCAGCAGCAGCAAGCTTTCCAACAGCATGCGCAACAGCGGCCACAAATAGGCCTGCCAGATCTCGCTCCAGAGCCAGCCGCTAGCCATGCGTCCCCGTGGTGTCTTTATCCCAACTCTTCTTCAAGGCGCTGAGCTCGGCCATAATGCTTGAGGCACGCGCGATCGGGTTGCTGAGATAAAAGTCGCGCGTGCCGGCAACGAAAGGATCGGCCGCGAGCGGACCTTTGCGCCCCGCCAGGGCGGTGACGCCGGCCAAGTCGGCCGCAGCTAAGCCCTCCAGGCGCATAAGCTGCGGTGCCACCTTTGCCAGCGCCGCGCGCAGGGCCTGCGGCCGGTCGTAGGGCAGCGTCTGGCCGGTGTGCGCCGACAGGGCACGGATGATCGCCCAATCCTCCTTGGCCTCGCCCGGCGCGAAGGCGGCCCGGTTCGTCATCTGCGCCCGGCCCTCGAGGTTGACGTAGGTGGCGGCCTTTTCCGTGTAGGCCGCGCCCGGCAGCACCACGTCGGCGCGGTGGGCACCGGCATCACCGTGACTGCCCTGATAGATGACGAAGGCCTTCTCGCCGATCGCCGACATGTCGATCTCGTCGGCCCCCAACAGATAGAGCACCTCAAGCGTTCCCCCGGCGGCGCCCAACAGCATGCCGGCGACATCGAGGCCGCCCTCGGCCGGCACGAAGCCAAGATCGAGACCCGCCACGCGCGAGGCCGCCGTATTGAGCAGGTTGAAGGCGTTCCAGCCGGGCTCCTTGCCGTCCGCGGCCCGCAACGCGATTGCCGCCGCCGCCGCCAACACACCGACCCCGTCGGCGCGCGCCGCCGCGCTGGCGCCGACGATGATCATCGGCTGCTTGGCCTTGGCCAGCACGCCGGCGAAGCTGTGCTTGCCGTCGGCGACCTCCTTGAGGGTCTGCGGCCCAGCGCCGAGGTAGTCGTAAGGATAGGTCAGGTCCGCCGCCTCGCCGATCAGGCCAACCGCAAGGCTGCCCTGCCGCCAGCGTTTGCGGATACGCGCATTGAGCACGGCGGCCTCGAGCCGCGGGTTGGCGCCGATCATCAGGATGGCATCGGCGCGCTCGATGCCCTCGATGCTCGAATTGAACAGATAGCTGGCGCGCCCGAGCGCGGGATCGAGTTTGGCGCCGTCCTGGCGACAATCCAGGTTGCGGCAGCGCAAGCGACCAAACAGGTCCTTGAGGGCAAACATTTCCTCGGCGCCCGCCAGATCGCCGGCGATGGCGCCAATGCGTTCGGGCGGCGTGCTCTTCAGCTTGCCGCCAACCAGCGCCAGTACCTCGTCCCAGCCGGCGGGCTTGAGGGCGCCGCCGTGGCGAAGGTAGGGCTGGTCCAGGCGCTGGATGCGCAAGCCGTCGGCCACGTGCCGGGTCTTGTCGGATATCCATTCCTCGTTCACCGCGTCGTTGTTGCGCGGCAAGATGCGCACGACCTCGCGGCCGCGGCAGTCCACCCGGATGGCCGAGCCCACCGCGTCCATGACGTCGACGCTTTCGGTTTTGCGCAGTTCCCAGGGCCGGGCCACGAACGCCCACGGCCGATGCGTCAGGGCGCCGACCGGGCACAGATCGACGACGTTGGCCGACAGCTCCGACATCATGCCGCGTTCGAGGTAGGTGGTGATCTCCATGTCCTCGCCACGGCCGATCGCGCCCAATTCCTCCACCCCGGCGACTTCGGTCATGTAGCGCACGCAGCGCGTGCATTGGATGCAGCGCGTCATGAAGGTCTTGATCAGGGGCCCCAGGTATTTCTCATCGACGGCGCGCTTGTTCTCGACGTAGCGCGAGCCTCCCATGCCGTAGGCCATCGCCTGGTCCTGCAGGTCGCACTCGCCACCCTGGTCGCAGATCGGGCAGTCGAGCGGATGGTTGATGAGCAGGAACTCCATGACGCCTTCACGCGCCTTCTTCACCATCGGCGATTTGGTGTTGATGATCTTGGGGCTGCCGTCCTTGTTGGGCGGCAGATCGTTGACCCCCATGGCGCAGGAGGCCGCCGGTTTCGGCATGCCCTGCACCTCGACCAGGCACATGCGGCAATTGCCGGCGATCGATAGGCGCTCGTGATAGCAGAAGCGGGGGATTTCCACGCCCGCCAGCTCGCAGGCTTGGATCAAGGTGATGCCGTCCTCGACCTCGATCGGCGTGCCGTCAATGATGAGTTGCTTCGGCATTGCTCACTCCGCCGCCTGCTTCAGGGCGGCCTGGTGCCGGTCGATGCGCTCCTCGATCACGCCGCGGAAGTGCCGCAGCAGGCCCTGCACCGGCCAGGCGGCGCCGTCGCCCAGCGCGCAGATGGTGTGGCCCTCGATCTTGGTGGTCATGTCCTGCAACAGATCGATCTCGCTCTTGCGCGCCTCCCCGAGCTCCATGCGGCGCAGCATCCGCCACATCCAGCCGCAACCTTCTCGGCAGGGCGTGCACTGCCCGCAGCTCTCGTGCTTGTAGAAGTAGGCAATGCGACGGATGGCGGCGATGATGTCGGTCGACTTGTCCATCACGATCACGGCCGCGGTGCCCATGCCGGACTTGAGCTTGGACAAGGTGTCGAAATCGAGCGTCAAGTCCTGGCAGAGCTGGGCCGGCAGGCACGGCATCGAGGAGCCCCCGGGGATGACGGCCAACAGGTTGTCCCAACCGCCGCGCACGCCGCCGGCATGGCGCTCGAGCAATTCGCGCAGGCCGACGCCCATCTCCTCTTCGACCACGCAGGGTTGCTCGACGTGGCCCGAGATCTGAAACAGCTTGGTGCCGTTGTTGTTGGGCTTGCCGAAGCCGGCAAACCAGGTGGCGCCGCGGCGCAGGATGTCGGGCACCACCGCGATCGATTCGACGTTGTTGACGGTGGTGGGGGCGCCGTAGAGGCCGGTGTTGGCGGGGAAGGGTGGCTTCAGGCGCGGCTGGCCCTTCTTGCCCTCGAGGCTTTCCAATAGCGCCGTTTCCTCGCCGCAGATGTAGGCGCCGGCGCCGTGGTGCACGATGAAGTCGAAGTCCCAGCCGTGCACATTGTTCTTGCCGATCAGCTTGGCCTCGTAGGCCTCCGCCACGGCCGCCTCCAGCCGCTCGCGCTCGCGCACGAACTCGCCGCGCACGTAGGTGTAACAGCTATGCGCCCGCATCGCGAAGGCTGCCAGCAGGGCGCCCTCGACCAACAGGTGCGGATCGTGGCGCATGATCTCGCGATCCTTGCAGGAGCCGGGCTCGGACTCATCGGCATTGATCACGAGGTAGCTGGGGCGCGGATCGTTCTTGGGCATGAAGGACCACTTGAGGCCGGTCGGAAAGCCCGCCCCGCCGCGGCCGCGCAGGCCCGAATTCTTGATTTCGGCGATGATGGCGTCGTGGCCCTTTTCGATCAGCGCCGCGGTGCCGTCCCAGGCACCGCGGGCCTTGGCGCCGGCCAGCTTCCAGTCCTGGAAGCCGTAGAGATTGCGGAAAATCCGGTCCTTGTCCTGTAGAGCCACGACGCGATAGGTCCCCTACTTTCCAGCCTTGGCCAAGTCCAGAAGCGTCGTTGGCCCGCCCGCCGGGCACGATGCCTGACGGCCAATCTGCGAGCCAGCCTTTAAAGCTGTGCCGCTGGCAAAGGCGTCCAACACCTTCTCGAACAGCTCCGGTGTCAGGTCCTCATAGGTGTCCTTCCAAATCTGCACCATGGGCGCATTGGCGCAGGCGCCGAGGCACTCGACCTCCTCCCAGGAGAAATCCCCATCGGCGGAGAGGTGGTGTGGATCGGCATTGATGCGCCGCCGGCAGACCTCCACCAGGGCTTCAGCGCCCCGCAGCATGCACGGGGTGGTGCCGCACACCTGCACGTGCGCCCGCTTTCCCACCGGGGAGAGCTGGAACATGGTGTAGAAGGTCGCCACCTCAAGGGCGCGAATGTGGGCCATGCCGAGCATGTCGGCGACCAGGCGGATGGCGGGCTCCGGCAGCCAGCCCGCATGCTGCTCCTGCGCCCGCCAGAGCAGGGCGATGACGGCGGAAGCCTGCTTGCCCGGCGGATATTTGACAATCATGGCCTTGGCCCACGCCTCGTTCTCGGGCGTGAAGGCGAAGCTGGGGGGTTGATGAGGGTCAAGTCTGCGGACAGACATTGGGCTCGGCGTGCTCCGAACGGCGGAGGCGAAATTGCGGCGGCCCCCTTATAAGGGCTGATTTGGCGCTTGTCGCCCGTCTTTCCAACGATGCCAAGGGGATCGAGCGCGGCAAAGTTGCTTGTGGCTCAGGGCCCCTTGCCGGCGCGCCGCCCCGCGATCGTGGCCAGCACGGCAAAGCCGAGCCCACAGACGAGGTGGAAGGCCACCTGCGGCAGCTTGCCCGTGGCATTGGCGGCAATCAGCGCGTCGGCGAAGCAGACGACGGTGCCGGCGGCAAACCACAGCGCCAAGCCATGCCACTGGCGCAGCGCAGCCAGACCGATCGCGAGCGTGGCCAGCCAGAGATTGCGCAGGCCGATGATGTAGTAGAGCTCATGCCCAGCCGGCCGGCCCGCGACGCCGAAGCTGCGCGCGGCCGACTGAGGGACCAGGAAATAGCGCAGGCCGATGACGCCGAGGAGGGTGCCGGCAACAAAGCCGGCGGCGACAAGGAAGAGGGTGGTCTTTCTTGATCTGGCCGCGCTCACGTCAAAGCGCCCCGTCCGGCTGCGACGGGCCGCCGGCCCGCAGGGTTAACGGTCGATCTCGCCGAAGACGATATCGAGGGAGCCAAGGATGGCCGAGACGTCGGCCAGCATGTGCCCCCGGTTCATAAAGTCCATGGCTTGCAGGTGCGGAAAGCCCGGCGCGCGGATCTTGCAGCGGTAGGGCCGGTTGCTGCCGTCCGACACCAGATAGACGCCGAACTCCCCCTTCGGCGCCTCGACGGCGGCATAGACCTCACCGGCGGGAACGTGGAAGCCCTCGGTGTAAAGCTTGAAGTGGTGGATCAGTGCTTCCATCGAGCGCTTCATCTCGCCGCGTTTGGGCGGGGTCACTTTCTGGTCGTCGCTGACATGCGGCCCGCTACCGTCGGCCGACATCAGCTTTTCGCAGCATTGGCGCATGATGCGCACGGCCTGGCGCATTTCCTCCACGCGGATGCAATAGCGGTCGTAGTTGTCGCCGTTCTTGCCGATCGGAATGTCGAAATCGAGCTCCGAGTAGCATTCGTAGGGCTGCGCCTTGCGCAGGTCCCAGGTCGCGCCCGAGCCGCGCAGCATCACGCCCGAGAAGCCCCAGCGCAGGCAGTCGGCGAGGTTCACGACGCCGATGTCGACGTTGCGCTGTTTGAAGATGCGGTTTTCGGTGAGCAGGTCCTCGATGTCGTCGAGCACCTTGGGGTGCGTCTCGCAGAACTTGGCAATGTCCTCGATCAGGCGGGGTGGCAGGTCCTGGTGCACGCCGCCGAAGCGAAAGTACTTGGCGTGCATACGGCTGCCCGAGGCGCGCTCGTAGAACACCATCAACTTCTCGCGCTCTTCGAAACCCCATAGCGGCGGCGTCAGGGCGCCGACGTCCATGGCCTGCGTGGTGACGTTGAGCAGATGCGACAGCAGCCGGCCGATTTCGCAATAAAGCACGCGAATGAGCTGCGCCCGGCGCGGCACCGCAATCTCGAGCAGCTTCTCGCCGGCGAGGCAGAAGGCGTGCTCTTGGTTCATCGGCGCCACGTAGTCGAGGCGGTCGAAGTAGCCGATCGCCTGCAGATAGGTCTTGTGCTCGATCAGCTTTTCGGTGCCGCGGTGCAACAGGCCGATGTGCGGATCGACGCGGGTCACCACCTCGCCATCGAGCTCGAGTACCAGGCGCAGCACGCCGTGGGCGGCCGGATGCTGCGGACCAAAATTGATGTTGAACTGACGGATGTCGGTCTCGGGCATTGCTACTGCTTTGCCTTTTCGTCACCGGGAAGCACGTATTGGGTCCCCTCCCAGGGGCTCATGAAGTCGAAGGAGCGGAACTCCTGCGGCAGCCGGACCGGCTCGTAGACGACGCGCTTTTGCGCATCGTCGTAACGCACCTCCACATAGCCCGTCAGCGGGAAATCCTTGCGCAGCGGGAAGCCCTGGAAGCCGTAGTCGGTCAGGAGGCGTCTGAGATCCGGGTGCCCGGCGAACAGGATGCCGTACATGTCGTAGGCCTCCCGCTCGTACCAATTGGCGGTGGGATAGAGCTCGACCACGCTGGGCACTGGTGTTGCATCGTCGACCTCGCATTTGAGGCGCAGGCGCTGGTTCTTGCGCGGCGAGAGCAGGTGGTAGACGACGTCAAAGCGCTTCTCCCGCTCCGGATAGTCGACGCCGCAGATGTCGATGAGCTGCTCAAACTGGCAGCCGGCGTCGTCGCGTAAGGTGCGCAGCACCGATAACACGGACGCGGCCGGCACCAGCACGGTGAGCTCGCCGAATTGCAGCCGCTGGCTGAGGCAGCTCGAACCGATAAGGGCCGCGACGTGCTGGGCGAGTTGGTCGAGCATGAGGGAATGCCGTGTCCAGGGCTTGGGGCCAGGGGCTAGCGTTCGATCGTCCCAGTTCGCCGGATCTTGCGTTGCAGCAGCAGCACGCCGTAGACCAACGCCTCCGCCGTCGGCGGGCAGCCCGGCACATAGACATCGACGGGCACAATGCGATCGCAGCCGCGCACCACGGAGTAGGAGTAGTGGTAGTAGCCGCCGCCGTTGGCGCAGCTTCCCATCGAAATGACGTAGCGCGGCTCGGGCATCTGGTCGTAGACCTTGCGCAGTGCGGGAGCCATCTTGTTGCACAGCGTACCCGCCACGATCATCACGTCGGACTGGCGCGGTGAAGCGCGGGGCGCAAAGCCGAAGCGCTCGAGATCCCAGCGCGGCATCGAGGCCTGCATCATCTCGACGGCGCAGCAGGCAAGGCCGAAGGTCATCCACATCAGCGAGCCCGTCCGCGCCCAATTGATGAGGTCATCCGTGGTCGTGACCAGGAAGCCTTTGTCGGCGAGCTGGGCGGAGACGTCGCTGAAGGATCCGGCCGCCGGGGCCATGAGCCCGCTCGGGCGCTGTGCCAGGGATGTCGATGTCTGGCTCGCCATCAATCCCACTCCAGCGCGCCCTTGCGCCACTCGTAGATGAAGCCGATGGTCAGCACGCCCAAGAACACCATCATCGACCAGAACCCAAAGGCCCCAACCTGCTTGAAGGCGACCGCCCACGGGAACAGGAAGGCCACCTCCAGGTCGAAGATGATGAACAGGATCGAGACCAGATAGAAGCGCACGTCGAATTTCATGCGCGCATCGTCGAAGGCGTTAAAGCCGCACTCGTAGGCCGACACCTTCTCCGGATCGGGGTTGCGCACGGCCACCAGAAAGGGCGCCACCATCAAGGCCCCGCCGATCAGGAGGGCGACGCCGAAAAAGACGGCGAGCGGCAGGTAGTCCAAGAGGAGTTGGTTCATCGCCGCCTGGCTCCGCTTGCGGCCATTCCGTAAGGGCGCATGCTCTGGGGCGGGTGTTACCGCAGCGCAACCGTTGACGCAACCGGCGCCTTCGTCGCAACGGCCGCCCCGGCCGCGGCAGGCGGGGCAATTGGGCTGCCGCGCGCCCCCCGTGCCTCAGTTGCCAAGGTTCTGCCGGCGCAGTTTGTCGTCGATGCTTTCCAGCAGGTTTCGGCTCTTGCTGCGCTCCAGGCGATCCTCGTCCATGGGCGCGATCGGCGGTCCCGCACCGCGCGGGCCGGTGGCAAGTCCGCGCGTGGTCGGCCCCTGCGCCGGGGGCACGAGGGTGAGCTTGAGCGTCTGGGTATCGCTGGTCGAGCCCGCCAGTTTAAGGCCACCCCCGATCGACTTGTCATGAGCGATCGGCACCACCACAAAGCGAGGCTCCAGCCCGGCGTTCATCTTGATGATGAAATCGAGGTTGTAGTCGAGTTGCGTCAGGCCCGTCAGGTTGGCGAGCTTGCGCGTTCGCCCCGCCCGCTCGAATAGATCGGCGATGCCGAGCCGGCCGCCGAGCCGCCCATAGCGGTCCGTATCCCGCCCCTCGCAGCGCAGGCTCGGATCCCGGTGCAGGGCCGCCAGGCTTTCGTTGAAGCTAATGCGCTCGGTGCGGGTCGCCTGGCCACTGAAGCCACCGGTCAAGTTGGGAATGAACGTGCCCGTCTGGCGAACGGGGAAGACCACGGCGGTGTCGGCGCCGATCTCCCCATTGTGGAACACCTCCAGGCTGAGCACGAGGGCAGCATTCCAGGTATGCAGCCAGTCGTTGCTGGGGCTGGCCCAGGCAGCCTCGCGCAGTTCGCATTTGATGTGGCGCGCGATCTCGGCGGTGCTGACGACGTCGTCACGATAGGGGGGAAGCGTGGCGCAGCCGGCGAGCACAGACAACGCGACGCACCCCGCTCGCGCGCGAAAGCTACGCATACTGCCCCCAACGCAGCACCAAAAAAGCTACTGTGACGGGTGGGCAGCGGCCTCACAAGCTTGATGCCTCGCCGTGCGGCGGAGCGGACGCGAGCTGTTGTTTTTGCACAACGGTGGCGCGAGGACGCACACGGATCACCACCCTCGCATGGATCGCGGAGACGTCGGTGACCGCCAACTAGTTGTAGCGTTGCCGGCGCAAGCGATCATCGATGCTGTGCAGGACGTTCCGGCTCATGGCGCGCGACAAGTTCTCGCGGTCGGCGGGCGACAACGTCGGCGCACAGCGGTCCGTCCGCCCGCAGGCCGAGCGCTTTTCGCGGTCGCTGGCGCGGCTTTGAGCCAGCGCAGGGGCGGCCAGCGCGAGCACCAGCAGGGCGGCCAGCACCGATCGGCTGCAGCTGTCTTTCATGGCCGTGGCGCTCCTTTTCCGTCTCCCAGAAATAAGCAAAGAATCTGGGCTTTTCCATGGTCTCAAGAAGAGCACATCGGGCCGCCCCGGTGCCGCGGTCGCCGGCAACGCCGCGCCTCGCGCAACCATTTGGGCGACTTGGGGGTTTAGCGGCAAAGACGGTCATCCAAGGAGCCCATCCCATGCGTCGGCTTGTTCTGACTGCGGTTCCCTTTTTTGCCCTTGCCACCCCGCTTGCGCCCGCATTTGCGGCCGATCTCGATGGGCCGGTCTATCGCGAACGTGACGTTGTGATCGAACGCCCAGCGCCGCCGCCCGTGGTGCGAGAGCGCATCATCGAGCGCAACTACTACTATGAGGCGGAGCCGGCTCCCCCGGTGCAGGCCTATGCGCCGACCTATTCCTATGTCCCCGGCTATGCCTATGCCCCGGCCTACTATGCCTACGCCCCAAGGGTCTACCGCTACGACGACGGCTACCGCTGGCGTCATCGGCGCGCCTTCTTTGTCGACCGGCCCTATCGTTGGCACCACCAGCATTGGCGCTATTGAGCTGCGGCCGCGGCCGCAAACCTGCACGCGCCGGACCTCAGGCTAACGCGGGAAAAGGCAGGGCGCGGCGTTCTAGGGGCGCCGCGCGTTGACGCGTCAATTGCGGCCGATGCCCGGCGGCTTTTGCAAGCTGGCGCGCATGCTGAGGCAGCAGGACAAGCCCTGTCCCGACGCCGCCGGCTATGCCGGGACCTCAAGTAGGCGAACGGCGGTCAGCGGCCGAGCCACCGTCGGCCCTGGCGGGCGGGCCCGCGCCGATCATCCGCTTTCCGCGCGGGGCAGGCCCGCAGACCACGACTTACGTTAGCGCGACCGGTACCCAGCGCGTGAGCTGCGGTACGACCGTACCGGTGGCGCTGATGCTGGAGCTCAGCGCGCGTGTCACCGGGCAGGGCAACCTCGATCCGCTTTTGCTGGTGGTGGGGGCCAAGGCGCTCGCGCGGCAGGGTCGCGCGCCCGCAAGGCCTCGCTGGGGTCTCTCTGGGGTCTCTCTGGGGTCCCAAGGGCATAAAAAGACCCGGTGCCGCCCTCCACTCAGCGGCCGCCTAAAAGACGCGCAGTTACGGTCGCCGGGGTGGGGTTTACCCTGTCGGGCGCCACCGACCAAAGTCAATTGACCGAAAAACGGGCGTCTGCAAGTCTTATCGCGGCCTCTTGAGATAATAAAAAGAATAGTTCCGGCTCTGCGAGGCCGCGTCCGGGAATTTGTAAAATGAAAATACTTGTTGCCACGCTGGCATACTGTTCCGCTGCCATTGGCGCTGCAGCCGGCGCGGGCGCGCAGGCGCCGGTTGCCATCGTTGAAGAGACCAGCGGCAAAATCGCCGGCGTTGAATTCATGGACTATCTAAGAATGGGACAAGTTATTCAGTTGGGTGCGGGCAACCGAGTGGTCATCGGCTATTTCAATTCCTGTTGGCGCGAAGTCATTGTCGGCGGCACCGTATGGGTCGGCAAAGAGGACAGTGAGGTTAGCGGCGGCACCGTCGAGCGCCAGAAGGTCCGCTGCGACACGGGGAAGAAAGGTGGGACAACCAAAGAGACGGCCGGCAGCGGCGCCATGGTTTTCCGCAAAATGCCGAGCGCGGCGCCGTCGCACCCCACCGTCTACGCCGTGTCGCCGGTATTTGTGGGAGCCGGCGCGGGCAGTGTTGGCATCGAGCGTCTCGACAAGAGTGAAGCCCACATCTCCATACCAATCCCAACGGCAAATGCGGCGTGCGGAGGGTTTGTCGATCTTGCCGTCAGCAACGTCGTCTTGAGCGTCGGTGGCGTTTATCGGGCCAAAGCCGGTCCGCACGAAATCACCTTCAAGGTTGATCATTCGGCAGACGCCGGCTCCCAGTCTCTCCTCGGCCGGCTCGTGCGGCTCACGTCTCCTCCCTAACTGGGGCGCAGGAGGACGTGCCGGGCTTCGACCGTCGCCAAATCTCGGCCCTGTTGCTGATCGCTTTGCTTGCGAGCGGCATGGCCATACTGCCACCTGCGCAATGGCTGAACGGCCTTTCGATCGATGTGTTGACTTGGCTGCGGTGGGTGACCGTGGGACTGCGCCAGGCCGCGCCACCATCGCATGTGGCGTTGGTCGTGTTTGACGAGGAGACCTATAACAGCAAACCATTTGCGGGCACGCCGAGCGTCGCCTGGACGCGAGAAATTGGCCGCGTCGTCAGCGCCATTATCGACGGCGGGGCGCGCGTCATCGGCTTCGATGTGGTCTTTCCAAGTACCATCGAGCAATCCGAAATCCCGTTCGGCGCGGAGACCTTGGGCGCCCGGCTCAGGGGGTTTGATCGTGACTTTCTGCGCGCCGTCGCCGGCGCCGCCGGACAAGGCAAGCTGGTGTTGGGGGAAGTGCAGGCGCAGGAGCGACCCCTCGGGCCATCCGATGCACAACGCCTGGCCGTTGCCAACGGCGACAATATTCGCCCGCTGAACCTCTATACGGACCCAGACGGCGTGGTGCGCCGTATACCGTTGACCATGACGGTCGACGGCCGCGCCGTGCCCTCCATGGACGTCGAACTTGCGGCGCGAGCCGAGGGCGTTCCCGTCAGGGACGAGCATGGTCTTCAGATTGGCAGCTATCGCGTGCCCGAGATCGTGCCGAACACCATGACCTTGAACTTCGACGCGGGCAGCCATGACATACCCACCTACGCCTTCGTGGATTTGTGGCGCTGTTGGGAAAACGGGGATGCTGCCTATTTTCAACGCCACTTTGCGGGTCGCGTCGTATTGCTGGGCGTATGGCTTGATCTCGAAGATCGGGTGCTGACGTCCAAGCGCTTTGCCACCGGGAGTGATGAGGTCGGCGGCGAACGCTGCGTCGGCCCCGCGCCATCGGCGCCAGCGAAATTCACGAGACCCTCGATCCCGGGTGTCTACGTCCATGCCACGGCGGTCAGGAACCTGATGCAGCACGCGGCCTTGCGCGATTTCGGCGCCTTTGCAAATTGGATGCTTGGCTTCCTGGCGTCCGCCGGCGCCGTCGCCGCCATCTTTATGTTCAGCTTCCCCGTGGCCGTTCTGGGGGTGCTGGGGGGCTGGCTCGTGGGGCTTGCAATCGCCGTCCTGCTCTTTGCCAAAGCCTTGGTGGTGCCGATCCTCACCATCTTGACCTCGGGGGTCTCGGCCTTGGTGGCAGCCGTTGCCTACAGGTTTATGGTGACCGACAAGGACAAGCGCCTGCTGCGCCGCAACTTCGCATTCTACCTTGCTCCTGCGCTGATCGAGAAAATGCTGCGCTCGCAGACCATGCCGACCCTCGGCGGTGAAATGCGCATCGTCAGTCTATATCGATCGGACCTTGCGGGTTTTTCCGGCATGTCCGAACAACTAGGCCCCGCAGAACTCGTCGCGCTCATGAACGAATATCTTTCGGCCATGACCGACATTATCGGCGAGTATGGTGGCTTTGTAGACAAATACGTAGGCGACGGCATCGATGGTGTCTTCGGCGCCCCGCTGGAAGATGCCCAGCATGCCCTGAACGCCGTCAAGGCGGCGCTCGCTGGGCAAGCGCGGCTCAAGGCGCTGAATTGCGTGACGCCGGCGCTGTTCCAGGGCCGCCGCTTGCAACAGCGAATTGGCTTGCACACGGGCGCGGCGCTGGTTGGCAACATCGGCTCACGCCAGCGCTTCAACTACACCGTCATGGGCGATGCCGCCAATCTCGCCTCGCGGCTCGAAGGCGCCAACAAATTCTATGGCACCTCGATCATCGCTTCGGCCGAGACGGCGAAGGCGGCGGGGTCGGCCGTCGTTTGGCGCGAACTCGACACCATCCGCGTTGTGGGCCGGCAGGAACCGGTCGCGATTTTCGAGCCGCTGGCCGTTCGCGAGCAGGAAACAGTCCGGCAGCGTGAGTGCGCTGCGCGCTATGCCCTGGGCTTGAGCCGCTGGCGTTCGGCTGACTTTGCCGGCGCCGCTGCGGCGTTTGCTACCTTTGCACGCGAAGATCCGCCGGCCGCGCGCTTTTATGAGCGCGCACAGCACCAGCTGCAATCGCCTCACGCCACTAGCTGGACGCCCGTGCACAATCTCGCCAGCAAATAGCGCATAATCGAGCCCTCCCGCGTGCTCCCGTTGTCGCCAGCCTGCCTCCTCGTGGCGCTAGCGCTGGCTCGCGTTCCTTAAGCTTAAAGCGCGCCGCGCGGTTGGTCTTCTTGGCGCCGCCTCGCCGGGACTGCAAGATCTTGGCTAGAAGCCGGTTCGCTTCAACAACGCGCTGATATCGTCGGTCGCCTGCCGCTTGATCTCGAGGTGCCGCCGTGACGGCTTGGCGATCTCCGGGAGCTGCGCTAATCTCTTGTTGCTAAACGCCTTTCTTGTGCGGGAGGATCGGGCGTGTACGACGCATGCGTTTCCAGCAAGGGCGCGCTGGGCGCTCTTTGTGCTGGCTTGTTGCTGGTGGGAGGCATACCCGAGGCAGTCGCCCAGCGCGCGCAATTGGTAGCGCCGCCGCGCACCATCGCGGACATCACGGCAATTCTCGATCAGGAAAAGCCCGACCCGGCGAAGCGCGCCAAGATGGAGGCCGATGCCGAGGCCCAGCCGCCCGCGCACGCCGACGCCGGCAAGCTCAAGGATTTCTACTTTCGACGGGCGCAAGCCCGCGCCTCGGTTGGGCGTTTGAAGGCGGCGATTGCCGATGCCGAGACGGCCGTCGCCAAGGCCGCCGACTACGGCGGCGAGGGAAGCCGCATCGAGCTTTTTCAAGAATCCCAAATGCGATTGAACGGGGAACACAAGCAAGCCATCGCCCTGCTCGAGCGAATGGCGCAAAGGCTGAATGTCACCCAGCCGCCCAATAAGGGACGGGCATTTGGCATCAATACGCGCACCGCCATCAACCTTCTTCAACTCGGTCAGATCAACAAGGCCGAGATTTACGTCAGACGTAACGTGGCGCTGCTGTCGGAAGCGCGCACGTGGCCGAATGCTCAACCCTATCTTTCGAGCTTCGAAGCAAGTACCGAGGATGGCAGGGGCCGCCTGTTTCTGGCGCGTGGCCAATACGTGGAGGCGGAGGCCGCCTACGCCAACGCCGAAGCAAAGTATCGCGATGCCCTGGTGAAATCCCGCTCCTGGGCCAATCCCGTGCCGGCGGCCACGTTCGAAACCTCAGTTGATTACGCGACGCTGTTCGGCGGTCGAGCCAAGGCCATGCAGGGCAGGCATGCCGAAGCCGAAATTGATATGCGCCGGGCGCTGCTCAGTCGCTTGAAGTCGGTTGGCAAGTATCATGCTGATACGGCCAACATGCTGGCCTTTCTGTCCGAGCTGTTGTTTGAACAGGCACGCTTGAAGGAATCCGAGGCCCTCGCACGCGCCTCCATCGAAGTCCTTGATGCGATCGGCTATGGACGAGATAACGGCGCCTACGTCAATGCGCTGGGTAAACTTGCGACGGCCGTTTTTCCTCAGCGGCGTTATGACGAAGCCAAGGAAATTTTCCTCGTCATTGATGAGTCGACAAAGGCCTGGCCGGCGGAGCGCAGCGCCTTTGCGCGCTCCAATTGGACGCGGATTTACGCCTACTACTTCACGCGTGAGGTCGACAAGGGTATCGAGTATGCGCGCCAGGCCCTCGAACGCCAGAAGGTCGTGAAGGGAGAAAAGCATTATGACACGGCCTTGACCCGGGCCATCCTCGCCACGGGTCTGACGTTTGCTAGGCGTGATGCAGAGGCGCTGCGGGAATTCGCGCTGGCGCTTCCTGTCCTGCTGGGCGCGACCAACGAGGCAGACGACGAAGATGCGACGGTGACGGTATCGGCCGACCGTCGCCTCCAGACCGTGCTCGAGGCCTATATCACCTTGCTGGCCCGTTCGAATCTGCCAACCCGGGCGGAAGAGGGCTTGCGTTTGTCAGAGGCCATTCGCGGCCGTTCGGTGCAGAACGCGCTTGCGTCCGCCGCCGCTCGCGCCGCCGCCCGTACCCCGGAGATGGCGGAAATCGTGCGCAAGGAGCAGGATTTGCACAAGCAGGCGGTGGCACAGGCAGCGCTGCTGAGCAATGTTCTCGCCCAACCACCCGAGGAACGGGACCCCACCGCCGTCAAGGATCTTGAACAGGACCTGGCGAGGCTCCGCAAAGACAAGCAGGGAGCAAGGCGCGAAATTCAACGCCGCTTCCCCGAATACGCCAGCCTCATCAGGCCGCCCCCCATCAGTGTTGACGAAATCCGCGCATCCCTGCGCACCGATGAAGCCCTGTTGTCGTTCTACTTCGGCGGTCGCGAAAGCTTTGTGTGGGCCATCCCGAAGGATGGGCCAATCGCTTTTGCGCACTTGGCGTTGAATGCCGCGCAGCTGCAGAGCAAGGTCACGGCGCTGAGGGCCGCGCTCGATCCCCCCGCGCTGGAATCGGTCGCCGACATCCCGAACTTCGACGTCGAGGGAGCGCATGCGTTGTATAAGCTGTTGTTGGAACCCGTCGCCCAGGGCTGGCGAAGTGCCAAGACCCTGATTGTGGTGACCAACGGTGCCCTCGGCTTGCTGCCCTTGAGCCTTCTTCCCACCGAACCTGCCACGGTCGCCACAAAAATCAAAGGCGAGCCCTATTTCAGCGCCTATCGCAACGTGCAATGGCTGGCGCGAACGCACGCCGTCGTGGCTCTGCCTTCGGCGGCGGCCCTGCGTACCTTGCGCAAGGTCGCGGTCTCTGCGGTCAAGCGCGAGCAGATCATCGGTTTCGGCGATCCATACTTCAGCCTCGAACAGGCAACAGAGGCGAGCGCTCCCGCCCCCATGCACATTGCGGCAGATGCCATGCGGGGTGCCCGGGTCAGGCGCCGCGCCTCGATTGGCACCGAGCAGCTGCGCAGTACCACCCTCGGCACGCTGCCGCGTCTCGAGGACACAGGCGATGAATTGAAAGCCATCGCTTCTGCATTGCAAGCCGACCCGAGCAAGGTGCTCTATCTCGGCAAAGACGCGAACGAAAAGGTTGTGAAGGGCATCGATCTTACGCGTTACCGAGTTGTGGTCTTCGCCACGCACGGTCTCATTCCCGGCGACCTCGATGGCCTAACGCAACCCGCGCTGGCTCTCACCGCGCCCGAAGTTGCCGCCATCGATGGAGATGGGCTGCTCACCGTAGATGAGATCCTGGCGCTGAGGCTCAATGCGGAATGGGTGGTGTTGTCCGCCTGCAATACGGCCGCGGGTGCGGGTCAAGGCGCCGAGGCGCTCTCGGGCCTTGGTCGAGCCTTCTTTTACGCCGGCAGCCGTGCGCTGCTCGTCACCAACTGGCCCGTGGACTCAGCCTCGGCCCGCGAACTCGTCAGCGGGGTGTTTTCACGCCAGGCGAATAATCCGCAGCTTAGCCGGGCCGAACTGCTCCGCCAGTCGATGCTAGCCGTGCTTGAGAGCTTGGAACGCAAAAACGAAGCGGGCGAAACGATCTACACCTACGCCCATCCGCTGTTTTGGGCGCCTTATACGATCATGGGGGATGGTAGTTAGGGCTGCGTTGGGACACGGCAACGCGCCCCAATGCGGCGAGGGCTGCCGCGGCCGGGCGGCCGCTGCGATGGAGATGAGCCCGGCTTGCCGCTGAAGGCTCGGTTAAAAGCCAGCGTCCCCTCGTGCCGACCTGCTCGCCACGCAAAGGTTGGTGGCGCTGACCCTCCCCACGGCGTGCAGGCAAATGCGTGGGTGCGCCCGGCGCACACCGACTTGCCTCGCCTTGTTCCCTTCGTAACAGCGGCTGCAACGGGCTTATGGGAGAACGGTGTTGCCCGTCCCGCAGCGGGTTGCCGAGAGGAGAAATAGCCATGAAGACGATCGCGTCCGCCCTCGTTGCCCTGTCGCTTATCGCCGCCGTTGCCGGGACAGCCCAGGCCTTCGATGCCAAGACCTTCTATGAAGAGGTCGATCGCAATCACAACTGACAAACTTGCCGCGCACTTGGCAGCAGACTGGGCAGCAGTTTTGGCAGCAGTCTGGGTAGCAGCCTTGGCAGCGAGCTGTCACCCGCAAGCATCAGGAGAGAGCCATGAAGATGATTGTTTCTGCCTTGCTGGCCCTGTCGGTCCTATCCGGCTACGCGGCCTCGGCCCTGGCCGACAAGGTGCCTCCGGCGATCTGGGAGCAGCTCGACCGCGATGGGCATCCGACCTGAGCTCGACATTTTGCATCCTAAGGAGGCCCCGCGAGCTGCTCGTGGGGCTCCTGGCCTTTGGGGCGGCTCTGGCACGGCCGCGACGCTGGAAGATCGCGCCGACGCGGACGGGCGCCGGCCGCGCAGCTGGCGCTTCGAATGCAAGATTTGCCCGGCCACGCGGGATCGCCATCAGCGCCGATTTCGTTGCTGCCTCGATCTGTGTTGCCCACAATTTTTTTGAGTGTTCACCGCCGCCGTCGAGGCAAGTCCTGCCGCAAGCGGCTGGGTCGGCCTCGGGCGCCTCATTGCTGGGAAAGAAGGTTTTGCCGTTCTTTGCGGCCAACATCGATCTCAACCGTAACCGTCATGCCAGCCGCCAGGGTGACTTCCGGTGGCACATTGTCCAGATGGATGCGGACCGGGATGCGCTGGGCCAGCCGCACCCAGGTGAAGATCGGGTTGACGGTCGCAACGCCCTGATCATTGGGCTGCGCGTTCGAAACGTTGATTGCGCGGGCAATGCTGTCGACGTGGCCGCGCAGGACCTGACTGTAGCCCATCAGTTTGATCTGGGCCTGATCGCCGACGCGGATGGGAGCAAGGTTCGTCTCCTCGAAATACCCATCGACCCAAAAGGATTTGGCGTTGACCACCGAGATCGTCATGACGCCGACATTGACGTAGTTGCCGAGCTGGGCCAGCAGGTTCGTCACGTAGCCGTCCACCGGCGAGAGAATGCGCGTGCGCTCTAAATTCACCTGCGCCTGGCGCAGCTGGGCCTTGGCTTGCGCGAGATTGGCCTCGGCACTGCGGCGTTGCGCGGTCAGCGCCACCACTTGCCGCTGAGCCAGTTCGAGCGAGGCCTGCCCACTCCTGAGTGCGGCCTCCTGTTGACGTTGCTGCGACCACCATAGCTGGGCATTTTGGACGGTGCCGGCACCTTTTTGCGCCAGGTCCTGGTAGCGTGCGGCCTGCTGCTGGCCATACACCAGTGCCGCTTGTGCCTGATCCACCTGTGCCCGGCTGGCTTCGACCTGGGCCCGCTGCACGTCGATCTGCGCCTCCAGGCTCTGCACATTGGCCTCGATCTGCTGCACCGTTGCCTCGGCTTCACTCACGGCAATTCGGTAGTTGGTAGGATCGATCTCCACCAGCAGGTCACCCTTGTGCACGTACTGGTTGTCGACGACCGGCAAGCCCACAATCCGGCCGGCGACTTCCGGCGCCATCGTGACGACATAGGCGCGCACGGTGGCGTCGCGCGTCCAGGGTGCACCCATGTAGAGATCCCACATTTTCCAAGTGAGCAGCGCGGCAAGCCCGACCGCCAGCAGCGTGAGCAGGAGCCGAAGCAGGCCAAAGGGCCAGCCTGCCGCGACCCGGGTCGTCCCCTTGCCGGCGCGGTTGGCATCAAAATCGGCCGAGACGGCGCCGTCGCCAGCAGGGGCTGGCTGCGGTCTGGCATAGTGCCGTCGAAGTTCGGACTCTGTCATAGCAGGGTCAGCCATGCGGTTGCGAACACGATCGAGGAGAGCACGATCAGGTAAATGGCGAAGATGAACAGGGCCGGATGCCAGACATAGCTCAGCAAGCCATAGCGGGAGGCGGCCCAGCGCAGCGCCACGGTGGCGATCCAAGCTCCCACCATCAGCAGGCTTATGGGTGCGACGTAGACCCCAAGCAGATTGACCTCGGTGAACGTCATGCGGTCGTACCAGCATCGAAATAGCCGGCGTGCCGCGCCGAGGCTTCAGTCAGCGCGAGGATGCTTGCCCGCGCCCTGAGCGCGAGGGCTGCTTGCGCCTCTGAGCCGGTCGAAGCGGCGAGTTGGTGGTCGAGCCGGGCGAGCCACCGTCGCATGCCGGAGCCATCTCCTCGCGCCAAAGCGGCGAGTGCGGCCTCGAGCGCGGGGCCAAGGGCGAGCGCCGGCGCGAGCCGGCGCAGGCGGATCACCTCGTTGCCGACGGCGTAGGCCGCGAGAAGCTGCGAAAACTGCAGGGGCTCGGTTTGCTCGGGCAACGCGGCGAGCCGGCCATACATGCGCCTTTCCCAATCGTCAGGCTCGGGCAGCCAGCGCGAGATCGCGCACCGGCGCAGATCGCGCACCGCGAAGGCGAGGAGGCGCCGCGCCCTGAGCGCGGGGGAGGGCGGCGGCAGCAGGGCAAACGCAAGCGCCGCCGCGGCGCTGCCCGTGAAGAGCGCCAAAGCGGTGTTGTAGAATTGGGAGGTGTCGTAGGTCATCTGGTTCGCAGGCTGCAGGAGGGGCACAAAGCCGATGCCCACGGCGGTCAGGATCGCCAGCACCACGGGCTGCCGGCTATAGGCCAGGCCGAACCCAACCGGGATCAGGTAGAGACCCAGCACGGCACAAAGGGCTGCAAACGTCTCGAGGCCCGGCAGGATGGCAAATTTGACGGTTGCGGTGAGCGCGATGCAAAGGCCCGTGCCGGCCGTGAAGGCGACGGCACTGGCATACGCGGCATCGCCTCTGGGCGAGAACAGGAGCACCAGAACGGCGGTGAACAGGATGGCCACGGCCCCGTTCGGCCATGCCGTCACGATCCACAACAGCTCGACCGCGCTGATCGCCAGGAAGGCCCGCCCGGCGCCCACGAGCGCCGGCAGGAAATCGGGCACGCTCAACCTGAAGCCGCGATCGTCCTGCCGAGGTCGGCCGTGAGCGTCGACCAGCAAGGCGAGCCCGCCCAGGACCTGTGAAAAGCCGCTCAACAGCTTGGCCGTCTGGTCGGCAAGTAGCCGCCGCGATGGGGTGTCGGCAGCGAGCGCACGCAAGGCGCGCGCCCCTCCATCACAGGCGCGCTGCAGCCCGACGGGATCCTCGACCCAGCGCGCCGGTTCCCCCGCATCCCTCGCGCGTAGCAACTCAGGCGGAAACTCACCACGAATGACGGCAGCCTCCTGCCCAGCGGTCCAGCGCGGCAATCGTGCCAGCCGTGTCACGACGCAGCGCCAGCCGTCGAGCGCGGCAAAAAAGCCGTGATAGGCCTGCTGCAGGATGCGCGAGTGGTAGCGGAGCTGGCTGGCCTCCCCGAGCGCCTGGTCGATGACCGGATCGAGCGCCACCACGCGGCGCGTGAGATCGCGCCGCACGGCCAGCGTTTGCGGCAGCTCGCCCGCGCCGGCCCGCGCCAGCATGCCAACAAATCGGCCGGCAATCTCCGCCCCGAGCGCCGCCACCAGTTCGGCCAGCCCCTTGCGAGCACCCCCGAGGTCGGTCCCGGCAAGTACGACGCCGGCGGACACGATGCCGACACAGATCTCGCTGGCGCGCATGACGGCCAGCATGAATACATCCGTCGTCGGGCCTCCGGTGGCGCCGAGGGTGTCGGCCGCGATGATGGCGGTGGTGTAGCCGGCGAGCGCCGCGGCGTAGGAGGCAAAGTTACGCAGCACGGTCGCACCGAACGCGCACAGGGCGCACCAAAGCGCCAGCGCGCCCAGAAACGCCACGCGGGCCTGCGGAAATAAGCCGGTGAGCACCACGACCATGACGGCGCCGACCACGGTACCGATCATGCGGTACCAACCCTTGCGCAGGGAAGCGCCGAGTTGTGGCTGCGAGACGATGAAGGCCGTGGTGCCGGCCCAGTCGGCATTTTCGAGCTGCAGCCAGAAGGCGACGTAGAGCGCGAGACAGACGGAGGCCCACATTCGCAAGGCAAAGAGGAGAGGCGGGGCGGCAACGATCAGCGCGCTCCTGACACGCTGCTCCAGGTCTTGAGACGCCCTCCCTCGAACCCAACCACCACCGTTACTGGAAACGTTCGCCATCGCAATGCCCGTCCGTCGCCCTTCGCCTTGGCTCTGGAACTGACGCGGTTTGGGCCTTCAGCGTTGAGGTCAGCGCCATCGAAAGCACGCCTCGGTCGCTCTAATCGGCAATCGCTGCGACGCTGGACCGTGCATCAGGCCGCAGCCTCAAACGTCGGCTCCCCCCTGCGATCGGAGGCGGCAGGCGTGGCGATGCATTTTGAGCCCAATGTCCGATGTCGCGGGGCCGTCCGTGCCGCTGACGAGGGGCGAACCATGGCCGGGCATCGGCCCCCCTGCGGCGGTCGGTCCGGTGAGGTCGGGCGCCCTAAAGCCACGGTCGAGGAAGGCCAGGATCTGCATGGGTACGTCTCGCTTGGGTTGGCGCCTCTAGAATCGATGGGACAGCAGCCCCAGGGAACGCGGCACGATACTGGTCGACGCGAAGGTCCTCTTCTCGAGCGCGAGACGCCCCTGAACGGTGCGCTGAGCTGCCCCCTCAGCAGCACTGCCGCGCGGAAGTCCCAAAACCGGAAGGCTGGGGGTCTCGCAATCTTGAGAGGATGCAAAACCAACTTGCTGGGCGGCATCGATGTAAACCCTCAAATTGAGGGTGGAGGCACCTACGTCAGGCGCCCACAGTGCGCGCATCGCCTCCGCGACCCAACGCCATCGACGACGGCTTCCGGAACCTGGGCGCCAAACTAAGCATTGATGGCCCGAGCGTTGGCGCAGCTCGGCTCGGGCTCCGTTGACTGAGCAGGGCGGTGCGGCGGGGCCAAAGCCGGCGAACAAAAAACCGGCCCGAAACGAGCCGGCGCCGGTCCAAAACGATCCCAACCACGTGGCACTTGAAATAATGGCGATGAAATAATGGCGCGAGCGACGGGACTTGAACCCGCGGCCTCCGGCGTGACAGGCCGGCGCTCTAACCAACTGAGCTACGCCCGCAAAGCGTGATGGAACGCCTCAGCGCCGCTGGCGTAGGGGCGACCATCACCTTCGGCACGTGTACGTGAGGCTTCCGCCTGCGTCAAGGCATGCTCCCAGGCCCAGGCGTCGCGCTCGCCCAGGCCCCGAGGGTCCCGTCCTAGCGTGTGGCAAATGGTGCTTGGTAGGGTCGCCCATGCGGCACACCGGCCAGCACCACGCCGGCGGGTTTGATGTGCACCTTGCCTTGGCGCTTGTTGTTGCGCGTGTCGACGAATTCGACGGGGCCTTCGATCACCTCGAGCAACGACAGATCCGCCGGCGCGCCGACCTGCAGCGTGCCGTGCTTGGGCAGGCGATTGATCACCTTGGCCGGCGCCGTCGTGGCCATGGCGACGACCTGCTCGAGCGACAGGCCCATGTTTAAGAATTTGCTCATCACCCAGGTGAGATAGGGCATCCCCAGCGTGTTGCCGGAAAACACATGGATATCCGAGGAGATCGTATCGGGACCGGCACCGGCGGCCATGGCGACTTCGGCCACCGTATAATCGAAGCTGCCGCCGCCGTGGCCAACGTCAAACAGGACCCCGCGCTGCTTGGCCGCCGTCGCGGCCGGCAGCAGCTTGCCCTCCTGCACGATATTGGTGAATTTGCCGGCGATGTTGGGGGCGCCGGAAAAGGCGTGTGTCAACACATCGCCCGGGCGCAGCGTATCTAGGATCTGGCTCATCAGCTCGGGCGTCTCCCCCCCGCCGATGTGACACATCACCTTGCCGCCGGTGCCCGCCAGGTCGCAGGCCTGGATCGCCCGCTTGAGCGGCTCCAAGCCGTTCTTGGCAATCACGTTTTCGCTCATGCGCACCTTGATGCCGATGACCAGGTCGGCATTCTCGGCCACCGCCTTGGCGGCCGCCTCGGTCTGGGCGTAATCGATGTTGTAGAGCTCGGGTACCGGAAAGCCGGCAAGTCCGATGTTGGCTATGTGCACGAAGGCGAACAGCCTGGCGCGTGCTTGCGGTACAACAGCGCGCCGGAACGCGGCAATGTTGTTGGCCCCGGCATCACCGGCGGAAACCAGCGTGCTCGTTGCCTGATAGGGGATGAGCTCGTCGGCGGGAATGCCGATCGCAGACCCGTAGGGGAAGACGTGGGCGTGCAAATCGATGAGGCCGGGCGTGACGATCTTGCCCGCGGCAGGCAACACCCGCTGCGCCTTGTCCGGGGCGATCTCGCTCTCCAGGGCTTCGATGATCCCAAAACGGATGCCAATGTCGCGCTTGGCGCGCAGATTCTGGCTGGGATCGAGGACCTCGGCCCCTTTGACCAGAAGATCGAACTTGTCGTTGGGGCCCATGGCGGCCCAAGCCGGTGCGGTCACAGCCGCCACGGATGCTGAACCGGCAAGAGCAAGCAAGGTGCGTCGCGAGACGGTTGGCATGCGTTCCTCCACAGACTTTCTTTTTTGTGCGCCTCCAATAGTACGTGCACACGGCTTGTGCCGAGGTCAAGGTTGCGTGGCGCGCGGTCCCGCGCGAGCCGGCCCCGCGCACGCCAACGGGCAGAAGGCGGAGATTGAGTAGCGCCTGAGGCCATGGGCCTGTGGTAGACTATCGGGATTGTGAGCTTTGGAGCCGATCGTGCGAAAGAAAGTCAAGAAACGTCCTGTGGCGGCGACGCGCGCCGTTGCGGAGCCTATGTCCTATGCCAGCGTTTATGCCGCTAAACTTGCCAAGCAAGTGGCCGAGTTCGCGCCGCGTCAAGGAGGAACGGGTGGCGGCAAGGTGAGCCGCAAGCGGGGGCGCCGCTAGGTTTTCGCCGCCAACGATGAGGGCTAGTAGCCCACGCGCCCTTCCCCGACGCGTGTCGCCTGCGCGCGCCAAGCTGAAAGCCAGCGCCAACGGCGTCTCCCCTGGCGGGGCCGCCTCCCGTCCACGGCGGGTCGGGCTTGCTCACGCCTTGAGAGCTGGGCTGGTGCCGGACTGATGCGGCCCGGCCACGGGCTCGGGCGCTTGCGCCTGCCTGCGCCCGCCCTCCCTATACCTTGGCCGGAGAGGGGCGCATGCTCCTGGCGGGAACGCTGGGGGACATGCCTGTGGGACAACGCCGACCGCCTGATACGCCCTTTGCCCGGGTCTGCAATAAGCCCTTGCTTGCTTGGGCGCTTGACCAGGGTCTTATCGCGGTCAACGCCGACGGGAGCTGGCACCTGACCGAGGTGGCCCTGGAGTGGCTCCGCCATCAACCCGTAAAGGCGACCACGGCGGTCTTGCCGTGGACACGCGACCTGCCCTGTCCGGACCAATATGACGCTTGAGCCTGGCCGCGACGGTCCGTGGCGCCTAATGCTGCCCCTTAAGGTTGCCTTTAGTGCTGGTGGGCGGTGAGAGGATCGAACTCCCGACATCTTCGGTGTAAACGAAGCGCTCTACCGCTGAGCTAACCGCCCCAGTCCGGGCCGCCTCTCTAGCGCCCGCCCGCAGCGCCTGTAAAGCATCGGAGGAGAAGGTCGGCTCGGTGCGAGCGCGCAAAATGTGCGCGCCCGGCCAGGCGAGGAACCAGGAAGGACTAGTTGAGCATGTCCTTGAGGGCCTTGGAGGCCTGAAACTTCGGTACCACGGACGCCTTCAGCATCATTTCCATGCCCGTCTGGGGATTGCGCGCCTTCCGCGCCGCACGTTTGGCTACCTTGAAGGTGCCAAATCCCGGAATGCGGACCTCCTCGCCCTTCTTCATTACGGCCTCAATGTGATTGATGACCGCATCAACCGCCACGCCGGCTTTGTCCTTGCTGAGCTCGGTTGCCGCGGCCACGGCATCGATCAAATCCTTCTTGCTCATTTGCACCGTCCTTCGCGTCTCAAGAACAGGGGAATAGGTCCGATCGCAGCCGAACTTTGGGGGGTGGCGGCCAATTTGGGCCGCTCAAGCTCAGCAGCGAGCGCGAAACAACGCCCAATCCCCCCCTGCGTCAAGGGGAAAATCCCAAGAAAAGCGCCTGTTTTCAGGAGAATTTGAGGGCAGGCACAAGCCAAAGTTGCAGGCACAGCACGGTTAACGCGGGCCTCGGAGAGGCCCGCATTCCCAACCGAACCGCCGGCGGGGGGCGGGTCACCGCCCCCTAGTGGGCGGTGACGCGTGAGCCTTCCCCGTCCTCGGCAGCCACCGTTGCCGCGGCCTCTTCCTCCCCGACAATCGGGGTCGGCATGCGCTGCAGGGCGATCTTCAAGACGTCATCCATCCGCGAGGCGGGCAGGATTTCGAGATGGGCTTTCACCTCATCGCCGATTTCCGCCAGGTCCTTGACGTTCTCCTCGGGGATCACGACGGTCTTGATGCCCGCACGCAGCGCGGCCAGCAGCTTCTCCTTGAGGCCGCCAATCGGCAACACCCGGCCACGCAAGGTGATTTCGCCCGTCATCGCCACGTCTTTCCGGACCGGTATGCCCGACATGATGGAGATGATGGCCGTCACCATGGCGACGCCGGCCGATGGTCCGTCCTTCGGCGTTGCGCCCTCCGGCACGTGAACGTGGATGTCCTTCCTTTCGAATAAGGCCGACGGAATGCCCATCGCGTGCGACCGGGACCGCACGTAGGCATTGGCGGCCTGGATCGATTCCTTCATGACGTCGCGGAGGTTACCCGTGACCGACATCTTGCCCTTGCCGGGCATCATCACGCCTTCCACCGTCAGGATTTCGCCGCCTACCTCCGTCCAGGCCAGGCCCGTCACGACGCCCACCTGGTCTTCCGCCTCGGCCTCGCCGTAGCGGAACTTGGGCACGCCGAGGTAGTGCTCGAGGTTCTCCGGCGTCGCCCGCACAGACTTGGTGGTTCCCAACAAAATTTCCTTCACCGCCTTGCGCGCCAGCTTGGCAATCTCACGCTCGAGGCTGCGCACACCCGCCTCCCGGGTGTAACGCCGGATCAGGGTTTTCAAGGCCTCGTCGTCGATCTCCCACTCTGCCAGTTCCAGGCCATGGTTCTGGCGCTGGTTCGGAATGAGGTGGCGCTTGGCAATCTCGACCTTTTCGTCCTCCGTGTAACCGGCAAGCCGAATGATCTCCATGCGGTCCAGCAGGGCGGGAGGAATGTTCATCGTGTTCGCGGTGGTCACGAACATCACGTTCGAGAGGTCGTAGTCGACCTCCAGATAATGGTCGTTGAAGGTGTGGTTCTGTTCGGGGTCCAGCACCTCCAGCAAGGCTGCCGCCGGATCACCGCGGAAGTCCGAGCCCATCTTGTCGATCTCGTCGAGCAGGAAAAGCGGGTTGGTCCGCTTTGCCTTTTTCATGGACTGAATGACCTTGCCCGGCATCGAGCCGATGTAGGTGCGCCGGTGCCCTCTGATCTCGGCCTCGTCGCGTACCCCGCCAAGGGACATGCGCACGAACTCGCGGCCGGTGGCATTGGCCATCGACATGCCAAGCGAGGTCTTGCCGACGCCCGGAGGGCCGACCAGACACAAGATCGGTCCCTTCAGCTTATTGGTGCGCGACTGGACCGCCAGGTACTCGATAATGCGCTCTTTGACCTTCTCCAGGCCATAGTGCTCCTTGTCCAGGATCTCCTGCGCCTCAACCAGGTCCTTCTTGACCTTGCCCTTGATGCCCCAGGGGATCGACAGCAGCCAGTCGAGGTAGTTGCGCACCACCGTGGCTTCGGCCGACATGGGGCTCATCTGCTTGAGCTTTTTCAGCTCGGCCAAGGCCTTGTCGCGGGCTTCCTTGGAAAGCTTGGTGTTCTCGATTTTCTCCTCGAACTCGGCGATGTCGTCGCGCTCGTCGCCGTCGCCCAGCTCCTTCTGAATGGCCTTCATTTGCTCATTCAGATAGTATTCGCGCTGCGTCTTCTCCATCTGGCGCTTGACGCGGCTGCGGATCTTCTTTTCCACCTGCAGGACGGAGATCTCGCTCTCCATCAGCGTGTAGACGCGCTCGAGCCGGCTCGAAACCGCGGTGATCTCGAGAATGTCCTGCTTGTCGGCGATTTTGATCGCCAGGTGCGAGGCGATGGTGTCGGCGAGCTTGGAGTAGTCCTCGATCTGGGTGATGGTCCCCAAAACCTCCGGCGAAATCTTCTTGTTCAGCTTAACGTAGCTCTCGAACTGGGACACGGCCGAGCGTGCCAGCGCCTCGATCTCGTCCTTGGTGCCCAAGGTTTCGACAATGCGTTCGACCTCGGCCTCGAAATAACTGGGGTTGTCGGAGTAGCGCACGACCTTGGCCCGCGCGGTGCCCTCCACCAGTACCTTCACCGTGCCGTCGGGCAGCTTCAAGAGTTGGAGCACCGACGCCAAGGTGCCCATTTGGTAGATGGCATCGGGTGCAGGATCGTCGTCGCCGGCGTTTTTCTGGGCCGCCAGCAGGATTTGCTTATCCGACCGCATGACCTCTTCGAGGGCATTGATCGACTTCTCGCGCCCCACAAACAGCGGCACGATCATGTAGGGAAAGACGACGATGTCGCGCAACGGCAGGACAGGATAGATCTCCTTGCCGCCGCTTTTCTCTTTGCCTTGTTTGGTTTCGCTCATGGTCTTTCTCTTTCGCCGCTCATCAGGGCTTTACGCCACGCTCCCGCGTTCGCCAAGGTCCTTGCGATGCATTAGCAACCGCTCGTCGCGTTCACGCCACAACCCCTGTCAGCACTGCTGCCGACACCGGTTCTCGTCACGTGTCTTCGGCACAATGGCTGCCCGACCGCCTCCGCTAGCAAAAATGGTCACCTGATGGTCACCAATCAAGTGCCCGGTGTCGCCCATTGGCACCACTGCGCCAATCGAGGCAGAACTTGCCGTCAGCTAAGCCGTAGATCCCTTCTCGCCGGCCCGCTCCGAGTAGATCCTGAGTGGCCGCGCACCCCCATCGACCACTTCCGGGCCAATCACCACCTCTTCCACGCCCTTGAGGCCCGGAAGTTCGAACATGGTGTCGAGCAGGATGGCTTCCATGATGGAGCGCAGCCCGCGGGCGCCGGTTTTACGCTCGATCGCCTTGCGGGCGATGGCCTTCAGCGACTCCTGCGAAATCGTCAGCCGCACGTCCTCCATCTCGAATAGGCGCTGGTACTGCTTGACCAGGGCATTTTTGGGGATGGTGAGGATCTGGATCAAAGCGCTTTCGTCGAGATCTTCCAGGGTGGCGATGACGGGCAGGCGACCGATGAATTCGGGAATGAGGCCGAATTTAAGAAGATCCTCCGGCTCGACGCCCTTGAGGATGTCGCCGGTGCGCCGTTCATCGGGCCCCGTCACCTTGGCGCCGAAGCCGATCGAGGAGCCGCGACCGCGCCGGGAAATGATCTTCTCCAGCCCCGCGAAGGCGCCGCCACAGATAAACAGGATATTGGAGGTATCGACCTGTAGGAATTCCTGCTGCGGGTGCTTGCGCCCGCCCTGCGGTGGCACCGAGGCAATGGTGCCTTCCATGATCTTGAGCAGCGCCTGCTGCACACCCTCGCCGGAGACGTCCCGGGTGATGGAGGGGTTGTCGGACTTGCGCGAAATCTTGTCGATCTCGTCGATGTAAACGATACCGCGCTGGGCCCGTTCGACGTTGTAGTCGGCGTTTTGCAGCAGCTTCAAGATGATGTTCTCGACGTCCTCGCCGACGTAGCCAGCCTCCGTCAGCGTGGTTGCATCGGCCATCGTGAACGGCACGTCCAGGATCCGCGCCAGGGTCTGGGCGAGCAAGGTCTTGCCGCAGCCGGTCGGACCCACCAGCAGGATGTTGGATTTCGCCAGTTCAACGTCGTTGTTTTTGGCCGCGTGGTTGAGCCGCTTGTAATGATTGTGCACCGCCACCGACAGCACGCGCTTGGCGTGGTCCTGTCCGATGACGTAACTGTCCAGTACGGAACAGATTTCAGTGGGGCTCGGAACGCCGTCCCGCGACTTGACCAGCGTGTTTTTATTCTCTTCGCGGATGATGTCCATGCAAAGCTCGACGCATTCATCACAGATGAATACCGTCGGCCCCGCAATCAGCTTGCGAACCTCGTGCTGGCTCTTCCCGCAGAAGGAGCAGTAGAGGGTATTCTTTTCCTGAGCCATCCCGTTCCTTCCACCCCTTCGGGCAACCAACGCGTCAACTCCGGCCGAGCCCGCCGGCTCGAGGGCGCCAACCACTATGAGCGCCTGCCGGCGCCCGGCAGGAATCTTAGGCCCAATCTGAGCATGCTAGCGGCGCCCAGATCAAGATTGGATTAACAACTCCACCCAACGTTCCCCTACGGCTACCCGCTAAGCCACAGCGAGCGCCAAGCTGGGACAGTGCGGCAGGGAGCAAACAAGATGCCAATTCGACGGGAGCTAGCTAGCCCGGGATCGGCTTGGTGGAAGCAAGCATACCATCGGCCTCATCACGGTCCTTAATCACCTTGTCGATCAGGCCGAATTCTTTTGCCTGCTCAGCTGTCATAAAGTAGTCGCGATCCAGGGTCTTTTCAATGAGCTCGTAGCTTTTCTTGGTGTGCTTGACATATACCTCGTTAAGACGCCGTTTCATCTTGATGATATCTTCAGCGTGGCGTTCGATATCGCTAGCTTGGCCGGAAAAGCCGCCGGAGGGCTGATGGACCATGACGCGGGCATTGGGCAAGGCGTAGCGCATACCCTGCGTTCCGGCACACAACAGCAGCGATCCCATCGACGCGGCCTGTCCGATGCAAAGGGTGGCAATGGGCGGGCGGATGAATTGCATGGTGTCGTAAATCGCCATGCCGGCGGTGACCACCCCACCGGGTGAGTTAATGTACATGGAGATTTCTTTTTTGGGGTTCTCGGACTCGCAGTAGAGGAGCTGCATACAGATCGAGGACGCCATGTGGTCCTCCACCGGCCCCGTTACAAAAATAATGCGCTCTTTCAGCAGCCGGGAAGGCAAATCATACCCGCGCTCGCCCCGGTTCGTCTGCTCAACGACCATGGGCCAGAATGTAGCCTTATACGTCGAGATTGGATCGGACATGCTGGCCTCTGTTGCTCGCGTGCTCGCTCTACGCCATCGCCATAAAAGTGTGGGGCAGCCGCCCCGACTTCAAGCAGGCTCATTTCTCCTTGTGGCCGTGATCGTGCCCAGGCTCGTGCCCGGTAGCGTGGGAGCGGTCGTGCGCGTGATCATGGTCGGCATGGGAGTGATCGTGCCCATGATCATCAGCGTGGTCATGATCATGATGGGAGTGACCGTGCCCATGATCATGAGCATGGTCATGATCATGATCATGATGGTGCTCACCATGCGCATGATCGTGCGCCTGCTGCAGCAGCCCGTCGGGCTCGTCGGGTTTGAGCAATTCCGCGACCGTCACCTTCTTCTCGGTTGGCTTGGCCTGCGTCACGATCAGGTCGACGACCTTGTCCTCGAAGATCGGCGCGCGCAGCTCGACGAGCGCGTTCGGATTTTTCTGATAGTAGTCGTAGACATGCCGCTCCTGGCCGGGATAGCGCCGCGCCTGTTCCATCAGCGCGGCGCGCATTTCATCTTGCGTCACATGCAGCTTGTTGGTCTCGCCGATTTCGCCGATCACCAAGCCCAGGCGCACGCGCCGCTCGGCGATCTTGCGGTACTGGGCGCGCATTTCTTCCTCTGAGCTGCCCTCATCGGCAAACGTGCGTTTGGCCGTTTCAAGATTACGCGTCAACTGCCGCCAAATGATATCGAACTCGCCATGGACCAGCGACTCCGGCAGCACGAAATCGTGCGCCTTCTCGAGCTGGTCGAGGATCTGGCGCTTTAGGCGCGCGCGGGAGTGGGCGGCATATTCGGCGCCGATCCTGCCGGCAACCAGCTCGCGCAGGTTGGCCAGATCCTTAGCGCCCAAGGTCTTGGCGAAGTCGTCGTCGAGCGCAGGCCTGATGGGCTTGGCAACCTCTTTCACCGTGACGGCAAAGGCGGCATCCTTACCGGCCAGCGCCGGCTCGGGATAGTCCTCGGGAAACTTGGCATTGACCGTGCGCGCCTCAGCGGCCTTGGCGCCGGCAATGCCCTCGACAAAGCCGGGGATGAAGTTGGACTGGCCGATCACCAGCTCCACGCCCTCGCCCTTGCCGCCCTCGAACTCCTGGCCGTCGATGCTGCCGACGAAATCGATGGTGACGCGATCCCCTTCGCCGGCGCTCCGCTCCGGCTCGGCCTCGTAGCGGATGGCGCGCTCGACCAACTCGTTGAGCGCCCGATCGACGGCTTCATCGGCAACGTCTGCCACCTCGCGCTCGAGCTTGAGCGCGGTCAAGTCGGTGATCGCGAACTTGGGGAGCGTCTCGTAAGACATGGTGAAGGCCAGATCGCTCTGGCCGGTCAGCACACGCTCCATCTCCTCCTTGTCCTCGGAAAGATTGATGCTGGGCTGCTGCGCCGGGCGCTCGTTGCGCTCGGAGATGGCCTTCCGGCTGGTCTCGTCGATCATGGCTTGCAGGACCTCGGCCATGACCGAGCGACCATAGAGCTTCTTGAGGTGGGCGGTGGGCACCTTGCCCCGGCGAAAGCCCTTGAGTTGAACGCTGTCTTTGACCTCCCCCAGTCGCGCGGCAAACCGCTCGCCCAGCTCGCCCTGGTCAATCACCACCTTGAGCTCGCGCTTCAAACCATCGGCGAGCGTTTCGGTCACCTGCATGTCTTCGATCCTGGCCTCAATCCTGGCCGACGTGGGCTAAAGCGCCCAGGGCGGCCGACTAAACTTGTCCCGTTGCGGCGAAATGGCTTGGTGCGGACGGAGGGACTCGAACCCCCACGACTTGCGTCACTGGAACCTAAATCCAGCGCGTCTACCAATTCCGCCACGCCCGCCTGCCACGTTCCGCCCGTCGGTGATGGCCGACAGCCCGAGCCACCGGAAAACCGCTAAATTGTCCGGTAAACCCCGCCTACCCGTGCACGCGCGGCGCCTCTGGGTAGAGCGTTGGGGGGACATATATCGGTCGCGGTCCGGTCAAATCAAGGCGAATTGGGCCCCCGAGGCTCCGGGGCGGGCGCCGGCGGGCCATCCTCCCCGGGATGCCAAAGGGCGATCCGCGCCAGCCGGTGGCCGCTCAGCCGCCAAAGTGAAGGCGCAAGCCGACCTTGAACTCATGGGCGGTGAGGTCGTCCACCCGCAAAGCGGGGTTATTGGCAAAGCCTGACGTGTCGGCCGTTCCGGACTGGGCTTTGCCCATATCGATAAAGCGATATCCCACGTCCAGGATCACCCGCTCGGTCAGTTGAAAGCCGGCGCCGGCCATCACCGACCAGGCCAACGACCAGTTGGTATCACCGAATTGGGTGTTGGGTGAGCTCAAGAAGATGACGGGGTCCATTTCGTTGCGCGCAACGCCGACGCCGGCGCCGAGGTAGGGGACGAAGCTGCCCCAATGGCCAAGGTCGTAGTAGGCGTTGAACATGATGGTGGAGCTTTGGATGCTCGTCGCCACCGCCCCACCTATCGGCGCCCCCAGCACCCCGTCACGTCGCGTTCGGCGCGCCAGTCAAACATCACCTCGGCGCGGATGCCGCGCGGGCCCGACCCACAGCCAAAGCCGCCGCCAACCCGCCAACTGTCGTCGATGTCGCTGCCAACGGCGTTGGTAATGAAGGTGCCGGCGGGAGCGGTTTGCGTAAACGTGCTGTCGGGATTGCTGGACCAGGAGTAGCCGACGTCGCCGCGGACGTAGCATGGACCGGCGGCGCGGCGGTAGACGGGCTGATCCTTCAACGAGAGCGCACCGTTAAGATCGGCGGCTGCTACGGGCACCGCGCTCCAGGTTGTGGCAAGCGTTGCCACAGCCAAAACCAGACGGTTCATGCTCATAGCAAGTCCCTTTATGGAATTTTCGTCCGCACCGAGGTCACGCGACGTGACCGATCCCGCCAAACCATGCGGCCCGATCGGTTAAGAGCGGATTACCGGCTGGGCTCATCCGGAGCACGCCGTATCGGCCAAACACCAGGCCTGCCGCGCGCGCGGGATCGGAGCGGCGTGAGCGCGATCGGTGGTGAGCTCGCCGGATCATTGCCGATGCGGAAGGCGCCCGGCTGCGGCGGCGGCAGGGGTGAGGAATGGGCCCGCGCCAGGGCGCAGGCCTCGCCCTTGCGGGCTCGAATACCCATCTTTAGGGTGACGCTCATCCAACCCAGGACGGCAAACAGGAGGTCGGGCCCTTGCAATTCTCCAATGGCGTGGCCGCCGCGGTTGGCCGTACGCCGCTCATCAAGTTAAGGCGCGCGTCTGAGGAGACCGGGTGTACGATCCTGGGCAAGGCCGAGTTCATGAACCCTGGCCAGTCGGTAAAAGACCGCGCCGCGCTTTATATCATCCAAGATGCCATCGCCCGTGGTGCGCTGCGGCCGGGTGGAACTGTGGTTGAGGGCACCGCCGGCAACACGGGCATCGGACTGACCGTGGTCGGCAACGCCCTGGGCTTTCGCACCGTCATTGTTATTCCCGAGACCCAAAGCCGGGAGAAAAAGGACGCGCTGCGCCTGTTGGGGGCCCAGCTCGTGGAGGTCCCGGCACGCCCCTACAAGGATCAGAATAACTACGTGCACTATTCCGAGCGCCTCGCCCGGGCGCTCGCGCAGAGCGAGCCCAATGGCGCGATCTGGGCCAACCAATGGGACAACACGGCCAACCGCCGCGCTCATATCGAAACCACCGCGGAGGAGATCTGGACCGATACCGATGGCAAGGTCGACGGCTTTGTGTCCGCGGTCGGTTCGGGCGGCACGCTGGGGGGCGTGTCCGACGGTCTCAAGGCCAAGCGTAAGGGGATACAAATCGCACTTGCCGACGTGCCGGGGGCGGCGCTCTACAGCTACTACAAGACCGGCGAGCTGAAGGCCGAGGGCTCGTCGATCACCGAGGGAATTGGCCAGGGCCGGATCACCAAAAACATCGAAGGCGCCGTCATCGATCATGCCTTTCTCGTTCCCGACGAGGAGTCGGTGCCGATCTGCTTTCAGCTGCTGGAGGAGGAGGGCCTGTGCATGGGGGGATCGACGGGTGTCAACGTCGCCGGCGCCGTCCGCCTCGCCAAGAAGCTGGGCCCCGGCCACACCATCGTGACCCTGCTCTGCGACTACGGCACCCGCTACCAGTCCAAGCTGTTCGATCCGGCCTTCCTCGCCTCGAAAAACCTGCCCGTGCCCAAGTGGCTCGCGTCCTCGCCGCCAGTTCTGCCCAAGATGTTCGTTACGCCCGACAAGGCCTGACGGCCATGCGGCGCACCGGTGGAAGGGCTGCCTCATCCCTCGGCGCCAGGCTGCCAGCCCAGCGCCGGCCCGCGCCGCCGTTGCCTGCGCGCAATCTGGACCGGCGCACCGCCCTCGAGGCCCCTTCGCTGAGGTGTGGATAGTTGTGATTGAGGATGCCAACCGCGTCGATAAGGATGGATTTGGGCCATGACCGAGCAAGTTTATCGAAGCGATGCCTACGCCCGCGACTGCGCTGCGCGTGTGCTCGCCATCAATGATCGCGGCGGCATCGTGCTGGATCGGACGGTCTTTTACGCCGCGGCCGGCGGCCAGCCGGGCGATCGCGGTGCCATCGAGCTCGAGGCTGGGGTCTCCTGCCCCATTACCACCACGGTCTGGGACGCCGATAAGCTGACGATTGTGCACGTGCCCTCGGATGGGGCGCAGCGCCCGCCCGTCGGCCAGGCGGTCCGTGCCGTGCTCGACTGGGACACCCGCCTAAAACTCATGCGCATGCACACCTGCCTGCATTTGTTGTGCGCGCTTGTGAAGTATCCGGTGACGGGCGGCCAGGTCGGCGCCGAGGAAGGACGGCTCGATTTCGACATCGAAGATGCCTCCTCCGTCGACAAGGATGCCTTGACCGCCAGCCTGAACGAGCTTGTCGCCGCCAACCATCCGGTGACGGAACGCTGGATCAGCGACGCCGAGCTCGAGGCCAATCCCGGCCTGGTCCGCACCATGGCCGTGAAGCCACCCATGGGGAGCGGCAAGGTCCGCCTGGTCGTGATCGGGGAAAATGGCTCGGTCGACCTGCAGCCCTGCGGCGGCACGCACGTGCGCACCACCGCCGAGATTGGCCGCGTCGTTATCAGCAAGATGGAAAAGAAGGGTAAGTTGAACCGGCGCATTCGCGTCGCCTTCGCCTGACCGAGAACGTGCGCTGGCGGCCGACAGTGACCATTGTTCGCCCGGTCCTCGGCGTGTAGGCAAGGTCGGCCGATCGCAATCGGCGACAACGACCCCGGGCGGGATCGGCGCCACCACTTGAGCGCGAGCAGGAAGGAAATGCGCATGCCCAATGGCGAAAACAAATGGCTGGTCGAGACGGACTGGCTGGCGTCGCACCTTGATGCACCCGACCTCGTCATCCTCGACGGTTCGATGCACTTGCCGACGACCAAGCGCGATGCCAGGGCCGAATTTCTTGCAGCCCACATTCCCGGCGCCATGTTTTTCGACATCGACGATATCGCCGATGAAACCTCCTCGCTCCCGCACATGCTGCCTTCCCCCACCAAGTTCGCCAGCCGCATGAAAAAGATGGGCGTCGGCGACGGTATGCACGTCGTTGCCTATGACAGCGAGGGGCTCTACTCGGCGGCGCGCGTATGGTGGATGTTTCGGACCATGGGTCACGAAGAGGTGCGCGTATTGAATGGCGGTCTCAAGAAATGGAAGGCGGAAGCTCGCCCACTGCAGGATGGTCCGCCGCGTCAGCGCACGCCGCGCCACTTTACGCCGGTCTTCAATGCCTCGCTGGTGCGCGATGCCGCCGAAGTCAAGGGCCTGATCGACAGTCCCGTGGCGCAGATCGTCGACGCCCGTGCCGCTGCGCGGTTCGAAGGCAGCGTCCCCGAGCCGCGCGCCGGCTTGCGCTCGGGTCATATTCCAAGCGCGCGTAACCTGCCGTTTGCAAGCCTGGTGAATGCAGACGGGACCTTGAAGCCGGCCTCCGAGCTCAGGCGGATTTTTGCAGCCGCCGAGGTCAATGTGGATCGACCGGTCGTTGCCTCCTGCGGCTCGGGAGTGACGGCGGGCGTCATCGCGCTCGCCCTGGCGGTTCTTGGTAGGCCGGACGCAGCCGTCTACGACGGCTCCTGGAGCGAATGGGGTGCCGACCCGTTCCTGCCGCTGGCGACCGGTCCGGCCAGCTAGTGCCGGGTTGGCAGGCCCGGTGGCGCCCATGCTGGCGGTGGGGCGCGCATCGGCAAGGCGGCAGTCTTGCCCCCTTCTTCACTCCGGCAGCGGGATGAACTCCTTTTCGTCACCCGGGACAAGGGCAAAGCGTCGTGCGCGCCAATCGGCTTTGGCCTGCTCGATGCGCTCCTTGGAGGAGGAGACAAAGTTCCACCAGATGTGACGGGGTCCGTCCATCGGCTCTCCGCCCAGGACCACCAGCCGAGATTGGGCGAGGGCCAGGATCGAAATGCGGTCTTGGGGCCTGAAGATCAGCAACCTCCCCTCACCGAACTGACTGCCTGCGATATCGATTTCGCCGGAGGCGACGTAAACCGCCCGCTCGTCGTGGTCAGGATCAAGCGGGAGCACGGCCCCCGGCGCCAGCACGGCCTCGGCAAATAGCGTTTCGTGGGGAAACTCGACCGGTGACCGCGCGCCGTAGGCCGCGCCCAACACCAACCGCACCATCTTGCCCTCACCGGTGATGCGGGGCAGCTCGGCCGTGCCGTGATGGGCGAAGCCGGGTGGGCCCTCCTCATGGCTCTTGGGCAGGGCCGCCCACGCCTGAATGCCAAACAGGCGCCGGCTGGCGGCGTCGGGGATCTCGCCCTTGACGTGCGCCAGACCTTGGCCCCCCGTCACCAGGTTGGCCTCGCTGGTCTCGCGCTCGGAATGCACGATACCACGTCCCGCCCGCATCAGATTGACTTCGCCAGGACGGATGGCGAGCGATGAGCCCAAGCTATCGCGATGGTGCACCTCGCCCTCGAATAAATAAGTGACCGTGGCCAGGCCGATGTGGGGATGCGGCCGCACATCGATACCCTTGCCGATCAGGAATTCGGCCGGCCCCATTTGATCGAAGAAGATGAAGGGGCCCACCATCTGCTTCTGCGCCGCCGGCAATGCGCGGCGCACCTCGAAGCCGCCTAAATCACGCGCCCGCGGCACGATCACGTGCTCGATGGCGTCACAGGACAAGGGATCCCCGGGCTTGGGGTCCTGGGAGGGTAACCAGCTCATGCGATTTCCTTTCTGGGCCATGTCGTTGGGCGAGGCACCCCGGACGCTTGTTGCCGTCAGTCTTTCTTTGCCACCTCGGGCGCCGGCTTTCTTGCCAGCAGCTCGAGCGCATCCGCCAAGTGCTCATCGGCGATGTTGTAGGCCCCCCGCGCGAGGCGGATGTTGTGGGCCTCGCGCAGCACGTCGGCGTGGGTTTTTCCCGCCGGCGGCTCGAACTTGTAGCAGGCCAACTCCAAAAGCTGTCCGAGCGGCTCGCGAAAGTAGATCGAATACATAAACCCTCGATCGACTTCGCCAGAGTTGGCCAAGCCCATCTCCTTGAGCCGCGCTGCGGCCTGGGTATAGGTCGCGCGCGACACGGTGAAGGCGATGTGGTGGACGTTGCCAATGCCGGTCGGATTGGGGCGGGCGTCGGGCTGCCACGATTCGTTCGTGAACACGGTGACCAGGCGGCCGTCACCGGGATCGAAATAGAGATGGTTCTGCTCAGGGTCGTCGAGGTTTGGCTGCTCGAATACAAACGGCATGCCGAGCACGCCTTGCCAAAAGTCGATCGAGGTTTGCCGGTTGGCGCCAACAAAGGTGATATGATGCACGCCCTGCGCTTGCAATTTGCTCATTGCGGTCTCCCCGCGAGGAACGGCTGAACGTCAACGCGCCAACTGTCTGCGACTTAGTAAGGGCGACAGGATTTTGCAAATCGGAAATTGCGACGTGCCGTGGGCCGTCGATTGCCGCCAAGGGCCAACCCTCTTGCTTATCGTTGCCGGGTTCGTTGGCTCATCGCGCGAGCCAGCCGGCCTCGCCCAGCCAGTGGCCGGAGTGGATGCGTGGGCCGGTTGGGGGGAGGCCTTTAAGATGAGATCTGGCAGAAAACGCTATTGGGGTCTTCCGTCCATGCCAAAGCGACCCATTGCGCGCCACCACGGATTGGTGCCGAAAAACGGCCCATATCCTGAAGCGCTATCCGGATCGGGCCCATAGGCATAAAAGCCATAGCCGCGCGGGACAAAGCCAGAGGAACTGCGGGCATAAGCCCCAAACCCATCGCTATAGGGAAAGGGGGAAAACCCACTACTATAGGTGCTATAGGCAAACCAGGGGGCCGGGCCGGCCACGGGGCCGTAGGCGGGGGCATAGGGAGCGGGGGCTACGGGCACATAGCCATAGGGGGCATAGCCATAGACCTGTTTGCGCTTTGCCGCAGCCGGGGCTGAATGGCCGGCGATGCCCGACACTAAGACCGATGCGGCCAACAAAGTGGTGATGGTGGCTTTCATGTTAGATCCATCGCTACGCAAGACTTGTTCTGTCCCTTGCTAGCGCTGCACCCGATCAGACACACTCCGCATTCACCGCATTTTCCAGGATGCAACTCTTTAGGTCCCGGCGGCGGCTGAATAGGTTTAGGTCCCGGGCCGGCTGAATAGGTCCCCAAACTGTTATTGGCGCGCGGTCTCGGAGCGGACGTTGGCGTCGAGGGGCCGTGTGGTTCCCGGTGGCGGCTGCCCGGGCCGCCGCGACACCCTTGCGCCTGCGCCCTCTTAAAATGCGACGTTTATCCGGGCGACGACGGCGCCAGAGCCAAAGCGATGAGCCTCTTGGTGCGCAGCACCCTCTTGCGCTATCGCTTCGCCCCACAGAAAAGCAATGGCAAGGGGGATGATGACGTGTCCGAGCAGAAAATCGCACTCGTCACCGGCGGCTCGTCGGGCATCGGCCTGGCGGTGGCGCGCCAGCTCACCGCTCGCGGAACGCGCGTGGCGCTCGTTGCCCGCACCGAGCAGAGGCTCAATGACGCCGCCCGGGAGTTGGGCGGGGAAGCCTTTGTCTGCGACATGAACGACCTTCCCTCAGTCGCCGCGCTGCCGGCCAGAGTGGTTGAGCGCATGGGCGCGCTCGACATCCTCGTCAACAACGCCGGCCTGCACCACCGTGGGCCGCTCCTGGCAATCGATCCGCTGGCGCTTGCCGAGATGATCACGGTAAACCTCGTCGCGCCGGTCGTGCTCTGCCGTGCGGCAGTGCCACGCCTGCGCAAGCCCGGCAACATCGTGAATGTGGCGAGCCTGGCCGGCATGGTACCCATGCCCTTGCAGGTCACCTACGGGGCTTCCAAGGCAGGGCTGCGCGCCTTTTCCCTTGCGCTGCGTGAGGAGCTGGCCGGAAGCGGTGTCACCGTCTCGGTGGTCTCGCCCGGGCCAGTCGACACCGGCTTCTTCGGTGCAGAGCTGGAGCGCGTGGCCGACGTGGTGTTCTCGCAGCCGATGAGCACCGCCGACGAGGTGGCCAATGCCATCGTTGGCTGCATCGACGCCGGCACGCCGGAGACGGCGCTTCCCTGGTTTTCGGGAAAATTGTGCACGCTTGGCTATCTGTCTCCCGCTCTCACGCGCCTCTTACGCCCAGCCATGGAAAAACGCGGCGCCCGCAACAAGCGCGCCTACATCGAGCGCAAGCGTACCACCCCCTGATCCTGCTGGCTGGCGATGTCGATGCGCTGGCAGGCACGAAATGCGCGACGGTTCGAGCCGAACCTTGCAGATAATCGTTGGCCGATTGACGCGAAAACCTTTCTGGTGCGCCATCGTGCTTTGCGCAACAACTCCCATGCCGAGATAAGCTCGCTGCGGTCTGGCGGCAGCTTTCGAGCAGTTTCTTGCCCTTCACAACGCCTGTTGCCGTCGCCATTCGTCCGGCGACAAGCCGACGCACTTCTTGAAGGCTCTACTAAACGCAGATTCCGACGCGAAGCCGACCGCCGCTGCAACAGAGCCCACTTTGGCGCCTTGCTCGGTTAGCAAGCGGCAGGCGCGCTCAATGCGCAGCTCCCTCAGGTATTGCATCGGCGGTTGGCCGATGAAATGCGCGAAACGTTCGGCCAGCACCGAGCGCGATGTGGCAGACTGCGCTGCGAGCTCATCCAGCGTCCAGCTTAGGGAAGGGGCGTTGTGCAGCAGTGCCAATGCCCGAGCGATCAGCGGGTCGCGCAATGCCGCAAGCCAGCCGGTTTGCGCATTTGGCAACGTTTCGAGATAGCCGCGCATGACGTCCACGAACAGCAACTCGGCCAGGCGCAGTTTCACCACCTGTCCGCCCGAGCGTTGCTCGCGCAGCTCGTGCAATGCAAACTCGATCAGATGCGGCATCGCATCCGTCGTGTGCGTCGCCGGCCGGACGCGAAGCACCGGCGGCAGTGCCGCCAGCAGGGGGTTGAACGGCCGCAGGTTGCAACCGAGAAAGCAGCAGATGAACTGCGACCTGTCCGGTCCATTGCCGCCTTCGGTTATCGTCGGGGGCAATCGACCCGCGGCCATGTCGCGGAAAAAGGCCACCGCTTCGTCCTGGCCATAAGTGCGTTCAGCCTCGAGCGGATCGGCGAGGTAGTAGGCGTCGCCGTGAGGAATGACCAACACGTCGCCGACTTCTAGGCGCTCCGGCGGACCGCCGGTAAGGCCCGCCCAACAACCGCCGTCCGTGACAATGTGCAGCGAGATCAGATGTTGTGCGGCGGGCAGCACGACATGGCGAAAGGCCTCTGCCGGCGGTGCCCACGACACCCAAGGCGTGGATGTCTCTACCAGAAACAACATCGCGCCTGTCAGTCGCACCGATCGCAACGTGTCCGACAGCACGTCAAGTCCGGACGCTTGGGCAAGCGTTTCGGAAGAGGGGTCATGGGCACGGGTCATCGCGCGCACGATCTTAATACAGGCGCACCATTTGAGGGGAGGGGAACTGCGCAAGCCGACTTGAGGTGATCGGCGCAGTGTCGCAGCCCTGCGGGCGAGAGGACATCCCCAGCGCGCCGGCCGGCCCGGCAGCCGAGGTCGTCTGAGGTTAAGCCGAGGGATTTCCGCGCGCTCGAGGGTACGGCAGGCGGTCGCCGCGTTGCACGAGAACTTTAGACGACTTTGCCTGCGGATCTGCAGCCCTGAGGAACACATCAAGCGACGGGAAACAACACATGTCCAATCAAGACGCCTGGCAACTTGCCTACGATGCGGCCGTTGCCTACGAGCGGGATTTCGTGCCGGCGATTTTTGCGCAGTGGCCGCCCGTCCTGGCGCAGATCGTCGGCATCAAGCCGGGAGACCGAGTGCTCGACGTGGCCTGTGGAACGGGCGTCCTAGCGCGAGAGGTTGCCGCCCGCGTTGGGCCCAAGGGGCGCGTCACCGGCCTCGATCTTAATGAGGGCATGTTGGCCGTAGCTCGACAGCTGCGCCCCGACATCGATTGGCGGCAAGGTGATGCTGGCAAACTACCCTTCGAAAATAACGCTTTCGATGCGGTGGTGAGCCAGTTTGCACTGATGTTCTTTCCGGATCGGATCGAAGCGCTTCGCGAGATGTGGCGCGTCCTCGCCCCGGGCGCTCGCCTGGCGGCGGCCGTCTGCGGGCCGATGTCCCGCGCTGAGGGCTATTCGATATTTGCCGAGATCCTAGGGCGGTGCGTGGACAATCAGACTGCGGACTTGGTCAAAGGCTACTTCGCGCTCGGCGACGAGGCAGAGCTCCGGCGGCTCTGCCGGGCGGCTGGAATTGCGGACGCAAGCGTCGTGACGCGCGAGGGATGGGCGCGCTTTGCCTCCATTGATGAATTGGTCCGCATTGAGATCAAGGCTTCGCCCTTGGCCGGCCTCGTCGACGAGACAAGCTACCGAAGAGTCCTGAAGGCTGCGCGCCAAGCGTTGTGCGACTTCCGCGACGGAGAAGGCAGGGTTGCCCTGCGTCTGGACGCTACCATCATCAGTGCCGGCAAGCCTTAGCGTTGCGCCTACGCCGGCTGGGGGCAGACCTATCGCCTGCCTCGCGGCGCGGTGGCCTGCGGTGCCAGTGGTCGACGGTGAACACTACGCGCCCCGCGCCCAGCATGATGCTTAGGGATGACACGCTTGGCTGCGCTCGCGCACTGCCAGAGGCGGTCCCATGCTCCACGGCTTGGGACACGTCTTCTATGTCGGCTGTCGGATCGCCAGCTTCGCTCTTTCTCCGCATCGCGCACCCGAGACCGCAATTCAGCTGGTCGATGCGCAGGGTCTCTGAAGCCAAGCCATAACGGGTTCTGTGACAGGGCCCCTGCTATCACGCCGGGGTCCTATCACCCGCGCATGAGTGGCCCGACGCTGAGAACTTCCGGCTTCGATCCCCAGCCGCCATTGTCCTCCGGCACCGCTCCATTGCTTTGGATCCGCGATCCTCGCCAAGCGGCCGAGCGAGTCATCGTGCTCGGCGGCGGAAACAGGGTGTATTCTCGAGCCGAGGTGCAAGAGCGCGTCGGCGCACCCCGGTAGGTAGCTTGTCGCACCAGACGTCGGGAATGATGCCGTGCTGATCGCGCCCCGGACGACCACCGACAACGCCGTCCAATTGACCGGTTTTTTCCGTTCGGCATCCAGGTGGCGATTCCGGCTTTGTTCGATGGGATTGAGATGCTAAGTGACGGATCCTTCGCGTCGGATGGGTGGCCGAGTGGTTTAAGGCACCGGTCTTGAAAACCGGCGTGGGTTCACGCCCACCGGGGGTTCGAATCCCTCCCCATCCGCCAGCTCAAGGTGCAGATCTGATAGAAGTTCTTTGTCTATCGAGGGCTTGCTAGGCGCTGTTGTTGCGGGCAACTGTAGATCGGCCCTCAAAGGCTTCAATCGATACCGAGGGCGAAGTCGCCGCCACCAAGGTGTATCCTTCCGCACCTGCAGCACCCAAGCCCGTCGAGGCTCGTGCGCCCGCACCCGCCCCCGAGGCTCGCGGCCGAGGGATTAGGCCGCGCAAGATCCGCAGGCCGGGTGACATGATCGCCCTGCGGCAGCAACGCCGCGAGGTTACAGCGAAACCGTGAAGGGCACCCAAGGTGCCCTTCCTGGTCATCCGAGGGTGATGCCTCGGGTCTGATGAGCAGTCATCGGTAGGTGGCCGGGCTCGTGCGGCTAACCCGAGACACCGGCCGTGTCTTCACCTCTGGGTAAGAGAGGATCAGACATTTCTCGATCTGACCTGCTGGGCTCGGGAGCTACGGCGCATTCGAGTTGGCGCACAAGCTCAAGGCATCATGAGCTGCCTTGTCATTGCAGCGCCGGGTGGTCGCAGTTGCCGCCGCGCACCACCCATCGCCTCCGTCGTGTTCTTTTCCGCCACCGAGCGGGCGCACGCTGAACGGGGCGTGTACAGGACTGCCGCTGCTCATGCTTCATCAGCGTTGACAAAGGCCGAGGCCGAATTGGCGAGCGACAAGCCGCCAGCTCCGACCACCCAACGTTGCCTCGCCATCTTGCCGCCATTAGCCCTTATCCAAAGTGGACGACAAGAGTGGAGGCTATTGCGGTAGGATGAGGGATGAGGGCCGGGCGGCGAGCGCGACGTTTGGCGATGCTAGCGGTAGCGGGGCTGATGTGCGGCGTGTTTGTGACCAGCGCTCATTCGCAAACGGGCGACGATGCCGCCGCGCTCACAGCCGAGTTGGAGAAGCTCCAACAGGCGGGCAAGTACGCCTTAGCGATCCAAATTGCCCAGAGGGCGCTTGCCGTGCGTGAAACGGCGTTGGGACCCGAGCACCCGGACGTGGGACGGTTGCTCAACAGCCTGGGCGGGCTCTACCGGGCGCAGGGTCGCTACGCCGAAGCCGAGGCGCTCCACAAGCGCTCGCTCGCCATCCGCGAGAAGGCACTCGGGGCAGAGCACCTCGACGTGGGACAGTCGCTCAACAGCCTGGCAGTGCTGTACTGGGCGCAGGGTCGCCATGCCGAAGCCGAGCCCTTTTACAAGCGTTCGCTCGCCATCGCCGAAAAGGCGCTGGGGCCAGAACACCCCAATGTCGGCGCCTCGCTCAACAACCTGGCAGCGCTGTACCGGGCGCAGGGTCGCTACGCCGAGGCCGAGCCCTTGTACAAGCGCAGCCTTGCCATCTACGAGAAGGTTTTAGGAACCGAGCATACCAATGTCGGCAGCTTGCTCAACAACTTGGCAGCGCTGTACCGGGCGCAGGATCGCTACGCCGAGGCCGAGCCCTTTTACAAGCGCAGCCTTGCCATCTACGAGAAGACGCTGGGAGCCGAGCACCCCAATGTCGCTACTTCGCTCAACAACCTGGCAGGGCTCTACGATAGCCAAGGCCGCTATGCCGAGGCCGAGGCCTTGCACAAGCGCTCGCTCGCCATCAGGGAGAAGGCGCTGGGACCAGAGCACCCCGACGTGGGACAGTCGCTCAACAACCTGGCCCTGATGTACGAAAGCCAAGGCCGCTACGCCGAGGCCGAGCCCTTGTACAAGCGGAGCCTTGCCATCTACGAGAAGGCGCTGGGATCCGAGCACCCCAATGTCCGAGCCTTGCTCAACAACCTGGCATTGCACGCCTTTCTCAAGGCGGACTGGGCAGCAGCTGCGGATTTTTGGGGGCGCAGCACAGGCGTCATCCGACGACGCGCCGAGCGCGGCCTTGCCGGCGGACGAAACGAGGCATCTGGAGGGGAGGCACAACGATTGAGTTGGCAATTCTGGGGCCTGGTCAAGACGACCTACCGTCTCGCGGCCCAGAGCCCCCTGCCGACATTCGCAGCAGAGATGTTCGAGAGCGCCCAGTGGGCGCAAGCGTCGGAAGCAGCGGGCTCGCTCGCGCAGATAGCAGTACGGTCGGCCAA
>Ga0081540_1000206_pt1 | contig 61639 bp, 54 predicted proteins | sample TabmetS2T1R1_FD_71024 | JGI IMG/M metagenome (GOLD analysis project Ga0081540, IMG submission 71024) | Tabebuia heterophylla rhizosphere microbial communities from the University of Puerto Rico - S2T1R1 | ecosystem: Host-associated > Plants > Roots > Rhizosphere ...
GTGACGATCGGCCCGGGGGAGGCGCCCGGAGCGGACACCGTCCCGACCATCGTCGCGACGACTGATGGCCAGAGCGTCGCGTACTCGTACTTCCGCGCGACGAATCGGCTCTTCCTTTTCGATTTTCACCCGTCCGGGAGCACGCAGCCGCCCGCGAAGTGACTCGCCGCGACATGACCCTGGAATCGTGGGATTTCCCGAGTTCGAGGCCGGGTCGCGCCACGCGATGGACTCGAATGTCTGGTGTTTGATTTCTCCTGTCCGCCGGGAGTACGCCTCTCTTTGCGGTCGCGAGGAGGTGGACAATGGCCAGGGCAAAGGTCCCTCCTAAGGCTGAGGTTCCTCCTAAGGCTAAGGCTGAGGTTCCTCCTAAGGCTAAGGCGGAGGTTCCTCCTAAGGCGGGGGGCTCTAGAGCGCATCTGCTCATTCAGCTCGAGAGAGGAATTACGTACGAGGTCCGCTACGTCGATCCCGAGCGGCCGGGCGGCGAGATCAAACCGGGGCCGTGCGTCCCGGTCGTGCCCGCTTCGGGCTCCGGGAGCAGCGGGGTGGAGGCCGGGCCGACGCCGGCGCCCCCCGTTCCAAGGGTGATGATGAGTTCCGGAGCGGGCGAAGGCGAAGGCGGCGGCGGACCCAGCACGGCCAGCCCTCCCACCCCGAGTGCCCCCGGCAACTACCGATGGAATGCAGCGGGCTGCCGACACTACGACCCTCCCGCGCCCGGCAACGCCCTCTGCCACGGTAACCAGTGAGCGCGCGAGCGCGACCGAGGTTGTCGCGCTACGCGATCATCTCGGACGCCTTCGTCGACCCGGGAACGGACACGCCGATCCGGATCCTGTTCTCTACCCGGACAGGCGCCCGGCACTCCATCGCTGACTCGACGTGGGCCGCTCTCAGCGCTGACCCGGCGGCGGAAATCCCCGACGACCTGCGTACCGCGCTCGAACGCTCGAAGCTCCTCGTTCCCGACGACGAGGACGAGCTGGGAGCAATCCTGGCGGAGAACCACCACGCCCGTGAGACGCACGAGGTGCTCGAGCAGATCATCCAGCCCACGGCGGCGTGTCAGCTCGCCTGCGACTACTGTGGCCAGGCGCACTCGCCCAAAAAGCTCTCCTCCGAGTCGCTGGACGGCCTCCTCGACCAGCTCGACCGGAAGCTCGCCACCGGCCGCTTCCGTGAGCTCGACATCGGCTGGTTCGGTGGCGAGCCGCTTCTGGCCCTGGACGTGATGCGGCAGGCATCCCCCCGACTCCGGGCGCTCGCCGAGCGGCGCAAGGTCGAATACGTCGCGCGGCTCGTCACCAACGGGATTCTCCTGACGCCCGAGTGCCAGGATGAGCTCCACGAGCTTCACCGGATCGCCTTCGTCGAGATCACGCTGGACGGGGACCAGGCCCGACACGACGCCCGCCGTCTGTGGAAGCGCACCGGTCGCGGGTCCTTCGCCACCATCCTGGAGAATCTCACCGCCTTGGTTTCCCGGCCGGCGCCGCGGCCAGAGGTGAGCGTACGCTGCAACGTCGACGCTCGGAACGTGGAGGGAGTCGTTCCCCTCATCCGCCAGCTGGCGGAGGCCGGACTCCACCGGTCGCTGGAGCGGTTCTACGTGGCGGCGGTACACTCATGGGGGAACGGCGCTTCGCGCCTCTCGCTCCCGCCCCTCGAGTTTGCCTCCCGGCAGCTGATCTGGTTCGTGGAGATGGCGCGACTCGGCTATCCGCTCTCGCTGATCCCCGGACGGACCCGCATCGCCTGCTTGACCTTCAAGCCGGGCTCAGAGCTGATGGATGCCACGGGTGCGCGCTTCAACTGCACCGAGGTCAGCTACGTCCCCAGCTACACCGTGAACGGGCAGAACGTGTACCAGCTCAAGACCGACGGAACGCCGACCGGTCGGGCGGCGGTGCTGGCCTCGTTCCAGGAGCGGCTGGCCGCCGGTGAGTACCCGTGCCGGGAGTGCTCCATGTTGCCGACCTGCGGCGGGTCCTGCGCGAAGGCCTGGATCGAGGGGGACACGCCCTGCCCGCCCGAGAAGCACAACATCGGTGCGAGGCTGATCCTCGACCATCTGCTCAAGAGGATGACCATCGCGTCGTTCGAGGTCCGACGCGAGGCCAACGCGCCCCCGCCGATGACCTGAGCCGATTCCATCACCGGATGCAGAGGTCGGACTCGAGAGCTCACGCTGCGACCCATCCGACTCGAGCTCACTCGACGAGACCGCCTCGCCGCGCTGCTTCCTGATCCGCGAAGATCGCCATCGCCGTCCGCATGCGGCGGAAGCCGAGCTTCTCGTAGAAGCCCTCTCGCCCTGGATTGGCGTAGAGAATGATCTTCTTGTGACCGGCTGAAAGCTCCTTCAGCCGGCTGGTGATCGCCTTCCCCAGCCCGGTTCCCTGGAACCGCGGATGGACGGCAATGTCACAGAGATAGGAGCAGTCGCCCCCGTCGGCCAGCGCGCGCCCAGCTCCGATCAACCGGCCTTCGGCCATGACGAAGCACTTGTACCGGCTGTTCGAGAAGACCGTCTGGAGATGCTTCGCTTCCTTGTTCCCCAGCGGAGCGACTCGGTACAGCTCCGAGAGCTCCGCCCAGTCGATGGAAGCGTCATCGAAGAGCCATTCCATGCGAGTGATGTACTTCGGATCGAACCAGTCGTCGGCGGCGGAGTCGGGCCTCTCGCCAGCCTGTGAACGATCTGTCTCTGGACCAGGCTAAACGGCTGCTGTGGTCTCGATCCGGAGGTGGTCGTGGACGCAACCCTGCCCGCGCTAGAGCTTCAGGATGCGCTGCAGCGCTTCACGACCCAGTTCGCCGATCGCGTGACGCAGGCCATGGAGGCACTGGAACGGTCGTCACAGGCGGGGGTACGCGACGAGGCTCTGCGCAAGAACCTGCTGTACGTCTCCTCCGCGCTGGAGATCACGTCGGGGCTCGATCCCGAGGTCAATCTTCTCGACATGCTCGTCTTCATCCACCTGAGCCGGGCGACGCTGGAGAAGCACTGGATTCCGGTGCTCTACCGCGAGATGGGCGACGACCTCGCCGAGGTCTTCGCGAGGTCCGAGCAGGAGCTCCAGGCGCTGGCCGAGCGGGCGCTGACACCCGCTCAGCAGGCCCAGCTCCTCAACCTCGCGGATACCTGGCTCGCGGAGAACCCTCGTCAGATCCGGGTGGAAGGCATACGCCTCGCCGATTTCGCGCAGATGGCCGGGAACGCTGCCGCGGAGCGCGCCATGCAGACCAAGGGTCTGCTCTCCAGCGTCTCGACGGCATCGCGCGCCGCAAACCAGGCATTGCTCCTCACCGAGCGAGGGCTGTTTCTCCTCCATCGCATGCCGTCCGTCTGGCGACTTCAGGCCCGGCTCGCAGCTCGGGACACCATGGCGGATCTCGCCACGGAATTGCTCGAAGACCCCGAAGCCCCGGTTCCGAGGATGGCGAGACGGGCGCGGAAGATCGCTCTCCACGGTGCGATCTACCTGGGTCTTGCTGCGCTCGTGGTGGTGGGCATTCTCCTGTGGCTGCTCGGCTCACGTGGCGTCGGATGAGAGCCTCGCCGCACACCCGGCCGGGCGACGACCTCTCCGGAAGGCTCCCGCGGACGGGTCCCTGCTCCTCGAGCACGCCTGACGACACCGCCCGGTCCGGCGTCCACCTCACCCCTTGCCCGAAGCCCCAGGTTGTTCTTGCGTGGACCCATCGGCGAGGCGCTCCGCAGGGAGGTACTCGATGCCGCGACAAGAGATCCTCGACAGCACCCAGAAGTACGTTCAGCCGTTCCGCATCACCAAGGGCGAGGGCTTTCAGCTGAAGCACTTCGATCCCGGCGACACGCTCGGGCTGAAGATGGACAAGGGCGAGGCGTCCGAGATCCTCCAGCAAGGCACCCGGTGGCTCGCAGAAGAGCAGGACATGCTCTACGCCCAGGATCGCTGGTCGGTGCTCCTCGTGTTCCAGGCGATGGATGCGGCCGGGAAGGACAGCACGATCAAGCACGTCATGTCGGGAGTGAATCCGCAGGGCTGCCAGGTCTTTTCGTTCAAGCAGCCCTCGCAGGAGGACCTCAGCCACGACTTCCTGTGGCGGTATTCCTGTCGCCTACCCGAGCGCGGAAGGATCGGCATCTTCAACCGCTCCTATTACGAGGAGGTCCTGATCGTTCGCGTGCACGAGGACGTCCTGAAGCAGCAGAGGTTGCCCCGGCCGCTCGTCGGCAAGCGAATCTGGGACGAGCGGCTCGCCGACATCGCGCACTTCGAGGATTACCTTGGTCGGCAAGGAGTCATCGTCCTCAAGTTCTTCCTTCACCTATCTCGCGAGGAACAGAAGAAGCGGTTTCTGAAGCGCCTCGATGCTCCGGAGAAGAACTGGAAGTTCTCTCCCTCGGACGTGCACGAACGAAAGTTCTGGGGCGACTACATGCGCGCCTACGAAGAAGCCATTCGCGCCACCGCAGCGAAGCACGCGCCATGGTTCGTCGTTCCGGCCGACAACAAGTGGTTCACTCGACTGGTCGTCGCCGCTGCGATCGTGGAGGCGGTGGAGCAGCTGGATCTCACGTATCCGAAGGTCGACGCCGAGAAGAAGAAGGAGCTGGCAGCAGTCCGTGCAACACTGGCCCGCGAGCCGTAGCGCCGGGGCCAGCACATCGAATGACCTGACTGTCGCTGCATCCGGGAGGACCGCGCATGTCCACGACGATCTCGGTTCTCGGTGGCGTGGGCCTGTTCCTGCTCGGCATGAGCGTCATGACGAGCGGTCTCAAGGCAGTGGCCGGGTCGGGATTGCGCGCCACGCTGAGCAGGGCGGCGGCGACTCCGCTGTCAGGCGCCTTCTGGGGGGCCTTTGTCACCCTTCTCATCCAGTCGTCGAGCGCGACGACGATGACGACCATCGGTCTGGTGAGCGCGGGATTGCTCACCTTCTCTCAGGGACTGGGACTGGTCTTTGGCGCGAACGTCGGCACCACGGGGACGGGCTGGTTGATTGCGCTCATCGGCGTTCGCGTCTCACTCACGGCGGCCGCGCTCCCGATGATCTTCGCCGGCGCCCTGGTCAAGCTTCTGGGACGTGGACGCGTGTCTGCGGCGGGTGGAGCGCTCGCAGGGTTTGCGCTCGTGCTCTATGGATTGACGACCCTGCAGCAGGGGATGGGCGGACTGGCCGAACGGTTGCACCCGGCCGACCTTCCCGCCGTCTTTGGCCAGGGCGTCGCCTGGTGGTCGAGCCTGTCCGCCGTGCTGACCTTGATCGTGGTCGGCCTTCTGATGACGGCGGTGATGCAATCGTCGACCGCATCCATCGCCGTGACGCTCTCGGCTTACTTCGCGGGAGCCGTTGGCCTGGATCAGGCCTGCGCGCTCATCATCGGGCAGAACATCGGCACGGCCACGAGCTCTGCGATGGCTGCCATCGGCGCGAGCAGCACCGCCAAGCGACTGGCTCTCGCCTACATCCTGTTCAAGGTGGTCGCGGCACTGATCGCGCTGGTCGTCTTCCCCATCACCATTCCCCTGCTCGTTCGTGCCTCGAAGACCATCGACGGCGTGACGCTCCTGGCGGGGTACCACACGGCCTACAACGTCGTCGGAGTTGCGGTCTTGCTGCCACTGATCCACAGGTTCACACGCTTCGTCGAGCGACTCCTGCCCGAGCGCGCCTCACCGCTTACCCGTTGCCTCGACCCGGCAGCGCTCTTGACACCACTCGCAACCGAGGAAGCCGTGCGACGAACGGTTGCGCGTTCACTGGGAGCGTTGTGCGGATCCGTCGGTGCGGCATTGACGTCCACCAATCAAAAAACCTCCGTCTCGGTGAGTGAGGCCAGCGATGCGCTACGCGCGGCCCGGGAGTTCATGGCGGAGGCGAGCGGCCCACCCGAATCGGAGGTGGAGGAGGAGCGACTCACGAGCACGCTTCATGCGCTCGACAATGCGTCCCGTCTGGCGGAGGTCGCGGCCGAGAAGGGCGAGTTCCGGCCGGCTCCGGTCGGGGCCGAAGGCGTGCGCGCTGCTGAGCTGTGCGCGGAAGCGATGCGAAACGCAGCCCTGATCGCCGACAGAGTGGGCGCTCTGCCAGACGGGGATGATCAGGCTGCCTCCGCCATGGCGGTCGGCGCGGACAAGGAACTTGCCGATGGAGCGCCCACCGAGCAAGCAATGGCTCAACTCGAGCAGTGCGCGGCAGCCCTTCGCGAGCTGCAGCCTCTCCACCGCAAGACCACACTCGGCTCGGTCGCCGCTCGAGCAGTGAGTGCTGACGAGGCAATCGCTCGCGTCGACACGGTCCGACGCCTCGAGGCGCTTGCCCATCACGCCTGGCGCTCCGCAGTTCACCTCGTGGCTGCCGGAGCCTGATGGCCAGTGCCGGCTTCCACGGCCGTGATTGCCCTTCGCAGCGGGCCCGCTGAACGGATGACGAGCTTCTCGGTCTCCACGACGAGGAAGAACACCAGACCGCCGGCGAATAGCCAGGGCCAGATCCGGATGGGAATGGATTCGTTCCCGAAGATCAGCTGGAGCGGTGGGGCGTAGGTGAACAGCAGCTGGAGGATCACGACGGCCCCGATGCCGAGCGGAAGGTACTTGTTGCCCAGGTGCGCCTTCAGGGAGAGCGACGAGTCGAGCAGATAGCGGCTGTTCAGAAGATAGAAGGCCTGGCCGATCGAGATCGCGTTCACTGCGACTGTCCGGGCGAGCGCGTCCGACCCGCCCTGGGACTTCACCCAGAAGAACGCCAGCAGCGTGTAGCCGAGGAGCGCCAGGCCAATGAACGTGATGCGCCAGAGACCGAAGCCGGTCACGAGGGGGCGGTCCACCGCGCGGGGAGGCCGGCGCATCACGTCAGCCTCGTGCGGCTCGAAGGAGATCACGAGGCCGAGCGCCACCGACGTGACCATGTTGACCCAGAGAATCTGAGGGGCCGTGATCGGCAGGGGAAAGCCAAACAGGATTGCCACCGCAATGACCAACCCCTGTGCGATGTTGGTCGGGAGCATGAAGAGAATTGCCTTCTCGATGTTGTTGTAGACCGTACGCCCCTCCTTCACGGCAGCGGCGATCGAGGCGAAGTTGTCGTCGGCCAGGATCATTCCCGCGGCTTCCTTCGTGACCTCGGTGCCCTTGATGCCCATGGCGACACCGATGTCGGCCTTCTTGAGAGCGGGCGCGTCGTTCACACCGTCGCCCGTCATGGCCACGATCTGGTTGTTCGCCTGGACGGCCTTCACGAGGCGGAGCTTGTGCTCGGGGCTTGCCCGCGCGAAGACGTCCACGCTGCCGACTCGCTCCCGCAGCGTGGCGGTGTCCATCTGCTCGATCTCCGTGCCGGTGACCGCCGTCTTTCCGTCGCCGATCCCGAGCATCTTTGCGATCGCCGCAGCCGTGATCTTGTGATCGCCGGTGATCATCGTGACCCGAATTCCGCCGCCGTGGCACTCCTTCACGGCCTCGATGGCCTCGGTCCGAGGCGGGTCCAGCAGACCGATCATGCCCAGCAGGACGAGAGTGCCGGGGAGGTCGGCGGGACCCAGACTGCCGGCTTTCACCTTGGGGTCCTCGAGCCACGCGAGCGCCAGCACGCGTTCGCCCTGGGCGGCGAGCCGGTCGGCTTCCCTGGTGAAGCGACCACGGTCGAGCGGGACGGGTTTCCCCCCGGCGGTCTGCTGGAGAGTGCACCGCTCGAGGATGACCTCCGGAGCCCCCTTGACCAGCAGCACGCGCTTGCCTTCCGCGGACTCATGGAGGGTCGCCATGAACTTGTGCTCCGACTCGAACGGGATGGCGTCGATCCGCGGAAACGCCGCCTGCTCGGTCTGCCGGTCCATCCGGAGCTTGGTCGCGAACGGATAGAGGGCGCCTTCGGTCGGATCCCCCTCGACCTTCCACGCGCCGTCCTGCTGGAACAGCTCGGCGTCGTTGCAGAGCAGACAGACCCGTCCCATGAGCGTGAGCACCGGTTCGTTCCCTGCGGGCGCTCCGTTCTTCTTGATCTCCCCGGTCGGCGCATAGCCCTCGCCGGTGACCTGGTAGGCCGACTCGGCAGTGACCGCCGACACCACCATCATCTCCATCAGCGTGAGCGTCCCGGTCTTGTCGGAGCAGATCCGCGAGACCGAGCCGAGCGTCTCGACCGCCGGCAGCCGCCGGATGATGGCGTTGCGCTGGGCCATGCGCTGCACGCCAATCGCCAGGGTGATCGTGATCAAGGCCGGGAGCCCTTCCGGAATGGCTGACACGGCGATGCCGACGACCGCCTGGAAGAGGCTCACGAAGTCCATCTCCCTCACCCACTTGCCGTAGGCGAAGATCAGGACGGTGGCGACACCGATGACAGCGGTGATGGTGTAGCCGAACTTCTTGATCTGGCGCAGCAGCGGCGTTTCGAGCGCGCTGACCTCGGCGAGCAGCTGGTTGATGCGTCCGAGCTCGGTCTCGTTCCCCGTTGCAACGACCAAGCCGGTTGCGCGTCCGGAGACGACCATGGTGCCGGAGAACGCCATGCTCTCACGGTCTCCGACCGTTGCGTTTGCGGGAACTGGCTCGACGGTCTTCTCGGAGGGTACGGATTCGCCGGTGAGGGCAGCTTCCTCTGTACGCAGGTTCTTCGCTTCGATCAGCCGCAGGTCAGCCGGAATCTTGTCCCCCGATTCGAGCAGCACGACGTCACCGGGAACGAGCTGCTCCGCGGGAATCATGCGCGTTTCACCGCTGCGCATCGTCCGGGCCTCGGCGGAGAGCATGTTGCGGATGGAATCCAGCGCCTTCTCCGCCTTGCCCTCCTGGATGAATCCGAGCAAGGCGTTGAGAACGACCACTCCGAAGATGATCCCGGCGTCGAGCCAAAGGTTCAACATCAGCTTGGTGAAGCCGGCAGCGAGCAGCACGTAGATCAGGATGTTGTTGAACTGGGAGAAGAACCTCGCGACCGGGCCGCGCTTCTTGCCCGCCGGCAAGCGGTTTGGCCCGTATTTCTGGAGCCGGGCAGCGGCCTCCGACGGATCCAGACCTTTCTCGGAGCTGGTCGCGAGCCGCTCGACGACCTCAGCCCGAGACAGGGCATGCCAGGCCGCCACCTCGGTGTTCGCGTTCCCCAGTTTCCTCATGGCGGCCTGCATCAAGCCGCGAACACTCGCCCCTGGACCGCGGTCGTGATCGGTTGTGTCGAGTTCTGGTTGCCCGCGTTCCAGCAGGAGCCTACTGTCGGCGCGGGTTCTTCCAGACGCACGGTGTCTCATGCTGCCGCTGCTCTGTACGTTGGCCGTTGCGCAGATGCTGGCGGTGGCTCCACCCCCGTCCGGTGCGCTGGATGACCCTCGGACCGTCGTGCGCGAGGCGACGCGTGCCGTCGAGAACGACGGTGCGGCCGAACTGCGAGCCCTCTGGCAAGCGAGGCTCGAGCGAGACTCCACGGACCGTGGAGCCTTGCTCGGTCTGGCCACGCTCGCGCGACTCACCTACGACTATCCTGAGGCGGAGGCCCTCTATCGCCGCTTGAGCGATCCGACGTCCTCTCGCGCGGACGGCTTCGCGACCTATGCCCGTCTTGGCCAGGCCTGGGCGCTCGAGGAGCGCGGATTCAGCAACCGCGCCGAAGCGGAGTTCGAAGCCGCCCGGACGGCGGCGCACGCAACCCACGATGGAGGCGCGGAGGCGGAGGCGCTGATCGCGCTGTCCTTCGTCGCCGCGCGAGTGACCGGCGTTTCCGGGGGAATGGCACTCCTCGATCGGGCGCAGCGGCTGATCCCGGAGGGCGCGCTGGATCTGCGTTCCCACCTGCTGAGCCATCGTGCGGGCCTTCGGGGTCTGCTCGGCGCTCCCGAGGCGATGGTGGACGCCGAGGCCAGCATCGCGACCGCGCGCCGGGCGGGCGACCTGAGGGCCGAGGCCCACGCGCTGCGCTCCGCGGCGAAGGTCCACTTCTATCGCTCGGAGTACCTGCCGGCGTTTGCTCTCTACCGGCAGGCAGAGGAGAGATTTCGCAGAGCACGCGACATCAGCTGGCTCGCGGTCACGCTCACCGACCGCGCGGGAGCGCATCTGTCGTACGGGGATTTCGGAGAGGCGATGGAAGCCTTGCGCGTCGGGCTCGCAGAGGCGGAGAGGTCGCACAACCTCTTCGTCATCGCCGGAGCCCACAACGGGTTTGCCGACATCGCGATGCACGTCAATGACCTGGAGACTGCCCGCGAACATCTGGAGCGCTCCATCGCCATGTACGAGGCCCAAGGCGATCCGACGAGCACGACCATTCCTCGCCGGTATCTGGCCTTCCTCTCCCTGGCCGCCGGGAAGCCGGAAGAGGCGCGGCGCCAGGTGCTGGAGCTCCTCGAGTTCTACCGCTCCACCCGCGAGGCCATGGACGTCTTCGATCTTCAGCGGATGCTCGTTGCCATCGCGATGCGCGAGGCCGACTGGGCGGCCGCTGCCCGGGCGCTCGCCGACGCCGATGAGCTCGCTCGCCGGCTTCGGATCAAGGAATGGACCGATGAGCTCAAGCTCGATGTTGGGCTCCTCGCGCTCCTTCGCGGCGATCTCGCGGAAGCGGAGTCCTCCCTGAGTGCCTACCTGGCCGCCGCCGACGCATCCCAGCCCATCGCACGCTACGACACGCGCCTCAGGCTGGCGGAGATCCATGCCCTCCGTGGCGAGATCGGTCGCGCCGAGCAGGAGGCGATGGCCGCCTGGGACGATCTGGATCGGTGGAGAACCGGGCTCGGCGATCGGGAACTGCGGCTCCTGGCCTTTCAGACGTCGCCGGCCGAGCTGAAGACGGTCGGCAAGAGCGATCAGGACGCCAGCGTGGCGCGCTTGCTGGGACTGCTCGCGGCCGGTGGTCGGGCCGCCTCGGCCTTCGAGCTTGCGGAGCGCCGTCGCGCTCGCGAGCTCATGGATGCGCTGCTCCAGGCGGAGGCGTTGCGCGGCGCCGGGGCCGAGGCGAATCCGGTGCAAGCGCGGGGGCCCGGGCCGACCACCGCGGACGCCATTGCCGCCTCGCTTCCCGACGAGCAGACCGCTCTGCTCGAGTTCGTCGTCGGCAACCAGGGTGTGCCGGGGACGCTGTTCGTCGTCCAGCGCGCCGGGTTGCGTGTCCACGCGCTGGAGGCGCCGAGGACGTGGTCGGCTCAGGTCGCCCGATTCGCTGCGCTCCTGGAAGGCGGGACCGACGCCAGCGAGCTTGCAAGTCTCCTCGGGAAGACCCTGCTCCAGCCTGCGCTGGAGGGACTTGGCCCCAACGTCAACCGACTGGTGATCGTCCCGGATGGTCCGCTGCATCGCCTACCGTGGGACGCCCTCCGCCTCGCCGATGGCCGCCACCTCGTGCAGCATTACTCGGTGAGCGTCGCGCCCTCTGCGGCGGTGGTCTCCGCGCTCTGGCGAAGACCTCGGGAGGCCGCCACCTCCGGCCGTCCGCTCCGGCTCCTCGCCTTCGGGGATCCGACGTTCGCTGGCGCCGAGGAGAAGGATGGCCCAGCCGGATCGGCGAACGACGAGGCGGAGGTCTTTCGATCGGCTTTCAAGGCAACAGGTGGACTCCCGCGTCTTCAGGCCAGCGCTCGAGAGATCCAGCTCGTCGCAGGCTACGCGCCGGAGGCCGAGGTCAAGCTGCGCGAGGCGGCCAGCGCGGCCTATCTGAAGCACGCCGACCTCGCTGGATTCCGGATTCTCCATTTCGCCACGCATGCCCTGGTCGACGAGGGCACCGTTGCGCGCACTGCGCTTGCCCTCGCACCCGGTGAGGGCGAGAGCGGCTTCGTCAGCCCTGGAGAGCTGGCCGCGCTCCGGCTCGACGCGGACCTGGTGGTGCTTTCGGCATGCCGCACCGCGCGGGGCGTGGTGGTGGAGGGCGAGGGGGTGCTTGGCCTCACCGCCCCGCTCTTGCAGGCCGGCGCGCGGTCCGTGGTCGCGACCAGCTGGCGAATCCGTGACCAGGCCACGGTCGCCTTCGTGAAGTCGTTCTACGATGCGCTCGCGCGAGATCTGCCGGTCTCCGATGCCCTGCGCGCGGCCAAGCTCGATGCGCTCGGCCGCGGGGCAAGCCCGAACGAGTGGGCAGTATTCACGGCAGTGGGCGATCCTCTCGTCCACGTTCCCCTGCGGAAGCCGCCGCTCCTCACCCCGAGGTGGGTGAGCCTGGTCCTGGCGCTCGCGGTGGTGGCGGCGGTCGTGATGGCGGCCTACTTCGCCCGGATGCGCAGGCTCCGGACCGCGGATGCCCGCTGACCTCCCGAGGCGGTCATGGTTCGCACCCACCAGCGGTAGCTGCCGGGAACGAGCACGCCAGGGTCGGTCATGGTCACCGACGTCTCCTTCGTCTTCGCGCTCCAGACGACCGTGCCCTTCTCGTCGAGCACCTCGAGCTCGTAGTCCTGTGCACCGGGCACCGGCTTCCAGGAAAACGTCGGAGAGGCTCCTGCCGCGATCTCGGCCGGCGGTCCGAGGAGCGTGAGGCCGTCGGGGACTCCGCGCTCGACGTCCGTGGCCGCCGGCGACCAGAGCCTCTGCCCGACCGTGACCACCAGGACGACCGAGGCGGCGAGGGCGAGGGGAACCGCGAGCCGGGGACGAATCCGCAGGACTGCAGGCCTCGCCCGCTCCGTTGTCCCGGAGTCGGCCTCCTCCATCGAGCGCAACAGCTCGAACTCGGAGCGACAGGCACCGCAGCCCATCACGTGGTCGAGCACCTCCAGCCGCCGCTCCTCGGCACCCTCGCGCCTCAGCAGAGAGAGCATCGCTTCCGGGTCCACGCAGAGCTCCCGGCCGGTCACCCGGCGGGAGTCGAGCACCCGCTGGTAGGCCTCTCGCAGCGCCTCGTCGGTCACGCTCTGGCTTCCCATCCGATGCCCATTTCTTTCAGCCGGTCACGCAGGTCTGCCAGCCCGCGGTAGAGCAGGTTGCGCGCCTTCGCCTCGGTCCACCCCATCACCTTCGTGATCTCCTCACCGGAGTAACCGGCCAGGTACATTCGAACCACCGGGCGGCGCGAGGGCGTGATCGCCTCGATCGCCCGGGCCACCTGTGCTGACAGCTCGGACTCCTCGACCGACCGGGCCGGATCCCAGCGGTCAGCGACGGGTTCCTTGATTTCGTCCAGAGCCACGGTTCGGTCGGCGCCGCGCGCACGCCGGCGGCGAAGGAGATCTACCGCCGCCGACACCGCGACCCGATACACGTAGGACGCAGAGAGCTGCTCGGTTTTCTCACCTTGCGGCTGGGAGAGCGTTCGCCAGAGGCGAATTCGAACCTCCTGGAGCACATCCTCGAGGTCCGCCTCGGACAGTTGATGCTTGAGCCCGACCCGACGGACCAGCGCGGCGAACCTTCCCACGGCCGCGTCCAGCTCGGAGGAGAACCTGTCCGGCGCCAAGGGCATGGAATCAGAAGAGGTTCAACGGTACGCGGCGGGCCAGGCGAAGACAACGCACTCGCCTCTGGCGGCTGCTCGACATGCTTCGACAACTTGTCGAACGTCGACATCTTGTGAGGGGGGCACCGCGCGCTCATCGACGGAAATGCCCGTGGCAAGCCGCGGACTTCGTGGTGCCTTCCTTGCAGGTCGGAGCCTCCCGGGAACCGCGCGGTGAGAAGCCGCGCGGCCTCCCTGCGTATCACCAGCGGCACGTCCTTCGGGCGCTGCCTCCGTGGGTTTCGGGAGGTCTCGAGTGAGAACAGTTCTTCAGCGGTGTGCGCTTCTGGGAGTGCTCGCGTTCGTGCCGGGTCACGCACTGGCAGCCGGCGGACCGGGGTGGTCGGTCCTGACAGGTCAGACGATCGGCGGAGGCGCGACGTCCGTTCACGTGCAGGCCGCCTGGCCGGGAATCTCGCTGAGCGTTCTTCACGGCTCCAGCCCCGGCTTCGATTTCGGCGGGATCTTCACCTACAACTACAACTACGAGGGAGATGTCAGGGCCTCGTTCCCTGGCATCAAGGTGCAGGGCTACCTCAAGGGCACGCTGCTCAAGAGCGGGAAGTACAACCTCGGTCTCTGGTTCGCGCCGGGGATGCTCGCGTACTTCCTGGGGCAGGGCTTCTGCAGCCCCATCGTTCTGCAGACCTTCGCTCCTGATGTCACCGTCTCTGGCGTCGTGAACAACTGCATCGGCGGCGGGGGCACCCAGTACGGCGTGACATTTCCGACCGGCCTGGTCTTCGGAGTTTCAACGGGGGACCATCTCAACATCGCCCTCAATCTGGATCTCCCGATGTTCCTCACCTTCGGGGACTACGGCACCCTGACCGTTCCGATCCTCTTCGGGGGAGGCATCGAGTACTTCCTCGATAGGTCCACGGCAGTGACCTTCAGCCTCCGGACCGGGCCGATGATCTTCACCAAGTACGGGACCGACTTCACGTTTCAGGCCCTGCTTGGTCTTGCTTACAAGTTTGGGTGACCCGGGCCCAGGCTCCGACCATCTGCGGAAGCGGGACGGGATGCCCTCTGTCGCTCAGCTCCTGCATCAGTCTCTGCTGGAGCGTGCCGAGGTCGCCGAGCTGCTCGCGACGGATACCGAGCGCGTCGATCTGCGGCTGCAGGCTGATGAGGCAGTCGGACATCCAGCGCTCCGAGCCGGTGAGCGTGTACGTCTCGGTCTCCGGCTCCGGGAGTCCGGCGCCCACGAACGCGGTGGACAGGTGCTTGCCCATCTCGGTGTCTGCCCTGTTTCGCCGGAACACCTCGGTCATCACCCACGCTCCGTCCCTCCAGAGCGGGAGGTCCTGGGTCTCATCGAGAAAGGACTGGAACGAGGTGTCGAGGAAGGCGACCACCCCACCGGGCCGGACATGCCGCGCGACGTCTCTCAGCACGGCCGCAGGGTCCTTCACGTACATCAGGATGTAGCGCCCGACGCCCGCGTCGAACGGCGCGTGCTCCGGAAGGTCGAGGACGTCCTTCCGCACGAAGCGCACCCAGGAGAGTCCGAGCTCACGCATCCGTGCCGACGCCGTGGCGAGGGAGCGGCCCTCGCGGTCCACGCCGAGCACCTCTCCCGTCTCGCCCACGAGTCGACCGACGATCAGCGCAACGTCCCCTACCCCCGAGCCGAGCTCGAGCACCCGTTGCCCCGGCCCGATCCCGGCGCGGCGGAAGAGTCGCTCGGTGTGAGGCGCCACCCAGGCGGCCTGGCGCACGAGACGCTCCAGCTCGAAGTCGCTCGTGCCGAGCGGATACGCGTTCGTGTCCGGCGGGGTGCCCATGCCGCGGTCCTCGCTGGAACGTAGTTGAACCACGCTGCGCTCGTCTCGGGAGAGCGGACCTCGCCCTCGGCGCGGTCTCCCCCGGCGATGGTCGGAGGCCGCGCTCAGCGCCCCGAGGTGCCGCCAGAGATCGACGCCACGGGCTTCACGGGCGTGCCCTCGACGAGGCTGGCGGCCGGGGCGGCGATGACGGTCTCCTGGCCAGTCAGACCGGAGACGATCTCCACTTGCTGCCCCAGGTCCCGACCCACCATCACCGGGACGAAGTGCACCTTCAAGGCGGAGTCCACGGTCGCGACCCGGGTGCCCTGAGCGTCGAACACCAGGGCGGCGACCGGGATCACCGCCGCGCCGTGCGCGAGGCTGGAGGTCAGCGTGACGTCGGCATACTCCCCGGGGAAGAGCTCGCCCCCGTCGTTCGCCACCTCTGCCTCGACGGTGAGCGTCCGGCTCGCCGGGTCGAGCGCGCCGGAGAAGCGGGTCACCTTGGCCAGGAAGTCTCGACCCGGGAACTCCTTCACCCGGACGGTCACTGGCGTGCCGACCTGGATGCGCGGTGCGAACGGCTGCGGCACCTGGACGAAGACCCGCAGCGGATTGGAGATCGCAATCGTGTAGAGCGGCTTGCCCGAGGCCGTCCCGGGCACGACGAGATTCCCCCGGTCGATGTTCCTGGCCGTGATCGTCCCGGCGAAAGGAGCGGTGATCCTCGCAAAGGACTTCAGCTCCTCGAGCTGCCGCACGGTGGCGGCCTGGGCGGCGATGGCTGCCTGCGCCGCACGCACGTTCGCCACGCCGATGTCCGCCTGCGATTGGGTCAGGTCCACTTCCTGCTGCGAGACCGCCTGCTCCTTGATCAGCCCCTGATACCGCGTCGCGTTCTGCCCGGCATACCGCGCGTTCGCCGATGCCTGCGCCAGCGACGCCCGGGTCTCGTTGAGCAGCTTCCGCGCGTTCTCCAGCTGCTGGTCGAGATCCGGAGTGTCGAGCTCGGCAAGAAGCTGGCCTGCCATGACCCGGTCTCCGATGTCCGCCACCCAGCGCCGCACGTAGCCGGTCGCGCGCGCAAACACCGCGGTCGTCTCCAGCGCCTGGATGTTGCCGGGCAGGGTGAACGTCTGGCGCCCGTCCTCGATCCGGGGATGGAAGACGCTGACCTCGGGAACGCTGGAGATGGCGGAGGCGGTGGCGGCCACCAGTGCCCGCTGCGCGCGCCACCGGGGGAGGAACCCGGCCAGGAACAGCAGCAGCAGGACGACCGCAACTGCGCCGGCGATCACGGCGCGACGGCCGAGACGAAAGGGGGCGGCTCGGGCGCTGCTGGTGGTGGGCGCGGTGTCCGTCACGAGAGCTCTCCTTTCGGGCGGCGCTCCGCCGTCTGCATGACGCTGTACATGGCCGGAACGAAGAAGAGGGTCGCGAAGGTGGCCAGCAGAAGCCCCCCGATGACCGCGCGGCCGAGCGGCGCGTTCTGCTCACCGCCGTCGCCGAGCGCGAGGGCCATCGGGGTCATGCCGATGATCATCGCCAGCGCGGTCATCATCACCGGACGAAGCCGAGCCTTTCCGGCGAGGAGCGCGGACTGCAACGGATCGTGTCCCTCCGCCAGCCGTTCATTGGCGAAGGTGACCATCAGGATGCTGTTCGAGGTCGCGACGCCGACCGTCATCATCGCGCCCATGAGCGCAGGCACGCTGAGCCGGGTGCCGGTGATGAAGAGCATCCAGGCGATACCGGCGATGGCCCCCGGGAGCGCGGTGAGGATGATCATCGGGTCGAGCCACGACTGGAAGTTGACGACCATCAGGAGATAGACGAGCAGCACCGCGAACAGCAGCCCCAGCTCGAGCCCCCGGAACGACGAGTTCATGCTCTGCACCTGGCCGGTGACCTGAATGGTGGTTCCACGAGGCAGCCGGGACTCGATGTTCTTGATGATCTTCTTCACCGCCGAGCTCACCGAGCCCAGGTCGGTCCCATCGACGTTCGCCTGCACGTCGATGGTGCGCGCGACGTTGTAGTGGGTGATGTTGGTCGGAGTGACCGTGCGGGAGATGGAGGCCACGTTGCTGAGGAGCTGTGGCCGGCCCCCGGTCGCCGTGGAGAGCGGCGTCGAGTTCAGGGCGTCCAATGAGTCGAGGCGGTACTGGGGCGTCTGAACCGCGAGCAGGTACTGAACGCCCCCCTTCGGATCGAGCCAGTAATTCGGTGAGGTCTGGCCGCTGGAGGAGAGCGAGACGAGCAGATCGCTTCCGACGTCGCGCTGAGTGAGGTTGAACTCACTGATGAGCGTCCGGTCCACGTCGACCTGAAGCGAGGGCGTCTCGACCACTTGCGCACGATGCACGTCGACCGCGCCGGGAATGGCCGAGATCTGCCGGACCAGCTCGTCGGCGATGCGCAGGTTCTGCGGCTGGTTCGCGTTCGGCCCGGTGATCTGAACGTCGATGGGAGCCGAAAGCCCGAAGTTCAGAGTCTGGGTGGTGATGTCGGCCGGAAGGTAGAAGAAGGTCGCCTGAGGGAATGAGATGGCGAGGTCCCGACGGAGGGCCCGCACGTAGTGCTCGGTGGGGCGGTGGTCGGGCTTCAGGGAGACGAGGATCTCCCCGTCGGCGCTGGAGATCATCGATGGATCACCGAGCGCGAGGTTGATGCCGCTGACCGGCACGCCGATGTCATCGAGGATGCTGTCGAGCTCGCTCGGGGGGACGACCCGCCGGATGTGCTCCTCCACCTGAGCGAAGAGCGTCTGGGTCTCCTCGATCCGCATGCCGGCCGGCCCGCGCACGTGCAGGCGAAACTGGCCGGCGTCGACGGACGGGAAGAAGTCCTTGCCGAGCAACGGAAACAGCCCCGCCGAGGCAACCGCGAAGACCAGCCCGCCCACGATCACCAGCGGCCTTCTGGCCAGGGCCTTCTCCAGGGCCCGGCCGTAGGCCCCACGCACCCGGTCGAGGACGCGCTCGAAGGCCAGGGCCCACCCTGGCCGGCGCGCGCCCGGAGCGACCTCCTTGGGCAGGAGGTACCTCATCATCGTCGGCAGCAGACTGCGCGAGAGGAAGTACGAGGTCAGCATGGGGATGACGACGGCCAGCGCCAGGGGGATGAACAGAGATCGGGCCGAGCCGGTGATGAAGAAGACCGGCACGAAGACGATGCAGATGCAGAGCGTGGAGACGAAGGCCGGAGCGGCGATCTCCTGAGCGTCGTCGAGGATGGCCTGGAGCAGCGTCTTCTTCATCGCCGCGTGTCGGTGGACGTTCTCGATCTCGACCGTGGCGTCGTCGACCAGGATTCCCACCGCGAGCGCCATGCCACCCAGGGTCATGAGATTCAGCGTCTGACCGAGTTGGTGGAGGACAATCACATCGACCAGCAGCGACAGCGGGATCGACACCAGCACCATGAGGGTGCTGCGCCAGCTCCCCAGGAAGAGGAGCATCATCAGGCCGGTGAGGCCGGCGGCGATGAGCGCCTCGCGCAGAACGCCGGAGATCGCCGCCCGGACGAAGACCGACTGATCGAAGATGAGGTTGGCCTTGAGCGTTGGAGGGAGCGTCGCCATGATCTTCGGGATCGCGGCGCGGACGCCGGCCACGACGTCGAGCGTGCTGGACCCCTGGGACTTGAGGATCGGCAGCATCGCCGCCTTCCTCCCGTCGGCGACGACCACGCTCGTCTGGGGCGCGAACCCATCGCGCACGTGGGCCACGTCCTTGATGAAGACCGTGGCCCCCTGCACGGTCTTGATCGGTAGGTTGTTCAGCTGGTCGACCAGATCCGGGCTGGCATTGACCAGGAGCGGGTATTCCTGGCGCCCTAGCTTGATGGTGCCGCTCGGGAGCACGAGGTTCTGGGCATTGACCGCGCTGGACACGTCGGACGGCGAGAGGCCGAGCGCGTAGAGCTTCGTGAGATCGAGATCGACCACGATCTCGCGTTGCTTCCCGCCGACCGGGAGCGGCACCTGGGCGCCCCGGACGGTAGCCAGGTTGGTGCGGAAAAAATTGGCGCCGAGGTCGTAGATCTCCTGCTCGCTGAGAACGTCACTGGTCAGCACCGCCTGGAGGACCGGGACGTTCGAGGCGCTGTAGCGCAGGATGAGCGGGGGCGTTGCACCGGGTGGAAAGGTCTTGAGGATCGACTGGGCAACCGCAGTGACCTCGGCGACGGCAGCGTCGACCGAGGTCCCGGGTTGGAGGAAGATCTTGGTGACGCTCACCCCGCTCAGCGACTGGCTCTCGATGTGCTCGATGCCGCTGACGGTGGTGGTGGCGGCGCGCTCGAGCTGGCTGGTGATCCGATCAGTCATCTGCTCCGGCGACAGGCCGGTGTAGGTGTTGATGACCGCGATCACCGGGATGTCGATCTCCGGCAGCATGTCCGTGGCCATGCTGGTCAGCGTCACGATGCCCATGATGATGATGAGCATCGCCAGCACGACGAACGTGTAAGGGCGCTTCAGCGCGAGACGGACGATCCACATGACGGCACGATGCGCGCGGGCCGGCGGCGGGCCCACCTAGGCGGGTCCACGAGCGCCGACCTCCCGGCGAGCGTCGAGGTTAGGAGCTGGACTCGCGACCGGGCTTGATGTTTCCGTCCTCGATGGGCGCGGCGTTTGAGCTCGGACCTACTTCAAGGCCCGGAGATCTCGCTCGGTGAGGCTGCTGTCCTCGCCCTCGAAGTCGATGGGCTGCATCTCTGCCCAGACCACGAAGGAGCGAGTGTCGCGTTCGACGAGGCGAAACAGCCGGCTCAGCAGCAGCCGAACGCGGCCGCGCCACGTGAGGGACGTCGCGGAGGTGAGGTGCTGCATGGAACGGCTCCCGCGGAGAGCGGACGGCTCGGTCCCCTCGACCCCTGATGCGCCACGCGGAAGACACCCCACGACCTCGACGTTGCGGCGCCGCGAATCGCGGCATGCTCAACCGCCTCGGCGTTGGGGAACGGCTCGAGCAGACGTGCAAGCGCGCCGAGGCGGGTCCCGGGAGGGCTGCACCGCGGTGAGACCACCTGAAACCCAGGAAACTCCGGGACTTGTCGATGCCCTCGTGTCGAAGGTGTCTGGCACCTTCGATCCCCCCAAAAGCCGGAAAGCCGGGTCCCGTTCACGGGCCCGGCCTCCGAACCGACGACCCAGGATGGTCGCCGCGCTCAGCTCTGCGGCACGGCGGGGACTGGACGGCGCCCCGCGAGCGAACCACCGGCGAGGACCAGGCCGGCGACGACCGCGATCACGCCCGGCAGCCAGCCCGCGAGCTCGAGGCCCTGGGCCGCGTCCAGCGAGTACGCGCCTGGGCCGGCGAACGCCAGCGCGGCGGCCGCGGCGACGATGAGCAGGTTGTACTCGAACCCACCCTCGGAGTTGAAGAAGCCCTTCGGCAGATGAACGCTCCCGATCGCGACGATCATCACCGCGATCACCAGAGCTGCACCCACTGGCGTGAGGAACCCGAGGGCGAGGAGCAGACCACCACCGAACTCCGCGCTACCGGCCAGGGCCGCATGCACCTTCCCCGGGCGGAAGCCAATGCTCTCCATCCAGCCGCCAGTCCCTGCGATGCCGTATCCGCCGAACCAGCCGAACAGCTTCTGGCCGCCATGCGCGGCCAACGTCAACCCCAGCACCAGTCGCAACACCAAAAGTCCGATGTCCATGTCGTGTCCTCCTCGAGTGCCCCAGTCCTAGCGAACCGCTGGCCGCCTCGCCGCGCAACACTCCGTTCCTCGTGCCGGAGCAACGGCCCGGCGTCCGCCCGTGAGCCGGATGCAAAAGGTAGGACACGTCCACGCCGCGCCTGTTACGTCAGAACATGACTCCTCCCCTTCAAGACAAGGTGGCCCTCGTCACCGGCGCCTCCTCCGGAATCGGTGAGGCCACTGCCCTGGCGCTCGCCCGCGCCGGCGCCCGGGTGGCCATCGCTGCGCGCCGGCGCGAGCGACTCGAGAGCCTGGCACGGCGCATGGCCGAGGTCGGCGGCCGCTCACTGGTCCTCGAGGCGGACGTCGCAAAGCCCGAGGAAGCCGAGGCCATCGTGGCCCGCACCGTAGGGTCCTGGGGACGCCTCGATGTGCTCGTGAACAACGCCGGCCAGATGCTGCTCTCACCCATCGATCGCGCCCGGGTCGAGGACTGGAAGCGTATGCTCGACCTGAACCTGCTCGGCCTCATGGTCGCCACCCGCGCCGCGCTCCCGCACATGCGACGGCAGAAGGACGGGCACGTGGTGAACATCTCGTCCACCGCGGGCCGGGTCGCGAACCCAGAGGCGTCGGTTTACGCCGCGACCAAGTTCGGCGTCGGAGCGTTCTCCGAGGCGCTCCGGCGCGAGGTGTACCGGGACAACATCCGGGTCACCATCATCGAGCCAGGCGCGGTCGCCACGGAGTTGAGGGAGCACGTGCCCGATGCCGATACCCGCGCGAGGATCGACACCTGGGCGACCTCGATGCGCCAGCTGCAGAGCGAGGACATCGCCGCCGCCATCCTCTACGCGGTGAGCCAGCCGCCGCATGTCAACGTGAACGAGATCCTCATCCGACCCACCGACCAGGAGCGCTGAAGCACGCACCTACCGGTGACGCCGCGCGCCGCTGCTCGAGGGCGGCGGCGGGGTGCCGGTGAAGTGGAAGATCTGCACCTGTCCCCCGTCGCTCGCCTCTGGCCCGGGCAGCGGACTGACCGGCATCACCGCGCCGACCAGCGGGCTTCCATCGGGCATGAGCACGAGGGTTCCCGCGCCAAGCTCGCCAAGCACCGGCGCGAAGACCGCCCCTCCCGGGGACACGAGCGCACGGAGCGAGACACCCCCGTCGGCGCCAGTGGAGACCACCACCGGGACGTCGTTCGCCAGCTGGAGCCCCACCGGCGACCCGGGGATGGGCTCGCTGAGAGCGAAACCACCGGGCTGCCCTCCGTCCTCGAGCAGAGACCAGCCTCCTTCGCCGAGGGCGAAGACCGGCACCGCGACACCCACCTGGAGCTTGGTCATCGGATCGAACTGCCACTCGGACGCGGCCACGACGACTCCGCCATCACTTCGCCCGTGGATCCGCGGCGTGTGGAAGAGCAGCCCCTGCGCCGCCGGCGAGGGAAGACCGAGGTCGAGCCAACCGGCATCGGCAGACCAGCGAAACGCCTGGAGCGTGCCGAAGCTGCCGGGCGAGGCGGCCGCGGAGAAGCCGACCAGCGGTGCTCCGTCCGCGGCGAGCGCCAGCTCGGGCTCGCTCACCCCTGCATCGTGGACCAGCGTCTCGAGGGCCTCGGTCCATCCCGAGCCGCCGAGGACCAGCATCCGCAGCTCGTGACCGGTGGCCAGCACCAGCCGGACCTGGCCGTCGGAGCCCGCGCTCATCGCGATGCCGCTGAGCTGGGAGGCGGAGCGCGGCACCGGGATCGGCTTCCAGTCGCTGCCTTCGAATGCCCAGGTCTGGAGCGGGAAGGCGCCGACGGTCGCGCCGGGGGCCGAGTCGCCAAAGGCGAGCACCGGGCGACCCGTGCCTTCGACGGCCAGGCGGACGAAGAGCGGCGCGCTGTAGGGGAACCGGTCGCTCGAGCTTGCGACAGCGCCGCCCAGAGGCTCCCACGCCGTGCCCGACCACCGCACCACGTGCAGCTCGGTCGTGACGGCACCGGGCGCCTCGACCAGCTCGACGTACGCAACCAGCAGCGCTCCGGAACTGTCCAGCGCCATTGCCGGGTACACCTGCGCCTCGTGACCCAGCGGCGGCCCGAGCGGCTGCCACGCGCCGGACCAGCCCGCGTCCACGACACCCGCGTCCGTCGGCCCACCATCCCCGGGGCCGGCGTCTCCCGGACCGGCGTCTCCCGGACCGGCGTCCCCCGGGCCGGCGTCCCCCGGACCCGCGTCTCCCGGACCGGCATCTCCAGGGCCCGCGTCGACCCCCGCGTCCACGGCGACGATGCCCGCATCCGCTCCGGCGTCGATCGGGGGCGAGAGCTTGGTCTCCGAGCACGCCGCAGACACCACCACCAGCAGGAACGCCATCCCCCACACCACACGCACGCGACCGCCTCCGATGCCCCGCCCCCCTGGCCCGCAACAGGGTGGACCCCTGCGAGGCGCCGGAGAAGTCCCCGGAACGACGGTCCTGGGTGGGTGTCCGCTTGGCACCGGTGGAGGGCGTGCGCACCTCTCCTCAGCCGTACCCCGAGGAGGCAGCCATGTCCGTGCTCCCCAGCCGTTCTCACGCTCCGCGTCGGAGGGGCAGGAGCTTCACCGTCCGGCTCCCGGAGGACGTCGAGGAGCGGCTCCGGGAACGCATCCGCGAGAGCGGCCTCAAGCGGTCGCAGGCGGTCTCGATGCTCCTGGAGTTCGCGCTGGACCTCGAGACCGAGGTCCGGGACCTGGAGCCGGAGCTGTCGTGGCACGCATCGAATCGGGGGCTCCCGGTGGCGAGGGCCCTGGTCCAGCTGGCCGGACGAAGCCTCGGGATCGAGCCGGTCGAGGTCTACGCACCCGTCTCCGGCCACGCCTGACGGACGGCCGTCCGGATGTCAGACCGACACGGCATTGTCACGGGAACGTTCAGCCGCTATCTCCCCGCCGAAGGGAGTTGCCCCGTGAAGCGCACAGACCTGGTGGAGATGGAGAACCTCGGGCCCGTGTACTACTGGCAGGGGGTTCCGCACCCTGTGCGGGCGACCCGGTTCCGGGACCCGCGGAGCCTGCGCCTCATCGAGACACGCGAGCCCGCCGACACGGCCGAGGCCGAGGCCTGGCGAGAGTTCGCTCCTGACGCGCCGCCGCCACCGGCCGACGCGTTCTGGCACCCCTTCGACGCGTGAGATTCAGCCGGCCGTGACGTGCACCGGCGTGCCGCTGAAGGCCGCCGTGCCCAGGAGCGCGTCCACCGCCTGATCGTCGGTGAGGTCGTTCAAGCTCACCCCGGCGTGGGCCGCCGCCACGCGGAGCTTCACACCCGGGCGCCCGTGGCCCCAGCCGTGCGGGAGGCTCACCACGCCAGGCATCACTGCGTCGGTGAGCTCGAGCCGGACCGGGACGCTGCCCACGCGCGAGCGCACCTGCACCGTCTGACCCGAGGCGAGACCCCGGGCGTGCCCGTCGTCGGGATGCATGAGCAGGGTGCAGCGCTCGGGGCCCTTCACCAGCCGCTGGCTGTTGTGCATCCAGGAGTTGTTGCTCCGGAGGTCGCGCCGGCCGACGAGCAGCAGCTCGCCGTTGCGGGCGCGCGGGCTGGCGAGGAGTTCCGCCTCGACCCGGGCGAGGTCACGCACCAGCAGCTCGGGCGCGAGCCGGATGCGCTTGTCGGGAGTCATCAACCGGTCGGGCATGGACGGCTCGAGCGGGCCGAGGTCGATGCCATGCGGGTTCGCCTCGAGCTTGGAGACCGACAGCCGGTGGCGTGACCGCATCCCGTACGGGCCGGTGCGCAGGCCGAGGTCGATGAGCCGGCGAGGGGTCGCGAGCCGGTCCACCACCGCGCGCAGCGGCCGGAGCAGGCGCGCCTTTCCCCGGGAGCGGAGCCTCCGGGTGAGCGCCTGGAGGATCTCCCAGTCGTGCTTCGCTCCCGGCACCGGCGGAAAGAGAGCGTCCGACCACTTGGCGGTGTTCCGGACTGCGAGCAGGTGGAAGGCGACGTCGTAGTGCTCGCGCTCGAGCGAGGTCGTCGGCGGGAGGAGCAGGTGCGCGTGGCGGGTGGTCTCGTTCAGGTACGGGTCCACCGCCACGAGGAGCTCGAGCATCCCGAGCGCCTTCTCCAGCTGTCCGCCATTGGGCGTGGAGAGCACCGGGTTTCCGCCGAGCACGACCAGGGCGCGGATCCGGCCCGGGCCGTCGGTGAGGATCTCCTCGGCGAGCGCGGCCACTGGAAACTCGCCGCCGAACGAGGGGAGCTTCCGGACGCGGGTGCGGTTGCGGGCGTAGCCGCCGCGGGGTGTGAGGCCGAGCGGGTTCACCGCCGGAAGGGTGAAGAGCGCACCGCCCGGGCGATCGAGGTTGCCGGTGATGGCGTTGAGCACCTGGATGAGCCACTGCGCCACGCCGCCGTATGCCTGGGTCGAGACGCCGACGCGGCCGTAGGCCACCGCCGAGTCGGCGCGGGCGAAATTGCGAGCCAGGTTGCGGATCTGCTCTGCGGGGATGCCGGTGGGCTCGGCGACGCGTTCGGGCGAGAAGGGAGCGACCGCGGCCCGGACCTGCTCGAGGCCGTCCGTGAAGTCGGCGAGGCGACCGGGGCGCTCGAGCCTCTCCTCGAGCACAGTCCGCACCAGAGCGGCGAGCAGGAGCGCGTCCGTGCCCGGGCGGATGAAGAGGTGCGTATCGGCGACCTCGGCGGTCTCGGTGCGCCGCGGGTCCACGACCACCAGCCGTCCGCCGCGGGCCTTGAGCGCCTTGAGCCTGAGCGGCATCCCTGGCGCGGTCATCAGGCTGCCGTTCGAGGCGAGCGGGTTGGCGCCGAGCGCGAGGAAGAACTGCGTGCGGTCGATGTCGGGGATGGGCAGCAGCAGCATGTGCCCGAACATCGTCGTGGCCGCGAGGTGGTGGGGCAGCTGGTCCACGGACGTCGCCGAGTAGCGATTCCGGGTCCTCAGCGCGCGAATGAACGGAAGGCCGTGGGTCAGCGCCCCGAGGCTGTGGACGTTGGGATTCCCGAGGTAGATGCCCACCGAGTCCGGGCCGTGGCGCGCCTGAATTTCCCCGATGCGGCGGACGACGTCGTCGAAGGCCTCGTCCCAGCCGATCCGGGTCCAGCCCTCGCCCGTGCGCCGGAGGGGGTGCTTCAGGCGATCGGGGTCGACGTGAACGTCCTCGAGGGCGGTGGCCTTCGGACAGAGGAAGCCCCGGCTGAAGGGGTCGTCCGCGTCGCCGCGGATGGAGAGGATGCGCTCGCCCTCCACCTCGATGCGGAGGCCGCACATGGCTTCACACAGGTTGCAGGTTCGGAAGTGAAGTCGGGGCTCGGCCATGGCGCGGCGGACCCTAGCAGCGGCGCGGGGTTGCCGGACCCGTTGACGCCCGCCCATCACTGAACGCATGTTCCGGTCATGGACCGGGCCCGGCTCATGGCGATGGTCGAGATGCTGGGTCAGACGTTCGCCGCCCGGGGGATGCGGCGTCACGTCGAGGAGCTGAGGGTGTACTGGCTCGGGCTGGCGAAGGGCCTGGTGCCCGCAGGCCGGAAGGTGGACGTGGGCTGGAGCGAGTCGCTGGTCGTCGAGTGGTTCCGGGTGCTGCGGCTGCCCCCGCACCAGTGGGACTACCCGGTGCGTCCGCCGTCGAGCCCCTGTCCGCGCTGTCCCGCACCGGACGGCCACGCGGTGGAGGTGAAGACGGGCCTCACCTTCCCCGAGGGCCGGAAAGCGGTGTGCACCGTCTGCGGTTACGCCTGGCTGGAGCTCGACGCCGACGTCCAGCCAGCCTCCGTTGACGTCCGACGCCGGGCCCGATAAAGGAGCGCGCTCCCATCAGGACGGCCCTGTCGTCTAGTGGTCAGGACGGTGCCCTCTCACGGCACAAACTCGGGTTCGAATCCCGGCAGGGTCATTCCAGTAACCGCGGCCCGGATGAGGAACATTCAGCAGCTCGAGGTCGGGAAGGCCCAAGCGGCGAACACGCTCGCCGCTCACCTGTCCCTGGCGGGCCGAAGCAAGACACCCTCAGGCCGGACGCCCCCTCGAAAACGGGTGCGTTCTTCCCTGGAGTTGGATCACTTCAGGATCGTCGCGCAGTAGGTGCTGTTGGGCCCGAATGGTCCGCCACATTGCGTGGTCTGCGCGAACTGATCCGCCTGCCCGAAGTCCTTCAGCGTGTCCAGGAAGTCCACTCCGAAGTGGTAGCCGGTCGTTCCAAGCGTGAACCACGGGTAGATGCAGTACGGGCCTCCGTACACGGGGCAGTACTGGTTTACCTCCGCCTTTCCGCCGAAATCGCTCACCACGGCCCACTTTTTCGCCGAGGAGCCATCGCCGAACGTGACGGATTTGATCTGGATCGGAGAGGTCCCCGCCCAGGCGGGCGCGTTGTACGACTCGCAGCCCGTCTCTCCCGGAACGCAGAACTCCGCCGGAGGGGTGCTGAAGGGCGAGGTGTGGCCGATCTCCCAGACGAACGAGTTCGGAGCATCGTTGACCAGGCCCCAGGCCAGCGAGTTTCCGACGGCCTGAACGTCGTAGGCCGGCATCAGCGGGCCATCGGACTTCGAGTTGAGCACGATGGTTCCCGAGCGACCCGTCGTCAGGTCGGACACGGTCACGTGGAATCCGTCCTGGGCCGGAGTCGTGTACCAGTGAATCGTGATCGTGTCGCCCGCGTGCATGACCAGCGGATTACCGGGTGAGCGGTCATCGACCAGCATCGCGTTGAACGCGGCGGGCTCATGGAAAACTCCGGGCTTCCCCGTCTGGGTCAGTTTCCAGACGGGCGAGCAGGCCGTGTAGGTGTTCGGGGAGTAAGAGACGATGAAGCCGCCATTCGGCGTGCATTTGGTCACGAGCGCGTCGGGATAGAACTGCAGCTCGACGAACGCCTGGCCGAAGAGACTGTTCGGGTCGGTGACCGTTCCGCCGAACCAGAACGTGGGCCCGGTCGTGGAGACGGGGAACGTGCCACCGGTCGGAAGGACCACCGTCCACGTCAGGTCACGTGCGGATCCGGGTGCATTGGAGATCGGAAAGAGCTCTGGCTCGTCGTGGCCGCTGCAACCCGCGAGGTACGTCACCTCGAACGAGCCCTCGACGTAGCGCGGGTGGTGGGCGATGCAGCCCGAACCATCAGCCATCGCGGGCATTGCGGCCAGCCCGTACGCCGTGGCCGCGGCAGTCATGAGAAGCCGGATCAGCCCTCGTCGCATTTGCCGCCTCCCGGGGGCAGTCGCCCCGCCGCGGCGGACGCTAGTTCGGTGGACTGATCAGCAGAGCGGCACCGAGGCGAAGTGTTCGCTTTTCTCTGGGGCTGAGCTGCAGATGCAACGCGCTTCCATTCCCTTTGGACCCGGGGGTGGACTGTTCAGGTCGACTCCCTTCTCCGTGGGCTCAGGCGGCTCTTCTTCGCCCAGGAGCTCCCGCAGCACTGTCCACACCGGCGAGGGCCTCCAGCGGCCTCAATTGTGCTGGTGCTTTTCGAGGGGCGGGGGTTGCGGAGCCGGTGTTCCGTCCGACCAACGGCGCACGGGAATGAAGAGCACCGTCGGTTCGATCGGGCTGCCGTCCGCGCCGATGACCGGAGAGCCTTCCAGACCCGCGCCCCAGATTGCCGCCTGACCGTGCGGCACGAAGAGCATCACGTGCGGCAGCCACGGCCCGGCCGAGTCGTCGCTGAGGTATCCCTGCTTGGAGAGCATGAACGAAAAGGAACCCGGTTCGGGCGGTCCGAAGCTGTGACTGGCAAACGCGGAGCGGGCTTCCTCGACCAGCTGCTGCTTCGTGGCGCCCGCCAGCACGGACTCCGTGCGCTTCAAGTACTGCGGCAGCACGGTTCGCACGGCTGGCGGGTTGAGGCAGTCTGGTGCGCGCAGCTTGGGGTTCCAGAACTCCGGATCGTCAAAGCCCGCGGTCCAGGATCGCTGGACGAGGCAGACGAAGCCGTTCTTGCCCTTGACCGCGACCTCGTAGCCGCGCTTCCCCAGCACGAGCACTTCGGCATCGGCTGAGATCGACGCCGGTGCCGCGCTGCGTGCCAGCGCGATCTCGTCCTGTGCGTTGGCCATCCGGTACTGCTCGGCTGGCGCCATCGCCGCGTAACGCCCTACCTTCTTTTCCTCAGCTCGAGCCAGCGTGGCCAGCAAGAGAATCGAAACCAAGCTGGACTTCCTCATCGGGCGACTATCTCCCTCACGCCCTCGGGCATGCCGCCAGGATGCAGCAAACGGCGACGGGCCTGCTGCGAAGTCCGTGCCCCCACGTGGGAGAACGTCCCATGGCTCTCTTCACATCCGTCGCCCAGCGGGTGGCGAACTCACGGCGCGCGCTTCGGTGAGACTGCCGGCCTCACCTCGGTTATCGTGCGGCCTTGGGCGAAAAGTACGACTGCATGACCTGTGGTGCCTGCTGCTTTGGTCGACGCGACTACGTGCAGGTCTTCGCGCATGACGCCGCGATGCTGGGCAAAGCACGAACGGCGGAGCTGGTGGCCCCTGCGATCGGGGAGAGCCCGGCGAGCGTCGGGCGAGAGCCGGAGCCGAAGCGCTTTATGAAGATGATCCACGGTCGCTGCATCGCCTTGAGCACCGCCACACCGAACCGTTTCGTCTGTACCGTTTACGAAGATCGGCCCGTGCTGTGCCGGGCGCTGGAGCCCGGAAGTGCCGCATGCCTCGAGGCCCGGGCCCGCATGAAGGTCTTTTCGTCAGAGGCGAGCCGCGATGCGTAGGCTCGGTTCCCTACTGCCTCGGGAGGAAGCGCCCGGAGCCCAGGAGCAGTTCGTCAACGTGTTCGTCGACCGCAGACGACGCCGGTTGCTCGAACGTCCGCGCTGAGCTGGGGCCCCGAGTGTCGGATACGCACGAAGGGGCCGTCACCGTCCATCCCCCCCTTCGAGGTGCCCTTCGACCTGTCGCGCTCTGGCGCGGCGTGCCGTGGGCCCTGGCCGTCGTCCTCTGGAGGCTGCCTTTGGAGGGAACGGAGATGGGCGGGCCGGATCCGCAGTTGGATGCCTCTGGCTCTTGACGGCCTTCCCATCGTGGCGAACTCGGGTGCGTGCTGCTGGCCGTCCAGCCCCTCCATCGACGTTTCGGCTGCCGGTGGGTCTCGAATGGAAGGCGACGAGCAGCGGCTCGGCCGACTCCTGAGTCCACCCGCTCGCCTTACCCTCGCGCTCGAGGAGGTCACGAGCAAGGTGTGAACAGCAGAGGATGGAGACGCACCTGGTGCGGGAGCTCACCGTGCGCCGGAAGGAAGGCCTACTGCTCGCCAGCCTCGCGACGGAGATGCGTCGTCGAGGCCTACCGGCCACGTCCGAATACAATGACGCGCTGGCGCGCTGCGGACAGGGGTACTCGCTGTCGGCGAGGGGCTGGCACCGGTGGCGTATCTGCTGATGCCGGCGCTCAGCGCGGGACTACCCGATGTTCGACGTCCCCCTGCCGTTCGAGTCGAAGGGGCTCGAGGAGTACCGACGAACCTGGGATCTCTTCTTCTCGACGTCGGAGGACCCAGTCGTCTTCGACTTCGACGACATGGAAATTACCGCCGGACCCGACGTCGCCTTCGTCACTGCGCGGATGCACTGCGAGCCGACGGAAGCGGGGAAGAGGGCCCGCCTCGACTTCCGCCTGACCATCGGACTCCGCAAGGACACCGGCGGCTGGGTGATCACCCACGAGCACCACTCGGTCCCGGCGACGTAGGACGAGCTCCGCAGGACCGCTATCCGTCCGAGGGGGCGATGGCGTTCGTCTGATCCAGCACAACCGAATTTGCGCCCGGGCGCAGGAAATAGGGCCGGTCCCAGACCAGCGGCTTGCCGTTGTAGGGGGCGAAACCGAGGATGAAATACTGACCTGACGGCAGGCTTGGAGTCTGCGCCCTTCCCGTGGAGTCCATGGTCAGAAGGCCGACGGAGCTGGCGGTCATCGCCTTCATCCCAGCGCTGCAGGTGGGCTGGTTCTGCGCGCAAGCGCGGATCCATGCGTCGACCGGGTTCGCACCGCGAAAGCCGGCCTTGGCCAGCGCCGCGTCGGGGTTCTCGGTGACCAGAAAGACCTGGGTCGAGGTGAACGGCGTCAGCCGGCCCGGACTCGAAATCCCGGTGTTGAAGCTCAACGTCGCGTTCGGCGGGCCAGAGGGGGGCGGGCCACTGGCGGCGATCCTGGGCGCAGACCCTACGGTCGGCCCGGATCCGGCGGGCGGCGCGGTCGAGCCCCCTGCCCTGGGTGGCGCGCCGGGCGCGTTGGCGAGCGTGACTCGGCTCAGGGTGCAGCCCAGGAATGCGACGACGGCGTGGTCATTGTTGGTCAGGCCGAAGACCAGCGGCAGGTCCGAATCGAGCGGGATGACGACGACGTTGCCCCTGTCGCTGCGATACTCGACGCGATTGAGGATTTCCTCGTGACCATCGGGCGCGACCCAGTTCAGCTGGCTTGGCGTGAAGGCGATGCGGCCCTTGCCGAAGATCGACTCGCAGCCGCCGGCGAAGGCCCCGTTGACGATCGATTGGGTCTCTGGGAGGACCTCCAGACCGTTGAGATTGACCGGCTTGGTCGCGCCCATCTGCCACTTGCCGATCAGCGGATTCTTGGAGGCCGGGAGCAGCGGCAGCTGCTTGGCCGGCGGGGCCCTGCCGCCACCAAGCGCGCGTCCGCCACCCTGCGGCGCGTAGGCCGCGTAGTTCTGGTCGAGGCGCTGCAGCATCTGCTGATTGGCGGCCGCCTGGGCGGCGGCGGACGCCTGCTCCTGGGCCTGATTGGCCATGCTTCCCTTGTAAGTGCTGGGATCGTTGATCTGGCCGGGCGTCGTCTGTGCGACGGCAGCCAATGGAAGGGCAGCCAGCGCCGCCGATGCCAACAACCGGATCATCGCCTCCAGACCGCGGCTCTCGGGCCTGAGCATTCCGATGTAGGTCGGCCGGTCTCTGTCCATCGTGATTCCCTCCGCGAGCAACCTCGATTGCGCAAACCCGACGCAAAAGCCGTCATTGCTCCTGGACGGACTCTCCGCGCGAGTGCCAACCCTTCGACTCCTCGAGGCCCACCCCGCCGGACGCGCTCTCCGACGCTCCGAGGCGAGCCTAGCCACGTTGAGGGCGGCTGCCCGAGTCACGCATCGCCTCCGGTACGTTGCGCTCGAAGCCCTCGTTGGTCCGCCGGATCGGTGGACGCGTGCGGTGCGTGCGATGGGGCTCTCCTCCGGCGCGACGCTGTAACGCGCCTCCTGAACACCCTGTGGTGTTCGGTCTTTGGGTGTCGCCTGGCGGAGCAGCGAACATCCCATGGCTCTCTTCATATCCGTTGGAGGATTCTTCATTCAGCAGCCGGGCACGCAGGTGACCTGGAGTACGACCTTCGGCTCGGGTCTGGACCGCCGGATCGTCATCCAGGCGCCCAACATCAGCGACGACATCCTGGGGGTGGTCCAGCTCGTCGTGACCGATCAGGCCGTCGTGGCCAGCAACGACGGTCTCTCGTACAGGGTGACCATCAAGAATCCCAGCGCCAGCTCGGTGCGGTACAACCTCAATATCCAGGATCCGCTGTGAGCAAGGTCACGGTCATCAGCCAGCGTGGGAAGCTGGTCGGCGTTTGGCTCCCGCCTCCTGGGGTCTCCGATCCCCATACGCCCATCTCGCGCCCGGTTGCTGCATCGGGGCAGAAGGTGCACGACCTCGAAGTCGGAGATCTGGGCATCTATCGCGATGGGTCCAAGGCCATTGAGCTGACCAAATTGGTGAAGGAGAAGCTCAAGCTGACCTGAGGCGTGGGGTCGCTCCGCGGGACGACGCGGGCCCGGCCAGGGGGACGTGCCCGGGTGGCTCCCGAGGCGGCCCGAAAGGGCGGCTGACCACCCCAGGGTCGTTGGCACGTCGCGGTGAGGCAGGCTCGCGCCCTCCCTGGGCGAGGAGGGCACGGCATGCCGGTTGTCATCGAAATAGACGCTCCGCGTTCTCTCGCAAACGCGAACCTCAGGCCGCGTGGTCCAGTGCATCCGAGCCCGGCCGACTGGCGCGACCAGATTCTCTACTTCCTCCTGCCCGATCGCTTCAGCGACGGCCAAGAGTCGGCGCGGCCGAGCTTCGACCGCGCTCAGCCCAACGAACATCGAGCGTCCGACAGGAGGGCATGGATGCAGGCCGGCCGGGTCTTCCAGGGGGGAACGCTCGGCGGCATCCGCAGCAAGCTCCCCTACCTGCGCGGCCTGGGCGTGACCGCCCTCTGGATCGGTCCAGTGTGGAAGCAACGCCGAGATCTGCAGACCTACCACGGTTACGGCATCCAGGATTTTCTCGACATTGACCCGCGCTTCGGGACGCGGCAGGACCTTCGCGACCTCGTCGACGCCGCCCACGCCCACGGCATGTTCGTCATCCTCGACGTCATCTACAACCACTCGGGCAACAACTGGTTCTACGAGAATGCGGGCGTCCCGTCCGAGACGATGCCTTACCGCTTCGATCCGCCCTACCCGCTCTCGCGCTGGCGGTCGGCGGCAGGCCAGCCCATTTCTGCGGAGAACATCGGCAGCCGCGACGACGCTGTCTGGCCGATAGAGTTCCAGGACCCAGAGTTCTACACGCGGGCCGGCCAGATCGGCCGTTGGGATCCGGAGAGCTGGGAGAACCCGCTCGATCCACGTAACGAGTTCAGGCGCGGCGACTTCTTCAGCCTGAAGGATCTGCGCGTGCAGGAGGGTCAACCGTTTGTGTTCGACCCGCGGGCGAGCGCGGCGTTGGGCGCGCTCGTGAAGACGTACCAGTACTGGATTGCCCTCACCGACTGTGACGGGTTCCGTGTCGATACCGTCAAGCACGTGTCCTTTGAGGCCTCCCGCAACTTCTGTGGCGCAGTTCACGAATACGCTGAGTCGATCGGCAAGGAGAACTTCCTCGTCCTGGGTGAGGTGACGGGCGGGGCGGGGATGGCACGAAGCTACCTCGACATCTTCGGCCGAAACCTTGACGCCGCCCTCGACCTCGGCCAGCCCATGGACATCTTGAGTGCGACGGCGAAGGGGCTAGGCGATCCCGGTACCTTTTTTGCGCAGTTTGGCGGTCACGACGACCTCGGCACCCACCGTGAGCTGGGCCGCTACCACGTCTCGATGATCGACGACCACGACCTCATCAGCCGTGACCCCAAGGCGCGCTTCAGCGCCGCGAACGGAGGAGCCTCACGCTACCTCCAGGTGGCACACGCCGTCGGCCTCCAGCTCACCACGCTCGGCATCCCGTGCATCTATTACGGGACGGAGCAGGCCTTCGACGGCTCGGAGGCGGATCACGACCTTGCCATCGAGGGGCTGGGCAGCGACGGCAAGATTCCTGAGCGTGACCGCTACCTCCGAGAGGCGATGTTCGGAGGGACCTTCGGTGCTTTCCGAACGAGCGGCTGCCATTTCTTCGATCGCGATCACCCGACCTACCTGCGCATCGCCGCCCTGGCCCGCATTGTGACCCGCCGCGATGGGGTGGGGATGACGTTGCGGCGCGGACGCCAGTACCCGCGTGAGGTGAACTTCGGCCAAGGCTACCTGCCACCCCGGCAGGGGGAACTGGTGGCGTGGTCGCGGCTGCTCTTCGATCAGGAGGTCGTGACTGCGCTCAACACCCACGGGGCTGCTGGGCGTGGTGGCCTCGTCACCGTAGACCGCCAACTCCACGCCCCAGGCAGCCGCTTTTTCGTGCTCTACCGCAGCGACTGGACTGACGCCCAGCTCCGCGCGCCGCCGACGGACGAAACGGTGGATGTCATCGACGACGGCGGCCGCTCGGCGATTCACATCGACCTGGCCCCGGCGGGGATGATGGTTCTGGCGTAGTCCTAGGTCCCCGAGGACGGCGGGACACAGGCCTTGCGGCCGTTCGTGCCGTCCACGAACGTGGCCGTGGACGAGCAGTTCGCCTCGTTGATCGCGTCACGATTCGCGTTGCACTCGGGCTTGTCCACGCAGATCCGGAAGCAGTAGTTCTGCCCGTCATCATGGGCGATGCAGGCAGAGTCGGCGACACAATCAGTATCGTGCGTGCAGCCCTGGCGGCCGCAGTAGCCGCCCTTGAACTGGGTCAGGCAAATCTGTGACGTCGAGCCGTCGCAGTCCTCGTTCTTGGTGCATTGCGCGCCGATGCCGAGGTCATCGGCATTGCTACACCCCACCACCAAGGCAAACAGGATCGAGCACCTGAGTAAGCGCCGCATGGCTCGATGCTCGCAGCCTTCCGGCGTGCCGAGCGACGTGGTCGCTTGTGCGCTCGTCGCCACGGTTGTAGCCGTAGCAGACGAAGATCACGCATCCCTCGGAGTTCTGGCCGCAATATGCGGCGACGTGTGCACTCAGCCGCCGCGCGACCCGAGACGTCTGAGTCGACGTGAGTCGACCTTCACCCATTCCGCGCGAGAGGGAGCGGCTGGCCTACTTCGATCGGAGGGAAGGTGCCGACGGAGGAGTCGATGAGAGCCGGTCTCGGGCCGCTATTCCTGACAGTGGCGCTGTTCGCATGTCATTCCAAGACGAAGGCAACCGCGGATGCTCTCGCCAGCTTGGATGCCGAACTCTCGCGAACCGAGGCCGAAGCACACAAGTGCCTGAGGGAACTCGACGGGCGAAGTGAAATCCTTGCCCGGAAGCTCTCCCTTCTCCACGACACTCACCAGAGAGCGATGTCTCGCAACTACGCGAACCTCGTTCCCCTCGTCCGTGCCGAAGTGAACGCGCGCAAGAGCTTCGATACCTTCTTCAATCAACAGCGCCGATGTCAGGAGCTGGTGAGTCATGGCGTCGCTTTGAGGGAGCGGCTCCTCGCGACCATCACCGTGAATGCGGGTTCGGTCCCGCAAGCGTGGTCGGCACGGTCGGCATGGTTCGAGAAGGATCTTGTCGCGGCGAAGTCCCGTGCCAGTGACTTAACCGTCGCCGTCACCACGCTTGTCAGGCAAGCCGACTCTGAGCTTGACCAGATGAACGTGCTCCGCGGTCGGGGCTGCATCGTCCTTGAAAACTGCGGCGCGATTCGGCAGGCCGATGTCTTGGTCGCGGCCGAGGGTGAGACCGGGATAATGACTCCTGTGTCGGCCAAAGGGTTTTGAGCCCCGGCCGCCAGACGTCGCTCACTCTGCTGGACGTGCCCTGGTTCGACATCCCCCTCGACGTACTCCATACCAGCGGTTGGACGACTGCAGGCTGGCTCTCGACGGCCTCCCCAGCGCTCGAGCTCGGGCGTCCGCTGCTGGCCGTCCAGCCCCGCTCCCGTCGCTGTCGATGGCCGTGCCGGCGATGGTCCTCTGCGTCGCCGCCGCTGCCTTCCTGAAGCAGTCCCTGAAGTAGGACGGAGGCAGACGCCGTGGACGTCCGGGTCCGACCGCCTCTTCGTGGAGGGTGGGAGTCGTCGCCCGTCGACTCAGACGCGTCACAGAGTGTCCGCGCCTGCCTCACGGGCAGTCAGCTGGCGCGCTCGGGCCGGAGTGCGCACCTTCGGACAACGGCGAGGTTCTATGGCGGGGCGCCTCCCTTCGGTCTGGCCTGTCATCGGCGCGTTGTCCCGCTCTTCGGATGCGGAGACTCGAAGCACGCCTCCGCCGGCGCGGTTGGCTCGTGCCGTCTGCATCAGCGCGGGGGGTTCCACATGCACCTGCTGCATTCGTGGGCATGGGTAGGCGTCGCTGTTCTTCTTGCCTGCGGCTCCCCAGCTTCGACCCCCGTGCCACAACTTCAGGGAGACCCAGTGCAGGCCTCCGGGGGGGACGCCGGGTGTCCGGTCATGGGTCCGGCGGCGACCCTCGCATATCCCGTTGGCCCGGGGGAGACGTGCGGTGAGATTGGCCCGACCGACCGTGAAGAGAATAGCCTCTTGATCTTACGTCGATATCCGCCAGGCGGGAGCTTGGGGATATTTGTCAGCGTCTCTTCGACGGGTGCACAAACCGCCCGGACCGAACTCTCCGGCGGCGACCAGGTGGCCTCCTTCGTCTACCCTCTCGACAGAGGGTGGCTCATTCAGAATTTCGTCTTCCCGGATCCGGAAGGTTTCACCGGGGAGCCAATGTTCCTCGTCCCTCTCGACGACCACCTGCAATCCGGCCTCCCGTCGATGCTCTGGCACTACAAGTTTGCCGTCGCCGAATCTCCGTCTGGAGGCGCCGGGGTGGTCGGGGCTCTCTCGCCCGCACCGGGCGGGATCGACTGCCGCTCGATGCCGAGTTCACTGAGCAAAGCGCCTGAGCCTCTACCAGCACTATCCGCGAATGCGGGTTCGCGACCCCCATTGCTCCCGTACTTCGCCCAACGCTACGGGCCAGATGGATCGCCAGCCTTCGTCCAACCTTTGTTCCTTGGTTGCTTCAACTATGACTTCGGAGTGTCAGTGGCGGTCAACCTCAAGCAACAGATGGCGATCATCGTCATCCCTCCCGAATATGTCCGGGACAGTCCACCGACATTCTGGATGATCGAGCCCGACGGAACCCCAACTCATTGGTCAGTCCAGGGCCTCGCGTTCTCGGTCGGCGTCAGCGTGGTGCCTCTCGCGAATGATCAATTCGTCCTGCGGGAGCGCAACTGGCTCGGCATCCCTGCGCCAGATGGCACTCTCACTCCGCCGCCGAGCTGGTTGTCCGCGAGAACTGACCTCAATGAGTTGCACATCGTCGGGGGCGGCAAGGGGTACGTCGCCACCACCGGCCTGGTGGAGTGCGCTCGAACGCTTGAATACATCCTCGCCGATGGAACGTCCTGTGGGTATTACCCGCTGGAAGAAACCCCCTACTGCCATTCGTTCGGTCCGACGGTGCGAATTGGTCTCAACGGCACCTTGGAACAGAGCAACCCGATGAAGTGCACCGTCAACGTGTGGCGTCGGTTATTTCAATGACGAGCTCGGCGCCTGAAGCTCAGCGGGTCCGGGCGGCGCTTCGCCGCCCCCGCTCGACAGGCCACGACACATAGAGCGCCGCAGTCCTTTCCTCCGGGCGGCTTCTCCCGTCCGGGGCAGGCGCCGCGACAAGGACGGGGTGACACATGCGTCGATGGGGTGTGGCGGCGGGATGGGTGTTGCTGATGGCCTGCGGGGCGAGGACCGATGGCCCGGTGGGGGTGTCCCGGACGAGCGGAGCGTCCCCGGTGGCCGACGCCGGGACGGACGGCGGCACCGTGAGTTGCACAGTAGGAGGGAGACTCGTCGCCTCCGCAGGCACAGGCTCCCTCTGCGGGCTCAAGCCGGTGCTCGGCGCCCCGCGTACAGCCAGGGCGCCGCTCAACGTCGGCAACCCCGATGGCGGATTACCGACCGAGCACTGCGAGGGAATCGGGCCCTCCGATGGAGCGGGCAACATCAACATCCAAAGCGTACTGTTCAGCTTGAGCGCCGTTGGGTTTGGTCACGTCCTGTATGCGTTCGACTCGGGTGGCGCGCCTCTGGGGCAAACTTTTGTGGATGCTCTCGACGCCACTGAGTTTCCCCTCCGCGCTGGCTGGCTCGTCGCAGCGTTTCTGAAAAACGGGAATGGCTTTCGCATCAGTGTGTACCCGCCGTCGCTCCAGGCACCCTCCGAGGCATTGAGCTTGCTTCTTCCGAGCGCCTTGACCTTCTGGACGCCCGGCGGTGGCGCGGCGGTCGTGGGGCCATTGAGTCCAGGGGATCCTTCGTGTCCTTTGGGCTCGACGCTCCTGGTCGCAACGAGCTTCGACGCCTCAGGAGCAGCGGTCTTCCGGAATGTCTCCCTCGGATGCCTGTCCACCGGAGGCCTCTCGGTCGGGCGAAATGCGCGGGGAGACGTGCTGGTCCTGGCCGGCGACTCCGTCGCTTGGCACGTGACCCCCGACGGGATTGTCTCGCCGGTCCATCCCTCTCCCGTCGGCTCCCTCTACCCCTTGATCGACGGACGCTTCGCCAACCGTGGAGATGAAGCCTGGCTCGACACGCTCGACATCAACGGCAACGTCTCGCCCCCGCCCTGCTGGCTTGCCGAGCGGCCCGACGTTGGGAGTTTCCAGATCGTCCTGGGAGGCCAAGCGTATCTCGCCTACCACGCGCTTCCTGCCGCTCCCGGAAGCCCTACTCCCCAGCCCCAGCCATGCGACCGTTACGCTGAACTCATCCTCGCCGACGGGACGGCCTGCGGCTTCATTCCCGTCACCGGGACCTCAGCGTGCTTGCCTGAGACCGTCTCGGTCGGCCTGGACGGGACGCTGACGACGCTCGACCTGGGCAGCTGCACGGCGAGCTTCTGGCCGGGTGCCTTTCGCTGAGAAGGCGACTTCTTCGTCGTCCTGGTTCTGGGCTACGCCTGGCTCATCCTGCTGCCGCCAGGGGCAGCATGCGCCTCGACTCTCACGGCAGATTGCCGATGTCGTGATTGCCCATCAGCGGGCCAGTGCCCTGTAGCAGGCCGGCCTCCGGGGCCAGCAGAGCGGGATCGTCCTGGGCGTTGGCCTGACAGACGAAGCTTGCCTGGTCATCGGTGCTGCCCGCGCCGACGTAGACAGGGGTGTTCGGGTACATGCAGACCTTGCGAGTGCGCGAGGGATTGACCTGGGCGACCACGTAGTCGGGTGGGACGCCATTCTCGACCCAGTGCACCAAAGCATTGAACAACACATTCGTGCTCATGCCCGCGCCGCCGCAGTGCGTGGCATTTGGAAAGACGTAGTAGCGATAGAAGTCCTGGGTCCTAGCAACGCCACCCATCTTGTCGAAAAGTCGCTGCATGTAATTATAGTGTCCATTGGGCGGAATGATCTGATCCAGGTTGCCATAGCTGACGATCATCTTGCCGCCGCTCCCCTTGAATGTATTCAAGTTGGGCGAATCGGACCCGATATATTGCGAGAACTGCGCGGTCAGATTGTGTTGCTCAGTGAGGAACTGTCCCTCGGTGACCGAACGCCAATTAAAAAATGGATCTCTGTGGACCCAATAGCGATTGATCTGCTCACCGAACAACGTGGGTGCGCCGGTCGTGGCAGGGGTAATGCCGAAGATTCCCTGGGCCCCCCGTTCCCAGCCAACCCACATTTTGCTGCCATCCGGGTTGCGCGGACCGTCCCAGATCTTGTTCACGACCGCGGCCTCTGCCGGCGTGAGGCAGCGCGTGGGATCCGTGGAGGCGCCGGGCTGACCACAGACCGCGTCGTTGGCGTTGTAATGGCACTTCCGCGTCTCCTGGATCATGCCATCGACGATTCCGTCGATTCCATCGCAAGCCGCCAGGGCCCTCTGGTTGACATCCTGGAACTTGGGCGAGTCGAGGCCGTTCTGGCCGAGCTCTTGGTGAGCGACATAGTTTCCCCAGCCACCCGAGAAGCCCCAGCGATCCCAGTGAATGGCGGGTGACATGGCGATGATGCCGTCGAAGTCTTGCCCGAATCGCTGCGCCATCTCGTGGCCTTCACGCCCGCCATCGGAGCATCCGATATAATAATTCTTGTTGTGCTTCTGTCCGTAATAGGTCTTGGCGATGCGTCGGCCCCACATGTTGGCATGATGTTGACCACGCCAGCCATAATCCATGATGCGACCGAGGTTGAGTGTGCCATCGGCTCTCAGGGCGAACACCGCGCCGTTCTCGCTCGGGGGAACTTCGACCGTCGGGGGAGGCGCGTTCGGGTTGGGAACGGGGTTGGTAATGGATGCGTTGTGTCCGGTGTCCGTACCGGTCCCGACGTAGCCGGTGTTGGTCGCGCTCGTCACCCCGGTGACTCCTCCTGCGAAGCCACCATTCCCGAGAGTCTGGACGTTTCCGTTCCAGGCTCCCTGAACGCCTCCTGCGCCGCCGTCGTCCGCATTCAAAGGCAATCCGACACGGATCCTGAACTTTGAGGTCTCTCCCGGCAAGTAGCCGAAGTCTGGACCGACCAACGTCACGTCGGTCAGGTTTACCTGGCAATACGCAAGGTTCGGCCCTGTCGGCGGAACGATCTCAGCCGTCAGATCGGTGATGGACGGGTTGCCAGCGAGTCCCCAAGCGGGATCCGTGGCCAGCTCCGAGCAAGTTGGAGTGGCCGAGCTGGCCCAAGCGGCAGCTGGCGACGCAATGGCGGCGATCAGCACCGCCGCCCTCATTCCACGCAATGGCAATGTCATCGGCCCTCTCCTCGTTCGAGGCTCACGCAGAGCGCTCGCGGTTGTTCTTCCTTGGCTCCATCCTCGACGAGTCGCGCGAGCCGGGGACGGCGTTCGTGCGCTAACCACTTCCCTCTTCCTTGGGGACTCGGTCGTCCTCCCGCGCCGGAGGTGACCGCCGGCACAGGTGCTGCCTGCCGGCGAGTTCGATGAGGCGGGAGTGACGCCCTAGAGCGTCCGGAGGCACACGCGGCGGATGTTGTCCCGCCTCCCCCTGCTTCCGCGTGCATCCGCTTCAGCATCCGCTTCTGCGCGGAAGGGATTGGTCGGGCAGGCTGCCCCCTTCTCGTGAGATGCGGCTCCGTGCCGCGCGCGCATCACTGGACCTGGCAGGCATCCCAGTCAATGCGCAACTGATCGCCAGTCGCCGCTGCCCGACGTCTCGGCCGTGTCGCCCCCCACATCTGTCTCAACGAAGACGCTTGTCACATCGGCGCCGGCAGCGGGCGTCTATGAAAGATGCTGGCACGTCAATGTTGCCCACGCTGCCTGAAGGAAAACGGCGAATTATCTGTGGACAACATGAGAGACCACCGAACATCGGTCGGCCGAATGTCTTATTCTTGCTTTCGTTGTCGGAATCTTGCTCAAATCCCACCGACGCGCCGTTCGCCGAAGTCGTCATGCACCAACGCGCATCCGCTCGTGAAGCGACTGAGTCGACGAGCGCCAAGTTGAGAGGACGGCAGCACTCCTCGATTCCCAGATCCACAAACTCGGGCGGCTTTCTTAGGATCTTCCGGTCCATCCGCAGTTCGCGGTTTTCCATCCAGAGCCTCGCCTGCTCCTCCCGCTCGCTTCTGGTGAGCGCTCCGGGCTCGCCCTGTCCGGCGTCGTCTCGGGCCGAGTCCATCCAGGTCCTCAGCGCCGAGTCGGTCAGATCCAGACCTCGCGCGAACTGGGGGAGCGGCGGCGCCCAAGGCGAAGGGAGACGACGTATGAAGTACTTCGGCAGTTGCCAAGAAGGGCGCGCTAGGTGGAATCGCGTTCCAGGAGGAGCTGGCCATGATTGCCGTGTTCGTGACGTTCGAGTACGCCGAGGGCTTCGATCGCAAGCGCATTCTCGGGGTCGCCGAGAACGCGAAGGGGCATTTTGCCGGGATGGCTGGCCTCCGGCTGAAGGCGTTCACCATCGACGACGAGAACCGGCGCGCGAGGAACGTCTACCTCTGGGAGTCCGAAGAGGCGGCGCGGGTATTCTTCACGCCGGAGCTTGCCAAGCGCATCACAGGCCTCTACGGCGTCGCGGCGCGCATCGAGTTCGCGGAGGTCGCCGCGTTGGTCGATAACGCGGCAGCGCGGGTCGCTTAGACGCTCGGTCGCCCGCAGCTTCTTCGCGGATGCGATGGTGCCGCCGGCGGTCCCCGCTCGCGCCGGTCAGCGAGCATCCACAGTGGCCTCCGTCAGGGCGTGGAGCGACGCCGGACGCGCAGCGAGCACCAGCCGAGGAGAAGCAGGACGGCGACGCCCAGCGTCGGCACGACGGCGCCGCCGGTCGTGCTACAGCCCATGGACTTCGTCTTGGGCGCTGTCGCCGAGACGACCTCGGCGGGCTGTCGGGGGAGGTTCACGGTCACGATCGCCGAGTTCGCAAACGAGTCCACCACCCGGACGACGTCGGTCACGCCGGTGACCGGACCGGCCTGATAGCTCCCCGAGGCACTCAGGGTTCCTCCCGACTCGTTTTGCAGGAAGGACCATACGTACCCAAGCCCGCTGCCCCCTTGGGCCGAGAATGTCTGGCTTGCTCCGGGCGCGAGATTCACCTGCGGGGGCGAAACGATGATGCCGTAGAGCTCGGCGCTGACCTCGGCGTGGGAATTGCCGATGGCTCCTCCGGTCAGCAGAACCGCACCCGAGCCCAGGAGCGTGGTGGTGTGTTCGACTCTTGGATCGTTCGTACACCCGGCGTCGCTCCAGGTCTCCGACACCGGGTCGAACAGCTCCGTGTTGGCCAGGGTGCCGATGCCGTTCTCTCCACCGACCACCAGGACTCTTCCGGAGGGTAGTTGGGTTGCGGTGTGCTGGGCGTGCGCCGTGAAGAGGGAGCCGGTCCGACGCCAGGTCCCCGTGGGGGGATCGGAGAGTTCCGCCTCATCTGACGGAGCTGATCCATCGGGGCCCAGCACGTTTCCTCCGGCGACCACCACGGCATCCGAAGGAAGGCGGGTCGCCGTGTGCGTCCATCTCGGAACCAGCATCGATGCAGTCGGTGTCCAGGTCTCGCTCGCCGGATCATACGTCTCGCCAGTCTCGGTCGGGTCTGCGCCAGCGAACCCCCCGAGCACCAGCACCTTGCCGGAAGCGAGGAGGGTCGCCGTATGGAAGATTCGCTGCTTCGAGAGTGCTCCGGTGGCGTGCCACTCCCCGGTCGCCGGATCGTAGATCTCGGCAGTGGCCAGGAAGCCTGGCATGCCGCTCTGGCCACCAACCACCAGCACCTTGCCCGTCGGGAGCAGCGTGGCCGAGTGCTGGACTCGGGCCTCGAGCAGTGCTCCGGTCGTGGTCCACTGACCTGTCTCCGGGTCGTAGAGCTCGGCGATCGGTGCAAGTCCTACGTGATGGGTGAATCCGCCTGCCACCAGGACCTTCCCCGTCGCGAGCAGGGTCAAGGTGTGGCCTTCGCGTGGAAAGCTCATCGAGCCGGTCGGTGACCACCTGCCCGTCGCGGGGTCGTAGAGCTCGGCGGTTGCGAGGTCGTCCGTTCGATCAACGGTGCCTCCCGCGACCAGCACCTTTCCAGAGGGAAGGAGCGTCGCCGCATGAGCCCGTCGCGGAGTGGTCATGGCCCCGGTGCGAACCCAGGAGATGGAGCGGCACGGAGGGCCACTGGCGCCAGCGGCCAGGGCCTCCGGTCCTGCGAAGAACAAGAGAATCCACCCCAGCCTGGTTGCGTGACGCATCGCCACCCCTCCCCGCCGCCCTACCCCGCCCGACGCACTGGGAACCTGATCACGTGACCGCGCCGCAGCAACGGATGACTACGCGGTAGAGCTTCGGGTGTAGAACACCCATGCTCCACTCCCGAGGTCCGTAGTTCTGGACGGCGCGCTCCATCGCCCGAATTCGGGTTCCGGCGTGGCGACGGTTCCTGCCCCCAGCTCGAAGACCGAACCTCTCTCGACTCCGGAAGGGTCGCTCACCTTGGATCCTGCGTGGACGATGGAGCCCGACCAGCGCCAGGGAGACCTCCGGCTGCGGAAGAAGTGACGACGAGCCGCGCACCCTCCTTAGCCGGTCCGCTTCACGAGGCGTCAGCCATCGAGCTCGCCCGTGGCCAAGACTCCCTCGCTCGACGTCTCTGCGGGCTCCTCGAGGCCCAGAAGCTCCCTGAAGCGCGCAGGCTTGTAGCCCTGGACGACCTCGTCCCCGATCCGGATGAAGGGGAATCCGCTGACGCCGGCGGCCTCCATCTCCGCGAGGATCTTGGCCTGGGTGACCTTCCTCGCGAGGTCGAAGTCCGTGTACTCGAAGGCAATCTCGCGCTTGGTGAACCACCGCTCGGCCCCGATGCACCAGGGACAGGTCGAGAGCGTGTACATGTAGACCTGCTTCATCGGGATCTCCTTCCTCCCTCGAGGCTCACCGAGCCGCTCGGAGTCACGGCCATTCTCGATCAGAGCCTCCTGCGACTGAAGCCCAGGCGCCGGGATGGAATCGCTGGAGTCCCGACTGTCGGCGGTCCCGCTGTCGCCCGGATGGCAATCTCGTTACGAATCCCGACACCCTTGTCACTCTCACCGCTCGCCACCCGGTCGCTAGCTTGAGGGACATCGGACGTCGCGACGAAACGCACGTCCGAGCAACCCAACGAGGACAAGCGCCATGCCGGACATCCTGCACAAGATCGACATCAAGGCTTCGCCGAACGATACCTACCGAGCACTGACCACGCTCGAAGGCCTCGCCGGCTGGTGGACCAGCACCACGAAAGGCAACCCGAACCCGGGCGGGACGATCGAGTTCCGCTTCGGGCCGCACGGCGGCTTCGACATGAAGGTGCTCGAGCTCGAACCCGCCAAGCGCGTGCTCTGGCAGGTCGTCGACGGCCCCGAGGAATGGCTCGGAACGAAGGTCGGCTTCGACCTCGGGCGTGACGGCGACTTCACCGTCGTGATGTTCAAGCACCAGGGCTGGAAGGAGCCCGTCGAGTTCATGCACCACTGCAGCACGAAGTGGGCGACGTACCTGCTGAGCATGAAGTCGCTGCTCGAGAACGGCCGAGGCGCGGCCTATCCGAATGACGTGCACATCTCCGCGAGGGGGGATTAGGCGTCGGGCTCGCTCGGGGCTGCCGCCGAGCCCTTGATCGGTTCTCGATCACGACGCGGCTGCAGCCCCGACGAGCGCCGGGACGGACTTCGCCTGAGGACGTACCAGCCAGTAGAGCGCGACCACGTGCGTGATCATCAGCAGCGGCACATAGAGGATCGGGATCGCGTAGGTCGAGCCCAGCTCGCCAGCCATCGAGGGCAGGTCGATCCGAGTGGCGTGGTAGTAGTCGATGATGATGTCGGCCGCTCCGACGAGATTGAAGGAGACGACGAAGGCCCAGAAGAGCGGACGGATCCTGACCGTGAGAAGGGCCAGGAGCGCCAGCACCCCGGTGGCCAGATCGCCGTAAGCGGCGAACGTGGCGAAACTGGCCGGCAGATGGGGGCCGACGACGCCCGGGACGATGAAGACCAGCCCGAAGAACCGGAAGCTGTGCAGTGTTGCAATCGCGCGGTGCGCTTCCACCCGGTCCATCGATCGCAGCTTTGGCAGCAAGTACACGCTGAAACAGAGAATCCACCCGACGTAACCCAGGACGAGATGGAGACGGAAGACGGATGCTGGTGACATCAGGGCTCCTTTCAGGTGAGCGCCTCAGATGTACGAGCGCTCCCCGCCGCCGGCCATTCGCGATAATGCCAACAGGCCATGAAGCAGAACTTCACAGTCAGGCAGGGCGCACTCGCGGGCGTGGAGGCCTTCTTGAGCGTCGCCCGGCTCCGCAGCTTTCGCCGCGCGGCGGGGGCGCTCGGCGTCTCGCCCTCGGCCGTCAGTCAGGCCGTGCGGGCCCTCGAGGCACGGGTGGGCGCGACGCTTCTCGTTCGCACCACCCGCAGCGTTGGCCTCACCGAGGCCGGGCAGCGTTTCCTCGGTCGCGCCGGTCCGGCGTTCGAGGAGCTCGTCGCGGCTGGTGACGCCGCGCGCGATCTGGGACAACGTCCCGCCGGGCTCCTGCGGCTCGCCGTGCCCCGAGGAGTCGTGCCGCTCATCCTCGAGCCGGTCCTCCTCTCCTTCTGCCAGGCCTACCCGGACATCGAGCTGGAGATCGCTGCAAGCGAGGAGCTGGTGGATCTCGCGGCGGGTGGCTTCGATGCGGGCATCCGCCTCGGCCAGCTCATCGCGCCCGACATGGTCGTCGTGCGGCTGACGCCTCCGGTCCCGTTCGTCGTCGTGGCCAGCCCCGAATACCTGCGCCGGCGAGAGCATCCGGAGCGCATCGACGACCTTCGAGGCCACGCCTGCCTGCGCCTTCGTCGCTCGAACGGGTCCATCGCGCCCTGGCAATTCGTCGACGGCAAGAGGACCATCGAGGCAATGGTCTCCGGGCCTCTCATCGCCCACGACTACTCGACGCTCGTCGGAGCGGCGATCCGGGGTCTCGGGCTTGCGCTGGTGCCCGGTCCGCTCGCCGACGCGGCGATCGCCGACGGCCGACTCCAGACCCTGCTCACCCGCTTCGCCGTCACGACGCCCGGTGTCTTCCTGTACCACCCAGGCCGACGACAGGTGATGCCCAAGCTGCGGGCATTCATCGAGCACGTCAAGACGGCTGGGGCCGCGACCTCGAGGCGGTTTCCGGGCCGGCCGAGCCGTTGAAGGCCCCCCGGTCCGGAACCCCCGTCACCCGGGTCAGCCCTCGCGGATGAAGCCCAGCAGGTCGGCGTTGATGACGTCGGCGTGGACCGTGGGCATCCCGTGCGGGAAGCCCTTGTAGGTCTTCAGCACCCCGTTCTTCAGGAGCTTCGCGCTCAGCGGGCCGGAATCGGCGTACGGAACGATCTGGTCATCGTCCCCGTGCATCACCAGGACCGGGATCGTGATCTTCTTCAGATCGTCGGTGAAGTCGGTCTGGGAGAAGGCCACGATTCCGTCGTAGTGCGCCTTCGCGCCACCCATCATTCCCTGGCGCCACCAGTTCCAGATGATCGGCTCGGAGGGCTTCGCTCCCGGCCGGTTGAACCCGTAGAACGGTCCGGCAGGCAGGTCCCAGTAGAACTGCGGGCGGTTGGCGGCCAGGCTCGCCTGAAATCCGTCGAACACCTCCTTGGGGAGACCGCCCGGATTGGTCGCGGTCTTCACCATCAGCGGCGGCACGGCGGCGAGGAGCGCTGCCTTTCGGACGCGGCTCTGTCCATGCCGCGCCAGGTACCGCACGACCTCGCCTCCACCCGTGGAGTGGCCCGCCATGACCGCATCGTTCACGTCGAGATGCGCCAGGACCGCCGCCAGGTCGTCGGCGTAATGGTCCATGTCGTGGCCATCCGCCACCTGAGATGATCGCCCGTGACCGCGCCGGTCGTGGGCGATGACCCGGTAGCCGCGGTTCAGGAAGAACATCATCTGCGGGTCCCAGTCGTCCGACGACAGAGGCCAGCCATGGCAAAACACGATCGGCTGTCCCTTGCCCCAGTCCTTGTAGAAAATCTCCACACCATCTTGCGTCTTGATCACGCCCATCGTTGAGCTCCCTCGCTTCTAGTTGCCTGCGTTTGCGCGCCGCGCCCCCGAGCAGGAGCGTTCCGATGCGGCATGCCCTGCGCTCTCGGCTTCACTGGACCGTGGCCTGCCACCCTTTTGCACGAGCCACGCCACCGCAGAGGTTTCGCAAGAGCTTGAATCCAGACCATCCATGCAGCCGCCGGCAGATGCACGACGTCGATCGCCGGCGATCACCTGTACAGGTCCTGATCGACGGCCCGGCGCGTACCGCGTGGGTCGGCTCCTCAGGATGCGCTCCGCCCCGAGGTGGCCTCCGTGGGATTCGACGTTCCCCCGGTCAGGTGGGCAGTTTCGTCCCGGCCTGCTCCGCCACCATGTACGAGGCGTACCAGTCGGGCCAGTTCGGGTCGGCGGCGCCGGTGCGCTTCTCGTGCTCGCCGTGGGCCTTCTCCGCACGCCGCATCGCTTCTGCGAGGTCCGACTCGGACGCGTAGCGCGTGGTCCTCGAGTCGATCCGTCCCGGGAACCGGGTGGTGATCTCCTGCAGGACGAAGCCGTTTCCATCCGGATCGCTGAAGGTCAGGAACGACGCGTAGCTCCGCCGTTGCGGGTCGGGGCCACTCGCCCGTGCCTTGCGGTCGAAGCGGTCGTAGCCGCCGGCGGCGTCGTGGAAGACCTCGCTCGCGTCGATGCCCTTGCGGACGAGCTCGTCGCGCGCCGCCACGATGTCGGAGACGACCAGGTGGAGGAACTGCGCAGTTCCCGGAGCTGCGGGGCTCACGCCCCTCAGGATCATCACCGAGCAGGACGAGCCCGGCGGCGTGAACTGGAGCCTTCGGCCGTCACCCTTCCCCACGTCGGCGTCCTGCCTCCACCCGAGGCGCCGATAGAACTCCGCGGCGCGTTCGACGTCGGAGACAGGGATCACGACGACCTCGAGCTTCATGTCGACGCTGCTCATGGCCCCTCCAGCCTCCGGGAGGCCCGGAGCTCACACATGCTCGAACGACCGGCTCAGGCCATGTGCTGGCCGCCGTTGATCGCGATGTTCGCCCCGGTGACGAAGGCCGCCTCTTCCGAGCAGAGATAGATGATCAGGCCCGCGACCTCGTCCGGCATGCCGAGACGGCCCAGCGGGATCTGCGGGACGATCTTCGTCTCCAGCACTTCCTTCGGAATCGCCATCACCATCTTGGTCCCGATGTAGCCCGGGCTGATGGTGTTCACGGTGATGCCCTTCTTGGCCACCTCGAGCGCCAGCGACTTGGTGAAGCCGTGGATGCCGGCCTTGGCCGCGGCGTAGTTGGTCTGGCCGAACGCGCCCTTGCTCCCGTTCACCGAGCTGACGTTGACGATGCGACCCCACCCGCGCTCCAGCATCCCGTCGATGACCTGCTTGGTCATGTTGAACATGCTGTCGAGGTTGGTGCGCATCACGACGTCCCAATCCCCCTTCCCCATCTTCCGGAAGGTCGTGTCCCGGGTGATGCCGGCGTTGTTGATGAGGATGTCGATGGGCCCGACATCCTTCTGCACCTCATCCACGCAGCGCTTGCAGGAGTCGTAGTCCGCCACGTCCACCGCGTAGGCAGAGAACTCGTGGCCCTTCGCCTTCATCTCCGCGAGGGTGTCCTTGATCGTGGTGTTCCCGGGCGAGTGCGTCAGCACGACCCGATAGCCTTCGTCGTGGAGCTTGGTGCAGATGGTGTGGCCCAGGCCGCCGGCGCCTCCGGTGACCAGTGCAATGCGATCGGTCGACATGGGTCCTCCATCGAAGAGTTCGGGGCGATCATTCGACCCGTGAGCGGGTCACTGTCCAGCACGCAAGATGGGCGTTCCAGATCGACGTGCTCGCCCGCCTCCAGAGTCCAGGCCCGTCAGGCTGGGCGCACGCCCGAACGTGACGAACCCGCGACGGCAGAACCGCTGCCGACGCCCCGGATGATCAGCCGGGTGCCGGGCGGGCCGAACCGCGGAGACGGCACACGCAGCGACGTTCCGCGGAAGGGCACAGCGCCACCCGCTCACGGCCGAGAGCGCCGGCCGCTCCCGACGCGGTGCGTCACAGCCCTCTCAACGGGCAAGCGGCAGCTCGAACCGAGCGACCGTCCCTTGTCCGGCGACGGAGTACATCTCCAAGGTGCCGCCCATCTCGTTCACGAGCTCGCGGCAGAGCGACAGACCGAGTCCCGTGCCACCGGTCGCGGCCTTGGTGGTGACCAGGAGGCCCTCTTCCCCTTCGAGGCGAGGAGGCAGCCCCGGCCCGTCGTCCAGCACCTCGATGCGGGCCCGCTCGCCGGCCACCAGCCACCGGACCTGCACCCGTCCAGCTTCGGAACGCGGCAGCGAGCTCACCGCCTGGCTCGCATTCACCACGAGGTTGATGAGCACCTGGGCCAGGCGGAGGGGGCTCGCCCGCACCTCCAGCCGTCCACCGAAAGTGGCGAGGACTGCCTTCCCCTGCAGCTCCGGGCGGACCAACCGTCCGACCTGTTGCATCACCGCCGCGATGTCACATCGTGCGGGCGAGGCCTCCGTGCGGAGCTGGCCGGTGACCGCACGCGACACCTGACGGACGTGCTCCGCACCAGTCTCGACGTCCTGGACGAGCTCCGACAGCTCCCGCAGCCGCTCCAGCACCCGCGCATCCGGGCGGATCCGGTTGACTCGCCGCACGTAGGCCGCCACGCCGGCCAGCTCTCGCCGGAGCGCGGAGGCGTTCTCCCCCAGGTACGCTGCCGGACCCGCCAGCTCGTGGGCGATGCCGGCGCTGACCCGGCCGAGGGTCGCGAGCCGCTCCGACTGCTGAAGGCGTGCCTGGAGCGTGCGCACCTGAGACCGGAGCTCGAAGATTCGGACCGCGTCGTCGATCGCCGCCCCCACCTCGCGGGGCAACCAGGGCTTCAGGAAGTAGCGCTTCGCGGTGCCCCGCTCGACTGCGGCCCGGGCAGCCGAAACCTCCGAGCTGGTGGCCAGGAGCAGCCGTTCGGTGTCGGGGAGGACGGCCGGTGCCGCCTCGAGTAGCCCGGCGACCGAGCCTTGATCCGCGATCAGCGCGGCGACCGGGGCCAGCGTGCGGACCTGCTCCATCAGCTCTTCGGCAGACGAGGACAGGGTCAGCCGGAAGCGACCCGCGAATTGCGTCTCGAACAGCCGGAGCTGGCCGCGGTCCGCGTCGACGTAGGCCACCGTGGGCGTCCGGCTCTCGGCAGCAGGGGAGTCCCGCATCCCGGCTCATGGCATCGCACTTCCACCGATGCCTTCGCAAGGTCCACCTCACCCCAGGCTCCGGGGTCGACCCCGGCCGTCATAAGGCGAACGTCCCGGCATTCCTCGGCGTCTCGCCTGGCCCGGGGCTTGAACCATGCAGCCGGCGGACAGAGGAGACCACGCTCATGGCCATCTGCAGCCGGACCGTGCTGATCGTCGCCGGGGACACCCGCAGCGCCGACGCCTTCCACAACAGCCTCGACCACGAGGCCCACCGCCTCTTCGAGGTCTCCTGCCTCAAGGACGCCCTGAACATCGTCGCCCGTGAGCCCATCGATGTCGTCGTCTCCGATACGGCGCTCCCGGACGGCACGGGCCTGGCGCTGCTCCACGAGGTCCGCCGCATCCAGCCGGACACGATGCGCATCCTGCTCACCTCCGAGGCGGGGATGGGCACGGCGGTCGATGCCATGGAGCATGGCGACCTCTACCGGTTCCTGGTGAAGCCCTGGGACGGCGTGGAGCTCCGCGGCGTGGTCCGGGCGGCCGTCGATCGACGCCAGCGGGAGCGAGAGAACTCACGGCTGCTCGACCGGGTGAAGGGCGAGATCTGCCAGGCGATCGCCAGCGCGTACCCCGAGCTTCGGATCAGGCGGGACGCGAACGGGTCCGTTCTCCTCGACGACACCGAGGAGCAGCCCGCGGTTGCCATCGCCGTGAGCTGAGGACGCTCCGGTCATTCCGATGGAGCCGACCTTCCCAGTCCTCGTCGTCGGCCCCGACACGCCCTCCCCGGCGCTGCTGGAGGCGTTGCGGAAGGGCGGCGTCGACCCGAGACCCTGCGCCCCCGACGACGTGCTCGGGCTGCTGTCCTCGGCCGTGGCCGAGGCGGTGGTGGTCCAGCCGGTGCCCTTCTGGCGGCTCCTCCTCTCCCGGGTGGTCACCGCCGGGGCGACCGCCGTGCTCCACGTGCCGGAGGGGCCGGTGCCCCGGGCGCTCCCGCCGGGAGTCCTCGCCGCCGAGCGGACGGAGGACATCCTCCGTCTCCTGCGCCAGGCGCGCTTGGGCCGGAGCGACGAGCCCACCCAACCCCAGGTCTCGCCCACCATCGAGCAGCGTCTGGCCGAGGCTGAGCGCTTCTCCGCCGAGGTCCAGGCGCTGCACCTGCTCCGCGCTCCGGAGGAGATCGCCTGGGAGGCCGTGCGACGGGTCCGCGGGCTGGTCCAGGCGGACCGGGTCATCTGCTGGCGCATCGGCGACGACACGACCCTGGTACTCGGCGCGGCCGACCCAGCTCTCCCGGCGCCCCCGGCCTCGATGCCCATCGGCGAGCTGCTCGCCGGAACCTGTGCCGCGGAGGCCGCTCCGGTCAGTCGCGGCGAGGGTGAGGTGCCCGAGGCCTGGCGTGAGGCGGCTCGCCGCCGCGACGGCTCCGACGCGGGAGCGATGCTCGCCACCCCCCTGGTCCGCGGAGGTGAGCTGGTCGGGGTGCTCGAGGCGGTCCGCCGCCCGGGGCGCCCTGCCTTCAGCGAGCCCGAGCGCCAGCGCTTCGCCGGATGGGGCTCGCAGGTGGCGACCGCGTTCGCCGGTGCGCTGAACACCGCCCGGCTGCACGAAGCGCAGAGCGAGATCCTCGCCGCCAACGCGGCGCTGGAGGCGAAGATCGATCTCCGCACCCGCGCCGTGGTGCACGCCAAGCGGGAATGGGAACGCACCTTCGACACCATCCGCGAGCCCATCGCCCTCCAGGACGGATTCGTCATCCGGCGGGCGAATCTGGCCTACGCCGAGGTGGCGGGCGTGCCGATCACCCAGGTCCCGGGCCAGACCTGCCACCAGCTGCTTGCCGGCCGGGTGGCACCGTGCGTGGGCTGTCCACTGGCCTCCGGTGCCGCGGAGCTGAACGCGGAGATCGCCCTCCCCCAGGGTCGCGCGGTGCGATTCAGCGGCTTCCGGACCGGTGAGGGAGACACGGTGGTGGTCCACTACCGGGACATGACCGTCCAGCGCGCGCTCGAGGCGCGCCTGAGGGAGAAGGAGCGACTCGCGTCGGTCGGGCAGCTCGCCCAGGGCGCATCGCACGAGATCCAGGCTCCGCTCGGGGCCATCCTCGGAAACCTGTCCACCCTGCGGAGCGCCGCGGCGGAGCTCGAGTCCGGCGCGGCCTCGATCGAGCGCGCCGCCCGGCTGTGTGGCCAGGGGGATTCCGCGGCGGCCGTGCGTGCTCTCACCCAGGTCCAGGTCCGCGACGTCGCGGCGAGCCTGCGCGAGCTGCTGGAGGACGTGGAGGGCGACGCCCAGCGCATCGGGGCCATCGTGAAGGGGCTGCGCGATCTCGCGCGCCAGGACGTCGCGCGGCCGGAGCAGGTCGATCCGAATGCGTGCGTGCGGCGGGCGCTGCAGTCCGAGCTCGGCGAGACGGCCCCGGCGGTCGCCTTCCGGGCGGAGAGCACGGCCAAGGTGCTGGTCACTCCCGGGCAGCTGGAGCAGGCGCTGGTCCAGCTGCTGCGGAACGCCCGACTCGCCGCGCCCTCCGGGTCGATCCAGGTCCGCACCCGCGACGAGCAGGGGGCGGTTCTCATCGACGTGGAGGACGACGGTCCGGGCATTCCCACGGCCCACCTGCCGCGCATCTTCGAGCCGTTCTTCACCACCCGAGGAGGGGCTCAGGGCATCGGGCTCGGGCTCACCCTGGTGTGGAGCATCGTCCAGCGCGCTGGCGGGACCATGGAGGTCGCCTCCGAGACCGGCCGCGGCAGCACGTTCCGGATCCGGCTTCCCGCGCTTGCCTCCTCGGCGACGCCGGACGACGTCGCAGCCTGAGGGAGCTCGGCCGACGTCACCGCTTCCACCGCCGGACGACACGGAGACCCGCGTGGCCGACGATACCGGCGAGCCCGACGAGGCGCGGCGCGGACTGAAGGCGCCAGTCCCTAGAACAGCAGCCGGGTGGGCTGCTCGAGCAGCGCCTTCAGCTCCTGGAGGTACTGGGCACCGAGCGCCCCGTCGACGATCCGGTGATCGCCGGAGAAGGTCGTGGACATCATCTTGCGCACGACCACCTTCCCGTCGCGGACCACGGGCTTCTCCGACACCGCGCCCACCGCGACGATCGACGCCTGCGGCGGGTTGATCACCGCGATGAAGGAGTCCACCCCGAACATCCCCAGGTTCGAGACGGTGATCGAGCCGCCCGAGTACTCCTCCGGCTTCAGCGCCTTCCGCCGTGCACGCTCGGCGAGCTCGCGCGCCTCCGCCGCGATGGTTCCCAGCGACTTCTGATCCGCGTCGCGGATGACCGGTGTGATGAGCCCGTCCTCGATCGCCACCGCGATCCCGACGTCCGCAGTCTGGAACTGGAGGATCCGGTCTCCCTGGAGCGAGACATTCACCTTCGGCTGCCGGCGAAGCGCCATCGCCGCGGCCTTCACGATGAGGTCGTTGATCGAGAGCTTCACCTCGGCCGCCTTGGCCTGCTCGCGGATCTTGACGGCCTCCTCCATGTCGATGTCGACCGTGACGTAGAAGTGCGGAACGCCCGGCTTCACCTCGGCCATGCGCTGGGCGATGATCTTTCGCATGCCGGAGATGGGCAGAACCTCCGGCTCACGCCGCCCGAAGACCGGGGCCGGCGCCGGTGCGGGACGACCGGCAGGCGCGGGCGCCCTGGCCACGGCCGCGGCCTGACCCGCCTGGCCCATCGCCGCCTCGACGTCGCGCTTGACGATGCGGCCGCTCGGACCCGAGCCCTGCACTCCGGCGAGGTCGAGCCCCTCCTCGCGGGCCATCCGCTTCGCCAGGGGCGACGCCCGGACCCGGCCACCCTCGTCCGACGCCGGTGGTGCCGGCTCCTCGGTCCGTCGGATCGGCACCACCTGAGCCGGACCGCCCGCCCGCTGGCCGCGCTCCTCGGGCTGCGGCGTCTCCCTCCGCGCCTCCGGACCGGGCGGGGACGGCTTCGGGGTCGGCTTCGCGGGAGGAGTCGGCGCCGCGCTGGCCGCAGCGGGCGCCGGGGCAGCTGCCTTCGCCGGAGCTGCCGAGGCCTCCACCTTCTCGCCCTTCTGGCCGATCACCGCGATCGGAGCGCCCACCTTGCCGGTCTCGCCCTCGGCGACCAGGATCTTCAACAGCACGCCATCGTCGAACGACTCGACCTCCAGATTCGACTTGTCGGTCTCGACCTCGGCAATCGCCTCGCCGGAGGAGATGCTGTCCCCCTCCTTCTTGAGCCACTTGACGATCTTCCCCTCGGTCATCGTGGGGGAGAGCGCCGGAAGCTGAACCTCGGTGGCCATCGTCAGCTCCCCTCTTCCTGGTACATGACCTTCTTCACTGCGGCGACGATCCGCTCGGCAGAGACCTCGGTCGCCTTCTCCAGCACGGTGGCGTAGCTGCGGTTCACGTCCAGCCCGGTGACCCGCTCCACCGGAGCGTCCAGGTCGTCGAACGCCTTGAGCTGGAGGATGTCGACGATCTGCGCGCCCACCCCGCAGAAGCTCCAGCCCTCTTCCACCAGGACCGCGCGGTTGGTCTTCCGGACCGAGGTGAGGATCGCCTCCTCGTCGAGGGGCTTCAGTGTCCGGAGGTCCAGGAGATCGACCTGGATGCCCTCCTTCTCCAGCAGCTGCGCAGCCTGCTCGGCGAAGTAGTACATCCGCGACCAGGTGATGATCGTCGCGTCCTTGCCCTCCCGCTTGAGGTCGGCCTTGCCGATGGGGAGGACGAGCTCACCGGCAGGGACCTCGCCCTTCACGCCGTAGAGCAGCTCGGCCTCGAGGAAGATGGCCGGGTTGTCGTCGCGGATCGCCGCCTTGAGCAGGCCCTTGGCATCCGCCGGCGTCGAGGGGGCGAAGATCTTGAGCCCGGGAAAGTGGGCGTAGTTCGCCTCGAGCGACTGGCTGTGCTGCGAGGACAGCCGGCCGCCCGCGCCGTTCGGCCCGCGGAACACGATCGGACAGCGCAGCTGCCCACCCGACATGTGGCGGAGCTTCGCGGCGTTGTTGACGATCTGGTCCATCGCGAGGATGGCGAAGTTCCAGGTCATCATCTCGATCACCGGCCGGAGCCCGACCATCGCCGCTCCCACCCCGAGCCCGGCGAACCCCAGCTCGCTGATTGGCGCGTCCACCACCCGGGCGCTGCCGAACTTGTCGAGGAGCCCCTGGCTGACCTTGTACGCCCCGTTGTAGCGCGCGACTTCCTCGCCCATCAGGAAGACGTTGACGTCGCGTTCCATCTCCTCGGAGAGCGCCTGGTTCAGCGCCTCGCGCCATGCAATCTCTGCCATCGCTCGATCGTCCTCGTCGCTCTCGTCGCTAGGCTCTGGCCGGCTGCTTCAGGCCGGCCTGCTGCTCCGCCTCCTCGGCCTGCTCGCGCGGCTCGAGGTCCCATGTCACCCGGTAGTCCTGCGGCCCGGGCCAGTGCGGCCACTCCACCTTGATCCCGAGCACGCGCTCGCGCGGCTTCACGTCCGGCTCGCCGACCTCGACCATCACGTCCTCGTGGAGCTCGTCCAGGGACGGCTCGGGGGACTCGTCGGCGAACTTCACCGCCGCGTCGATCTGGGCCTTCACCTCGGCATCGATCTTCTCGAACTCGGACTCGGGGATCTTCGCCTGCTCCACGGCGTACTGGCGCAGCTTGGGGATCGGATCGCCCTTCCTCTCCTTCTCCACCTCGGTCTTCGTCCGGTACGTCGCCGGATCGGACATCGAGTGACCCCGGTACCGGTAGGTGTTGGCCTCCAGGAGCACCGGGCCCTTGCCGGCACGGGCGTAGGCGGCGCAGTCCTTCACCGCCTCGTAGACCTTCAGGACGTCCATCCCGTCCACCGGCTCGCCCCGGATCCCGTACCCCGCGGCCCGCTTGTACACCTCGGGCATGGGCGAGACGCGCGCGAAGGCGGTCCCCATGCCGTAGCGGTTGTTCTCGCAGAGGAAGATGACCGGCAGCGACCACTTGGCCGCCATGTTCAGCGTCTCGTGGAAGGCTCCCTGGTTCGCGGCGGCCTCCCCGAAGTAGCAGACCGTCACCCGGCCGTCGTTCCGGTAGCGCGACGCGAAGGCGAGCCCGGCGGCGAGGGGAATCTGTCCACCCACGATGCCGTAGCCGCCGAGCACGTAGTGCTCGACATCGAAGATGTGCATCGAGCCGCCCTTGCCCTTGCAGTAGCCGGTGGCCCTGCCGAACAGCTCGGCCATCACCATCCCGGGGTCGGCGCCGCGCGTCAGCGGATAGCCGTGATCCCGGTAGGCGCCGAGCTGGTAGTCGTCCGGGCGCAGCGCCTCGGTGGTCCCGACCGCGACCGCCTCCTGCCCGATGTAGAGGTGGCAGAAGCCGTTGATCTTGCCCTGCGTGTAGGCCTGTGCCGCTCGCTCCTCGAAGCGCCGGATGAGGTACATCTTCCGGTACATCGAGAGGAGCAGCTCCTTGGGAAGCTGAGGTGCCATGCCGGGGGGCTCCATATCGGGCCGAGGCCCGAACTTCCAAGTGTTCCGCGACATGCCGCGTCGCGGCGGGGCTTCACAGGTTTTCAGGTCGAGTCTGGCTCGAGGTGGAAATTCGGAACCACGCGTACCCGCGGCGCGAGCGTTGACACCCGACCCGAGTGGCCCGTCGCGACCAGCACCACCTCCGCCTCGGGGAACGTCTCCCGGAAGTCGTTCACGTGCCCGGGCTCGTTGTCGAATGCCGCCACCAGCCGGCCCAGCGACGCCAGCCGGGCGTGGGCGGAGCGCTTGAACGCCTCGTCCCCGATGGAGGGGTCGTCCGGCTTCATCCACAGCTGAACTCCGGCCTCCGGGAGCGGGAACCCGAAGCGCCGGAGCACCTCCTCGGTCCCCGGCCGCATCCGCTCCGGGCGAGCGGTGAGGTAGACGAGCTGCACCCCGGTGGCGTGGGCCCGGCGCGCGTAGGAGGCTGCCCCTCGCACCGGAACGTCGTTCAGACACGCCTCGGAGGTGAAGAAGCGCTCCACCCAATGTTTCCGGAGCTCCGGCAGCCAGCGGGTGACGGTGTCGGCATCGAGGCCTGCCCGGGCCAGGGCCTCTCGTGTGTCGAAGCCCGTGTGGAGGTGTTCCGGCTGGAAGCCCTCCAGGCCGGCGATGCCGTGAACTGCGGCGAAATCGCGGACGATGGCCGCCTGCCGCGGACGGTTGTCGAGGAGCGTCGAGTCGATATCGAAGGCGACGACGCCGGCCGCGCCCGCCGCCTTCGCCGAGGCGAGGATGTCGGTGAGGAGGCGCTGCCACTCCGGGTGGGGCGAGAACTGCATCGACGCCCCTCTACTGCCGGGCACCGGGTCTCGTCGACAGCCCCGGCTTCGCTCAGCTCGCCAGCAGGCGCGCGCGGCGCCGGACGGCGGCCTCGTGCTCGTCGAGCAGCGTCACCAGCTCCTCCAGCTCCTCGGGCGTCATGCTGTCCAGGGCGCGGAGGACGTCCTCCATCCGGAGCTCCGGATCGAGCCGGATGGCACCGACGAGGTCGATCACCGGAGGGTTCCGGGGGCTGGTGGGATCGGACATGGGCGGGTGGTTGCAGGTGCACCTGCCGCGCCGGACCCAAGTCGCCGGAACTCCTGGAACCTGGGTGGGTCAGGACGCGGGGGTGAGGTTCCTTCCCACCCCCCGGGCCAGGAAGCGGCCGACCATGATCTCGGTCTTCGCGTCTTCCACGTCGCCGCTGCGGCAAGCCTCGAGGAGCGCCTCGATGGGACGCCAGTGGAGCGTCGCGCCTTCCTCGAGCGGAGAGCCGTCGCCCTGGGGAGTGCCCTGCGGGCGCCCGGTGACCTCCACGGCCGTGGGATGGATCTTCTCGGAGAGGATGCCGGGGGCGAGGAAGAAGCTGTTCCCGAGGAGCATCACCTCCTCCGGGGAGACGACGAATCCCGCCTCCTCGTGTGTCTCCTCCGCCCCCCGCCGGCGAACACCCGCCTCGCCCCGGTCCTCCGTCTCCAGGATGCCCGCGACCAGCTCCTCGAAGAGCAGATAGGGCCGGGGGTCCGCGACAGGCAGGGGTAGGTCTCGCCGGAAGTGGGCCGCCGGACGAATCCCCTTCCGGGTCAGCACCTCGATGCCGCCCGGACCGCGCCGCCAGATGAGCACCGCGACTGCGTCGGGAATGGGCCGATCCACCACGTCGACCCGGTAGTCACGGGAGGTCGATCCGTCCGCATGCTGGTTGCGGCAGACGAGCCGCTTGATGTGCAGGAATCCCTCGTCGCAGCGCGAGCGCGCCGTGATGTCCTCCACCACCTCGATCTCGGTCACCACGCTTCGCGGCGAGCTGTCCATGCTCGGGACCATGCCAGAGCCGTGGCGGGTTGCGCAGATGTGCCGCCGGCCAGGAAATCCTGAGAGGATGACTCGCCATGTCCACCGCGATGCTGGTCGTGCTCCTCCCCCTTCTCGCGACGCCACCGGCGCAGAGTCCCGACGCCGCCGCGCGCGACCCACTGAGCGCGCTGACTCCGCTCCTCGGGCGCTGGATCGCCGAACCCGACCCGAAGGCGCCCGGCGTCACCGGATGGACGACCTTCTCTCGCGAGGCCGGCGACAAGGTCGTCCTCCGGAAGAACCTCGCCTCGTACCCGGCACGCGACGGCAAGCCGGCGTCGGAGCACGACGACCTGATGGTCGTCTTCGTGGAGGAGGGGAAGCTCCGGGCCGAGTACTGGGACAGCGAGGGACACGTCATCCGCTACGAGGTCCAGTCTCCGGCGAAGGACCGCCTGGTCTTCCTCAGCGAGGCCCGCGCGGGCACTCCGCGCTTCCGGCTCACCTACGCCTGGCCGGCCGCGGGCAGGCTCGACCTCACGTTCGAGGTCGCTCCGCCGGGGGCGACGGAGTTCCGCCCGTACATCTCCGCCAGGCTGCGGCGGGAGTGACTCGGCACGCCGGGTGAGGTTCCGGGACATGCAACTCGTGGCGACGGTGAGTCAGGCGACGGACCTCGAGGCAGCAGCCTCCGTGCTGGTCACCACTGCGGGAATGAGCGCGGCCGAGGCAAGGATGCGACTCGCCCCGGAGCCACCGGCGCTGCTGGCGCGTCTTCCCGAGGATCTCGCGGCCGGGGTGGTCATCGCGCTCGTCCAGGCGGGGCTCCCGGCGCTGGCGATCGACGAACGCGTGCCCTCGGACGCCGATCGCTTTCAGGTCCGCAGCTTCGTCTTCGAGTCCGCCGGCGCGCGGCTCACCGCTCGCGACGGCGAAGTGCTCACCCTCCCCTGGGAAGAGGTTCGGCTGGTGCTCCGTGGCGTCCGGACCGAGCGCACCACCAGCGAGCACACCGAGACCGCCACCAGGCTCGCCCTGGGGCGTGCAGTGCTGACCGGGGGACTGGTCATGACGAAGAAGACGACGTCCACGGTCCGCGGCTCGGAGGAGAACTCGGAGCAGTTCGTCCTGGTGCACGGACGCGCCGGCCAGCGGGTGATGCTGGCGGAGAATGCGCTGGAGTTCTCCGGCCTCGGGGCTCTGCTCCAGCCCGCCCGGACCGCGAACATGGGCGTGCTGGTCCAGGAGCTGTGGCGACGGACGCCCCAGGCGTTCCATGACGACCGCCTGGTCCGCCTCGGGCGCCGCACCCTCCCCTTCGTGCTCGGCGGCGAGACGGTGGCACGGTCGGGGAGCGCGGAGGTCCGGCGGACCGGCACGCGAGGCTCGGTCGACGTGCTGGCCGAGGTGCTGGATCGAGCCGTCCAGGCAGGCATCCTCCGGGAGGCAACGGCCGGGCGCTAGGGGGGCCTTGGCTCAGGTGCTGGTGCTGGCGGTCATCCGGACCACCTCGGCGAAGGCGGTCTGAGCGCCGGCCAGCTTCCGCACCGCGGCCTCGCGCAGCGTCCGCATCCCCGCCTTCCGCGCCAGCGTCACCAGCTCGGGAGTGTTCGCTCCGTGGGCGATGGCCTCGCGGATCTCGGTGGTGACCGGCATGATCTCGAAGACACCGGTTCGCCCGAAGTACCCGGTCCCGCGGCAGTGCACGCAGCCCGCGCCCTGGACGATCTGCACGCCGCCCGGAAGCAGCGGCAGCGGCGCCCCGAGCGCCAGCAGCTCGTCCTGCGTCAGGTTGTGCTCCTGCGCGCACCGGCTGCACACCCGACGCAGGAGCCGCTGGGCCATCACCCCCAGCAGGCAGCTGGACAGCAGGAACGGGGGCACGCCGAGGTCCTTCATCCGGCTGACCGCGCCCACCGCGTCGTTGGTGTGGAGCGTGGAGAGCACCAGGTGCCCGGTGAGCGCGGCCTGGATGGCGTTCTCCGCCGTCTCCGGGTCGCGGATCTCGCCCACCATGATCACGTCCGGGTCCTGGCGAAGGATGTGGCGGAGCGCGTTGGCGAAGTCGAGGTCGATCTTCGGCTGCACCTGGACCTGGTTGAACCCGTCCCACACCATCTCGATGGGATCCTCGATGGTGGTGACGTTCACGTCAGGCCCCGCCACGGCCTTCAGCGCCGAGTAGAGCGTGGTGGTCTTTCCGCTCCCGGTCGGGCCGGTGACGAGGATGAGCCCGTGCGGCTCATCGATCCACGACTCGAAGAGGCCCTTCTCGTCCTCGTCGAAACCCAGCTGGGCGATGTCCTGCACCAGCGTCTCCGGATCGAAGATGCGGATCACCACCTTCTCGCCGAAGGCGGTGGGGAGCGTGGAGACGCGGAGCTCGATCTCCCGTCCATCTCGCTCGGTCTTGATGCGTCCGTCCTGGGGCTTGCGCTTCTCGGAGATGTCGATGCGGGAGAGCATCTTCACCCGGCTCACGATGGGCGGG
>Ga0081540_1000207_pt1 | contig 61586 bp, 59 predicted proteins | sample TabmetS2T1R1_FD_71024 | JGI IMG/M metagenome (GOLD analysis project Ga0081540, IMG submission 71024) | Tabebuia heterophylla rhizosphere microbial communities from the University of Puerto Rico - S2T1R1 | ecosystem: Host-associated > Plants > Roots > Rhizosphere ...
GATCGACGACCCGTCGAACATCAGCCCCTCGGTGAAGACCCCCTCCCCGAACGCCGGCACCGGCACCGTGAAATGCTGCATCGTCCCCGGCAGGTCACAGAACCTGACATCGACGAACTCCACGCTTTCCTCCGCGATGAAACGGAGAACCTCCTCAGCACTGCTAAACATCAAAATCCTCTCTCTGGCCTATTGCCGTGTAATTACTTCCACAGTCGCGCTAAGGGCCGGGGCGGCGCATCGGCCAGGCGCCGGAATCCGGCGGCGGCGGCCCCTCAGATTGGCGCGGACCCCCCTTAGGCCCGCTCCGTCAACCGGACCAGGCTCCTCAGCGTGCCGCTGGCCGTCACGTTCCTGGCCGAATTCACCTCGCTGACCAGCTTCCTCCTGCTGCTGTCGGTGATGCCGATGCTGGCGGCGGCGGCCGGCTTCGGATTGTCCGGCGTGGTCGCCGGCGCGCTCACCGCCAAGCTCCTTCCCCCCGAACGACGCGGCGAAGGGCTCGGCCTGATCTGCGTCAGCACCGGCTACCCGGCGGCGTTCGCCCTCACCGGTGCGCTGATCCTCGCCACCCTCCCGGCCGCGTTGCGCGAGCGGAAGGCCACGGTCCCCGCACTCGCCGCCCAGCCGGCGCGCCGCCTCGATGTATAACTGATGACAATGCCAGGCACACCGGGCGGAAGGGCAGGGACCGTGAACCGGCGACCGGACACGAGCCAGGCCGGCGACCCGGCCTGGCAATTCGCAACGCCCGACCAGGTCGGGAGCGAGCTGCGGACCGCGGGGTACCTGCCCGACGAGCGGATCAGCTCGGTGGTGTACCTGGGCGACCGGCTCGGCAAGCCGGTGCTCGTCGAGGGTCCCGCCGGAACCGGCAAGACCGAACTGGCCAAGAGCGTGGCCGCGCTGACCGGCAGACGGCTGATCCGGCTGCAGTGCTACGAGGGCCTGGACGAGGCCAAGGCGCTGTACGAGTGGAACTACTCCAAGCAGCTCCTGCGCATCCAGGCCGAACGCACCGGCCACGAGCGCGCGGACTGGTCCGAGCTGCAGGCCGACATCTTCGGCGAGGAGTTCCTGCTCGCCCGGCCGCTGCTGGCGGCGATCCGCGCGCCGGATCCCGTCGTGCTGCTCATCGACGAGGTGGACCGGCTCGACGCCGAGACCGAGGCGCTGCTGCTGGAGGTGCTCTCGGACTACCAGGTGTCGATCCCCGAATTCGGCACCGTGACCAGCACCCAGACCCCGCTGGTCTTCCTGACCTCCAACAACTCCCGGGAGCTGTCCGAGGCGCTCAAACGGCGGTGCCTCTACCTGTACATCGACTATCCCGCGCCCGAGCGGGAGCGGGATATCGTGCTCAGCCGGGTACCGGGCCTCGACGTCGCGCTGGCGGCGCAGATCGCCGGGGTGGTCCGGTCGCTGCGGCAGCTCGAGCTGAAGAAGCGGCCGTCGGTGTCGGAAAGCATCGACTGGGCCCGGACGCTGTTCCTGCTTGGTACGGAGGAAATCAGCACCGACCTGGTCATCGGCACCCTGCACGTGCTGCTCAAGCACCAGTCGGACATCGAGAAGGCCACCACCGAGCTCAAGCGGTCCCGCTGAGCCACGACATGACACAGGCCCAGGATCCCCCGGTCCTGCTCGTGCACGGCTTCGCCTCCTCGGCCGAACACAACTGGCGGCGCCCGGGCTGGCTCGACCTGCTCGCCGACTGCGGCCGGGAGACGATCGCTATCGACCTGCCCGGCCACGGCACCGCCCCGAAGCCAGCCGGCCCGGCCGGGTACCAGGGGGTCGAGGCCCACGTCGCCGCGGCCGTCGAGGGCCGCGAGCCGCTGGACGCGATCGGCTTCTCGGCCGGCGCGCAGGTGCTGCTCCGGCTGGCCGCGGACCAGCCCGGCACGTTCCGCCGCCTGGCCCTGCTCGGCATCGGCCGGGGCGTGCTCGAGCCGGCCGACCCGGAACCCATCGTCGCCGCGCTCACCGCCGAGCCGGACCCGGAGAACGTGACCGGCATGGTGTTCCGCCGCCTGGCCGACGGCCTGGGCCACGACCGCGCCGCGCTGATCGCCTTCCTGCGCCGGCCGCAGCGGCCGCTGACACCACCCGACCTGGCCCGCATAACCTCCCAGGTGCTGGTCGTGCTCGGCGACCAGGATCCGGCCGGAACCCTGACCCCGGGCGACGGCCTGGTCGCCGCGCTGCCGGACGCGCGGCTGGTCACGCTGCGTGGCGTCGATCACTTCGGCACCCCGGCCGACGTCCGCTGCATGCAGGCCGTGCTCGGCTTCCTGGGCTGCTGAGCCCGCCAGAAACCCGGCTCAGCCAGAAACCCGGCTCAGCCGGGCAGCCCCAGCTCCGCGGCGGCCAGCTCGATGTCGGACCGGCAGGCCAGCAGCACCGGCAGCGACCCGGTGGCCAGGCCGGCGTCCAGGTCCTGCACGCCGAGGGCGAGCAGCGTCCTGGCCCACTCCAGGGTCTGCGTCACCGACGGGCGCTGCCGCAGGTCCAGCCGCCGAAGCGAGCCGGCGAACGCGGCGATCTGCCCGGCCAGGTGTTCGGGAAGGCCCGGAACCCGGGTCCGCACGATCTCCCGCTCCCGCTCGGCCGGCGGGTAGTCCAGATGCAGGTACAGGCACCGGCGCCGCAGCGCCTCGGACAGGTCGCGCGCTCCGTTCGAGGTCAGGAAGACGGCGGGCACCTGCCTGCCGGTGACGGTGCCGAGCTCGGGAATCGAGACCTGATAATCGGACAGCACCTCGAGCAGCAGCGCCTCGGTCTCGACGTCGAGCCGGTCCACCTCGTCAATCAGCAGCACCACCGGCTCGGCCGACCTGATGGCCGCCAGCAGCGGCCTGGTCAGCAGGAACTCCTCGGTGAAGACGCCCGCCTCGGGCGGGTCCCCGGCCCGGCTCACCCGGTCGGCCAGCAGCCGGAGCAGCTGCTTGGAGTGGTTCCATTCGTACAGCGCCCTGGCCTCGTCCAGGCCCTCGTAGCACTGCAGCCTGATCAGCCTGCTGCCGGTCGCGGCCGCCGCGCTGGTGGCCAGCGTGGTCTTGCCCGTCCCGGCCGGCCCTTCGACCAGGACCGGCTTGCCCAGCTGCCCGGCCAGCCGCAGCACCGAGCAGGCGTGCTCGTCGGCGAGATAGCCCACGCCGCTCAGCAGCCCCGCGACCTCGGCCGCCGAACCCGGTGTCCAGGCACGCGCGCCGGCCGCCTGGACACCCTCGGTCATGCTGGCTCCCGCGACACCGTGGCCCCCGGCCAGGACCGTTCGGTCCCAACTCTACAATTTGGCTGCTCACCGTCCGCGGTGGTGTCCGGCCCTTGATTCCGAACGGCCGTGGAAAACCCTCGTCACCCACGGCGTGCCCGCTCATCCCGGGGCCGGCGGCTTCGCGGGTTAGCCTGGTGATGATGGTGGCGGTGCCGTCGCGGCCGCGGTGGTGGCCGCCTCCGTTCCGCTGACCCCCAGAAAGGCCGGGCCATGCTCGCCGCCATAGAAGGCATGATCGCCGAGCTGCGCCAGATCGGCGTCCCGGTCTCGCTGGCCGAGCGAATCGACGCGGTGCACAGCCTGCGGCACCTGCCGCTCGGTGACCGCGCCACGGTGAAGGCCGCGCTGCGCGCGGTCCTGGTGAAGACGCACGACCACGAGCTCGCCTTCGACGCCGTCTTCGACCTGTACTTCACCCCGCAGCCCGCGCAGGTCGCGCCCGGTCCGGGCAACTCCGGGGCGGCGGAACCCGGCCAGGATGGTCAAGGCGGTCAAGGGGCCCAGGGCGGGCTGAGCGGCCAGAACGGCCAGGGTGGCGGCGGAGGCCTCGGCTCCCTGGACGACGCGGCCCTGACCGAGTTGCTGCTGACCGCCCTGCGCGAGGGCAACGAGGTCATGATGCGCGCCCTGGCGGGCATGTTCGTGGACCGGCACGCCGGGATCGAGCCGGGCCGTCCGGTGGCCGGCACCTACTACGTGTTCCGCACGCTGCGGGCCGTCGACCCGGACCGGTTGCTGGCGCGGCTGGCCGAGGCCGGGGACCAGGCCCCCGGACCCGCCTCCGACCCGCTGGCGCGGCGGCTGGAGCTCGAGGGCTACGAGGCCCAGCTGGCCAAGTTCCGCCAGATGGTCGAGGCGCAGGTCCGGCGGCACCTGGTCGATGATCGCGGCGCCGCGGCCGTGGCCCGAACCCTGCGCCGGCCGCTGCCGGAGGACATGGACTTCCTGACCTCGTCCCGCGATCAGATCGCCGACATGCGCGCCGTGCTCGACCCGCTCACCCGCAGGCTGGCGACTCGGCTGGCGGCCAAGCGGCGCCACAAGCGGCGTGGTGCGCTGGACTTCAGGCGCACCGTGCGCCGGTCGCTGAGCACCGGGGGAGTGCCGGTCCGCCCGGCGTTCCGCAAGCCGCACCCGGCCAAGCCCGAGCTGTTCGTGCTGGCCGACATCTCCGGCTCGGTGGCGACCTTCGCGGCCTTCACCCTGCAGCTCATGTACGCGCTGCGATCGCAGTTCTCCCGGGTCCGCAGCTTCGTGTTCGTGGACGCCATGGACGAGGTGACCGACGTGCTGCAGCAGGCGCCCGACGTGGTCGAGGCGGCCCGGCACATCAACGCCGCGGGCAGCGGCGTCTGGCTGGACGGCCGGTCCGACTACGGTCACGCGCTGACCACCTTCTGGGACGCCTGGGGCGAGCAGGTGCGCAGGCGCACCACCGTGATCGTGCTCGGCGACGCCCGTACCAACTATCACGACCCCGGCGAGGGCGCGCTCAAGGGCGTCAGCCAGCGCGCAGGCCACGTCTTCTGGCTGAACCCCGAACCCACCTCCGCCTGGAACAGCGGCGACTCGGTGATCTCCCGCTACCAGCCGTTCTGCGACGCGGTCCACGAGTGCCGCAACATCCGCCAGCTAAGAGCCTTCGTCGAAGACCTCGACTAAAGCGTCCCACCCGCCCAGCCCTCACCACCAGCCCAGCCCTCACCAGCAGCCCAGCCGCTGTCATCGACGGAAGCCCTTGTATACAAGGGCTTCCGTCGCACTCGCCACTCCAGCACCGGACCGTACTGCATGAATGTCCCAGCCATGTCGTCAGAACAGCATGAACGAGGCATTCATGCAGTATGTGCAAGCCGTCGGCCCGGTATCAGGAGCCCCGGCAGCACACCAGAGGCCCTCTGGCACCACGGACATCGCTTAGGGCCGGGCACACCCATTCAAGATCAAAACAAGCTCAATGGCATTGGGTTATGCGGTTGATTGGGGGTACACCGGCGCCCCGGATCAACCGTGTCACCCGGATCCGCCACGCTATTCGCAGCGGGCCCCGGCCTGGCTTGCCGCCGTGTGGTTACGCGGACACGGGCGGCCCTTCCCGGTTGACGGCGTCGAGCAGCAGTTTCGCGGCTGCCGTCGCCCCGTCGGTGCGGATCGTGCCGGCCACAGCGGACGCTCGCGCGACGGTCTCGGGGGCCAGGGCCGTCCCGAGAGCAGCCGACAGGGACCCGGCGGTCGGAACCGGGCCGTCATGGGCCGCGCCGATGCCCAGGTCGGCGACCCGGGCGGCCCAGTAGAGCTGGTCCGCCACCTGCGGCACGACCACCTGGGGCGCGCCGGCCCGGGCGGTCGTCGTGGTCGTGCCCGCGCCGCCGTGGTGCACCACGGCGGCCACCCGGCGGAACAGCGCCTGCTGGTTGACCTCGCCGACGGCGAGGCAGTCGTCCTGATCGTCGACCAGGGCGAGGTCGGCCCAGCCGGTCCCGAGAAGGACGCGGCGGTCCTGGGTCCGGGCCGCCTCGACGACCGCCCGGGCGACCTCCTCCGCCTGGCGCATGGGCATGCTGCCGAAGCTCACGTACACCGGTGGCGGGCCGGCGTCCAGGAACGCCTCCAGTTCCTCCGGGAGCGGGCGTACGTCCGGCAGGATCCACGCCCCGGTCTGCACCACGTTGAAGTCGGCCGGCTCCGGCCAGGGGGCCAGGGTCGGGTCCGCCGCCAGCCACGGGTGGTCGGTGGAAACATAGTCGCGGACGTTGGCCACCGCGGGCAGGCCGAGCGACGCCCGGTAGGCATTGACCGGCGCGCCGAACACCGCGTTCATGCCCTGAGCGTGCAGGTCCCACAGCACCCGGCTGTCGGTCACGTCGGGCGGGACCGGCTGGCCGTGCAGGCTTAGTGGCGGGTAATGAGGCGACGGCAGGTAGCACGGGGCGTAGGCCGCGTGCACGTAGCGGATGCCACGTTTCTCGCTCACCGCCTGCGCGCCGGCCGCGGCCGTGGTCAGGCCACCCGTCACGAGCACGTCGCATCCCTCGGCCGCCGAGGCGACCGCGTCGGCCTGCCCGGCGATCACCCCGGCCGCCAGGTCCGCCGCCGATGGTGGCGTCTTCCCGGTGAACACCTGGCGCACCATCTCGCGCACCGACTGCCCGGCCGGCACCAGCGGCACGCCGACGCGGGCCAGCAGGTCCGCGAAGTCCGGCGGCGCGCACACCCGCACCTCCGCGCCGAGTGCCCGCAGCGCCCCCGCGAATCCCGCCATCGGCTCGACGTCTCCGCGTGACCCGTACGTTGACAACAACACACGCACTTACCGTCCCCCATTTCCGTAGATTCCGGGTCCAGCCTGCGATTATGCGGCACGACCCGGGTCTTGCGGCAAGCCCCCTACCGTGCTATAGATTGAAACTGGAGAGGACTTGGGCCTCTCCTTTTTCTTGCTCAGGCCGGCTCGGCCCCGGCCGGCCCGGCGTGGCCCGGGCCGACGCCGGCCCTCGGGCGGGCCGGCGAGGTCCTCAGGTGCCGGCCATATCCTCAGGCGGGCCGGCCTGGTCCTCAGTCGGCCGGCACCGCGCTGACCGCGTCCCTGATGTAGCGCCTGATGGCCAGGTCCTCGATCCGGTCGAGCCTGCGCACCAGGTCGCGGAGTTCGGCCAGGAACGCGGCCCGGCGGGCGGCCAGATCATCGCCCTCGAGCAGCCCTCGGTTCCTGGCCAGCTGCAAGGCCGTCTGGAACAGCAGGGCCGAAACCGACTCCGAACTGCGCAGCCGGTGCTGGGCCACGTACTGCCGCCCGAGCCCGAGCGCCTCGCGGACCACGTCGGAATCGGCCGTCACCGGCCCGGAATCGTGCACCAGCACGTCGGCGACGAGCCGGTACGCCTCGACGAACGGCCGCACCACCACGTGGGACACCAGCGGCCGCATCCCGGCCAGCAGCTCATCGGCCGCCGCGGGCCCGGACCGCAACCGCGCCTCCCACGACGGATCGTGCCGGGCCATCTCCGCGGCGACCTGGCGCCGGTGCTCGTCCCGCTCCTTGAAGTAGAACTCGAACTTCAGCAGGTCGCGGAGCCGGGCGATCTCATCCCAGAACGCCTCCACCGGATCCGGGGCTGTGCCCCCATCCGAAACGGAAACAGATACCGGATCGAAGGCCGACTCGCCCGCCCTGAGCACGGCCAGCTCGCACAGCGCCGTGTCGAGCAGGAAGTGGATCAGCGAGTTCCGGTAGAACGTCGCCGCGAGCTGGTGCTCGGGCCCGATCAGCCACACCGGATCGCGGCCCTCCCCGACGAAGCTCACCACCCCGCCCGCCACCAGCGCGTCCAGCGTCGCCCGCACCGCCCCGGCCCCGGAGAGACCAGAGGCCCCGGTCAGCGCCCTGGCGCTCGCCGTCCGCGGCACCGAACGGCTCTCCAGGTAGTCCATCCCGTCGGCCAGCCCCAGCCGGATCTGGCCGAACGTCAGGCCGGCTCCCTGCATGGCCAGCAGCACGGTGGTGACCAGGGCCGTCGCCGTGACCGGCATGCCCTGGTTGATCCGCCACGCCACCTCGAACGCGGTCTTCTGCAGGGCCAGCCGCCGCGCCGCCGGATCGCGTGCCACCACACCACCGACAGGCCCGAGGAACGAAGACATCAGCAGCGGCTCGTCGAACCGCACGTAGATCTTGCCGTAGTGGCGCGCCCCCTGTGCCTTGATGAAGCCGTACAGCCAGCCGAACCCTTCCGGCTTCTTCGTCCCGCCCTTGGCGTAGTCGGCGTACTCGGAGATCTCGTGCAGCTGGTCGAACGTGATCGACACCGGCAGCAGCACGATGTCGTCCACCCGCCCGGACAGGTAGACGTCGGCGGCGTAGGACAGCAGGCCGAGCCGCGGCGGCAGCGCCTTCCCCGTCCGCGACCGGGTCCCTTCGATGGACCACGACAGGTTGAACCGTTTCTCGAGCACGTACCCGACGTACTCGCGCAGCACGTACTTGTACAGCGGGTCGTCGCTGGTCGAGCGCCGGATGAAGATCACGCCGGCCCGGCGCATCAGCGCGCCCATCGGCCCGAACGCCATGTTGATCCCGGCGAACAGGTGGGCCGGCGGCAGGCCGAGCTCCTGCATGGCGGCGGAGAGAACCAGCGTGTCCAGGTTGGACCGGTGGGACCAGAGGAATATGCCCGGATGGCGCTCCATCGCCGCGCGTACCCGTTCCACCTGGGACTCGTCGTAGTCGATCTGCGGATCGAAGCCGCGCTGGAAGATCAGCCGGCCGACGGTCGGCATGACGTCGATGAGCCGGCGGCTCCAGCCCGCGGCGAGCTCGTCCAGGATCTCCCCGGCCTCCTCCAGCGAAGCCGGAGAGCCCTCGGGCCCGCGCCGGACCGCGCGCAGCCCGTTCCGGAACCGGCGCGAGGACAGGATTTCGTCCTTGACCAGGCTCGGCGTCTTGTACCTGGGGCCGCGCAGCCGGTACTCGGCCTGGTCCAGCGCGAGCGTGGCCCGGCGGGCCACGTAGGCGGCGAAATCGTCGTCGTCCGTGGTCTCGGCCCAGCGCTGCCGCAGCGACCCGAGCGTGGCGGGCTCCCCGGCCAGCACCACCGCCCGCCCCGGCTGGCGCGCCAGGATCCGCTGCTGCTGCCGTTCGCTGGGGTGGTACGGGTCGTGTCCGGGCCGCAGGTCGGCCACCCGGGCCATGCGCCGGCCGCCGTGCTCCTCCGGCAGCCAGGCGACCCGCACCGGGACCAGCCGGACGTCCTCGTCGCCGTCCAGCAGCGACCCGGGCAGCCCCTCACCCGCCGGCCCCAGACTGACCGGCGGCACCGAGCTCCCGCCGGCCGCCGCGATCCGCTCCCGGATCAGCCGCGCCTCGGTCGGCGTCGAGGCCTGGGTGAGCACCACCGCGCCCGGCTGGCCGGCCTCGTCGGCCAGCAGCCCGGCCAGGTCGTCCGCCGCGGTCATGGCGCCGTCCCGGGGGCAGGCCATTCGGCGAGCAGGTTCACGTACGCCATGCGGATCTCTTCGATCCGCTCGCCCAGGTCCCGCACCGTCCAGTCGGCCGTGCTGACCGGCGGCAGCACCGTCACGTCCACCGTGCCCGGGTTGAGCGTGGTGGAGTTGCGCCCGGCCACCGAGTCGGAGTTCCTGATCACGATCGGGACGACCGGCAGGCCGGTCGCCATCGCGATCCGGAAGGCGCCCTTCTTGAACGGGCCGACCGACTGGGTGTCCAGCCGGGTCCCCTCGGGCGCGATCACGATCGACAGCCCCTTGCGCGCCGCCTCCTCGATGGGCGCCAGGGCGGCCACCGCCGAGCCGGTGTCGGCCCGGTCGATGAACGCCGCGTCCATCAGCTTGCCGAGCGGGCCGACCAGCGGGTTGGACTCGAGTTCCTTCTTGGCCACCCCGGTCCAGTTGTCCTTGACCAGCGCGGCCACGATGAAGATGTCGAAGTTGTTCCTGTGGTTGAACAGGAACACGGCGGGCCGCTGTGCGGTGAGGTTCTCCGCGCCGGTGACGTTCAGCTTCACCCCGTTCAGCTCGAGCACGGCTGGCGGCCAGTACCTGGTCAGGAAGTTGACCCCGATACGCTTGTTCCTGGTCAGCACGCCCAGGCTCAGCGCGCCGGCCGCCACCGGCCCGAGCGAGCCGATCGCGGCCAGGTTGCGGACCCGGCCCAGCGGGCCGCCGCCGCCCCGGCTGCTGAACCGCAGGATGGGCCAGCCGCGCCGCTCCGCCACCTTGGTCAGCGCCGGCCCCGGGTTGACCGGCCGCGGGTTGCCGACCAGGTGCATCAGGGCGAGGTCCTCGTCGCCGTCCGCGTAGAAGTAGCTGGACCGCAGGTCGACCCCGTGCTCGGCGGCGAACTTCTGCACGCTGGTGGCCTTGCTGGTACCCCAGATCACCGGGCGCTGGACCTCGCCGGTCAGCACGCCGTGCTCGTCGACCACGAACCTGTTGCACACCACGTGGTCGATGCCCAGGTAACGGGCCACCGGCTCGGCCTGCATGGTCAGCGCCGACGAGCTCAGCACCACGGTGTGGCCGCGGTGCTGGTGGGCGCGGACCAGCTCGCGCATCTCCGGGTAGATAAGGTCGACCACGGACTGCCGGAAGATCCGCTCGCCGACCTCGTCGACGTCCTCGGCCAGCCGGCCCTTGGTCGTCCGCACCGCGGCCGCGATCACGTTCTCGAACTGGTGCCGGCCCAGCCGGTACTCCACCGCGAGCTGCATCATCTGCAGGAACTCGGCCGCGCCGACCTCCCGGCGGCGCAGCCGGTCCCTGGTGACGGCGGCCACGGTGAACCCGGCCACCAGCGTCCCGTCCAGGTCGAAGAACGCGCCGATGCCAGGGCCCGGCGGGCTCGCGTCGACCTCGGCCACGGAGCCGGGCAGGCGCAGCGGGCCGGTCATGAGGTCCGCCGTCCCAGCTCCACGATCTCGTCGAACCCGGCCTGAAGGCACTTCTCCAGCTGGTCCACCGCGGCGAACGAGGCGGTGTCGTAGCGGAACGCCACGGTGCAGGTGCCCGCGCGGGAGATGAGGATCGCCATCATGGCCACCCGCGGCAGCGGCCCGAGCCCGTACTGCCGGTCCACCCGCGCCCCGGCCAGGAAGGTTTCCCGGGCGTAGCCCGGCACGTTGCTGGCCTGGATGTCCGGCGGGGTGATCCGGTCGATGACCTCGTGCAGCGCCTCGTCGGGGAGCAGGGACAGCACCGGCGCCAGCCGGCCGATCACGTCGATGGCCGGCTCGCTCCGCCCCGCGATGACCTGCTCGCGGACCTGCCGCATCCGCTGGACCGGATCGGACTCGCCGACCGGCGCGGCGATCGTGACCCCGGCGAACCTGTTGCCCGACGCCGGGTCGTCCGCACCGCGCAGGCTGACCGGCAGGGCCAGCGGGAGCGCGTCGACGGGAACCCCGAGCACGTCGTGATACCGGCCAAGTCCTCCGCACAGCGCCGCCAGGTAGGCGTCATTGACAGACGCCCCGAACGCCTTGGCCGCCGCGCGCAGGTCAGCGAGGGGCAGCTCGAGCACGACCGTTCGGCTGACCAGGCTACGGCGGCGCAGCAGCGGCGACGGCTCGGCCGGCGGCGGGCTGAGCACGCGGCGGGCCGAATCCGCGAACCCGACCGCCCCGGTGACCGTGGCGCCGGGCTGTGTGATCAGCCCGGCGGCGGTGCCCGCCGCGCGGCCCAGCAGCTTGCGCCCGGCCGTGAACGTGGTCTCAGGCAGCCGCCTGATGCTGTCCCGCAGCAGGTCGCCGCCGCTCAGGTCGCGGGGGACCGGCACCGGCGGCATCGGCCGCGGCTCCGGGTCCCGCTCGGTGTCGTAGACCTGCTCGAACAGGGCGATCCCGCCGAGCCCGTCGGTGATCGCGTGGCTGAGCTTGGTCAGCAGCGCGGATTTTCCCCCCTCCAGGCCCTCGACGTATACCGCCTCCCACAGCGCGCGCGAGGTGTCGAGCGGCGACTGCAGGGTCACCTCGGCCAGGTCGAGCAGCTGGCGCAGCGTGCCCGGGGCGGGCAGCGCGACCCGGCGCAGGTGGTAATCGAGGTCGAAGTCGGGATCGACCACCCAGCGCGGCGGAGTCGCGGGCAGCGGCGGGATCACCACCTTCTGCCGCATCCTGATGACCACCCGGCTGGCCCGGTCCATCGCCTCGCGCAGCCGGCCCCAGTCGGCCGGGCCGTCGAGGATCTCCAGGTTCAGGAACGCCGAACGGGTGGCCGGATACGCCTCACCGCGGTGCAGCAGGTAATCCAGCGGGCTGAGCTCGTCGGCCATGCGGGCCCCCTGAAGGACGCGGACTATATGGTGAAAACCTTACGTCGGCGGCCGCGACACGCACTGGGCCAGGTACAGCTGCTCGCCGAGCGTGTTCATCAGCTCCAGCTGGGTCTCCAGGTAGTCGATGTGGAGTTCCTCGTCCGCCATGATCGTCTCGAGCAGGATCGCGCTCGTCGTGTCGTGGCGTTCCCGGCACAGCGCGATGCCGGGCCTGAGCCGCTCGGCCACCTCCAGCTCGATGGCCAGGTCGGCCTCGAACTGCTCGCGGATGGTCTGCCCGATGCGCACCGAGAACAGCCGCTGGTAGTTCGGCAGGCCGTCCAGCAGCAGGATCCGGTCGGTGAGGGCCTCGGCGTGCTTCATCTCGTCGAACGACTCGGCGCGGGTGTGCGCGGCCAGTTCGGTGTAGCCCCAGTTGTCCTGCATCTTCGAGTGCAGGAAGTACTGGTTGATGGCCGTCAGCTCGCTGGTGAGCTGTTCGTTGAGCAACTGCAGGACTTCAGCGTCCCCGAGCATGTACGTCCCCTCCCGTTTCTGGTGTCCGGAGCCTATACCGTACAGTCATCCGAACCTTCGCTACCTGAATGGCGACGCCGCGATGTCTCTCGTCCTTGCCGCCGACTACCGAGTGCCCGATTTCGACCACTGGTGGGCCGCGCTCGCCGATGATCTGCCCCGGCTGCCCAGCCTCGGCGCCCACCACATCGTGGTCTACCGCTCGCTCGAGGACACCAGCCGCGTCTTCGTGACCATCGGGTTCAGGGAGCGCCCGCCGGTCGACGCGCTGCTGCGGTCGCCGGTCATGTTCGCCTGGTTCGATTCGGCCGGGGTGGACGAGCTCCCGCCCATGTTCGCCGGCGAGGTGGTGGAGAAGGTCGACCTCGGCGCGCAGGCCGGGTCAGCCGGGGGTCAGGGTTCCGGCCCGGCCGCGGCGGCCGAGGCGGTGATCGTGGCCACGATCGCCCCGGTCAGCCAGCTCGAAGGGGTGGACCGGCTGCGCGCCCGCGTGCACACCGCGGCCGGCCGGATCGCCGCCTCGGGGGTGCGCCGCTTCTGGATCTACCGCGCCCTGGACGACGCGGCCGAGGTGATGATCTTGCAAGAGATCGCTACCGAACGGCAGGCCGAGCAGTGGATCCGCCACCCCGATGCCGCGGCTGGGTTCATGGCGGAGGCGGGGGTCGGCGCGTACCCGCCCCTGTTCGTCGGCCGCCTGGTGCAGGCCCTCGAGGTGCCCGGGACCTGAGATGTACATCTGTCTCTGCCTCGGCGTGACCACCATCACCGTCCAGCACGCCATCGACGCGGGCGCGCGTTCCACCAAGCAGGTCGCCGAGGCCTGCGGGGCCGGCTCGGTCTGCGGCCGCTGCGGCCACACCATCCGCACCATGATCGAGGCCGCCGCCCCCGACCCGCCGGCCGGCAAGCCCGCCCGCCTCCGCCGCCGCTGGGGCCGCGGCTAACCCCGCCGTCACCGCCCCGCGAGCGCACGCGTCCACCCACCCTCCGCGCCCCCTGGGTGCTTTCATAATGGTGTCAGTCCCCGCCGGGAACGGAGTTGGCGTGAAAGAGCAGCGGCGCAGTCGGGTGATCGCGATGAGCGAGGAGGAGCGGGACGCCTTCCTCGGCGTGCAGCGGACCTGCCGGCTGGCGAGCCTCGGGCCGGGCGGCCCGCACGTCTCGCCGGTCTGGTTCGTCTGGGACGGCGCCGCCCTGTGGGTCTACTCGCTGACCCGCAGCCAGCGGTGGACCGACATCCAGCGCGACCCCCGGGTGGCGGCGGTGATCGACGCGGGGGAGCACTACCACGAGCTGCACGGCGTCGAGATCGAGGGCGATGCGGTCGTGGTTGGCCCGGTCCCGCGCGCCGCCGACACGGCTCCCGACACGCCCGAGCTGGCCGGGCCCGAGCGCCTGATGGCCGCCAAATACCAGCATCCGGCCGGCGCGATGATCCACGACGGCCGGCACGCCTGGCTGCGGATAACCCCCGCCAAGATCACCAGCTGGGACTTCCGCAAGCTGGAAAGCCTGCCCTCGCGACCCTAGCCTGCCTGCCAGCGCTCCGTCAGGAACTGGCCAGCGTGTAGTCGCTCACGGTAAAGGTCTCGGGCTTGCCGGCCGTCGAGCACACTTCAAAGCCGAAGTTGACCTGCCACAGCTTGTCGTTGCCGGACAAGACGCCGCGGGACATCAGGTACTTGATGCCAGCGAGCAGATCGACGGTACCTGTCGTCGCGTTGTGGTTCAGGACGAAGGCGTAGTACCCGCTCGTTTGGTAATAGTTCCAGGTGAGACCGCCTAGGGTGACCGTGGCGACCTTGGATCCCGACGGGGTCTGCCCATGGTTGTCCACCCAGAACATGACCTCCTTGCTGAGGTCGTTGATCCAGATGTCGTAGGCGGCTTCCGCGTCGGTGCCCGCCACGGCGTTCATGTTCTCGGCATAGGAGCTGGTCATCGACGTGAAGGAACTGAGTGCCCGGTTGGGATAGTTCCGCTGGACCGAGGGGTAGGTCAGCACCTCGGTGTTCCCGGCCCGCTGTGTCGAGGTGACCTGCCAGTCACGGCCGGAGTTCCCGCAGATACGCTGCGGGCCCGGGTGGGCGGAGCTGTTCCACTCGTTGTTGTAGAGGTCGAACCCGTCCGAGGTGTTCCACATGCCGAACGCATCAGAGGAGCACCAGGCCCAGCTCTGGGAGCCAGTCGGGCTGGCTGACGGGCTGATGGTGCTGGGCCGGGGAGTCGACGAGGTGGGGACCGCACTCGGCGAGGTGGGGCGGGGCGCCGGCGAGGTGTGGCTGCGAGCAGGGCTGGGCTTCGGCTTGTGCTTGTGCGGGGGCTGGTGCCGTGGCTTGTGCTTCACGGCCGACAGCACCTGACCATGCGCGGCGGCCGAAGACGCCGGAGCGGCCAGCGGTGCGCCCGCGCTACCTGAACCGCCGACCAGGACAGCGGTCCCGCCGCCCGCCGTGGCGATCAGGGCGGCGGCCATGACCACGGGCCAGACCCTGCGCTTCACTGGAGCCCTGTGCTTCACAGGCTGGAGCTTAGCGGGATCCTTGTTACCAAGATGAGATAATGGGGATATTCGTGTCTTAGTGGCGCAGGGAGCGAAGCCGCCAGGCGAGCACGCACTCCATCACGCCGAGGATCAGTAGCCAGATTCCCAGGATCACGGCCAGGGTGACCAGGGTCGGGTCCGGGTAGGCGAGCACGATGATGCCGGCGACGATGCTGAGCACACCCATGAAGGCGGTCCAGCCCCGCTCGGGCATGCCGCTGTGGGAGAGCGCAGTGAAAAGCTCGATGGTGCCGTTGACCACCCAGAAGATACCGAGCAGCACGGCCAGCGCGAGCAGGGTCAGCGAAGCGTGGCGGACGGCCCACAGGCCCACGATGATGGACAGTACCGCCAGCAAGGCCAGCAGCACCCGCGTCCCGCCCGACAGGTCGTCGACCGCCAGCGCGGCCACGAACCTGAATATCCCGGACACGATCAGCTGGATGCCGAACAGCACCGCTATGACAAGCAGCGTCTCACTCGGCCAGACCAGCACCGCGACCCCCGCGGCCAGCGTGATGATGCCGTAGGCCAGAACCCAGCCCCACTTCCGGCCGAGGCGGGAGAGCATATCGGCGGGTTGCTGCACGGTCTCTGTCATGGCGTCCCCATCCGGATCCAAGGGCTGGCGGTACCACGATCTCCGCTATCTACAGCCTCACCAACCTCAGCCCGACTCAAACATCACAGGCATGGTCTACGCAGGTGATGGGCCATTCGATACAATCATCGAACTATATTCGGAGCTAGCGTACGGGACGGAGGCGCGATGAGCGACGAGGTGCTGGTCGAGCGCCGTGGCGCGGTACAGGTCATCACCATCAACCGGCCGGAGGCCCGCAACGCCCTGAACGGGGCGGTCGCGGCCGGGATCCGCGACGCGGCCGACGAGCTCGACGCGGACGGCGCGCTGCGGGTGGGCGTGCTCACCGGGGCCGGCGGCACGTTCTCTTCGGGTATGGACCTCAAGGCGTTCCTCAAGGGGGAGACGCCCTCGTTCCCCGGCCGCGGACTGTGCGGCATCACCCAGACCCCGCCGCGCAAGCCGCTGATCGGCGCGGCCGAGGGCTGGGCTCTGGCCGGGGGCTTCGAGCTGCTGCTCGCCTGTGACCTGGTGGTCGCCGGTGCCTCGGCCAGGTTCGGCGTGCCCGAGGTCAAGCGCGGGCTGGTGGCCGGCGCCGGCGGGGCGCTGCTGCTGGCACGGCGGATACCGCGGGCCTTGGCGCTGGAGATGATCCTCACCGGCGACCCGTTCGACGCCCGTCGCGCCGCCGAGATCGGCCTGGTCAACCGGGTCGTGGACGAGGGCCAGGCGCTCGAGGAGGCGCTGGGGCTGGCAGAGAAGATCGCGGCCAACGGGCCGCTGGCGCTGATCGCCAGCAAGGAAATCTCGAACGGCGGCAGCGACTGGACCGCCGAGGAGCGCTGGGACGAGATGGCACGGGTAATGAGGCCGGTGTTCACCTCGCAGGACGCGCAGGAAGGCGCGCGGGCGTTCGCCGAGAAGCGCGCCCCGGTGTGGAAAGGCCAGTAAAGACGGGATTAACTCCCGCGACATAACCGGCCTGCGTGCCTAGACCACGCATGGTGGCCAGACCGTCCTGAAGGGGCGCCTGCTCTGCGGCGTCTTCCGCGCTTTCCGGCGCATTGCAGCTAACCGAAACGACGGCAACAATGCCAGCATGAGCGCGCGGATTTCCTAACGGACCGGCGTTTCACGCTGGCGCTCCAAGCGATTCTGGCCTTGTGAAGTCAACGCAGAAGATTACTGTGCCCATCCAGCAGACATAATTCGGGTCACCGCGCGTGGCTGACCATTCGGGCACCCACGTCACCTCGCACTCGGGGCAATTCCTCCGGTCGCCGACGACACCGAGGGCTGTCCCCGGCTTTCCGCAATTCCAGCACAGATAAGGATCGCCCTTCTGCCGAGGTCCGCTCATATGTCGTAACCCCCGACGACGGAAAGCCCGCGGCCTGCCGTCCGGCCGGCAGGCGCCCGGTGGCGCAGTAGCGCTCGGTCGGCGGCGATCACGGCTGTCAGAGGACCGTCGGCCCGGCCGGCGAGCCGCATAATGCGCGGTGGGGCCATCGGTGGTTCTCCTTCGCTGGTCCAGGAGAGGCCCGGCTCGTGGCCGGTGAAGTGGCTTCGGTGGCGGCGGTTCCCTTACCGGGAGGCAGGCACTTCGTGCCAGACTCCGCCGTTGAGGTTGATGTTGTTGCCCCGGGCTTGGCCGGGAGCGGTGTCTGCGATGTAGGTGTACAGCGGGTGGCCGTTGTAAGTGAGCTGCTCAGAGCCGTCGGTTCGCTTGATCGTGCCGACTCGGCCCGGCAGGCCCGGGCTGGCTGCGACGGTGCCGGTCACCGGGGGCCAGTACACGGCACAACTGCCGTAGCACTTGGATGCGGTCGTGGTGTCAGGGGCGAACGAGTAGAGCGTGAAGCCCTTGGCGTTGGTCAGTACCGTGGTCCCGCCGATCGTCGTCGTCTTCAGGACCGTGCCCGTGCCCGTGGCCGCGGGTGCCGGAGAGCTGGCTCCGGCCACCACCAGCCCGAACAGCACCAGTGCCGCAACCGCCAGGCCCGCGGCGGTCATGCCGGCTGCCCTGGCCGCGGCCGGCGGGATCTGGGCGGGGAATCGGGCCGGGGCCGCTGCCGGGCCGTCCGCCGGGCCGTTCGCCGCGGCGGGCGCAAGCGCGAGCGCGGCCAGGACCACGAAGGCGGCCACCTCCACGACACCGGCGACGATGCCGGCCGTCGTGCGTACCTCCTTGAACCCGAACAGCCCGGTCCAGACCGAAAGGAGGTAGCCGCCGAGGGTGGCGAGGGCGAACCCGGCTCCCGCCGCGGCGGCCAGACGGCTCGCGATGGCGAGCCGGCTAGGGATGGCCAGGACGGCCAGGCCGAGGCCGAAGGCCGCGATCACCTGCAGCAGGAACAGCCACCCGATCGTCGGGATCGTCCGGTACCCGGTCAGGTACAGGTCGAGATGGATCGCTCCGGTGGCGATCAGCAGACCCGAACCCGCCACGCGCAAGATCACCGCCGGCCAGCCGGGCGCCTGCCGTCCGGCGTGCTCCCGCGCGGTCCGGCCCGCGCCCCTTACCGTTCCCAGCCTGGTCATGCTCTGCCGCCCTGTCATCTGTCAGTCCTCCATGTCGGCCTGGTGCCGTCCGGTCAGTAGCCGTAGCCTCCGCCGCCCGCTGACGACGTGCTGGCGGGCGCGGGTGCCGCGGCGCCGGTGGTGGTGATTTCGTGCCACACGCCGCCCTGCTCGTTCAGGCCGTTGCCCTTGGCCTGGCCCGGGGCGGTGTCGGCGGCGAACGTGTACAGCGGGTGCCCGTCGAAGGTGGCCTGGGTCGAGCCGTCGGACCGCTTGATGGTGCCGAAGGTGCCCTTGACCCCGGATGCGGTAGCCGGCCCCTTCACCGGCGGCCAGAACTGCGCGCATGTCCCGTTGCAGTTGGACTTGGTGGGCGTGTCGGGGGCGAACGAGTACAGCGTGAACCCCTTAGCGTTGGTCAGCACCGTCACGCCGCCGATCGTGGTGGTCTTCAGGTTGCCCGTGGTCGCCGCGGCGGGGGTACCGGTGCCGGTGCTACCGCTGCCGCCGGCGGAGGATGTGCCGGATGAACTGCACGCCGCCAGGATTGCCGAGGCCGCGGCGACGGCCAGCAATGCCAGCAGCATCCGAAGACGGTTCGGTGCTTTCTGGCGGGTGAGTGACCTGAACATTGCTAACTCCCTACTTGTGGACCGCCCCGGGCCCCTGCGCCGGGGCGACGTTGACGAGTCCGCCGTGTAACCGAGGATGCCCCCTCAGCTGTCTGGACGCATCAGCGCAAGCCCCCAGGCCGGCCCCCAGCCAGCCGGAACCGCGGCCTGCCTGCTACCCCGAAGCCGGGCCGTCGCGGAGCACCGATGAGGCGTCCGGGAGCCGCCGCGAGAACAGTGCTCAGCGGGCCTTGAGGAAGGTGATCGCGGCCAGGACACGGCGGTGGTCCTCGTCGGCCTCGTGCAGGTTCAGCTTGGTCAGGATGCTGCTGACGTGTTTCTCGACGGTGCCGTCGGTGACGAAGAGCCGTCGTGCGATGCCGGTGTTGGAGCGTCCTTCGGCCATCAGCGCGAGCACCTCGCGCTCCCGGACGCTGAGCGCGGCGAGCGGGTCCTTGCGCCGGCGGGCGGTCACCAGCTCCTGGACCAGCGCGGGGTCCACGACTGAGCCACCCCTGGCGATCCGCTGCACCGCGTCCAGGAACTCTGCCACATCGGCGATGCGGCTCTTGAGCAGGTAACCGACGCCGGCTCCGCTGGCCAGCAGCTCCATCGCGTGCTCGACCTCGGCATAGGCGGACAGCACCAGGATGGCGGTATCGGGCAGTTCCTGACGGATTATCCGGGCCGCCTCCAGCCCTTCGATCGTGTGCGTGGGCGGCATCCGGATGTCAGCCACTACCAGGTCGGGCCGGGCCTCCCGGGCCATCGTAAGCAGCTGTGTGCCGTCACCGGCCTGTGCGACCACCTGATAGCCGGAGCGCTCGAGCAGACTGGCCAGGCCCTCACGGAGCAGGACATCGTCCTCGGCCAGCACCACCCGCGGCCCGGTCATGACGGGGCTCGCTCCACTGCATCGGGAGCGAGCCAGACGGTCCGGCCGCTGCTCGTCATGCTTTGCATTATTGACTAGGCGCGGCGGGGCGCATAGCAGGTCCATCCCTCGCCATTGCGCGCCAGGGCCTGAGGTGAAAAGCTCAGGTCATGGCGGGCTATGCGGGCCCCCGCTGGGCTGTCCGAAGTCGGCTAAGCAGGTAGTCAGGGTGACCTCGTGGTCGCAATGGCGGCGCGGACGGTTCTGGGCGGAGGTCGTCCTGGCCGTTGTCGTAGGCGTCGCCGCGTTCGTTGTCGCGGCTGTGGTGAGCACAGCCGCGCGGTCTCATGTGCCCGCAGCGCTCCTGGGCCTGCTCCTGCTCCTAGCCGTGCTGGCCGTCGCCCGCTTCGCGGGGATCTTGTACGCGCTCCCGGTCGGGGTCGTGACCATCGAGGCGTTCGACTGGTACTTCCTGCCCCCGCTGCGCAACCTCGACGGGGCCACCGTGTTCGTACTCGGCCTGTTCCTGGCCGTGTCAGTCATCGTCGGCGGGTTCGCGACTCAAGCCGGCCGCCGCGCGGCCGGGTCAGAACAGGCCCGGGGCGCACTGGCCGAGGAGCAGGCGGCGCTGCGGCACGTGGCCACGCTGGTAGCCAGGGGCGCGGAGACAGAAGAAGTCTTCGCCGCCGTTGCCCGCGAGGTTGCTGAGGTGATGCACCTGCCGGTAGCCGCTGTTCAGCGTTATGAAGACGACGAGACGACGACGGTGACGGCGGCCTGGAGCGACCGGGCGCACCCGTTCCAGCCAGGCACGCGATGGCCCTATCATCCCTCAGGGCTGGCCGGACGAGTGCGGCAGACGGGTCACACGGGACGCGTGAACGACTACTCAAACCGGCGCGGCGCCTATGCCGCCAAGGCGCGCGAGCTCGGACTGCGTAGTGTCGCGGGCGCGCCGATCATCGTCGACGGAGCCGTCTGGGGGCTGGTGACGATCGCGTCCACTGACGGGCCCCTCCCCGATACGACGGAGGACCGTCTGGCTGAGTTCACCGAGCTTGTGGGAACGGCCATCGCGAACGCCCAGAGCCGCACCGAGCTGTCCGCTTCGCGCGCCCGGATCATCGCCGCCACGGATGACACACGGCGACGCCTCGAGCGTGACCTGCACGACGGTATCCAGCAGCGTCTCGTCTCGCTCGCGCTGAAGGCTCAGATGATCGAGACGATGACACCCCGGCCCGCGGACCAGATCCGGGGCGAGCTGTCGCGGCTGGCTTCTGGCCTGGGTACCGCCCTGGACGAACTGCGGGAGATCTCGCACGGCATCCACCCGGCCCTGTTGTCTGAGTCCGGGCTCGGCCCAGCTCTGGAGGCACTCGCCCGGCGCTCCGCGGTGCCGGTCGAACTCGACCTGAATCTCGGCCCGCGACTTGATGAGCACATCGAGGCAGCCGGCTATTACATCGCGTCGGAGGCGATCACCAACGCCGCCAAGTACGCACGGGCCTCGGTCATCGACGTGTGCGCGGACGCCCGTGACGGCGCCCTCACCCTCTCCATCAGCGACGATGGGGTAGGCGGCGCCGACCCGAGCCGCGGCTCCGGCATCATCGGTCTCAGAGACAGAGTCGAGGCCCTTAGCGGCACCATCTTGGTGCTGAGCCCGCCCGGCCAGGGAACAACCTTGCACGTCCAGCTTCCGGCCGATCCGATGGCCGCGTCCACGCGGCCGGGCGGCACCCCCGTAGCAGCCGGGCCAGCTCAAACCCGCTCTCAGTCCCGAGCATGACGTCCACCAGGACAACCTCCGGCCGCAGTTCCTCTGCTCGCCGCAGTGCCTCAGCTGAGGTAGCGGCCACACCGACCACGCGCAGGCCTCCCTGTTCCAGGCGATCGCGGGCGGCCTCCAGGAACAACAGGTTGTCGTCCACAATCAGGACCCCGAGCGCCGCCATGTGACCAGCGTCCCAGCGTCTGCGGGGCCGCGCATTGGCGCTGGCAGGAATCGGCCGACGCGGAATTCGAGCCGGGCGCGGGCCAGGTGGCTGGCTACGTCATCCCGGGAGGCGGCCCCGTGCTAGCCCGGATGATGAGCTCGGTGGGCAGGAGGTGAACCGGCTCGATGGGTCGCCGGGCGACGAGATCGAGCAGGGTCCGGGCGGCAATCTCGCCCTTACGGCGGTTTGGTTGCCGGACCGTGCTGAGCTGGAGGGTGTCGGCTCCGGGCGCGTCGTCGAAGCCGATGATCGAGAGGTCATCGGGGACGCGCAGACCGAGCCGCCGGGCGGACTGCAGGGCACCTTCGGCGAGCCGGTCGGACATGCAGAGAAGGCCAGTGGGTCGCGGGGTCCGGGTTAGAAGCGCGGCGGCCATGGCGGCGCCCTCTTTGACGGCGCTGGTGGGTGCGACGGCTACCGCTACCGTCGACCAGTCTGTCCCCGCGCGGACGATCGCATCGCGGTAGCCGGCCAGCCGATGGCGGGTGACGGCGTAGGTGGCTGCTTGCTGTGCTTTCTCGTCGGCCATGCCGAGGACCCGGGGGCGGGCCAGGCCGAAGGAGACGACGCCGAGTCGCCGGTGGCCGAGCGCGAGCAGGTGCTCGGCCGCACCGGCGGCTGCGGCGCGGTCATCGACGCCAACCCATGGCGTGCTGCCGCCAGCGGACGGCCCCCGCACAGATGACGGGTCCGGCTGGTCGATAACGACAAGGGGAAGCTGGCGGGCAAGGGCGGCGTCTAGCAGGGGATCGTCATCGGCCACGGAGAACACGACCAGCCCGTCCATGACGGCGCTGGCGACGGCGGCGCTGTTGCGCTCGGCGGGCGCCGAGCCGGGAACGAGGAGCAGGCCGCTGCCGGCTTGTTCCGCAACGGCGCTGATGCCTGCGAGCACGGCGAGGGAGACCGGGTCGTCGAAGGCATAGGACAGCGGATTGTCGTATGCGAAGCCGAGCGCGCCGACCCGGCCCCGGCGCAGGCCGGCGGCCAGCGGGTTCGGGCCCGGGTACCCGAGGCGGGCGGCGGCGGCGAGTACCCGCTCCCGAGTGGCAGGCGAAAGCTGATCGGGGCGGGTGAAGGCGTTGGAGACAGTCTTCGCCGATACGCCCACTTCGGCTGCTACCTGCTGAAGGGTCAGGCGATCAGCTCGCGCCGGCAGCCCGCCGCGATCCTGGTGCGCTGGCCCGGTCACGTTGGCCTCGTCACGTCGGCCACCTTGCGATCTTCATCGTTGAAGTATAGACTTCTTCAACGATGAAGATACGGCTTTCGAGTCTGCTGAGTGCTCCGGGAGGGCGCGTTACCGCGCTGTGCCTGGTGGTGACTGCGATGGCCTCGGGGACACGTGCGGAGGGCAGCCGTGCACTTTGACACTGGTTTGCTGTGGGTGGACGTCGAAGACGACTTCAGCCGGGCCCGGCGGCGGCACGTGCTCGCCCGGCTCGCTGGCTGGCTGCGCGGCCAACCCCGCCACGTCAACCGCATTCTGTTGCTCGACGAGGTAGTCGCCGCCCAGGGCTGGCGCGGCGAACGCTACCTTGGCCTGCAGGACATCCAGCTCGGCACCGTGGCCGGAACCGTCGACTCCCGGCGCGACTTCGACCGCAAGTTCCGGCCCACCTCCAACCGGGTGCGGCCGCGCTGGGAGCGGCTGGATCTCGCGCAGCGGCGCGGCGTTTACCTTCCGCCGATTGACGTGTACCGCGTCGGGGATCTGCACTTCGTCATGGACGGCCACCACCGCGTCTCCGTCGCCGTGGCCACCGGGCAGAAGACGATCGAGGCGCATGTGACCGAAGTGCTGACCCGGATGCCAGCCGCGGGCACCTCCGCCGTCGCGACCTGCTGCTGACACGCCCGGTAGCGGCGGCGCTGTACTACCGGCCCAGTCACGATAGAGCTTGACATGAAAATGCGATAGTACTTATTGTCGCCTGGGCCAGGCCGGCGTGCATCACGCGGACGAGCAGCTCGCACTCAACGAGGGGCCGGACATTGTCCAGCGACCAGTTGTTCGACACGATCGGGGCTACGTATGCGGCGACGCGGCCGGCCGATCCGCGGATCGCGGCGCGGATCTGGGCGGCGCTCGGCGACGCGCGCACGGTCGTCAACGTGGGGGCGGGAACCGGATCGTATGAGCCGTCCGACCGTGCGGTCACGGCGGTCGAGCCGTCGGCGGTCATGCGGGCCCAGCGGCCGGCCGGCGCGGCGCCGTGCGTGCCCGGCGTGGCGGGCAGGCTGCCGTTCGCTGATGAGTCATTCGACGCCGCGATGGCCGTGCTGACCGACCAGCACTGGCCGGACGTTATCGCCGGCTACCGGGAGATGCAGCGCGTCGCCCGCCGCGTCGTCACCTTCCATTTCGACATCAGCCGTCTCGAAGGCGACTTCTGGCTGATCCGCGACTACATGCCCGAGCACGCGCAGCTGAGCGCCGGCCGGCCGACGCTGACCGAGCGGGCCAGCGCGATCGGCGCCCGGCTTGAGCCGGTACCCATCCCGTGGGACTGCCGCGACGGCAACTTCCCCTCTTACTGGCGGCGGCCGGAGGCGTACCTGGACGAGCGGGTCCGGCGCCCGGTATCGGTCTGGCACCAGATCGGCCGGGCCGTCGAGGAGCGGGTGGTACGCGACCTGCGCGCCGATCTCGAATCGGGCCGGTGGGCCGATCGCAACACCGAACTGCTCGACCTAGACGAGCTCGACCTCGGCGGCAGGCTCCTCATCGCCTGATAGGCGGCGTCGCCCGGCCGGCGGACGCCACGGATGAGCGGACGCCACGGATGAGCGGACGCCACGGATGAGCAGACGCCGCAGATAATTCGCAGGGCGGAAATAAATCGATGAGGAACCTCATTATGACAGTCATCAATATTGTGCTGGCGGGGGAATAGCTCTCGATGTCATCCGTAACACCTGCCGTCGGCGACCAGCGTCCCGCGGCCAGCGACCATCGCTGGCTCATCCTGGTCATCGTGGCTATCGCTCAGCTCATGGTGGTCCTGGACGCCACCGTGGTGAACATCGCCCTGCCGTCGGCTCAGCACGCCCTGGGCTTCCCGAACAGCGACCGGCAGTGGGTGGTGACCGCGTACGCCCTGGCGTTCGGCAGCCTGCTGCTGGTCGGCGGCCGGCTGGGCGACATGTTCAGCCGCAAGCGGGTCTTCATCACCGGCCTGGTCGGGTTCGCGCTCGCGTCGGCGCTAGGCGGCGCCGCCACGTCGTTCGGCATGCTGGTAGCGGCCCGGACGCTTCAGGGCGTATTCGGCGCCATTCTCGCGCCCGCCGCCCTGGGCACCCTGGTCAGCACCTTCCGCGATCCGCGCGAGCGCGGCCGGGCGTTCGGTGTCTTCGGGTCCGTCGCTGGCGGCGGCGGTGCCGTGGGGCTCATCCTCGGCGGCGTCCTGACCCAGTACGTCTCCTGGCGCTGGACCCTCTACGTCAACCTGTTCTTTGCCGCGGTCGCGGTGGCCGGCGCCCTGGCTTACATGCGGGCCAACCGGCCGGACAACCGCCCGCGGATGGACTGGGCCGGAGCCGTGCTCGCCTCGGCCGGACTCTTCCTCATCGTCTTCGGGTTCTCGCACGCCGAGACCGCCGGCTGGACCGCCGCCCTGACCATCGGCTCGCTCGCCGCCGGGGTGATCGTGCTGGCCGCGTTCGTGTTCGCCGAGAGGCGGGTCAGTCATCCCCTGCTCCCGCCGCGGGTGGTCCTGGACCGGGCCAGGGGCGGCTCCTACCTCTCGGTCGGCCTGACCGGGATCGCGGTCTTCGGCGTCTTCCTGTTCCTCACCTATTACCTTCAGCAGGTCAAGGGCTACAGCCCGGTGACCAGCGGGCTGGCCTTCCTGCCGATGATCGCCTGCATCCTGCTCGCCTCGAACACCTCCAGCATCCTGCTGCTGCCGCGGGTCGGACCGCGGGCCCTCATCGTGACCGGCATGCTGCTCGGCGGCGGCGCGATGACCTACCTGACCCAGCTGACCGTGACCTCCAGCTACGCGGTGGACATCGTGCCGGCGCTGGTGGCCATGGGCCTCGGCTTCGGCATGATCTTCGCGCCTGCCATCAACACCGCCACCGCCGGCGTGGCCCGGCAGGACTCAGGCGTGGCCTCGGCCCTGGTCAACACCATGCAGCAGGTGGGCGGCTCGATCGGGACCGCCGCCCTGAGCACGGTGGCGCTCACGGCGACTGCCAGCTACCTGACCGCGCACCACGCCGGCCGGCTGGCCCCGGTCACCGCCGCGGTGCACGGCTACACCGTGGCGTTCGCCGTATCGGCCGTGCTGTTCGGCATCGGCGCGCTGGCGGCCGTCCTGCTGCTGCCGTCCCGGCGCCGGCTAGAAGAACTCCGGAACTCCGCGCTAGCGGCCAGCCCGTCCCCGACGGATAGCCTGCCCGCCGACGACGTGGCCCGGGCGGCAGGTGCGTAACATGAGACCACCTGTCCCCGGCCGGTAACGGGATCATGAAACGTCTGCTTGATCACGACGCACTCCACGCGATGGCGCGAGGCTGCGCTGTGCTCGGTGCGGGCGGAGGCGGGGACACGTACTACGCCCTGCTGCAGGCGCTGCAGGCGACTGAGGACTTCGGTCCGGCCGCGCTGGCCGACGTGGACGACCTGCCGGGCGACGGCCTGGTCATGCCGTGCGGCGGGGTCGGCGCCCCGCTGGTCGGCCTGGAGAAGATCGAGGCCGGCGACGAGGGGGAGCGTCTGCGGAACCTGCTGCAGCGCCAGACCGGACAGACCGTGACCGCGCTCATGGCGGGCGAGATCGGCGGCGGCAACGGCCTGGTCCCCGTGACCTGGGCCGCTCGGATGGGGCTCCCGGTGGTGGACGCGGACGGCATGGGCCGCGCCTTCCCCCTGGTCTCGCAGGTCACCATGCACCTGGCCGGGATCTCGCCCTGCCCGGCGGTGATGACCGACGAGCGCGGCAACGTGGTGGTCTTCCGGGCGATCTCCGGCGACTGGGTCGAGCGCCTGGAACGGGCCGCCGCGGCCGAGTTCGGCGGGATGGGGTCAGCGGCCGACTTCCCGCTGACCGCGGCGCAGGCACGCGAGGCGACGGTGCGCGGCTCGGTATCGCAGGCGATCAGGATCGGCGAGGCGGTGGCGAGCTCGCCGGGCAGCCCGGTGGCGGCCGTGATCGAGGCGGCCGGAGCCTTCCGGCTTGTCGGCGGCAAGGTGCTGGACGTCGCCAGGGAAGTGTCCGGCGGGTTCATGCGCGGCTCGGTGGTCATCGAGGGCCTGGCCGAGGACGCGGGACGGCTTATCCGGCTGGAACTGCAAAATGAGCACCTGGTCGCGCTCGAGCGCGGCCGGCTGCTCGCCTCGGTGCCCGACCTGATCACGGTGCTGGACAGCGAGACCGCCGACGCGGTCTCGGCCGATCGGATCCGTTACGGCCAGCGGGTGGTGGTGATCGCGTTCGGCTGCGACCCGATCTGGCGGACCGAACGCGGGATAACGGCCGCGGGCCCGCGGGCGTTCGGATATGACTTCGACTTCGTGCCGGTAGAGGAACTCGCTGCCGCCGCCCGCATCTAGCCGCGCCGGGACATTTACATAGCGGCGTACATAATCCTCGTGATGTGGCGTATGGGTAAAAACACTACCTTTAGCGTGGCGGTGCATTGAGGGCTGCCAGGGGTGGGAGCAGCAGGAGGGGACATGGGTTCAGCTGGACTCAGCCAGGTCACGACGGCGCAGGATGACACGAGCGGCAACGCTGATCTTCTGCCCGGCGCGGCATCGGAGGAACGGTTCGCGGTCGCGCGGCGCGGCTATGACCGGCGCCAGGTCGATGAATATGCCGCCCGGTCCAGGCGTGAGGCCGTCGGCATGCGGAACCGGCTGGTCAAGGCGCTCCGTGAGGCGGAGCAGCTCAGGGTCGACCTGGCCGCCGCCCGGCAGGCCGCCTGGGAAGCCGCCGCGCAAAAGGACCGCGCCGCCCGGGAACTCGCCGCGCTGCGGACGCAGGCGGAGATGGCGCAGGCGAGGAACCTGTGGTGGCCGTCGCCCCAGCAGGATGATGACGCGACGGCTTGCTAGGCAGGCTGGATGCGGCGGCCGGTGACCCGGTGGGGGACGATCCGCAGGAACAACTCCCTTTCCCCGGCCGGCCAGGGCTCCACGCCAGCGTCCTCGGCCGACGCGCGCTCGGCCTCGCCCTCGACATGGTGCGCTGGTCCCTGGATCAGGACGCTCCAGCCCTGGCGGCCCGGCAGGTCGATCTCGTCGATCTCGAACGCCACCAGGTAGTCGCCGCCGGCGATCCCGGTCTGCAGGTCCTCGTCCAGCGCGCTGTGCTGGGCGGTGCGGAAGATGACCGCGCCGTCGTGCCACTTGTAGTTGACCGGTAGCACGGCCGGGCCGTACCGGCTCTGGTAGGCGATACGGCCGATCCCGCCCGGCGATATCAGTTTCAGGGCCTCGGCCTCGTCGAGTTCGGTGATCGTGCGGTCCGGCATGACTGTTCCTTCCCGGATGGTTCTGGTGAACCCAGGCCGTTCGGATCAAATCTTTCTACCGAACGGGCCTGGTGCGTGCACCTGCCCCGGGTGCTTGTGAGCCTGCGGTCAGGACTGCAGGAAGGCCAGCAGGTCAGCATTGATCGTCTCGGCCTGGGTGGTCGGCATGCCGTGCGGGAAGCCGTGGTATGTCTTCAGCGTCCCGTTCCGCACGAGCTTCGCGGACAGCGGCCCCGAGTCGGCGTAGGGAACGATCTGGTCGTCGTCTCCGTGCATGACCAGGACCGGCACCGTGATCTTCTTGAGGTCCTCGGTGAAGTCTGTCTGGGAGAAGGCGACGATGCCGTCGTAGTGTGCCTTGGCGCCGCCCATCATTCCCTGGCGCCACCAGTTCTCGATGATCGCTTCGGAGGGTTGCGCGCCGGGCCGGTTGAAGCCGTAGAAAGGACCCGAGGGCAGGTCGCGGTAGAACCCCGAGCGGTTGGTCGCGACCTGGACCTGGAATCCGTCGAATACGTCCTTGGGGAGGCCCCCGGGATTGGCGTCGGTCTGCACCATGAGCGGCGGCACCGAACTGATCAGGACCGCCTTCGCCACCCGGCTCTCACCGTGCCGGGCGATGTAGCGCACGACCTCGCCGCCGCCGGTGGAGTGCCCGACATGGATCGCGTCGTGCAGGTCAAGGTGCGCGGTCACCGCGGCCATGTCGTCGGCGTAGTGGTCCATGTCGTGACCGTCGCTGGTCTGCGTGGAGCGTCCGTGCCCGCGGCGGTCGTGGGCGATGACCCGGTAGCCGTGCAGCAGGAAGAACATCATCTGCGTGTCCCAGTCGTCGCTCGACAGCGGCCAGCCGTGGCTGAAGACAATCGGCTGGCCCGAGCCCCAGTCCTTGTAGAAGATCTCTATGCCGTCGGTCGTGGTGATCGTGCCCATGCGCTGCCTCCGTTGATCGGGCCTGCTGCCGGAGTGTCCGTATTGGCAGGGTAACCGCCTATTCGATGGCACTCCAGGCCACCGGGCTGGCGCCGAGGTGAACGCGCGGGATCGGCGGGTTTCTGACGTCCGCGGGCATACCGGCCAGATCCCGGGGGAACGAGGCTACGACAAGAACCAACCGAGGAGGCTTCCGTGAGCGTGTACCGGGTCATCGACGTCATCGGCACGAGCACTCAGTCCTGGGAGGACGCCGCGGTCACCGCGGTGAACACCGCCCGCAAGTCCCTGCGTGACCTGCGCGTCGCCGAGGTGGTGGAGCAGGACCTGAGTATCGAGGACGGCGACGTCGTCTTCCGGACCAAGCTGCGGCTGTCCTTCAAGTACGAGGACCCGGCCTAGCCGCCGGCCCGCCAGCCCGCGCCGGGCCGCCTTCGCGGGCCGCTGACTCCGCTTAAGCTTGACTGAGTGCGTCCCCATCGCGATCCGGCCGGGCCGGTCCTGCGCGCGCCCAAGACGGCCGAGCTGATCGCGTCGTACGTCCGCGGGCAGGTTGTCCGCGGCGACCTGAAGACCGGCGACGCGCTGCCGTCGGAGACCGTGCTGATGGAGATGTTCGGCGTATCTGAACGCCTGCGTCGAGCACCTGGTCGGCCTGGTGGAGAGCGATGAGCCCTTCCGGGACGCCGCCGCCTGGTCGCAGGCCACGCAGCGGTTCCACGACCTGATCCTGGAGCGGGCCGGGAACCGGACCCTGGCCGTCCAGGCCGGCGTGCTGCGCGAGGTCGTCGCCATGCACCTGTCCACAGTCGTCATGCGCAGCTTCGGCCACCCGGACACCCAGGACCAGTTCAGGAAGCTGGTCCGCTCGTACCGCAAGCTGGTGCGGCTGATCGACGCGGGTGACGCCGAAGGGGCCGAACGGCACTGGCGAACCCACATGGAAGTCGTCGGCCGCAAGCTCCTGACCGGCGACCCGGGCACCAAGACCGTCGTCGACCTATTCGGCTGACCCCGGGCTTCCGCTGAGCCAGGGCCAGAGCCCGCTAGCCCCCGCCCCGGCTCCGGCCCCGGATTCAGCCCTGGCTCTGGTCGCGGCGGCGAGCGCCGCCCGGCCCAGCTCGGCAAGGCACTCGGCCTCTGAGCCGTCCTCGTCCCGCCAGGACCACAGCCGCGTGGTGGTCAGCCGCAGCCGGTGCTCCTGCGTGGTCCCGATCGCGCCGTGCAACTGGTGCGCGATCGCCGCCACGACGCCTGCGCCGCTGCTGGCCTGCGCCTTCGCCGCCACCACGGCAGAGACGCCCTCGCCGGCCGGGCTCTTCGCGGCCAGGTCCTCCGCGGCGACCGCGGCCTGGGTCGCGGCGCTGATCAGGGCGACCTCGCCGGCCATCCGGGCGAGTTCCTGCTGTACCGTCGGGAACCTGGCCAGCGGCCGGCCGAACTGCTCGCGTTCCTGCACGTACGTCACGGTCAGGTCGAGGGTCCGCTGGGCGGCCCCGGCGATGAGCAGCGACCGGAACAGGCGCAGCAGGCGCCGGGCGTAGCCGGCCGTTCCGGCGGGCGCGTCGTACACCTCGGCGTCCCCGCCGAAGACGACCTCGTCCCGCGGCTCGCCGGCCAGGTTACGGCCGGTCCCGCCCCCGCCGGTCGGCACGATGACGGCCAGCCAGTCCCCGCCGGACTCGCCGGACCCGCCGGACTCGCCGGACCCGCCGGACCCGGTGGCCACCGTCGTGGCCAGCCGTCCGTACGGCACGCGGCGCAGCCCCCCGGCAGAGCCCGGGCCCGGTCCCGCAGCGACCGCCACGGTGAGCGGCCCGGACGGAATGGCCAGGCCCGCCCGGCCCAGCAGCATCCCGGCCGCGAGCGTCTCGGCCAGCGGCACCGGGGCGGCCGCGACACCGGCCGCCACCGCGATGTCGGCCGCCGCGAACAGGTCGCCGCCGCTTCCGCCCGCCTCCTCCGGCGAGCCGGCCAGGGTCAGCCCGGTTTCCTCCAGAGCCTGCCACAGGCCGGAGTCCCAGCCGGACCCGGCGGCCGCCGCGGCCACCCTCGCGGGCGTGCAGTGCCCGGCCAGCAGGTCCTCGACGGTCCGCCGCAGCAGCTCCCGCTCGCCGTCCGCCGCGGTCATGTCAGCGTTCACCGCAGGGCCAGCCCGCGGGCCACGATGCCGCGCAGGATCTCGTTGGTGCCGCCGCGCAGCGTGAACCCGGGCGCGTGCAGGACCGCGTGGGCCAGCAGCCCGGCCATCCCGGCGCCTTCCGGATCGGGCTCGCCCCCGCGAACCGCCGTCAGCATCCGGGCCACCTCGATGATCTCGCTCTCCAGCCGCGTCCCGACGTCCTTTACCAGCGCCGCCGCGATCTCGGGCGCCTCGCCCGCGGCGAGCGCCCCGGCCACCGCCAGCGACATCTGGCGGCATGCCCACAACCGGGAAACCACCCGGCCGACCGCTCCGGCCGCGCCGCCCGGCCCCGAATCCCCCGGCCCCAGATCATCCGAGCCCGACCGCGCCGCGAGCTCGCCGGCCAGGGCGTCCAGCAGCACGAAGGTGGACAGCAGCCGTTCCGGGCCGCTCCGCTCGTAGGCCAGCTCCGAGGTCACCTGGGCCCACCCGTCGCCGATCGTGCCCACCACCTGCTCATCGGGCACGAACACGCTGTCGAACACCACCTCGTTGAAGTGATGCTCTCCGGTCATCGAGATGATCGGCCGGATGGTCACGCCCGGCTGGTCGAGCTCGATGAGCAGCTGGCTGAGGCCGACGTGACGCTGCCGTCCGTCGGGCGGCCCGGTGCGGAGCAGCGCGATGAGGGCGTGCGCGCGGTGCGCGCCGCTGGTCCAGATCTTCGTGCCGGACACGGTCCAGCCGCCGTTCGTCCGCGTCCCCGTGGTCCTGACCGCGGCGAGGTCGGAGCCGGCGTCCGGTTCGGACAGGCCGATGGCGAAATAGCACGCACCCTGCGCGATGGCCGGCAGGTACCGCCGCTTGAGCGGCTCGCTGCCGTACCGGAGCAGGTTCGGCCCGACCTGCCGGTCGGAGACCCAGTGGGCCGCGACCGGGGCCCCGGCGGCCAGGAGTTCCTCCACCACGACGTAGCGCTCCAGCGCCGAACGTCCGTGACCGCCGTACTCGCGCGGTATCGTCATGCCGACCCAGCCGTGTTCGGCCAGGCGGCCGCTGAACGATTCGTCCCATCCGGAGAGCCAGGCGTCACAGGCGGGAACGAAGCGGCCCGCCGTCCGTTCGGCCGAAAGGAAGCCTCGGACCTGTGACCTCAGCTCCGCGGCGCCGGCCGGCAGCGGCCTGACCGGCGGCAGCAGCGTCCCGTCTCGCATCGTTCGGTCACCGTTCGCGAACTGTTGTCCGAAAAATTACCTCTAGTTAGAAACCTTTTAATCAGCTTACTATTTTGCCATAGGCCCCGGACGGCTTCCGCCGCCGCCAGTTCACCCCGTCCCGGCCGAGGCGAGACAAAGCGAGACGTGACGAGAGGGGATCGCAGTGGCAGCAGAGAACGACTTGCCGCTCGAGGTACTGGCCGACAGCTCGCGCCAGCGGCCGCCCGGCAGCTTCGATGAGTTCTCGGCGTACCCGCCGATCGCGGACTACGCGTTCCTGTCCGACTGCGAGGTCACCGCGCTGGTGGCGCCGAGCGGCTCGGTCGAGTGGATGTGCCTGCCGAAGATGGACGGCCCGAGCGTCTTCGGCGCGATGCTGGACCGGGACGCCGGCTGGTTCAGGTTCGGCCCGGACGACGTGAGCGTGCCCAGCGACCGGCGCTACCTGCCCGGGACCATGGTGCTCGAGACCAGCTGGGACTGCGGCGAGGGCTGGCTGGTAGTGCGGGAATGCCTGGTCATGGGGCCGTGGCAGCACGACCATCCGGACGGAAGCACGCACATCAGGCCGCCCACCGACTACGACGCCGAGCACATGCTGCTGCGGACCGTCCGCTGCGTGGACGGCCAGGCCCAGCTCACCCTGGACTGCGTGCCCGCCTTCGACTACGGCCGCCAGCACGCCCGGTGGCGGCACACCGAGCGCGGCTACACCCAGGCCGTCGTCGAGCCCGAGGGCCTGGACCTGACCCTCACCCTGACCTCCGATATCCGCCTCGGCCTGGAAGGATCCAGCGCCCGCGGGCGGACCCTGCTGAAGGAGGGCGACACCCGCTTCTGCGCGCTGTCCTGGGGCCGCCGCATCCCGGAGAGCTACGCCGACGCGTACCGGCGGCTGGTCTGGACCGCGCATCACTGGCAGCACTGGCTGTCCCACGGCCGCCTCCCCGACCATCGCTGGCGCGGCCACCTGGCCCGCAGCGCGCTCACCCTCAAGGGCCTGACGTTCGCGCCCACCGGCGCGATCGCCGCCGCGGCCACCACCTCACTGCCCGAGACGCCGGGCGGGGAGCGTAACTGGGACTACCGGTACACCTGGATGCGCGACGCGACGTTCGCGCTGTGGGGCCTGTACACCCTCGGCTTCGAGTGGGAGGCCAACGACTACGTCGCGTTCCTCCGCGACCTGGTCGAACGCGACCGGGGTGACCTGCAGATCGTCTACGGCATCGACGGCCGCCGCGAACTCGACGAGCACGTGCTCGACCACCTGAACGGCTACCAGGGCGCCCGGCCGGTGCGCATCGGCAACGGCGCGTACGAGCAGGCGCAGCATGACGTCTGGGGCGTGATCCTCGATTCCATCTACCTGCACACCAAATCACGCGACCGTCTGGACGACCGGACCTGGAGGATGGCGCGCCAGCAGGTAGAGCGCACGCTGGAACGCTGGCGCGAACCGGACCGGGGCATCTGGGAGGTCCGCGGCGAGCCGAAGCACTTCACCTCCTCCAAGATGATGTGCTGGGTCGCGCTCGACCGCGGAGCGCGGCTGGCTACCCTGCGCGAGGACAAGGACCTGGCCCGCATCTGGCGCAAGGCCGCGGCCGAGATCCACGCCGACATCTGCACCAACGCATTGGACGACCGCGGCGTGTTCTGCCAGCACTACGAGACCACGGCCTTGGACGCCTCGCTGCTGCTCATGCCGCTGCTGCGGTTCCTGCCGCCGGACGATCCGCGGATCCGGGCCACCGTGCTGGCCATCGCGGACGAGCTGACCCGGGACGGCCTGGTGCTGCGCTACCAGGTCGAGGAGACCGACGACGGGCTGTCCGGCGAGGAGGGCACGTTCACCATCTGCTCGTTCTGGCTGGTCTCGGCGCTCAGCGAGATCGGCGAGCATGAGCGGGCCCGGGACATCTGCGAGAAGGTCCTGTCCTACGCCAGCCCGCTGCTGCTCTACGGCGAGGAGATCGACCCGGCCTCGGGCCGGCAGCTGGGCAATTTCCCGCAGGCGTTCACGCACCTGGCGCTCATCAACGCCGTCATGCACGTGATCCGCAAGGAGCAGGCCGCGCACCGGCGGGCCATGGCCCGCGAGGTACCGGAAGGCGAGGAATAGATCACCGGCTGCCCTCCAGGGCGCCCGGGGGTTCCGGGGCCGGGTCGAAGTAACCGGGTACCCATCGGAGCACTTCGGCCCGGAACTCGCCCTCGCACTCCAGTTGGCACAGCACGCCGATGCCTGCCGTGGACACCCGGTGGATGAGCACGTAGGACGGCGGCACGTTGAACTGCCGGCTGATGTTGCTGGCCCGCATGTCGGTGACGCGGCTGGCCTCCTCGCGCATCCACTCCCGGGTGAACTTGAACGAGTCCACCTTGGACGGCTCGGCGAGCGGCGCCAGGAAGGCGTGCAGCGCGTCCAGGTCCACGTGGATCCCGTCCCGCAGGAACCCGTTCGCGCGCAGTTCGCGCTCGACTTCCTCGGTGTCGGGGTCGTCGTCGTGCATGATCCGCAGCAGCCGGCCGAAGAACCGCGGCAGCCCGCCCGGCAGCCGGTCCACCGCGCCGAAGTCGAGCACGCCCAGGCGCCCGTCGTCGAGCAGGCGGAAGTTGCCCGGGTGCGGGTCCGCGTGCAGCAGCCCGGCCCGCGACGGTCCCGAGAATAGGAACCGAACGAGCAGGATTCCTGCTCTATCGCGCTGTTCTTTGCTGCCCTCGGCGATGATCCGGGACAGCGGCGTGCCGTCCATCCAATCGGACACCAGCACCTGGCCGGTGGACATGACTACGTTGGGCACGTAGATGTCCGGGTCGCCCGCGTACGCGTCGGCGAACATCTGCTGGGACATCGCCTCGAGCTCGTAGTCGAGTTCCTCGCTGATCCGGTCCTTCAGCTCCTCGAGCAGCGGCTTGACGTCCAGTCCCGGCATCAGCAGGCCGAACAGCCGTCCGGCCCGGCTCAGCTGGGTGAAGTCGCCGATCAGCGCGCGGCCCGCGCCCGGGTACTGGATCTTCACCGCGACCCGGCGGCCGTCGTGCCAGACGGCCTCGTGCACCTGGCCGATCGAGGCCGCGGCGGCGGGCGTGTCGCTGAACTCGGCGAAGAAGTCCCGCCAGTCCTCGCCGAGCTCTCTGGTCAGTACCTGGTGCACGGTGCGGACCGGCAGCGGCGGCGCCGCTTCCTGCAGCCGGGTCAGCGTGGCCCGGTACGGCCCCGCGATCTCCGGCGGAAGCGCCGCCTCGAAGATGGACAGCGCCTGGCCCAGCTTCATGGCGCCGCCCTTGAGCTCGCCCAGGACCCGGAAGATCTGCTCGGCGGTGCGCTGCTGGATCTCCTGCGCGACGATCTCGGCCGGCCGGCCGCCGATGCGCTTCCCCACCCCGATCGCCGTCCGGCCTGCCAGCCCGATCGGCAGCCTGGCCATCTTCGCCGCCCGGGTCACCGGGTTCTTGGGCACGTCGTTCACACTGATCATTGTGGCGCATGACCAGGGGCGGTCGGCACGGTCAGGGCCCGCCGGAGTTCGGCCTGGTCGTGGGCTGGCAGCCAGTCACGCGCGGCGTCGTACTCGAGCCAGCGCCGCCGGAGCCCGGTCTCGGCGAACTGCCGGCGCAGCGTGCGCAGCAGCGGGTGCCGGTCCTGGCTGACCCAGATCAGCGGCGGTCCGCGAGTACACCGACACCCAGCACGCCGCCCACGTCCTGTTCGGCCAGCCCTGACCCCTGGGGTACCGGATCCTCCGCATAACCCAATGCCGCTTGGCTTAGGTTGATCGTGAGCGGGTGGCGGGCCTGGTTGTGGCCTGTGGTGCTCGCGTGTTCCCGGTGCGCTGCCGTGGCTGGTTTTGCTCGCCCGACGCCCGGTTCTTACGGCATGGATGTCCCAGCCATGCACCTGGAGCAGCATGAACGCGTCATTCATGTCGTACGGCCCCGGTACGCGTGGTGCCGGAGTGACGGAGGTTCGCTCCGGCGTCGCGCCGCAGTCCACGCGACCAGTAAGCCAAGCGGCATGGCCGTCTAACCCGGACCCTCCACGCTAAACGGAGCAACTTCTCCGCTAATGCCGACGCGTGTGACCTGCGATACCATGGTGACGCCAGGGAAGACCGCGACAGCGCTCGTCCCGTGCCGGACAGCGGCGCCTCACAACACCACCTGCACCTGGCGTCACAATGGTCCCATGTATCGCAGCCTACTAGCGCATGGTGGGGCGGGCCTGGGCGAACGTCCAGCGGTTGCCCTCGAGGTCGTCCGCCACGTAGAACGGCAGGCCCCAGGGACTGGCCAGCTCGGTGACGATCGTCGCCCCGGCAGCCTGGGCGCGCGCATAATGCGCATCGATGTCGTCGACGTAGACCCACGGCGCGTGGACCGGGGACCGGCCCGTACCTTCTGCGTCAAGCTTGAAGATCATCAGCGAGCTGTTGCCGAGGCGGAACTCGATCCACGGATGGCCGTGCCCGGTCTCGGGCAGCGGGTCGTTGCCCTCGGGCAGCGGATCGGGCGATGTGAAGCCGAACGCGCTGGCCAGCCACCTGGCCGCCGCGGCCGGCCGGGTGTAGGAAACGCCCAGGGCCAGCCGGGCCAGGTCACGCACCTGGCGCGGGGCGCTGTCGCGCCGGGCGCACCACGGCCCGAACCACTTCGGCGTTACCCGCACCCACGCCGTCCCGCCGCGGTCCTGGCCGCCGGCCGGGACGCTGGCCTCCACCCGGACCAGGCAGCCGTCCCCGGCCGGGGCGAAGCTGACGTCGATGTTCACGTCGTCGACCGAGCTGCGCCAGGCCAGCCGCTTGCCCGGCTCCCAGGCGGTGATCCGGCCCAGCTCCAGCGCGTCGTCCTCGTACACCTCGAGCAGCCGGCCGCCGACGCCAGGCTCGCACCGCATGGCCATCGCACGCCCGCCCGCGAAGTGGTTGATCGGCCCGCGCACCCACCACAGGTCGAGTTCGGAGGTGAACGCGGCGAACGCGGTGTCCGGATCGACCGCCACCTCGACCTCCGACGACACCATGGTGTCCTGCCCCGATCCGCTCATCGGCCGCCCTCCCGTTCGACATGGGCCTTGAACGCCCTCAGCTGCTCGTCCCAGTGCGCCTGGACCTGATCCAGCCAGGCCCGCACGGCCACGACCGATTCCCGGCGGAGCCGGAAGACCCGCACCCGGGCGTCGCGGGTGCCCCGCTCGTCGGTCACGATCCCGGCCGCCAGCAGCACCCGCAGGTGCTTGCTCATGGTCGGCGCGGGCACCCCCGCCGCGGCGGCGAGGTCCCCGGCCCGCTGCGGCGACCGGCTGAGCGCCTCCACCACCCGCAGCCGCGCCGGATCCGCCAGCGCCTGCAGCACCGCCGCCAGCTCGCTCCCGCCTGCGCCCCCGGCCGCGCCCGCGACCGCGCCCGCGACCGCACTGCCAGCGCCCGCATCCTCAACCATGCGAGAAATTATTTCCAAATTAAGCAACTATTGTCAAGAACCCCAACCTACCGCGTACCCCGGACGGCGCTGGGCCTCCCCGCGCAGGGCCGCGCCACATCGGCACGCGGGATGCGGCATCCAGGTGCGGCGGCGCCACTGCCAGTCGGGCAGCACGAGTTCCAGCGTGCCGTCCGCGGTCACCGGGACGGTCCCCGGCCGGTCGAGGAACGCGAGCGCCTGCGCCGCGGCCAGCGTGGCCGTCATCGCGGCGAGCACGGTGTCACAGGCCTGCGGCCGCATCCGGGTGAAGGTGGCCTGGGCCAAGATCTTCGGCCATTGCGGATCGGCCTCGGTCTTGCGCAGGTCCACGCAGCTCAGGCAGGCCGAACGGCCCGGCCGTACCAGCGGTCCCACCACCCCGATCGCTTCCCCGGTGCGCAGCGCCAGGTGTGGTATCCGGTCGCGCAGCAGCTGGCCGGTCAGGTCGGGCAGCGTCGGCCCGGTCAGGATCACCAGGTCCGGGGCGCTGCCGTCGTCGCCCGTCCTGGCCTCGGGCGCGGCACGCTCGACCGCGCGGGCGGCGCCGTCCTGCCGGGGCGAGCCCAGGTCGGCCAGGATCAGCCCGGCGGGCGCGAGGTCGCCCGGCTCGGCCGGCTCAGGATCGGCGCAGCTGACGTGCCCGACGCCGGAGGCGGCCAGGAAGCTGGCCACGCACGCGCCGGTCCGGCTCGCGCCGTGCACCCGGACGTAGGCGGCCCGCCGCCGCGCCAGCGTCCGCGCCCCGCCATCCCCGTCCGCGTAGGCCAGCGAGGCGGTGGCCAGTTCGGGCGCTAGCCGGGCGCGTAGTTGCTCGGGGAGCGAGGCGTGCATCCGGGCCGGGAAGTCGTCGAGCACGCCCGCCGCGGCCAGCACCGCGAGCACGCGGCCGGCCGTCTCGGCCGGCACGCCGTACGCGGCCGCTGCGGTGATCACGCCGTCGCGGTCGCGGCTTCCGTCGAGCAGGCTGAGCACGGCCGCGGTCTGGCCCAGCCCGCCCACCGCGACCGCCCGCCGCGGATCCACCCCGAACTGCAGCGTCTCCCGGTCCCGCCACACCGGCAGCAGCCCGGCCTTCAGCGCTGGCCTCATGGCCACATGCTGACACCACGGTGTGACATTCACGGCGTGGCGCCTACTGCCGCGGGTTTTCGTCCTCCCCGTTACTCAGCGGCACCGCGGACAGCACCAGCGCGGTGATCACCGCGGCCAGCGGCAGGACCGGGACGACGCGCGGCGCGGTCGCCACCAGCAGCCCGCACAGCAAGGCCCCGGTCGCCAGCCCGATCAGCACGCCGATCCTGCGCGCCCCGTGCTTCATGCCCTGCCCCGGCTTGGCCAGCGAGCTGACCAGCCCGGTCAGCGTGCCGGTCAGGAATGTGGTGGACACGTTGGTGAGCCCCATCTCGTTGACCGACGACGACTGCACCCCCATCGCGGCCGCGGTCACCGCGAGCAGCACGTACTGCACCGACCCGGCCGGCCGGCCGCCGGTGACCTCCCAGCCGACGGTGAGCCCGGCCAGCAGCACGAGCTCGGTGAACAGCGACCAGCTCACGTGGGCGGGCAGCACGCTGTCCCGGTTGGCCTCCTCCGGCTTGCCGTTGCCGTGCATCTTGAAGCCGTGCGCGACCCAGGTGCCGCAGGCCACCCCGGCGATGTAACCGGCGATCGAAACCGCGGTGTGGGCGAACAGCGTCACCGACCGCTGCGCCGCGGACAGGCCCCACAGCACGATGTTGCCGGTCATGACGCTGGTGAAGACGCCGCCCAGCCGGGTGAAGCTGGCCACGTCGGTGGCCCCCGAGCCGAACGTGAGCGCGATCGCGATCAGCGTCACGATCTGCTGTCTTGGCCTGCTGTCCACCCTTAAGGTTCTACACGCACGGACCGCGTCCAGGGTGGCGCATCCGGCGCCTCCTCGCCGAGCAGGCCGACCACGACCCTCATGCCCTTCGGGGCCGCCGCGGGCCACGGCGTGTACCCGTCGGTGAGCACGACCGTGACCGCGGGCCTGGGCCGCAGCGCGGCCGCCGCGCCGATGCCCGCGCCCATGTCGGTCCCGCCGCCGCCGACCAGCTCGACCTGGCGGGCCGAACTGACCCGCTGCGCGGGCGCCACCGCGGTGTCGCACGCCAGCACGCGGACCTGCCGGGCCAGTCCGAGCGCCCGCAGCAGCCCTTCCACCTCGGCCAGCACCATCGCCAGCAGGTCCTCGGTCATGCTGCCCGACGTATCGCAGACCACGGCCACCTCGGGCACCGGCCGCCGCAAGGCCGGCAGCACGACCGGACCGGCCACGGCGGACCGGCGCGACGGCCGCCGGTAGGAGTAGTCGACCGCCCCGGAGACCTCGGCGATGGCCCGGCGCAACTCGGCGGCGAGCACGGCGCGCCAGTTGACCTTCGGGGTGAGGACCTCCTCGGCCCAGCGCAGCAGCCCGGCCGGCACGGTCCCCGGCTGCTGGCCGTGCGCCATGACGTCCTGCGCGACCTGCCGCCGCAGCAGGTCGGCCTGCCAGGACGGCAGGCCGACCTCGGACCCTCGACCCTGGCCCGGCCGGGGGATCCCGTCCGCGCCTGATCCGCAATCAAGCCATGGACCCGAACGGGCCGGGTTATCCGCCCCGGTTCCACCCGGGGCATTCGCGGCAGCACGCCTGATCGCGTCGAAGTACTGCTCGGCCAGCAGCCCGTCCTCGGCCCGCAGGTCGCGGGGGAGTACCGGGCGGCCGGGCAGCTCGAGCCCGGCCGGCACCATGTCGTCGTTGATCTCGGCGTCGGCGGCGCGGATCCAGTCGGCGGCCTCGTCCGGCCGCACGCCCGCGCCCTGCGCCCGTTCGCCGTGGGTCCGCAGCAGGTGGCAGACGTGGTGGATCAGGACGGATCCCAGCTGCGCCGCGGTCCAGTCCGCGGTCACTTCCGGGTCGGCGTGCATCCGCCAGCTGTCGTCCACGGACAGGGTGCCGCTGCCCCGGTCCGCGATCACCTGGGCGCCGAACACCCCGGTGGCCAGGTAGGGGAACTTCGTCGCGGCCCACAACCTGGCGGCGGCTAGGCCTTCGATGCCGGTCACGCCTGCAGCAGCCCGGCGTCCCGCAGCACCGGGGCGAACAGGTTAATCTCGGCGGGCAGCGCGGTGCCGTCCGGTCGGCACTTCGCCAGCACGCGCGCCGCGACCGCGGCCACGTCCGGCGCGGTGTCGGCGGCCAGGCCGAGGACCTGCCAGCCGGCCGTCCAGCGCGCCGGGGTCGGGTCCGCGGCCACCGCGGCCGCGATCGCGGCCAGCGCGGCGTAGGCCCGGTCGCCCCGCTCCGGCAGGCGGAACGAGGCCGGGTCGGCCAGCACCCGCTCCGGATCGGGCAGGTCCATCTCCACCAGCCAGGCGAGGAACTCCACCCCCGCCCCGTCGCCGATGGCCCCCCTGATCAGCGCGGACCTGGCCTCGTCGCCGACGCCGGCGGCACCCGCGGCGGCCATCAGCCGGGCCGCCATCTCCCAGGTCCGCGGGGACGGCCAGCCGCGTCCCGCGGCCGCCGCGTTGGACGGCGGCGCGCAGGCCAGCCCGGGCCGGACGTGCAGGAAGGCCGCGACCAGGCCGCGAGACAAGATCTCCTCCGCGTGCCACCCGTCGGGCAGCACCGGCACCACCGGCGCGGACCAGCCGCCCGCCAGCCCGTCCGCCACCGCGCGCGGCTCGGTCTGCCAGGCCAGGTGGCAGAGCCGGTTGGCCAGCGGCGCGGACAGGTCCCAGCCGTCGGCGGCCTGCTCCGGCGGGTTGGCCGCGGCCACCACGGCCACCTCGTCGGGCAGCGTGAGGTCGCCGACCGCCCGCTCCAGCACCACCCGGAGCAGGGCGGCCTGGACCGCGGGCGGGGCGGTGGACAGCTCGTCGAGGAACAGCAGCCCGCGCCCGGCCTCGGCCAGCCGCCGCGCCCAGGCCGGCGGCGCGAACCGGACCTCGCCCCCGACCACGATGGGCAGCCCGGCGAAATCGGAGGGTTCCCTGATCGAGGCGATCACCGTCTCGCAGGGCAGGTCCATGGCTCCCGCCATCGCGCGGATCGCGGACGTCTTGCCGGTGCCCGGCGCACCCCAGAGCAGCACCGGCACCCGGGCCGCGACCGCGACCCCGAGTGCCTCCACCGCCGGATTCTGCGCGCTCATATCTCCCAGTGTGGCGCATGGGCGGCACCGGACGGGTGAGTGACGGCGTGCGCGCTGAGCGAAACGGGTTCGGCGCCCGGTGCGCGCAGGGCCAGCACCTGGGCGTCCGGCCAGCCCGCGCGTTCGACCGCCACCACCAGGTGACGGCCGGTCAGCGCCAGCCCGCTGGCCCACACCCGGGCCAGCCACCAGGCGGGCAGGCTGACGCGCAGCCGCCGCTGCTCGCCCCGCCCGGTCAGCTCGGCCGAACCCCACCCGGCGCCCCGGTACAAAGACACCTCCACCTGGTCCGGGTCGATGCCGAGCCACTGCTCGGCGACCAGCGCGACCCGGCCTGCCAGGGCGGCCTTGAGCGCGGGCCGGATGCTGGACCCGTGCTCGTCCGGCTCGTCCAGCCGGTCCGCGTGCGCCGCGACCACCTGCCCGGCCAGCCGGATCTGGAACCCCGTCCCCAGCGCGAGCAGCGAGAGCATGTCTAGCCTACGCCGGCTGGCCTCCCCGGCTTCCCGCTGATGATGGGTGTGCCTGACGGCGGCCCTGGCCATCGCGGCCCGCGGCGGGCTGGCCAGCCTCGGCGCCCCGTGCCAGGGACCGCCCGCGCCGCCGCCGCGGGCAGCCTGCCCGGCCGCGTCGACGTCATCCCAGCTCACCGCGATCTCGTCGGCCGGGCCGCGGGGGCCGATGCCGAGCACGGTCAGGTCGGCGGTGTGCCGCTGCCATGCCTCGGCGATCTCGACGCAGCGGGCCGTGTCCCCGCCAAGCGCGGCCAGCACGAGCTCGGCCCCGGGGTCGGCGTGGCTCGCCAGCCGGAGCTCCCCGGCTTCCCAGCGGACGGAGTGCCGGCCCTGGCCGCACGGCACCAGCGTCTCGCACGGCGGGAGGGACGTGAACCACGGTCCGTTCGGCGCATCACTCATGACAGGTACCTCCAGCGGAGCGGCAGCGTGGCGCGGACCTCGGCCGACCGTCCGCCGGCCAGCACCTCGACCGAATCCGCGGGCCGGGTCAGCGGCGGCACCAGCCGGAGCCGGATCGCGCGCTCCCGGCCGGCCTCGTGGCAGCGGTCCGGGCGGGCGGCGTGCCAGCGGCCTCCGCTGTCCCTGAGCCAGAGCGACAGCGGAAAGTTCAGGTCGATGTCGAGCGGCCCGGGCCGGGGCTCCGGGATCCGCCCCTGGACCAGTACGTGCAGGACCGAACCGCCCTGGGTGTGCTGCAGGCCGAGCAGGTTCACCCGGATGCCGTCCAGCTCCGGAAGGCTGGCGGCCAGGGCCACGTAGCCCTCGCGCATCTGGGTCGGCTCCGGCTTCCTGCGCTGGTAATGCGCCAGCAGGCTCAGCCAGGGTTCGGGCAGGTCGAGCGTTGGCGGCGCGGCGATGCCGTGCCCGGTCAGGTCCAGGCTGGCGCACAGCGTAGCGAGCCGGGCGGGCACCGGGCTGAGCGGCGACAGCACGCCGGCCGCCTCGAGCGCCGCGATGATGACGCCGAACCCGCCCGACACGACCTGCCGCGGGAATTCGGGCGTCCCGGTGAGCAGCCGCTCGGCCAGCATCACCAGCAGATGCTCGCCCGGGCTCAGCTTGGTGTCGCTGACGCTGACCCGGGCCTCGCCGCCCGCCGGAGCCGGCTCGCCGGAGCAAAGGTCGACCCGGACCGCCTGCCGGTACGGCGGGGCGACGTCGAGCCAGCGGATGGTCTCCGGCGGTGCCGGGCTCAGCCTGATCATGTTCGGCCACGCCAGGTCGCTGCCGGGCGTGAGGTCGAGCTGATACCGGGCACCCCGGTCGTCGGTGACCGTGAACTCGTCGATCGGGATCAGGCCGGGATAGTGGTGGCTCAGCTGGACCTCCAGCGACGGGGAATGTACCTGCCACGCCGCGATGAACCGCGCGCCCGAGCCGGTCTGCGCGAACGACATGAGGCACAGCTCGCCGCTGACAGTCCCCGCGCGGAACGGGACCGTCAGCCCGACCGGGACGAACCGGCCGGCCCGCCCGTGGTCGGCGTCCTCCCCGGGCCATCCTTCCCCCGGTGACCGGGCCGGTGCCTGCCTCGGGCGCAGGACGCCCCGGCCCTGGGTGAGCCACTCGGCCGCTGTCACCCCCTGGCCAGCGGGTTCGCGGTGCAACTGCCGAACGGTCACGGCCAGCCTGAAGTCGGTCAGGATCTCCTCGGCGGTGACCGGGTCGAGGGCTCCCACCGCGGTCAGGGCGTGCCACGCCGCCATAATCGTGCTCGCGTTCGGCACGGGGCGCGCCGTGGCAGGCGTCAGCGATCCGCGCATCGCGGCCTCGGCCAGCAACCGCAGATAGGTTTCCGCGCCTTCGCGGTCCATGTCCTAAGTGTCCGCCATGGCCGGCCATCGCCGGTACGTCCCGGCCCGTTCGTCACCCAGACGCGGCTCCCCGCCGTTCCCCGGTACCGGGGTTCACGCGGACGTCGCGGCGGGCTGCGGGCTGGTCCCTTGAATCGCCTCCGCCGGGGTCCAGCAGCGGACGATGTCGCGCATGGACAGCAGCCCGGCGACGTCGTGGTCTTCGACCACCACCAGGTGCCTGAACCCGCCCTTGACCATGGCCGCGGCGGCTTCCTCCAGGGTCCAGTCGGGCGAGGCATAGGTGAGGTCTTCGGTGCGGTGCTGCGCGGCCAGTTCGGCGTCCGGGTCCTCGCCCGCCGCCACCGAGTCGAGGATGTCACGTTCGGTCAGGATGCCGATGCCAGCGTGCTCCGGGTCGATCACGACGGCGGCGCCGATCCGGCGTGCCGACATCATGCGCGCCGCTTGCCGCAGCGTGTGCGTTGGCCCGATGGTGAGGACTAGGTGGGACATGCCGTCTCGTACCTTCACGAGTAACACCCCTGGTTCCGACGCTTGTGCATTTGTGACGTTCACCCAGCATCGGTTAATTCACCCCTGAGGGCAACCCCCGGATTGCTCAGTTACGGGTTGCTGCGCAACTGGGCCAGCACCTCGTCGTGCAGATGGCCGTTGGTGCACACCACGCTGCCGCCGCCGGGCGTCACCTCACCCTCGAGCGAGGTGAACCTCCCGCCCGCCTCGGTCACGATGACCTGCAGCGCGGCCAGGTCCCACAGGTTCACCTCGGGTTCGGCCGAGATGTCGCAAGCGCCCTCCGCGACCAGCATGTGCGACCAGAAGTCCCCGAACGCCCGCGTTCGCCACACCGACCTGGTCAGGCCGAGGAAGTTGTCCAGCAGCCCGCGTTCGGCCCAGCCGCTGAGACTGGAGTAGGACAGCGAGGCGTCGCCCATCTTGGTCACCCCGGACACGCGGAGCGGAGACGCCTTGGTCAGGCTGCGGCCGGTCCACGCGCCGCCGCCCAGGGCGGCCCACCAGCGGCGGCTCAGGGCGGGCGCGGACACCACCCCGACCACGACGTCCGGGCCGTCCATCAGCCCGATCAGCGTGGCCCAGACCGGCACGCCGCGTACGTAGTTCTTGGTCCCGTCGATCGGGTCGATGATCCAGCACCGCGGCCCCGAACCGCTCCGGCCGGTCTCCTCGCCCAGCACCGCGTCGCGCGGGCGGGACCGGCGCAGCACGTTGCGCAGCGACTCTTCGGCCGCCTGGTCGGCGTCCGACACCGGCGTGAGGTCAGGTTTGGTGTCGACCCGCAGATCCAGCGCGCGGAACCGGCGCGTGGTGATGTCGTCGGCGTTGTCTGCGAGGACATGCGCGAAGCGCAGGTCATCGTCATAGCGTGCCACCCCGGAACGGTACCGCCTGGGGTATCTCGCTGGCCAGGCCCGCCGCGCCCGCGTCATACTGGCCCACGATGGACGAAGACGCCGACGGCCTCCTCGCCGACCCGCCGCTCGAGCTGCGGCCGTTCGTCAAAGGCGGCAGGATTACCGCGATGCCGGCCAAGCGCACCCGGCGCCGCCTGCTGCTCGACCAGGTGGTGCAGGCGTTCGAGCCCGGCCGCAGGTACCCCGAAGCCGCGGTCGACGAGATCCTCAGGCAGGTCTTCGACGACCACTGCACGCTGCGCCGGTACCTGATCGACGAGCAGTTCATGTCTCGCACCGCGGCCGGCGTCTACTGGCGGGCCGGCGGCACCGTGAGTTAGCCCTGTCACCTAGCGACGCGCCCGTATCTGCCGAATCTCCCGAAAATCCGGCGCAGATCCTCTAGTGTCACGCCCACATGGATTTTCATGATCCCTGGACACCAGGGAACGGCCACGGGCGGTCCGGCATGCCCGCCGAGACGGGCGGTTGACATGCCGGCCGGAGCACCCGCACGCCATCGCGCCCCCAAGCACGGCGCCTCGTCCCGCTACGCCCGGCCCCCCGGCGCTCCGTACCCCTACGGTCAACCCCCGGGTGACCCGGTCCGCTCCAGCCTGCTGGCCGGCGGCCCCCCGTTCGGCGGCCCGCCCCCCGGCGGTCCGCCGCGGCGTACCCGGCGGTTCAGCCGCCGGGCCCGCTTCCTGCTCGGCGGCTTGCTGGTGCTGCCGCTGCTCGCGGGCGCGGGTGTCTACCTGACCCGCGGTTCCGTCCCGGCTCCAGCGTCCGCGACGGGCGTGCTGATCGCCACCCCGCGGGCATCCCTCCTCTGCGACCCGTCGGCCGCCGGGGCCGGGTCCTGCGCCGGGCAGCCCTTCCACGCCGCCGTCGCCAGCGTGCCCGCCTCGCTATCGCCGAGACCGTCGGCCGCCCGGACCAGGCACCACCACGCCACGCCGTCACCATCCGCATCCGCGTCAGCCGGCACCGCGCCCTCGTCCACGGCACCCTCCTCCACGGCGCCCACGGCGTCCGCGACGAGCCCGGCGGGCACCTCCTCGGGCAGCGCGGCTGCTCAGGTCCTCGCGCTCATCAACCAGGCCCGTTCGGCCGCGGGCCTGGCCCCGCTGACGATCACCGCGGGCCTGAATTCCAGCGCGTCAGCGCACAACTCGCGGATGGCCGGCGGCTGCGGGCTTTCCCACCAGTGCCCCGGCGAGGCCGATCTTGGCGGCCGCGAAACCGCCGCCGGCGTCCACTGGACCGCGGCCGGTGAGAACATCGGCGAAGGCGGCCCGCTCGCGGACACCAGCGCGGCCATCGCCCGGATGGCGGTCGGCCTGACCCAGTCCATGCTCAACGAGAAACCGCCCGACGACGGTCACCGCCGGAACATTCTCAGCAGTTCCTTCACCCACATCGGCATCGCCGTCTTCCGCGATTCCAAGGGCACCGTCTGGCTCACCCAGGACTTCTCGAACTAACGGCGCTCCCGCCCCTCGGATCACCCCCGGGGTCACCCTGACGCAGGTGCGCCGAGTCGCCTCCCGTCCTGCCCGCCTCCGGTCCGTCACACATGTCCCCGTCATCACTCACCCACCACGTCAGGCGTGACGACAACCACGGCAAAGTCACATCGCCGTGGTCAGCACCACGGCAAAGTCACATCGCCGTGGTTGGAGCTAGCCCTCCGCTCCGAACTAATCCGGGCTGCTGCCCTCGCGGCTACGCAGCAGGCGGCGTAGCGAATCCAGGCGCGCCTCGGCGTGATGGTCTCGCGCCCACGCGTCCAGGCCGCAGTCGGGGGAGAGGTGATCGCAGCCGGGCGGGCACGCAACCGTGCCCTCGGCCAGATCCCCGAACGCCTCCACCACCCGTTCCGCGCTCACGTGCCCGAGGCCGAACCCGCGCAGGCCCGGAGTATCGATGAGCCACCCTGAGCCCAGCGGCAGCGCCACCGCGGACGACGACGTGTGCCGGCCCCGCCCCGTCACCGGGTTTACCGAGCCCACCGACCGCGAGGCCTCCGGCACCAGCGTGTTCACCAGCGTGGACTTGCCCACCCCGGACTGCCCGATGAGCACGCTGATCCGCCCGGCCAGGAGATTGCGCACCCGGGACAGGGTGCGCGGCGGCAGCGGCCGCCTGGTGGTGAGCATCGGCAGCCCGAGCGGCCGGTAGATGGCCCGGACCCGGCGCGGCGACGCCAGGTCCGCCTTGGTCAGAACCAGCAGCGGATCGAGCCCGCCGTCGTACGCGGCGACCAGGCACCGGTCGATGAAGCGGAGGCGGGGCGGCGGCGAGGCCAGCGCGCACACGATCACCAGCTGGTCCGCGTTGGCCACGATGATCCGCTCGGCCGGGTCGGTGTCGTCGGCGGACCGGCGCAGCGCGCTGGTCCGCGGCTCGACCCGGACGATCCGGGCTAGCGTGCCCTCGGCGCCCGAGGTGTCGCCCGCCAGCGCCACCCGGTCGCCGACCACGACCGAGCCGCGACCCAGCTCGCGCGCCTTCATCGCCACGATCAGCCTGCCGTCGGCCATGCATCCGTACCGCCCCCGGTCCACGCTGGTCACGAAGCCCTGCACGGCCGTCTCGTGCGCCGGGCGCCGCCTGGTGCGCGGCCGGGAGCCGCGGCCGGGCCGGACCCGGACGTCGTCCTCGTCCAGCCGCGAGTAGCCAGACCGCGCGCTCACGGCATCCTCAGGGTTCCGGCCCGAGCATCGACGCCCAGACGTCCATGAAGTCCGGGAAGGTCTTGGCCACCGTGGCCGCGCCTGCCACCCGCAGGCCCGGTACGGCCAGGCCGAGGACGGCCGCCGCCATCACCATCCGGTGGTCGTCATAGGTGCCGAACGGTCCGTCCGCTGCCTCGGCCCGCAGCGGGCGCGGCCTGATCCGCAGCCCGTCGGGCAGCTCGGTGATGTCGCCGCCGAGCGCGTTGATCTCCTTGGCCAGCGCGGCGAGCCGGTCCGTCTCGTGCGCGCGGGTATGCGCCAGCCCGGTGAAGACCGACGGCGACTCGGCCACCGCGGCCGCGGCGGTCAGTACGGGCGCCAGCTCGGCTACGTCCCGCAGGTCGGCGGTGACGCCATGGACGCGCCCGCCGCCACGCACCGTCAGCCCGTCCGGGCCCACCGAGTGCTCCGCGCCCATCTGGCCCAGCACGCCCAGGATCTCCCCGGCGGCCTGCAGGCTGTCCCGTGGCCAGTCGGGAACGGTGATCGTGCCGCCGGTGACGAGCGCCGCGGCCAGGAACGGGCCCGCATTGGACAGGTCGGGCTCCACCGTGACCGAACCGAGGTTGAGCCGCCCCGGCCGCACCCGCCAGGCGTCAGGCCGGCCGCCAGCACCGGAGGCCAGCTCCTCCACCGAAGCTCCGGCCGCCCGCAGCATGCGCACGGTCATCGCGATGTGCGGTGCCGAGGGCACCGGCGGCCCCTCGTGCCGTACGTCGATGCCCTCGTCGAACCGGGGTGCCGCCAGCAGCAAGCCCGAGATCAGCTGCGATGACCCCGAAGCATCCAGCACCACGGTGCCGCCGCGGACCGCGCCGCGGCCGTGCACGGTGAACGGGACCGCGGCCCGGCCGCCGTCCTCGATCTCCGCGCCGAGCCGGCGCAGCGCCGCCAGGACCGGGCCGATCGGGCGCAGCCTGATCCGCTCGTCTCCGTCGAAAGACACGACAGCCGAGGTCAGCGCGGCCAGCGCGGGCACGAACCGCATCACGGTACCGGCGTTCCCCACGTCCACGCTTACCTCGGAACCCGGAGCCGGCTGCCCGGGCATGGTAACCCAGCCCGTTCGGGACTCAGTGATCTCGTTGCCCAGCGCGCGGAGGGCGGCGGCGGCCAGCGTCGTGTCCCTGGCCTGCAGCGGGCTGGCGATCACAGCGGGACCGTCGCCGAGCGCGGCCAGCACCAGGGCCCGGTTCGTGATGGACTTGGAGGCCGGCAGCCGGACACACGCGCTGACCGGCCCGGTCGCGGCCGGGGAAGCCCAGGTCCGGTCCTGGTTGTTAACCACGTGCATACCGTCGAGCCTACTGTGCTGGCCAGCGGGGACGACTCCCCTTGGTTTGGCCGACCGGATTCTGGTTATGAATGCCAATCCAGGCTTAACGGGACCTGTCCAGGTAGCAACCAGTTGAGGAAGAGATTGCATGTGCGGTCGTTTTGTCTCGGCGCGCAAGCGTCTTGAGCTCCTCGAGGAGTTCGGCGTGGAGCGCGACCGGGTGGCTGCCTCGCCCGACCCGGAGCCTGCTCCCGACTACAACGTGGCGCCCACCAAGAAGATTTTCGCCGTCCTCGAGCGGCCGGCCCGCGAGGACGAGCCGCAGGCCCGTGAGCTGCGCGTGCTCCGCTGGGGCCTGGTGCCCTCCTGGGCCAAGGAGGCCTCCATCGGCAGCCGCATGATCAACGCCAGGGCCGAGACGGTGGCGGTCAAGCCGGCCTTCAGGCGTGCCTTCACCAAGCGCCGGTGCATCCTCCCGGCCGACGGCTACTACGAGTGGCAGGCCATTTCTGACGGGGGTAAGAAGCGTAAGCAGCCATATTTTATCTACCGAACGGACGGGGGAGCCCTCGCCTTCGCCGGACTCTACGAGCTCTGGCGGGACGATTCGCTTCCCGACGATCACGAGCGCGCCTGGCTGTGGACGGCCGCGATTATCACGACCCAGGCAACCGACGATGTCGGCCAGATCCACGATCGCATGCCCATGGTGATCAAGCCTGAGCACTGGGCAGACTGGCTCGACCCGGCCAATACCGAGCCCGGCCAGATTCACGCGGCGATGCTCCCCGCGATGGCGGGCGGCCTGACGTCGCATCCCGTATCCATGGCCGTCAATACCGTGCGGAACAACGGTCCGGAACTCATCAAGCCGCTCGAGGGCGCCGATGGGTCAGGCGAGGCTTCCGCTGGCGGTGAGAGGCCGCCCGGCTAGTTGTTCTGAGTCCGCGGCCGCAACATATGGCTTGGTACCAGAGCAAGCCTGCGCTGCCTACCGCACGCGGACGGGAGGCGAGGACACCAGTGGAGACTACTATCGCCCGCAAGCGCCTGGAGGAGATGCGCGACGACCTGGACCGGACGATCTCCGTCCTGCAGGGCGAGCGCCCCGGGCCCGTGGCGGGCACGGGGTATCCGGCGGATTCGGGCGACGCGGGGTCCATTCTCTCCGAGACCGACCGCACCGAGGCGATCCTCCTGTCCGCCCGCGACCAGCGTGACGGGGTGCTCGCCGCGCTGTCCCGCATCGACGAGGCCAGCTACGGACGGTGCGTGGACTGCGGCCACGCGATTCCCGAGGGCAGGCTCGACGCCCGCCCCGACGCCGCCCGCTGCGTCGGCTGCCAGTCCAAGTGGGCCAAGCGCCACCGTTAGCGCATACGACGGGGCTTGCTGGCCGAGATCACCAGCTGCGCGCCGAGCGACTCGTCGGACCGGGCCGCGAGTTCGGCCCGCACCAGCTTGTCAAGGCCGCGAGGGTCGTGCCGCAGCCAGTGCGTCACCACCGACTCGGAGAACACGGTCCGCGACCGGATCCAGTTGACCCGGAGCCCGGCTCCGGTGAACAGCTCGCGGGCCTGGTCCGGACCGTAACACCTGGTGATCCTGCCGTCTGGCCAGGGCACCAGCACCACCTCGGCGTGCGGCAGGTCGACCAGGTGCGCCCAGTGGTGCTGGTCGGCCAGCACGGCCATGCCGAGCACCAGCGAGTCGACGCAGGCGATCACCCGGCCCGCCGGGCGCAGCACCCGGGCGATCTCGGCGATCATCGCCTCGGCGGCCAGGTAGACCGACAGCGCCCGGTCGTCCGCGATGACCCCGTCCGCGCAGCCGTCGCCCAGGAACGCCAGCCGCGACGAGTCCGCGATCACGTCAACTATGCGACTGTGCTTGCCGCGGGGGGAACGATCCCCCCCAGACCCCCCCTGCTCTTGGAGGGGCTCCCCGCCCCCCCAAACCCCCCTGGCCCGGCCAGGGCCGGGATCCAGGACACGCAGCACGGTGTGGCCGGCCTTGGCGGCGAGTTCGGCGCCCTGGCCGCGCGGGCCTGAGACGTCGACCAGCAGGTGCCGGCCGGTGGGCAGCCACTCGGTCAGCTGGGCGCGCGTCACCGCCTCGTGGAACTGCCAGTAGGCAGGGAGCTGACCGGTGTCCGGCGCGGTGATCGCGCTGGCCGCATGCTGCACGAGCCCAGACTCCTGACTCGGCGCCCCTCCCGGATAGGCACCGCCGGACAGACCCTGTCAGACCGGCGGCGCCACCGGGCGCCTAACCTGTTACCTTTCCCCGTCCGGGCGGGCCTTAAGCTAGCGAGCAACCCTGTTGCGGAATGAGCGGATACCCCGTCGCGTTGAACGCGGCATGGCAGTCGCTTCGCCACCTCGTGGCATGCTGGCGGAAACTCTGGACTCCGGCGCGGTATCCTCCCGCACATACGGTCTGCATCCCAGCAGACCGACCCCGTACTACCCAGAGGGGGTGGGTCCCGTTCCGGAGACTCTCGAAGAGCGCGGTGAGCGCTTCGAGCAGGAGGTGCTGCCCTTCCTGGATCAGCTGTACTCCGCGGCGCTTCGGATGACCCGTAACCCCGCGGATGCGGAAGACCTGGTGCAGGAGACGTTCGCCAAGGCCTACGCATCCTTTCACCAGTTCCAGCAGGGCACGAACCTCAAGGCGTGGCTGTTCCGGATCCTGACCAACACCTTCATCAACACCTACCGCAAGCGGCAGCGCGAGCCGCAGCGGTCGGGTGCCGAAGAGGTCGAGGACTGGCAGCTGGCGCGGGCGGCGTCGCATACCTCGGGCGGCCTGAAGTCCGCCGAGGCGGAGGCGCTCGAGCGCTTGCCGGACTCCGACATCAAGGAAGCGCTGCAGGCGCTACCCGAGGAATTCAGGATCGCGGTCTACCTCGCCGACGTCGAGGGGTTCGCGTACAAGGAGATCGCCGACATCATGGAGACGCCGATCGGAACCGTGATGTCACGTCTGCATCGCGGTCGCCGGCAGCTGCGGGACCTGCTGCAGGACTACGCCGCGGAGCGCGGGCTGGCACGGGCCGCTTCGGACGCCTCAGGATCCGGCGAGGAGGGGCAATGAGCTGCGGGAATCCTCACGAGACTCCGTGTACGGAGGTGCTGGACCGGGTGTATGGCTACCTGGACGGCGAGCTGGGCGACCTGGACTGCGCCAAGATCCGCCAGCACCTGGACGAGTGCGGGCCTTGCCTGCGCGAGTACGGCCTGGAGGAGGCGGTCAAACGAGTGGTGCAAAAGCACTGCGGCTGCGACCCCGCCCCGGCCGAACTGCGCGCCAAGATCCTCGTCCGCATCCGGGAAGTCCGCGCCACTATCGAGTTCGCTGAGTAAATCGGGCTTCGGGGGGCGCGGGGGGGTTGTCCCCCCGGAACTAGCAGAGCCGACCCTGGCTCGCGTTCCGATTTGGCCAGGAGTGTGGCAATTGTGCCACATGTACCAGCCTTGATTGCGTATCGTGACGTTTCTGCTCACGGTTTGTTCACGATGAGATTTAGGCCTGCGCGAACGTCAGCGCTCGCGTTATCCTGTGGTTGAACGATTACACCACGGTGCGGCGAACGCTATTTCGCCCTAAGGGAGGTTCGCCTCATGCATACAGGCGGTGATGTCAAAGCTGGTCGGCGCGCGCTCTCCGCGGGCAGGCACGGCGAGCCTCCCGCCCGCGGCGTGGCTTGGGGCTGACCTTTCCGATCCAGGTTCGCGGCGTACATACTCCTGACTGCGAGGGGGACGTTTGGGCAAGCTCTCGCGGGTCGCACTGCTCTACATCGGTGCGGTGGTGGTCAGCGCCGTCGTGCTGGTGGCCAGGGGCCCGTTCACCGGCTTGCGCTGGCAGTACGTCGTATTCCTCGGAATCCTGGTTATTGTCTCCGAATCACGGGCGACGCAACTCCGTAAAGGGCAGCTCACCTGGTCGCCGAGTTCGGCCGCCATGCTTGCCTCGGTTGTCCTGGTCGGTCCGGTTGGGGCCGCCATTGTGGGCGCCTGTACCGCGCTGGGCCTGCGCCGCGGTCCGTCCATCCTGCAGCGCGTTTTCAATACGGCGATGTACGCGCTCAGCGCGTACCTGGCTGGTCGCGCCTTTCTCGCCCTCGGCGGTCAAGTCGGGCTGCCGGACGAAAATTCTTTTCCTGGCATCATCGCGCCGTTCGCCGGCGCGGCACTGGTCCTTGTCGTGGCCAATCACGGCCTGCTCAGCGGGGTGCTCTGGCTGACCAGGCCGCCGGACGGGATGCCCTCCGGGGTCGGCGTCGGGCTGAGCGGCCGGCTGCTGCTCTCCGATCTCGGCTACGCGGCCTACGGGCTGCTCATCGCCGCGCTGTGGAGCGTGGTCGGGTTCTTCGCGCCGCTGCTGGTGCTGATCCCGCTGTTCGTCGCCCGCTGGGCGGTGGCGCAGTTCGCCGAGCAGCAGAAGGCCTACGAGGCCACGGTGGGCGCGCTGTGCCAGGCGGTCGAGACCAAGGACTTCTACACCCGCGGTCACAGCGACCGGGTATCCCGCGGCTCGGTCATGATCGCGCGGGAGATCGGCATGCGGGGCGACCGGGTCGAGGCGATCAGGTACGCGGGCATGCTGCACGACGTGGGCAAGCTCGGCGTGCCCACCAGGGTGCTGCAGAAGACGGGCAAGCTGACCGAGGAGGAGTACGCCGCCATCCAGCTGCACCCGATGCGGGGGCTCGATATCGTGCGGGAGATCGGCTTCCTGGACGAGGCGCTGGCCGGGATCATGCACCACCACGAGCGCATCGACGGCCGCGGCTACCCGATGGGGCTGGCCGGGGACGAGATCCCCGAGTTCGCCCGGGTGCTGGCGGTCGCCGACGCCTTCGACTCGATGACCTCGACCCGCTCCTACCGCGGCGCGCGCCCGGTCAGCGAGGCGATCGAGGAGCTGAGAAAGTGGTCGGGCACTCAGTTCGACCCGGCCTTCGTGGACGCCTTCGTCGCCGCGCTCAAGCGCGAAGGCTGGCAGCGCACCGAGCCGCCGGTGATCGCAACCGATGACCTGGCCACCGTAACCGCGCAAGATCACGACGACCCCGGCGCCCCCCTCCGCGTCATCGACAGCCTGTAGGCGGCATCGATGAGCGATCTAGCGGGGCGCACCCCGGCTCACTCGTCCCGCGAGATGCGCAGGTATCCCTGGCGGGTACGGGATTCCGGCCAGCTGCTGCTGGTGGTGGCCGCGGGGGTGTGGCTGGTCGCCGCGGTGGCCCAGACGGCGGTCGAAGGGCTGAAGGATCCCCGGATCGCGATCGCGTTCGGCGCGCTGATCGCGTTCGGCGAGGTCCTCCGGCTCAACCTGCCGGGCGACCGGGAGACCGCCCCGATCGGGTTCGCCGGCGCGCTCGCCTACGCCCTGCTCATCAGGGTCGGCACGCATTTCGTCCACTACAGCGCCGAGCAGGTGGTGACCGTCGCCACCATTGGCATGATCATCGGAGCACTGCCGCACCTGGCCGTGGGCCGCCCCGCCCGGGTCAGCGGCATGGCCACGCGGCTGCTCTGCGTCGCCTGCGTCGCCTACATCTTCCGGCCGCTGGCCTCCAACAGCGCCGTGGAAAGGCACTGGGGCCTGGCCGTCACGCTGATGACCGCGCTGACCGTGCTCGCGCTGCTGCTCGAGGCCGTGCTCACCGCGCTGCTCCGGGTCGACGAGCAGCGGGCCAGGTTCCGGGTGGCGCTGGTGGACGAGATGCGCGTCCAGCTGCCGCTGGGTGCGGCCGTGGGCGCTTCCGCGCTGCTCATCGCGTTCGCGGCCGAGGTTATGGGGCTGGCCGCGCTGGCCGTGTTCACCGCACCGCTGCTCGTCACCCAGGTGGCCTTCCGCCGGTACGCCGGGATCCGGGCCACCTACCTGCAAACCGTGCGGGCGCTGGCCAAGGTGACCGAGATCGGCGGGTACGTCGAAGCTGGTCATTCCGAACGGGTCAGCAGGCTCGCGGTCGCGATAGGCCGGGAGCTCGGCATCCACGAGCCCCAGCTGCTCGAGCTCGAGTACGCCGCGCTGATGCACGACATCGGCCAGCTATCCCTGCACGACCCGATCCCCGGCGGGGCGACCGTGCTGGTCTCCCGGCAAGACCAGCAGCGCATCGCCGAACTCGGCGCCGACGTCATCCAGCAGGCCCAGGTGCTCGGTTCGGTGGCCGAGATCGTGCGCCGGCAGAACGAGCCCTACCGTGATGCCGACCACGCGGCCAACAGCCGGGTCGGCCTCGCGGAGCCGCATCAGGGTTCCAGGCCCCCGCTGAGCAGCCGCATCATCAAGACGGCCAACGCCTTCGACGACCTGGTAGGCAGCTCGCTCGACCCGGGTCGCGCCGCGGCCGCGGTGCAGCGGCTCCGGCTCGACACGGCCAGCGAGTACGACCCCGCCACCGTCGAAGCCCTCAGCCGCGTAGTAACCCGCCGCCCCCTCCTGCTCTAATCCGCACCGGCTAGCCCAATGCCGCTGGGCAGAGCTGCGCACGAGCTCAGCCCGTGCGCCAAACGCCATGAAACCGGCATTCCAGTGCGTTCGAACGCACTGGATCCCGGGATTTCACGGCGTTCCGCCCGGGCCTGGCGCCTGAACCTGCCCGGGACCAGATGCGTTTCATGATCGTGAACAGTTTGGGGCAAATAGCACCGCAAACTGTTCATGATCATGGAATCGGCGCTCCGCGCCGCCGCCCCCGGCGCGGGCCGTTAGGCTGGGCCGGTGCTTGATTCAGTGCTGGTGGCTAACCGCGGGGAGATCGCCAGGCGGGTGATCAGGACCGCCCGGCGGCTCGGGGTCAGGGCGGTGGCCGTCTACTCCGACGCCGACGCCGACCTGCCGTACGTCCGCGAGGCGGACGAAGCTGTCCACATCGGCCCGTCCCAGCCTGCCCGCAGCTACCTGGACGCCGCCGCTCTCATCGAGGCCGCCCGCAAGACCGGGGCGGCGGCGGTGCACCCGGGTTACGGCTTCCTGGCCGAGAACGCAGACTTCGCCCGCCGCGTGATCGAGGCCGGGCTGACCTGGGTGGGGCCCGGTCCCGGGGCCATCGAGCAGATGGGGGACAAGATCCGGGCCAGGAACCTGATGGAGCAGGCCGGCGTCCCGGTCTCGCCGGGTACCCGGGAGCCGGTCACCGACGTAGCCAATGCGGTCATCGAGGCCGAACGGATCGGCTATCCCGTCATGGTCAAGGCCGCGGGCGGCGGCGGCGGGATCGGCATGGGCGCGGCCGCGGACGAGGCGGCGCTGCGCTCGGCGTTCGAGACCGCCCGGTCGCGCGCGGAACGGTTCTTCGGCTCCCCGGCCATCCTGCTGGAACGGTACGTCGAACGGGCCAGGCACGTGGAGGTGCAGATCCTCGGCCTGGCCGACGGCCGGGTGCTCGCGCTCGGCGAGCGTGACTGCTCGGTGCAGCGGAGGCACCAGAAGGTCGCCGAGGAGACCCCGTCCCCGGGCGTCTCGGCGAGCTTGCGCGAGCGGATGCTCGCGGCCGCGGTCAAGGCGGGGGAGGCGGTGGCCTACCGCGGCGCCGGGACCGTCGAGTGCCTGGTGGACGCCGACGCGGGGTCGTTCGTCTTCCTCGAGATGAACACCCGGCTCCAGGTGGAGCATCCCGTCACCGAACTGGTCACCGGCATCGACCTGGTCGAGCAGCAGTTCCGCATCGCCACGGGCGAGCCGCCGAGCTTCGATCCAGCCGCCATCCACTCGGCCGGCCACGCACTCGAGCTGCGGATCTACGCCGAGGACCCGGTCCGGTTCCTGCCCGGCCCGGGCGCGATCACCGAGTGGGACGAGCCCGCGGGCGACGGCGTGCGGGTGGACGCGGGCTATCAGGCCGGTAACACGGTGACGCCGTTCTACGACCCGCTGCTGGCCAAGCTCTGCGTCCACGGCGCCGACCGGGCCCAGGCCCTGGAGCGCGCGCGGGACGCGGTGGCCGCCTTCCGCATCGCCGGCCCGAAGACCAACCTGGCGTTCCACGCGGACCTGCTCGCCAGCCCGGATTTCGTCAGCGGGGACTACGATACGTCCCTGGTGAGCAAGCTGCGTCCCAGGTAGCGATTCCAGGTAACGACAAGAGGAGTCACCGGTGGCTGAGGTCCGCGCGGAGATGGTCGCGAACGTGTGGAAGGTCGTCGCGAAGGAAGGCGATCAGGTCGACGACGGTGACACCCTGGTGATCCTCGAGTCGATGAAGATGGAGATCCCGGTCCTGGCCGAAGGGTCTGGCGTGGTCACCAAGATGCACGTGGCCGAGGGCGACGTGGTGCAGGAAGGCGATCCGATCGTCACGATCGGGTAACCGGGCGGCGGCCCCTGCCTACACCCCGGTGGTCGAGCGCGGGTAGACGGCCTCCGGGTCGGTGACGACGTTGACCAGGTAGGGGACGCCGGATGCGAAGGCGCGGCGCAGCGCCGGACCGATGTCCGCGGCCGTGGTCACCAGCTCGCCGGCGCCGCCGAGGGCGCGGACCACCTCGTCGTACCGGCAGCCCGGCTGCAGGTCGGCGGCGACGTCGTAGCCGTACAGGGCGCGCATCGGATGCCGCTCCAGGCCCCAGCCGGCGTTGTTCCCGCAGATCATGACCACCGGCAGCGCGTGCCGGACCAGCGTGTCCGCGTCCATCAGCGAGAAGCCGGCCGCGCCGTCGCCGAGCAGCAGGACGACCTGCGCGGCCGGATGGGCGATCCGGGCGGCGATGGCGTAGCCGAGGCCGGTTCCCAGGCAGCCGAACGGTCCGGGATCGAGCCATCCGCCCGGCCGGAGCGGTTCGATGTACTTGCCCGCGAACGAGACGAAGTCGCCGCCGTCGCCGATGACCACGGCGTCGTCGTCGAGGACCTTGAGCAGCTCCCCGTAGATACGGGCCGGGTGCACCGGATCGGCCTCGCTGGCCAGCAGCGGCCCGTCGGCTGCCAGCGCGGCCCGGGTCGCCTCGGCCAGCCCAGGCACCCATTCCGGGTCGGCCGGCCCGGCCCCGGAACCGGCCCCGGTACCGGACGCCGCCAGCGTCGTGAAGAACGCGCTCAGGTCGCCGGTTGCCGAAGCGGCCAGCGGGACGTGCGTGGCGATGCCGCCGGGCGCGTCGGCCACGTGCACCACCCGGGCCGGGGCGTCCTTCGGGCCGAACGACCCGTACCCCAGCCTGAAGTCCAGCGGTGTCCCGGCCACGATGACCAGGTCGGCCTGGCGCAACGCCACCGGCCTGGCCCGGGTCACCAGCAGCTCGTGACCGCGCGGCAGCACGCCGCGGGCCTGGCCGTTGGCGATCACCGGCAGGCGCAGTTCCTGCGCGGCTTGCCGGGCCGCGTCCTCGGCGCCGCCCAGCCACACGTCGGAGCCGAGCACGAGGACAGGATGCCGGGCCGTTCGGAGCAATCGGGCGATGTGATCCACCTCGCCGGCGTCCGGTGCGGGGCCGGGCGGCGCGGGACCGTCCGGCCCGGCCGCAGGCAGGTCCGCCTCGGCCTGGCCGTAGATCGCCTCGAGCGAGATGTCCAGGAACACCGGCCCGCGGTGCGGGCTGGCCGCCAGCCGGAAGGCCTCGTCCACCGACCCGGCCAGTCCCGCCGTGCCATGCTCGGTCCAGGCCCGCTTGGTGACCGGCGCGAGCAACGGCGGATGATCCATCTCCTGCAGGCTGCCCGAGCCCCAGCGTGAGTCGGGCGCGCGCCCGGCCAGCACCACGACCGGCGCGCCGTTGAACCACGCGGTGGTCACCGCGCTGACCGAGTTGGTCACGCCGGGCCCGGCGGTAACCACCGCCAGCCCGGGCGTTCGGGTCAGCCTCGCGGTGGCCTCCGCCGCGAACACCGCGGTCTGCTCGTGCCGCACGTCCACCAGGCGCATCGCAGCGTCGGCGCCGTCCTTGACCACCGCGTCGTAGAGCGGGAACACGTGCCCGCCGGACAGCGTGAACATCACCGATACGCCGTGCTGCCGTGCGGCCGCGACCGCATGCGCACCGCCATGACCAGTTAGCCGCACCACGTCAGCGACGTTACCAGCTAGTAGCCGCCGCGCGCCCGCTGCCGCATTTCCGACGGCACCAGGTCCGGCTGGCGCCAGTCCCTGCCGGTCACCGGCCGCCACTGCGCCGAGGTGACCGACAGCCGCATCGGAGCTCTGCTAGCTCCGGGGGGGACGAAACCCTGATCCCCCCCGATCCCCCCCGGGTCGGCCGGAACCGATCGCGGACGGCCCGCCGACGGCAGCGGGCGCGCGTAGTGCGGGCTGGCCAGGATCATGATGACCATGGCCGCGTCGGCGGCGAACAGGTAGGTCGGGTAGATCACCCCGACGAGGATCCGGTAGTCCGCGACCAGCAGGACCAGCGCGGCGGCGGCGCCGAACATCGCGTAGGGCACCCACGGCTCCTCGCTCGGCCTGCGCCAGGCGTGGTGGAACGTCGGCAGGTAGGCCAGGAAGTCGGTCGCCACCGACACGGCGACCGCCCACGACACGGGGATGAACCCGGGCACCCAGGTGGCCACCGCGAGCAGCGCCACGCCCTCCGCGGCCAGCGTCACGCACACCGCGTCCAGCCGGCCGAACTCCCTGCTCCCGTGCCGCCACCCGAGGAAGACCACGGCGGCGCAGCCCGCCGTGCAGAGCAGGGTATAGCACGCCGTGGGCAGCTGACCGGCGCCGAACGCCGAGGCGGTGCCGATGGCCTGCACGACGGCCCAGATGCTCCAGGACGCGATCCTGGGCTGGGCCCGGCCGCGCGCGATCTCGAGGATGTACGGCAGCGCCGCCGCCGCGGTGAGCGCGCTGCCCACGACGGTGACGGCCATCGTCACCGTGCTGGCGTTCACGGTGCCACCGCCGTCACGGTGCCACTGCCCTCATGGCGCCGCCGCCACAGACAGGAAACAGCCGCCTCCGGTGGCGAGCCCCGGCCGGGCGTCACCCGCCGCGGTGACGGCCCACCGCGGGTCGTCCCGGGTGCTGGCGACCAGCTTGTCCGGGGCGACGCTGCTCATCCAGTCCAGTTCGGGGAACGACCGGCGGCGGGCGTGTTCCACCACGGCCACCTCCAGGCGCCGCCCGGGGGAGTACGGCCGCCACTTCGGCGCGAACCGCCCGTCGAACACCCGGTACGCGGGGGGGTCGGCCAGGGCCACGACGTACGCGGCCAGGTGCCCGTCCAGGCGCAGCGTGGCGACCTCGAGCTCGCCGCGGGCGGCGTGCCCGTCGTACACCGAACGCCAGAACGCGACGCCTGCCCCGTCGTCCAGGTCGCTGACCCGGCCGGCGTCGTGGTCGCGGGCCAGGTGCACGGCCTCGATCTCGTCGCGCAGTTCCGCCAGCCGGTCAGGGTCGCGTTCGAACCGGATCGTCTCGGTCAGCGCGTGCTTCCGGATCCGGTGCCCGGACCGGTCGAGGCCGCTGCGGATGCCGGGCCCGAGCGGGACCTCGTCCTGGCCGAACCCGATGGCGGGCACCGGCGGCGCGGCTAGCACGCGGCCGTCGGGTAGCTGTCCGGCGAGCCAGGTCGCCTCCTCGCCGTCGCGCAGCCCGGTCAAGGTAAGCCGCCACGGGCAGCTCAGCCGGGCGGCGTAGCGGACCATCTCGGCCAGCACCGTGTGGCGGGGGCCCCCCCCCCCCCCGGCGGCGGCCCCCCCCCCGTCCGGGGGCGGCCGGGCCCAGGGTTTTCCGGCCCCCCCCCCCCCCCCCCCCCCCCCGCC
>Ga0081540_1000208_pt1 | contig 61546 bp, 47 predicted proteins | sample TabmetS2T1R1_FD_71024 | JGI IMG/M metagenome (GOLD analysis project Ga0081540, IMG submission 71024) | Tabebuia heterophylla rhizosphere microbial communities from the University of Puerto Rico - S2T1R1 | ecosystem: Host-associated > Plants > Roots > Rhizosphere ...
GTGAAGGTGCCCAGCTCCCGCCCGGAGACAAGGTTGATCGCCGTGCCCTTCTTCCCGATACGCCCGGTGCGTCCGACCCGGTGCAGGTAGACGGCCGGATCCTCGGGCAGCGAGTAGTTGATGACGTACTGGAGATCGGAGATGTCGATTCCCCGGGCGGCGATGTCCGTGGCCACCATGAAGGCGACCTCGCCCCGCTTCACCTTGCCCATCACCCGCTCCCGCTCCTTCTGGGGCAGGTCGCCGTTGAGCAGCTCGGCATCGAAGCCGTTCCGGTTCAGCACCGCCGTCACCAGCGCCGTGTCGTCCCGGGTGTTGCAGAAGACGATCGCGTTGTCCGGCTCCTCCATCTCCAGCAGGTAGATGAGGTTCCGGGGCTTGGGGTAGGCGTCGGTCACGTCGTACCGGATGTGGTGGATGTGGTCGACGGTGAGGACATCCCCGGAGAGCATCAGCATCTCCGGTGAGGTGGTGTACTGGCTGATGAGGTTCTGGATCTCCGGAGGGACCGTGGCACTGAACAGCAGCACCTGTCGGTCCTTCGGGAGCTGGTCGAGGATGCGGGTGACCTCCTCGTAGAACCCCTGGTTCAGCATCTCGTCGGCCTCGTCGAGCACCACGTGCCGGCATCCCTGCAGCTTGAGGTTCTTCCTCCGGATGTGATCCCAGATGCGTCCTGGCGTGCCGACGACGATCGGCGAGCCACTCTCCAGCGCGTCCTCCTGCTCCTTCATCGAGGCGCCGCCGTAGATCGCCGAGACCCGGACGCCCTTGTACTTCGCCAGGTCGGAGAGCTCGGCGGCCACCTGCAGCGCCAGCTCGCGGGTCGGGCACAGCACGAGGGCCCGGACCGCCTTGTCCTCGGGATCCATCTTCTCCAGGAGCGGGAGCCCGAAGGCGGCCGTCTTCCCCGTCCCGGTCTTGCTCCGGACGATGAGGTCCTTGCCCTGCATGACCGGGTCGAAGGCCTGCGCCTGGACCGGGGTGGGGTGGGTGTAGCCGCGATCGGCCAGGGCGCGGCGGATCTCCGGGGAGAGGGCCAGCTCGTCGAAGCCCACCTCCGCCAGGTATTCGGCCGGTCGTTCAGGGGTCGCCGCGTCGGGGGCCGGAGCCGCCTCGGATGGCATAGGAGAATCGCCGCGTTCTGGCGCGGGCGGGTTGTCACTCATCGGGCACGGGCTTAATCCCTCCCGCACACCCTGGCAATCACGCTGCTGGGGGTCCTGCTAGAAGAAACCGGTCTGCCCGCATGGCCCGTCCTCCGAAGAAACCAGGCAAGCCACGCCGCAAGCCCGCGGCACCAGCCCCGTCCCGGCAGGCATCGCCCCGGAGGGGCAGCCGCGCCCGGACCGAGAGCGAGGACGTCCGCGAGGTCACCCCGGCGGAGGAGAGCGACGCGTCCACGGACGACCGCGAGGCGGTCGAGGCCGTGGAACGGGAGAGCGAGCCCGTCGAGGTGGCGGAGCCGGACGGCGAGGAACTGGCGGAGCTCGAGCCGGAGGTCGGGCCCGACGAGGCTGCCCCCGCCCGGCCGGCTGCGCGCTCATCGGAACGCGGCATCGCCCGGGCCGATCCGATGTCGGCCTACATGGCCGAGGTCCAGCGCCATCCGTTGCTCTCCCGGGAGGAAGAGCAACGGCTCGCCCGCCTCTACCGCGGCAGCGGAGACCTGGACGCCGCCGCGCGGCTCGTCTCCGCCAACCTGCGTCTGGTGGTGAAGCTCGCCCACGAGTACCACCGGAATCCCCTCTCGCTGCTCGACCTGGTGCAGGAGGGGAACATCGGGTTGATGCAGGCGGTGAAGAAGTTCGACCCGGATCGCGGAGTGAAGCTCTCCACCTACGCAGCCTGGTGGATCCGCGCGTACATCCTTCGCTACATCATGGACAACTGGAAGCTGGTGAAGCTCGGCACGACCGAGGCCCAGCGAAAGCTGTTCTTCAAGCTTCGCCAGGAGCAGGAGCGGCTGCTCAAGCAGGGCTACGAGGCCACTCCGAAGCTGCTCGCCGAGCGGCTCAACGTCACCGAGCAGGACGTGGTGGAGATGGACCAGCGGCTCGGTCCGGACGAGGTGTCCATCGACGCCCCGGTGGGCGACGACGGCGACACCACCCGAGGCGATCGCATCCTTCCGGCGAGCAGCTTCCCCGCCGCCGACGAGCGGCTGGCCTCGGAGGAGCTGAAGCGCCTCTTCCGGGACAAGCTCGAGGCCTTCGGCAAGACCCTCGACGGGAAGGAGAAGTTCATCTTCGAGAAGCGGCTCACTGCCGACGAGCCCATGACGCTCCAGGACATCGGCACCCACTTCGGCTTCTCCCGCGAGCGAGCGCGGCAGATCGAGGCGGCGCTGGTGAACCGGATGCGCGAGTTCGTGCGCTCCGAGATGCCGGACTTCGACCTCGTGGCCGAGCCGAAGCCCTGAAAACGGGTGTTACAGGGGCCGGATCTTCAAGTTGTCGAAGTGGACCTTCGACTCCCAGCCGGAGAGGCCGAAGTACCGGTGCGCGGGGCCCCGCAGCGGGTCCGGATCATCCAGGGTGAGAAAGGGCTGACCATCGACCAGCCACGTCAGGACCCGGCCCTGGCGGCGGATGGTCCAGTGGTACTTCTTGCCGGGAACGACGCGCGGCTCGGCACGGGTCACCCGGTCCGCGGCGTGCTCCTGCTGCCGGGCGATGGCCGACAGCGTGTTCCGCCAGCCGCCCATCACCAGCACGTACCCGGTGGCGTCGTACGCCGCGCGCGGGTCACCGCGGAAGAAGGACTGGCCGTCGCCGAAGACCTCGACCTTCATGTCGCCGTCGGGGCTGTCGGTCCAGACGTCGAGGTCGATGACCACGTTCTCCGGGAGGGGCTTCTTCAGCCACAGTGGATGGTTGCGAGCCTTCTCCACCACCACCGCGCCCTGCTGGAAGGACACCGCCGCGGGGTCGGTCGCCAGCCAGTCCGGGCCGAGCTGCGCGCGGTCGAAGTCGTCGCTGAACGGCCCCGCGGCCGGCTCGGGCGGCGCCGCGGCCACCGGCGCGAAGCCGCCGCTCGCCGGAGTGACGCGCAGGTCGTCGTAGTAGACGTCCCACTCTCCGCTGGAGAGTCCGAGCCGATCGTGCCCGGGTCCGTCGAGCGGGAAGGGGTCGTCGAGCTCGGCGATCAGCCGGTCGTCCACGGTCCAGCGCAGCACCGAGCCACGGCGCTCGAAGCGCATCTTGTACACGTGCGAGGGATCGAGCGTGACGGGGACCCCCTCGACCCGCAGTCCCGAGTTCTTCCCGAAGCCGGCCGAACGCAGGTCTCCAGGCACGCGCGCTCGTGACAGCCAGCGGGAAAGCGTCGCGCCGTTCTCCTCCAGGCGCACCAGGCTCGAGCCGACCCGCTGAGGCGAGCCCATGGGGCTCCACGGGCCGAGCACGGCCTGGTACCCGGTGTCGGCGTCGATGCCGTCGCCGAAGAGCGTGACCCGGATCTCTCCCTCCGGGCTGATGGGCCGCGCCGAGACCTCGACCACCACGTCGTGCGGGAGCGCCGCGGCGAGCCAGAGCGGGTTGTTCTTGGTCCCGGGCGAGAGCAGCTCCCCGTTGATCACCCGCGGGTAGCCGCCGTGCGATTCGTAGTTGCGCCCCACGGTGGCCGGATCTGCGAAGTCGTCGGAGAAGGGAATCTTCCCGGTCGCCTTCGGCTCGCTCCGCACCAGCAGATGCAGCACGGGCAGGTTGACCAGGAGGACGACGGCTCCGAGCACGAGCCAGCCCTTCCGCCCGAGCGGCGCGGGGCGCCCCGGCGCGTCGGGACGGGCGTCCGCGAGGGGCACCTCCGCCCGGGTTGCGCCTGCGGTGGCTGGACGCCGCTTCACGCCGGTGGGCTCCGCAGCACGGCCACCAGGACCAGCGCGATGAAGCAGAGCGCGGCCACGGCCCCGTAGACCAGCAAGGGCCAGGCGACGTCGGTCCGGCCGAGGATGTCGCGTGCCACGGCCGCGTCCTTCTCGCGCGGCTCGCCCTCCAGCGCCTTCCTGGCGAGGCGGCGGGCGGCCACGACGTCGCCGACGGTCAGTGCTTGCTGGGCCCGGCGAAGCGCCTCGGCGGGTTCGGAGTCTGTTGCCTTCATGTCAGGGGATGAAACGCCGGGGGCCGTCTATACACGCCCCGGGCCGCAGGATGAAGCACGCCGGCGCGGCTGTTGAACGGCCGGGCATGGTAAGCGAGCCCCCTGGCTCCATGGCATTTCCCTTCTCTCGACGAGCCCTGCTCCGGAGCCTCCCGCTCCTGGGACTCGGCCGGCAGGCCCTGGCGTTCGGCGAGGGCGCGCGCTTCGTTCCCGGCGTCGCGCAGCACGGGGGCCGCTGGGATGGCCGGCTGTCCGGCCTCCGCCGCCTCGCCTGGGAGCTCCAGCGGCGCACCTCGGTGGAGGTGGTGCCCGAGGCGCGCGCGCTGGCGCTCACCAGCCCTCGGCTGTTCGACCATCCCTTCCTCTACTTCGGAGGGGACGGCGAATTCCCGGCGCTGTCGCCGCCCGAGGTGGAGGCGCTCCGGCGCTACCTGACCTTCGGTGGCTTCGTGCTCGCCGACGCGAACGACGGAAGCGGTGGCCGGGGCTTCGACGCCAGCTTCCGCCGGGAGCTGGCGCGGGTCCTGCCCGGATCGGCGCTCGAGCCGGTCCCCAGCACCCACGTGCTGTTCAAGACCTTCTTCCTGCTGGACTCGGCGCCAGGGCGAGTCTTCCTCCATCCACAGCTGCACATGGTGAACCTCGGCAACCGGGCCGCGGTGGTGTACTCGCAGAACGACCTGGCCGGAGCCTGGGAGCGGGACGAGAGCGGGGCCTACGCCTACGAGGTCTCGCCGGGCGGTGAGCCCCAGCGCGAGCTGGCGGTGCGGATGGGAATCAACGTCTGCATGTACGCGCTCTGCCTCGACTACAAGGACGACGCGGTGCACCTGCCGCTCATCCTCAAGAAGCGGAGATGAACGCAGGCACCACCACCACCTGGCGGCTGGTGAGCCTCTCCCCGCTCCCGGCCTGGGCGCTCGCGGTGCTCACCCTCGGGGTGCTGGCCGGGGTGGTGCTGGCGGTGCTCGGGCTGCGGCGCGAGCCGTCGGCGCTCCGGCGCAGGTTGTTGCTGCTGCTGCGGCTGCTCGCCGGGGCGATGGCGCTCTTCTTCCTGCTGGAGCCCGGCCTGCGACAGCTCGCGCAAGTGCGGGTGAAGAACCGGGTGGCGCTGCTGGTGGACCGGAGCGCGAGCATGGGGTTCCCGGTGCGCCCGGACGGTCCGACCCGGGCTGCCGCGGTGGCCGAGGCGCTGCAGCGGTTCGCCCCGGGGCTGGAGGCCTTGCGCGATCGGTACCAGGTGGAGGTCCTGGGCTTCTCGCCGGAGCTCGGCCCGGTCTCGGCCGAGGCGCTCGCGACGCCGGGCGCCGGAAGCAGGACCGATCTGCTGGCGGCGCTCCGGGCGCTGAAGGCCACCGACACCGGGGGGAGCCGGAAGCTCGCCGGGGCGATCCTCCTCTCCGACGGCGCGGACAACGCCGAGCTCCAGGGCGGCCTCCAGGGGCGTCAGGCGGACGAGATCGCCGCGCTCGGCTTCCCCGTCTCCACCATCCGCGTGGGCGAGCCGGCGCTGGTCGACCTCGCGGTGGAGGGGGTCAGGGTCGACGACTTCGCCTTCGTCCGCAACGCGGTGACGGTGGACTTCGAGCTGCACGCGCGCGGGCTCAAGGGCCGCGACGTGCCGGTGGTGCTCCAGCGCGAGGGTCTCACCGTCGGCACCCGCACCGTGCACCTGGATTCGGAGGACCAGCGGACGCCGGTCTCCTTCACCTTCACCCCGGACCAGACCGGGCGCTTCGTCTACACCGTGAGCGCGCCGGTGTACCCGGGCGAGGCGGTCACCGAGAACAACAGTCGCTCCTTCGTGCTCAAGGTCATCCGCGACCGGGTGAGAGTGCTGCTGGTGGTGGGCCGGCCGAGCTGGGACGAGCGCTTCCTGCGTGGGCTGCTGCGGCAGGACCCCAACGTGGACCTGGTGTCGTTCTACATCCTCCGCACCTCGAGCGACGATACGCAGACCCGCAATCCCGAGCGCGAGCTGTCGCTGATCCCCTTCCCGATGGAGGAGATCTTCGACACCAAGCTCCACACGTTCGACGTGGTGGTGTTCCAGAACTTCGGATACGCCGAGCCGGCGCTGTCCATCTCCAGCTACGAGCGCAACCTCGAGTCGTACGTGGCCGGTGGTGGCGCGCTGCTGGTCATCGGCGGGGACCACGCCTTCGGCGAGGGGCGGGCCGCCTATCCCATCCTCGACCGCGCGCTGCCGGTGGATCCGAGCGGCGCGCCGGCGGTCATCGACCCGTACAAGGTGAAGCTCACCGCCGACGGTCTGCGACATCCGGTCATGCGGGTCCAGACCTCCGAGGGCGGTACCCAGGCCTCGTGGGACGATCTGCCTCCGGCGAGCGGGCTGAACGTGGTCCGGGTGAAGCAGGGTGCGACGGTGCTGCTGGCGCATCCCACGCTCAAGGTGGACGGACAGCCGGCGCCGGTGCTCGCGCTGTGGGACCACGGCCGCGGCCGGGCGATGGCCCTGATGATGGACGACAGCTGGACCTGGGCCTTCACCGCGCGACGCACGGGCGAGCAGACCCGCCACTACGACCGCTTCTGGAGCAATGCGCTGCGCTGGCTGGTGCGCGACCCCGACCTGACCTCGCTCCAGGTCACCGCCGATCCACCCACCGTCGAGCCTGGGCACCCGGTGGGCGCGGTGGTGACCGCCCGGAAGCCGGACTACCAGCCCGCGGCATCGGCCGAGGCACGCGTCGACCTCTTCTCGCTCGCCGAGCGGAAGGTGCTGCAGTCGCGCACGGCGAGCGCGGGGCCGGACGGCGTCGCCCGGGTCTCCTTCGATCCGGTCCCGGCGGGTGCCTACAAGCTCCGCGCGACCGCCAGGCTCGAAGGGAAGGAGCTGGGCGAGGCCGACGACGCGGTGGCGGTGCGCTCGGTGGGACCGGAGATGGCGGATGCGTCGGTGCGGACGGAGCTGCTCGCGGACATCGCCCGCGCCACCGGGGGCCGGGCCTACGAGCTGCCGATGGGCAGCCTCCCGGACGCGCCACTGCTGGATCCCCCGCTGGTGGAGGTGGGGCGGAGCAAGGACGCCCCGCTCTGGGACCGGTGGGGGTGGCTGGTGGCGCTCGCGGTGCTGCTCGGGGCCGAGTGGTTCCTGCGCCGGCGGTTTGGCTACATCTAGGTCGAGCCGAGCAGCAGCGGGCGAGATCCAGGTGGCCGGAGTCAGCTCGCCGCTTCGCGGTCCAGCCAGCTCGCCTGGGCGGGGAGCCGATGCGGTCCGGAGTCCAGAGCCTGCCCGCGACAGTTCCGGCACCACGACTGGGCCACGCGTCGGCCACGGAGGGTGCGCAGGCCGAACTCGCGAAGCGTGTCTCCGACGCGCTCGCACCGCGGGCAGCGGCTCCAGCGAGGAAGCTCGGTGGCTTCCCGGGCGCGGCGGCCGTGCTCCACCACCAGCGCGAGCGCCTTGGCGAAACCGACCTGCCAGCGCGGGTCGACGTGAACCGGCGTGCCGGGCCGCGGTCCCGGACGCACGAGGTCCACGCCGCCGAGCAGCGACTGCTGTTCGATGAGCGGAGCGGTACGACCGGTGCGTTCCATGGGGGAGACACTACCCCTGGGGGCTGACAATCCGTTCAGTGGTCTGGATCAGCCATCGAAGGTGTCTGGCACCTTCCGATCGCTCCCGGCGGATCAGCCGGTGAAGGCGTTGAAGGTGTCTGGCACCTTCGATGGCCTTCGACGCAAAACCATGAGGAAGTTCAACAGGGTAGCTCATTCGGCCACGGGGATCGGGAGCACGCGCGTGCATCCGAAGGCCGGCGCCCAGACGTCCTGCACCTCTCGAGAGTTGAGGAAGGCGGCGATGCGCCGGAAGGCCTCGCGCGGGCCACCCACCCGTGCTGCCCACACGAGGCCGGCGAGGGAGAGGTTCGGGACCAGCGGACCGAGGGGTGCACCCGAGCGACCGGCGCGCGGCCCCTCGACCCGGACACGCTCGGGAACGAGCAGGGGCGCGAAGCGGGTGTGCCGGTGCGCGGGAATGCACCCCGGCCCCTCCAGCAGGGTGGCGACCAGCGGAAGCTCGCGGACGTTGAACACCAGCTTGCAGTCGCCGGCGTGCGGGTCGAACGCGCCGACCAGCCGGTGGTCCCCCCGAGGAATGAGCCGCCGGTCCAGGTAGCAGAACGCGCGCGCGTCCTCGGGAAGACCCGCGCGATGACGTGCGCCCGCCCAGCGGTGGAAGGGACGGACGGCGCCCGGGTGCGCGCGGGAGGGAAGTCCCGGGGAGCGGCGCAGCGCCCGGAGCTTGGGGAGAAGGGACGGAGGAATGTCGTGTCCCCGCGCGAAGCGAGCGAGGTCGCGGGCGCGGAGGAACGCGTCGACCCGGGCGACGAGCCGCTCCGGATCGGCGTCGACCAGCAGCTCGTCGAAGCGCGTCTTGAGCCCGGTGCAGCTGACGGGGACCAGCACGTCGAGTGGCTCGCCGCGCTCGCGCCACATCGCATCGAGCCGGGACGCCTCCGCCGGGACCGGGCGAAGGCTCCACTCGGGACCTTCGAGAGCGAACCGATGCGCTGGCGTGCTCTCCACGGGCTCGGTCCCGGGGACCCAGGTCCGGAAGCGGGGCGACGGCGCCGGGCCGTGCCGGCTGCGCCAGAGGGTGATGCAGGTCCGCACCCGGGTCCCGGGGAAGACGCCCGCGCCGAGGTCCACCACCTCCCGCAGCGCGAGGCGGTCCAGGAGGCGCCGGCGCAGCGGGGTGTAGAGAAACGCGTCGAGCAAGGTCGCCGAGGTCACCCAGGCCAGCACGCCCTGCCGGCTCGCCAGGCGCTCCGAGGCGAGGAGGAGGAAGAAGGCGTAGTCGTCGCGGAGGCTCGTCCCGCGCGGGACGTCGAGCCCGAGGCGTGCCTGAAGGTTCCGGTAGGCCCTCGCGTCCCGGAGCAGTGGCGACGTGCCGTTGTAGGGAGGATTGCCGAGCCAGAGCTCGAGACGGTCCGGCGGCAGCGAGGCGAGGAGGGCTTCCCAGCCTCCGCGGAACGCGTCGCCGGCGAGGATCTTCGCGCCGGGGACACGTCGGCGCGCCGTCGCGGCGTGTCCGGGGTCGATCTCCAGCCCGTGCAGCGATGCACCCGGGAGCTCGCGGGCTGCCTCCGCCAGGAAGGCCCCATCGCCGCACGCCGGGTCGATGACCGAGAGCGGCCCCCCGGTGAGCTGCGCCCGCGCGAGCGAGAGGACCGCGGACACCAGTGACGGAGGCGTGAAGTACTCGCCCCGGACCCTCCGCGCCTCGGCGAACCGTGCGGGCACGTCTCGATCCTACTGTCTCTACCGACGGAGCGGCGGATCCGCCTCGTCGACCACGCCGATGACGATCTTCCCGGCAGCGGCGCCGGAAGCGACCGCGGCGTGCGCCGTCTCCGCGTCGGCGAGGGCGAACCTGCGGGGATCCAGTCGCGGGGAGAGCTTTCCCTCCTCCGCCAGCGCGGCGATGCGCACCAGGATCTCCCCGTGGTGCTCCCGGCCCACGCCGGAGAGCAGCGGGAGCAAGGTGAAGACCCCGGAGTAGGTCCCACCCTTGAACGAGAGCGGACCGAGGGGGTGCGTGCCCCAGCCGAGGATGCTCACCACGTGGCCGAAGCGTCGCACTGCCTCGAACGAGGCATCGAGCACCGTTCCGCCGACAGTGTCGAAGACCACGTCGAAGCCTTCCCCGTTCGCGTGGCGCTTCACCTGCTCGCCGGCGGGCAACGTCCGATCGATCGGCGTCGCCCCGAGCCGCGCGATCTCGTCGAAGTTCCGCGGGCTGACCGTGGCATGGACCTGGGCACCGAGCGCCAGTGCGAGCTGGACGGCGATGTGACCGACGCCACCAGCGCCGCCCTGGACCAGGACGCTGCTCCCGGAGGACACGCGAGCACGGTCGACGAGTCCTTCCCAGGCCGAGATGGCGGCCAGGGGCAGGGCGGCAGCCTGCGGCATCGAGAGGTTCGCCGGCTTCCGGGCCAGGAGCCTCGCATCGACCGCCGCGAATTCGGCGAGCGATCCGGGGACACCGCCCACTCCGCCGGTCATCCCGTAGACCTCGTCGCCTCGCCGGAAGGCAGTGACGCCGTCTCCCGGCGCCTCGACCACGCCTGCGAGATCGACTCCCAGGATCGCCGGAAACGGATGGCGGGCGTGGGCCGCGGCGCCGGCGCGGATCTTGGTGTCCAGAGGGTTCACTCCACTGGCGTGAATCCGGACCAGGACCTCGCCGGGACGCGGCGTGGGCGTCGGGACGTCGACCAGCCGAAACGGGTCGTTCGGCCTCTCCAGGACCAGGGCCTTCATGCGGCGGGCATAGTGAGAGCGGGTCGCCGCCGTCCAGCGATCACCGGTGTAGCCCGGTGGCGCTCAGCGTCCATGGGGTGACACCCGCCCAGAACGAGACTCGCCAACGTGCAGCACCGACGCATCTGCCCCTCGTGTCGATGCACCGCGAACGTCGAGGGCCTCGGGCGATTGCCCACCACGCCGTGAAGGGGGACCATCCCGCCGCGAGCGACGCTCCCTGGAGGACGGCCCATGGCGTTCATCGGCTTCGACGTGTACGGCACGCTGGTGGACCCGCTGGGCATGGATGCCCCGCTCCGGGAGCACGTGGGCGATCTCGCCGAGCGTTTCGCAGCAACCTGGCGAGAGCGACAGATCGACTGGACGTTCCGGCGGGCCCTCATGGGTCGCTACGTCGACTTCGACGTGGTGACCCGCGACGCCTTCCGCATCACCGCCGCCACGCTCGGCATCGACCTGCGGACTGCAGAGACGGGCCTCCTCGACACTTACCGCCGGCTTCCGGCATTCGCCGACGCGGCCGAGGGGCTGATCCGGCTCTCCGAGGAGGGTCATCGCCTGGTCGCGTTCAGCAACGGCGTGGGGGCGACGCTGCGTGGGCTCCTGACCCACGCCCGGCTGATGCCCCCGCTCGCCGACGTGGTGAGCGTGGACGAGGTCCGGACGTACAAGCCGAGCCCGGTGGTGTACCAGCACCTGGTCGCGCGTGGAGGAGAGGGCCCGGACCGGACCTGGCTGGTCTCCGCGAACGCCTGGGACGTGCTTGGCGCGAAGTCGGCCGGGCTCCGGGCCGCGTGGGTGCGTCGCTCGTCGCGCATGCACTGGGACGGCGGCGGCATCGCCGAGCCCGACCTGGTGGTGGCGACCCTGGGTGAGCTGCCCGGGCGTCTCCCGCGCTGACCGGGGCCCGCGAACAGGCCGGCGGACCGAGCGGCCGACCCCGGGCGCAGCCGTCCGACCCCGAAGGTTCCCCCCGCTCCTGCTGGACGCCGGAGGGCGTTCCGGCGAGTCTCGCCCGCGGACGGCGCGCTCTCTGGACCCGAGGTGGACCATGAAGGAATCCGAATCGGCAGCGGTCATCGCAACGCTGAACGAGATCCTCGAGCTCGAGCTGGCGGGGGTCGTTCGCTACTCGCACTACTCGCTGATGATCTTCGGGCACGCCCGAATCCCGATCGTCTCCTGGATGCGGACCCAGGCGACCGAGGCACTGGCCCACGCCGTCGCGGCCGGCGAGTACGTCACCGCGCTGGGCGGCCATCCGTCGCTGGCGATCGGCAAGCTGCTGGAGACCCACAAGCACGACATCGATCAGATCCTCCGCGAGGCGCTGGAGCACGAGATGGAGGGGATCGCCGCGTACAAGAAGCTGCTCAAGCAGACGGAAGGCAAGAGCGTCGTGCTCGAGGAGTACGCGCGGACGATGGTCCACGGCGAGGAGACCCACGTCATGGACATCGAGAAGATGCTCCGCCGCCCGGGGAAGCTCGAGCCCGTACGCTGAGCACGCTCGGTGGCGCGCCCCTGCGCCCGGGCCAGGTCAGCCGAAGATCATCGAGAGGACGATCGCCCCGGTGCCGATGAGCAGGGCGGACAGCGTGAGGGCCACCACCCCCGCCGCGCCGGGCAGCGGTCCCTCCTCGAGCGCTCGCGCGGTACCGATGGCGTGAGAGAGCGTCCCGAGCGCGAGCCCCCGCGCCACCGGTGACCGGACGCCGACGCGGCTCAGCAGCGCCGGGCCGATCGCGCTTCCGACCAGGCCGCTGGTGAAGACGCAGACCGTGGTCAGGCCGGGCTCGGTGTGCGTCACCTGCGCCAGCCCGAGGGCCACCGGCAGGGTGACGTTCTTGAGCGAGGCGGCGCGCATCAGCAGCGGCGGCAGCCCGAGCAGCTCGCCCAGCCCCCACACCACCGCCACCGTGCTCGCGCAGCCGCAGACCGCGGCCAGCACAGCGGCCCAGGGATGCTCGGTCAGGAAGGCCCGCTTCCGGTAGAAGGGGAGGGCGAGCGCGGCGGTGGCAGGCCCGAGCAGCCAGAGCATCGGCCCCGCGCCGCGATCGTACGCGTCGAGCCAGGATTCGGGGAGGAGGGCGAAGAGCGTCCCGCCGGCGAGCACCGAGAGCAGCAGGGGGTGGAGCAGCGAGAGCCGGAGCCGCTTCTGCACCGCGCTGCAGACCCAGTAGAGCGCGACGGTGAACGCCGTCGCTCCCACGATCTCCAGCGCCCTCACGGCTTCTCCCGGTTCACCACGGCCTGGCCCACCAGACCGGCGACCAGCTGCCCGACGACGAGGCTCCCCAGGAGGACCCCCGCCAGGCCGAGGGCGTGTCCCTGCACGAGGTGGAGCTCGCGGATCACCCCGATTCCCGGCGGGAGGAAGATCACCGGGAGGTACCGGAGGAGCAGGTCGCCGCCCTGGTCGACCGCCTTTTCCGGAACCAGACGGGAGAGGAGGAGGCCGATCAGGACCAGCAGCGCCAGGAGACCGGCGGGTACCGGAATCCCGGTGCGGGCCACCAGCCACTGGCACCCCGTGAACAGCACGCCGAGGGCGGCGACCTGGAGGACGGTCCGGAGCAGGGCCACGGCGAGGAGCTTCTATCCGAGCTCGACGACCTTCTCGCCGAAGAGCCGATCCACCGCGGCGATGAGCGCGTCCGAGACGTCGACCTTGAGCCCGGTGTTGCCGATCAGCGCCTCGGCCTGGCCGGGGAGCACGATGGAGACCGCGAGCGGCGTCCCGCCGGCGTGCTCCTTCGCGAGGCCGGAGAGCTGCTCCAGGCGATCCTCGGTGACCAGGTCCGCACGGACGCGCAGCTCGAGGCGCTTCACCCGCTTGTCGCGGACCTCCTTGAGCGACTGCACCTGCTCGACGATGAGCTCGGCGGTGGGGTTCTCCTCGTCGCGGGAGTTCACCTGCACGGTGCCGGTGACGAGGATGGGCTCGTCGGACTTGAGGAGCGGCTCCCAGGAGTCGTACCCGGGGCGGGGACCGGACTTGGTCCACTTGCCGTCCTTGCCCATCACCGAGCGGCCGCCCTCCTTGCCCGGGAAGCACACCAGCTCCACCGAGCCGCTCAGGTCCTCGAGCGTCACCCAGGCCATGCGCTTGCCGGTCTTGGTGGGGCGCTCCCGGAGCTGGGACACGATGCCCGCAACCGTCACCACATCGTCGCGACGGGCGCGCTGTACCGCCGCCGCGGGACGGGCGTACCGCTGGAGCTCCCGGGCGTACTGGTGCAGCGGGTGGCCGGAGACGTAGAAGCCGATCGCCTCCTTCTCCATCGCCAGCCGCTCCTTCTCCGGCCACTCCTCCAGCGGCGCGTACTCCGGCCGGGTGACGGAGACCGCCGGTCCGGGCTTGCCCGCGTCCTCGAGGAGGCCGAAGAGCGACGACTGCCCGACCGCCCGGTCCCTCTGGGCCGAGGCGCCGCGCTCCAGCGCCTTCTCGACGGACTCGAACAGCTGCCGCCGGGGACGCCCCTCGAAGTCGAAGGCGCCTGCCTTCACCAGCGCCTCGATGACCTTCCGGTTGACGCGCCGGCTGTCGACGCGCTCGGAGAAGTCGAAGAGGTCCCGGAACGGCCCGGCCTTGCGAGCCTCGAGGATGGCCTCGATGGCGCTCTCACCGACTCCCTTGATGGCGCCGAGGCCGAAGCGAATCTTCCCCTCCACCGCACCGAAGGCCAGGTCCGACACGTTCACGTCCGGGGGCAGCACCTCGTAGCCCTGCCCGCGGGCCTCGGCGATGTGGGCCACCACCTTGTCGGTGTTGTCCTTCTCGCTGGTGAGAAGGGCGGCCATGAACTCGACCGGGTAGTGGGCCTTCAGCCACCCGGTCTGGATGGTGATGAGGCCGTAGGCGGCCGAGTGACTCTTGTTGAAGCCGTACTCGGCGAACTTCTCCATGAGGTCGAAGATCTCACCGGCGACCTTGGGGTCGACGCCGTTCTTCTGGCAGCCTTCGAGGAAGCCCTCCCGCTCGGCGGCCATGACCTCGGCCTTCTTCTTCCCCATGGCGCGGCGGAGCAGATCGGCGCGGCCGAGCGAGTATCCGCCCAGCACCTGGCTGATCTGCATCACCTGCTCCTGGTAGACGATGACCCCGTAGGTGTCCTTCAGCACCGCCTCGAGCTGGGGATGCGGGTAGGTCACCCGCTCTCGCCCGTGCTTGCGGTTGATGAAGACGTCCACCATCCCCGAGTCCAGGGGGCCGGGGCGGTAGAGCGCGCCGGCGGCGATGACGTCCTCGAAGCACGAGGGCTTGAGCTTCATCACCATCTCGGTGAAGCCGCTGGACTCCATCTGGAAGACGCCGGCGGTGTCGCCGCGGGAGATGAGGTCGTAGGTCGCCGGGTCGGCCAGCGGGATCTGGTGGGCCTTGATCTCCTCGCCGGGCGGACGGCCGCGGTTGACCAGATCGAGCGCGTTCTGGATGACGGTGAGCGTGGTGAGCCCGAGGAAGTCGAACTTCACCAGGCCGGCGGCCTCTACCTCGTCCTTGGCGAACTGGGTGATGAGCGCGCTCTCGCCGGGGCGCTGGTAGACGGGGACGAACTCCCAGAGCGGCTTGTCGGCGATGACCACCCCGGCGGCGTGCATCCCCGCCTGGCGGTGGAGCCCCTCCAGGGCCATGGAGATGGTGAGGACCTCCTTGGAGGTGACCTCGCGTCCGCCCTCCAGGGTGCCGAGGACGGCGGGCTTGTCGATCATCTCCTTGAGGCGCGGCTCCATCTCGATCGCGTCCTTCAGGGTGATGTTCAGGACCTCGGGGACGAGCTTCGCCAGCCGGTCTCCCTCGGAGAAGGGGAGGCCGAAGACCCGGGCCACGTCCCGGAGGACGCTCTTCGCCTTCAGCGAGCCGAAGGTGATGATCTGCCCCACGTTGTCCTGGCCGTACTTGCCGGAGACGTAGGTGATGACCTCGTCGCGGCGGTCCTGGCAGAAGTCGATGTCGAAGTCCGGCATCGACACGCGCTCGGGGTTGAGGAACCGCTCGAAGAGGAGGTTGTAGGGGATGGGGTCCAGGTCGGTGATGCGCAGCGCGTAGGCGACGATGCTCCCCGCGCCGGAGCCACGGCCCGGGCCGACCGGGATGCCGTGCCGCTTCGCCCAGTTGATGAAGTCCTGGACGATGAGGAAGTAGCCGCTGAACCCCATCGAGGAGATGACCGCCAGCTCGGTGCCGAGGCGGTGGAGGTACAGCTCCCGGTCGACGGCGTAGGGCAGCTCCTTGAAGCGCTCCTCGAGGCCGGTGGTGGCCAGCTCCGCCATGTACGAGTCGGGCGTGTGCCCCTCCGGCACCTTGAAGGTGGGGAGCATGGCCTTGCCGAGCTTCAGCTCCAGCGTGCACTGCTCGGCGATGCGCATCGTGTTGTGCACCGCCTCCGGCACGTCGTGGAAGTAGGCCAGCATCTCCTCGGGGCTGGTGACGTAGAGCTGGTCGGTGCTGTGGCGCATCCGCTTGCTGTCGGCCAGGGTCTTGCCGCTGGCGATGGCCATCAGGAGCTCGTGCGCGGCGGCGTCCTCGCGCTGGATGTAGTGCGCGTCCGCGGTGGCGATCAGCGGGAGCTCCACGTCGCGGGCGAGCTGCTTGAGGTTGGCGTTGGCCTTCTCCTGCTCGGGCAGCCCGTTGGACTGGATCTCGAGGAAGAAGTGCCCGGGGGCGAAGATGTCCTTGTACTCGCGGGCGGCGGAGCGCGCGGCGTCCATGTCGCTGCGATAGCAGGCGGAGGTCACCTCGCCGCCGAGGCAGGCGGTGAGCCCGAAGAGGCCTCCGCTGTGGTCCTTGAGGAGCTGCTTGTCGATCCGCGGGTGGTAGTAGAAGCCGTCGAGGTACGCCTTGCTGGCGAGGACGCGAAGGTTCGCGTAGCCCTCCTCGTTCTTGGCCAGGAGGATGAGGTGGTTGGCGACCTTCTCGGTCCGGTCCGTCCGGCCCTTGGTCCCGGCGACGTAGGCCTCCATCCCGAGGATGGGCTTGATGCCCGCGTCCTTCGCCTTCTTGTAGAAGTCGATGGCGCCGAACATGTTGCCGTGATCCGTGACCGCCACGGCCGACATGCCCTTGGCCTTGACGGTCTTGATCAGGTCCTTCATCCGGATGGCGCCGTCGAGGAGCGAGTAGAGGGTGTGCAGGTGCAGATGGGTGAAGGACATGGGCGGGAGCCACCCTTCTACGGCGGGCGGCTGACGGTGTTCTAGCGCCCCGGGCGAGCCTTCACCGCCCCGATTTCACTCGGGTTCGTGCCGATCCATCGGCGTTTTTGGCCCCGCGCCTGGCGGAGCTTCCCAGCTTGCCGTGCGTCCGGGCGTCAGACGGGGCCGGAAGCCTGCCGGAGAGGCGCGCCGGAGCTCAGGGACTCCGCAGTCCCTCGGACAGCGCAGGAGGCGTCGTCCGCTGCAGCTCGGCGGCGACCTTCTCCATCTGCCGCATGGCCCGCAGGTGGTTCCGCCCGGCGAGCTTGAGGAGGTCCTCCTCGCTCCAGCCGCGGCGGAGCAGCTCCGCGAAGAGCACCGGGTAGGCGCTCGGGTCCTGCAGCCCCGGAACCATCGAGAGCTTGCCGTCGTCGAAGAAGTCCGCCCCGATGCCCACGTGGTCCACACCCGCCACCTTCCGGATGTGCTCGATGACGTTCGCGACGTCCGCCACCGAGCCGCCGGGCGCCGGGTTCGCCTTCTGCCACGCCTCGAGCTCCTTCTTGACGTCCTCCTCGGTCGCGACCCGCTGGCGGATGCTCCGCTTCACCTCGTCCTTCCGCTTCTCCCACTCTCGCCCGTCGACCACGAACTCGCGGATGAAGCTCACGTGGACCACGCCTCCGTTCTTTCCCAGCAGCTGGAGCACGTCGTCCGGGATGTTCCGCGGGTGAGGGGTGATCGCGAACGCGTCCGAGTGAGAGGAGATGACCGGAGCCTTCGAGATGCGGAGCACGTCGCGCATCACGTCCGGGCTCACGTGCGCGATGTCGACGAAGATCCCCGTGCGGTTGAGCTCGCGGACGAGCAGCTCGCCGTGCTTGGTGAGCCCGTTGCTCCGCGGAACGTCGGTCGCCGCGTCGGCCCACTCCACGTTTCGCCAGTGGGTCAGGGTGAGGTACCGGGCCCCGAGGCGGTGGAAGATGCGTACCACCGCGGGCGAGGTCTCGATCATGTGGCCACCCTCGACCCCCAGGAGCGATGCGACCTTCCCCGAGCGGCTGATGCGCTCGATGTCGTCGGCGGTCCGGGCCAGCTCCAGCTCCGGCCGGCTCTCGATCATCCGGAGGCTGAGGTCGAAGATCCGCACCGCCTCGTGGAGTGAGCTCCGGGTGAGCTGGGTCTCCGAGTCGACGTAGACGCTCCAGTACTGGGCTCCGACCCGCCCCTCGCGGAGCCTCGGGATGTCCGCCGGGAGCTCCGGCTGCTTCTTGCCCAGGTCGACCTTCGTCAGGTCCCCACCGTTCTTGAGGAACAGCGCGTAGGGGAGGTCGTTGTGGGTGTCGATCAGCGGAGCGCGCTGGAGGATGGAACGGGCGCGCTCGAGGACCTTGGGGTCGGGAGCGCCGGCATCGCCCGCGGGAGCGGCGAGGGCGAGCAGCGGAAGGCTCAGCGCGAGGCCGAGCGCGGCGGTCGGGGAGGGTCGCGACATGGGGGCCGCCACCTTGCCACGGACCACCCCGTTGCAGTCACATCGATTCCGCTAGCGGGCGCCGGCGGTCCAGATCCAGTTGCGCGAGGCGGCCTTCCCCTGCCGTGTGCCCTCGATGCGCGCGTGAAGCGCGGCGCCCTCGCGCCAGTAGAGGATGCGGCGGGGGAAGGCGTGCTCGGGATTCTCGAAGACGATGCACGCCGGACCCTGGGCAACTCGCCTGAAGTCGGTGGCCGGCCGTCCCTCGGGCATCGCCCGGTAGACGAGGGCGTCGCCGTCCTGCTCGATCCGCAGGAACTCGAAGCCCGTCGCCTTGCCGCCGGCCGTGTCCCGGTGCATGGCCAGCATCAGCCCGCCGGAGGGGGCGAGCCAGACCTCCTCGTTGAGCGTGCCCTTGTCGTCACCGGACCAGGCGCCGGCGAGCCAGCCGAGCTGGGCGAGGCCGGGAGAGCCCGCGCTGACCGCGGGACAGTCGGGTGCGGCTGCGAGGAGCAGCAGGGTGAGCAGGGTCATCGAACGCTCGCTGGAACGAGGTGCGGGCTCATCCTGTCCGGAGGCCCGGCCCGGTGTCTTGGACGGATCCGACACCGAGCAGCTCCCGGAGCCGGACGGGGTCGACGAAGGCCGTGGCGAGCGGGCCGAGCGCCTCGAGCAGCGCCTGCGGCGGCAGGCCGGCGACCCGGCGGAACTCGCGGGTGAGGTGCGGCTGGTCGACGTACTCCAGCTCGGCCGCGAGCCGGGCCCAGCTCGGCTCGGTGTCGCGCAGCAGCAGCGCCGCCTGGATCCGGAGGACCGCGGCCAGGGTTCGGGCCGGCAGCCCCACCTCGCGGAGGAATGCGCGCTCCAGCGTCCGCTCGGAGCTTCCGGTGGCCGCCCGGAGCGCGCGCACGGTGATCCGCCCCCGGGCGCGGCGCACCGCCTCGACGGCGCCGTCCGCAGGCACCTCCGGCCGGGCGCGCTCCAGGCGGCGGCGGAGAAATGCCGCGAGCGCCTCGCAGCGCTCGGCGTCGGTGAGCGCGTCCTCGACCCGGGCGCGCAGGATCCGGCCCTCACGGCCGAAGAGGTCCTCCAGCGAGCCCCAGCCGTCGGTCACCAGATCTGCGTCGTCACGGAGCACACGGCCGAGGGCGGAGGGCCGCAGGCGGACCGCGACCGTCCGGAAGGACGCCCCCGGAGCGACGAGGAGCGCCCGGCTCCGCTGCCCGACGACGAGCGCTCGAGGCTGGACGCGGAGCTCACCTTCCTCGTCGCCGGCGCGAACCTCGCCGCCGAGCTGGACCACCAGCTCCGGACACCCATCGGGGACGATGCGCTCCGTGCCTCCCCCCGGACCTTCCGCGAACCAGAGGCACTCGACGGCCCAGCGCAGATCTGCCGGCGGTGGCACCTCGCGATAGCGGAGCACGCTCACGGACGACCGGGAGGCTACTCCGGTCCACGCACGACGCGCACACGCCTTCTGGCCTAGGTTCGCGAGCGATGCGTTCCGCGACCCGAAAGCCCGAGACCATCGACGCGTATCTGGCGGCGGTGAAGGGACCGAGGCGAGCAGCCCTGGAGGGCCTCCGCAGGACGATCCGGCGCATCGTGCCCGGTGCCGAGGAATGCATCAGCTACGGGATGCCGGCGTTCCGGCTCGACGGACGGATCGTCGCCGGCTTCGCGGCCACGGCCAGGGGATGCTCGTATTACCCCTTCAGCGGCACGACCCTCGGAACGCTCGCGGCCGACCTCGAGGGCTGGGAGAAGACCAAGAGCGCGGTGCACTTCGGCCCGGATCGGCCGCTTCCCCGGGCCCTGGTTCGCGAGCTGATCCTGACGCGCATGGCAGAGCGGAAGCTGAAGCGCCGCGACTGAGTCACTTTCCGTCACCGCTTCAAGGCGCGAGCCATCCGCAGCGCTGCCTCGGCCAGCTCGTCCTCGTCGTTGTAGGTGAAGCCGAGCCGGAGGAACTGCAGCTCTCGGCCCGCGAAGTCGAGCATCCCGGCGCCCTTGAAGAGCACGTCGAGCTTCCTTCCGGCCTGCTCCCAGCGAGGGATGTCGACGTCGTCCGCGACCCGGACCCAGAGCGCCATGCCGCCGCTCGGGATGCGGAAGGTGAGGGCCCCGCCCAGACGGCGAGCGAGGGCGGCAGCCAGCGCGTCCCGGCGCCGCTCGTAGACCCGGCGCATCCGGCGAAGGTGACGGAGCAGCTCCCCGTCCTCGAAGAGCTTGGCGATCGCGTACTCGACGGCCGCGTCGCCCTGCATGTCGCTGGCCAGGCGGAGAGCCACCAGCCGCTCCATGAGGAGGGAAGGCGCCACCAGGAACCCTACCCGCAGCCCGGGAGCGAGGATCTTGGAGAGCGACCCGAGGTACAGGACGTTCGCGCCGTCCGCGGCGGCGGCGATGGGCGGGACCGGGCGACCCTCGTAGTGGAACTCGTGGTCGTAGTCGTCCTCGATGATCGCGAAGCCGTGCTCGAGCGAGAGCGAGGCCAGCCGCTTCCTCCGCGCAGCCGACATGACGGTGTTGGTCGGAAACTGATGATGCGGGGTGACGTAGACCGCCCTCACCCGGTGCTTCTTCAGCAGTGCCTCCAGGGCGTCGACGTCCAGCCCCTCGTCGTCCACCGGGACCGCCTTCATCTCGGCACCGGCCAGCTTGAAGGCGCTCCAGGTCCCTGGATTGCCGAGCGCCTCCACGACGACCACATCTCCGGGAGAGAGGAGGGCGCGGGCGATGAGATCGATCGCCTGCTGGCTGCCCCGGGTGACCATCACGTTCCCCGGCTCGACGGAGAGTCCCCGGCTGTAGGCGAGCATGGTCGAGAGCCCGCGTCGGAGGTCCTCGTGACCGCGAGGGTCGCCGTAGTTGAGGAGCCTGCGGCCGTGACGACGAAGCGCGTTCCGGAACGCCCTGGCGAGCGCCGCGGTCGGGAACTGCCGGACGTCGGGTGCTGCGCGGTAGAGGATCAGCGCCGTCCGCGGATCGGGCGGGAAGATCAGCGGCAACGGCCGGAGCGGCAGGGGAAGCGGGTAGGTCGGCTCCCGCGACACCGGCGGTGACCCATCCAGCTCCTCGAAGGTCGACAGGGCCTGCTCCGAGACGAAGGTCCCGCCGCCGCGGCGGGTCTCCACCAGCCCTTGCGCCATGAGCTCCTTGTAGCCGGCGATGATCGTGTTCCGGTGCACCCGGAGCAGGGTGGCGAGGGCGCGCGTCCCGGGCAATGCATCTCCGGGCTTGAGCCGGCCGGTGCGGATGTCGTTGGCGAGCGCTTCCGAGAGCTGCACGAACATCGGCGTCCCGCGCCGGGCGTCGAGCGCAGCCGTGAGCAGCTCCCAGTTGAGCATCGCGCGAGAGCGTACTGGTCCAGTCGAAATCGAAGAAGGGGATCTTCAGAGGGATCCGGTGCCCGATCTCGACTGGGGGCTCACTCGGGAGGAGGACCCCAATGCGAATCTTCACCCCACTCTTCGTCGCAGTGCTGGTCGGTTGTGGAGCGAACGGATCACAGCCGACCGACTCGTCGTCCGCGGATCTCCGTCACAAGGGCGACGAGTCCAACCCCAACCCGATGCTCTTCCCGAAGGATTCACGCCCCTACGGACGGAGCATGTCGCGCTGGGCAGAGCTGACCTGGAGCTACATCTACGGCATCAACATCGACCGGAATCCGTTCTTCGACACGACCGGCGAGTTCTGTGGCGAGGACCAGCACGGGCCGGTCTGGTTCCTGCCGGCGGTGCCGGGGAGCCACCTGGGAACGGAGATCTCGCGGAGCTGCACCATCCCGCACGAGCGGGCGATCATGCTCCAGATGTCCTCGGCGCTGAACGACTATCCCTGCCCGGATCCCGCCTTCCATCCGGCACCGGGCCAGTCGCTCTACGACTTCCTCATCGGAGGAATCTCACCCCTGTTCGACAACGTGACCGGGTTCACCGTCACCCTCGACGGCGTGAACATCCAGGATCCGCTCAGCTACCGGTTCTTCTCGGACAACGTCTTCGTCTTCAGTCCGGACCCCAGCATGGTGGCGTTCGATTCGTGCGTGACCCGCAAGCACATGCTGGGCGTGGTCGACGGCTTCTACCTGCTCTTCAAGCCGATGAGCCGAGGGCAACACACCATCGTCCTCGTCGGACACGACATGGAGGGCGTGCCGGTCACGCTGACCGAGCACCTGACCATCCAGTAGGGTGGAGCGGCACGGTCACCCGCGAGCGAGCGCCTGCAGATCCCGCATCTCGAGGACGTGGGTGGGCGGTCGCTCGCGGGCGGCGCGGATCATCGCCCGCCCCAGCTCGTCGCTGGTGATGACGATCCCGGGCGCGACCGTCTGGATGACCGGGGCGAGCGGTCCGAGCAGCGAATAGAGGATGCGCGCCCCCCGCATCCGCGGGAGCTCGCCGTGAACCGGGCGCAGCATCCCCAGCCGCACCATGTATCCGTCCCGGAAGAGCCCGAGCAACGCCGCCTCGGTCCGTCCCTTCACCTGGGCCCACATCGACTTTCCGCCGGTTCCGGCTCCCGAGACGTAGAAGAACGCCATCCCGGGGCTCACCCGCGCGAGCGCCCGCGCCCAGGCCAGCGTCAGGTCGTAGGTGAGGTGAGTGTAGTCCGCCTCGTTCATCCCCACGGACGAGACGCCGAGGCAGAAGAAGCAAGCGTCGTAGCCCCGCAGGTCGGCGTCCGGGACGTCCACGGTGAAGAGGTCCTTCCGGACCAGCTCGCGCAGCTTCGGGTGCGTCTTGCCGCTCGCGCCCCGGCCGATGGACAGCACCTCGGTGACCGCGTCGTCACGGAGACAGGCGCCGAGCACCGACTGGCCCACCATCCCGGTTCCTCCGAAGAGGATGACCTTCATCCCTGCCATCTCGGCCCCTCCGCTCCCCGGGGCAGAGTCAATCGCGAACGGCGCCGGCGAACCAGGCCTCCGGGGGACGGGCTCAGCCGTCGAGCAGCGTCCCGATGGCGATCTCCGCGTCCTTCAGCGGCTCGACGCTCCGCCGCACCCGGGCCAGCAGCAGCGCGCCCTCGATGAGCGAGAGCACCGTCCTGGCCAGCCGCTCGGGGGCGGCCACCCGGGGGCGCTCCTGGCGGAGGCGCTCGGCGAGCACCGCGGTCCAGCGCTCGAACACCTCGGCACAGGCCACGGAGAGCGCAGGGGCCTCGTGGGACGCCTCGAGGGCGGTGGTCGCCACCGGGCAGCCGAGCGCGAACTCGGACGCCTCCAGCTGCCGGGCGAACATCCGCGCCACCGACTGCAGGCCGCTGCGCACGTCCGGCTTGCCGTCCAGCTTCGTCTGGAGCGCCATCCCCAGCTGCTCCCCCAGTCGCCGCACCGCCTCGGCGGCCATCTGCTCCTTGCCCTCGGGGAAGTGGAAGTAGAGCGAGCCGCGCGGGGCACCCGCCTCGGCCAGCACCTGGGCCAGACCGGTGGCGTGGTAGCCCTGCCGGGCCAGCAGCCGCGCCGTGACGTCCACCATGCGTTCCCGGGTGTCCACGCTGGACCCTCCTTGACCTCAGTAGACCGATCGGTCTAGACGTCTAGACCGACTGGTCTACTGATTAGCACGGAGGTGCCCGGTGCGTCCCATCGCGTTGGTCTTCGAGGCCGCGGACGACCGCCCGCTCGCTGCGACGGTGCTGGAGCCATCCCGGGTGCAGGGCGCGGTGGTGATCTCCAGCGCCACCGGCGTCCCGCGGCGGATCTACGAGGGGATCGCCGGCTGCCTGGCCGAGGCGGGCCTCGCGGTCCTCACCTTCGACTACCGGGGAATCGGCGGCTCGCGTCTCGGCGGCTCGCTCCGCCACGAGCCGGCCCGGATGCAGGACTGGGGACGCCTCGATCTGGAGGGCGCCCTGCGCTGGATGCGCAAGGCCTACGCCGGTGCCCCGCTGATGGTGCTCGGCCACAGCGCCGGGGGGCAGCTCATCGGGCTCGCTCCGTCGGCACGGCACCTCTCCGGAGCGGCGCTGGTCGGCTCGCAGCTCGGCTGGGCCGGGCACTGGCCGTGGCCAGCGCGCGCGCTGATGTGGAGCATGTGGCACGGCCTGATCCCCGCCATCACCCGCCTGGTGGGCTATCTCCCGATGGAGAGGCTGGGTCAGGGCGAGGACCTTCCGGCCGGCGTGGCCCGGGAGTGGGCAGCCTGGGGCCGGCGGCGCAACTACCTCTTCGGCGCGCTGGAGCCCGCGGTCCGCGAGGACTACGCCGCCCTGCGCTTCCCGGTGCGAGCGCTCCACATCGGGGACGATCTCTACGCACCCCGCAGCGGAGTCGAGGCCCTGGCCAGCTTCTACGGCGGCCGGCGCGAGGTCCTCACCATCACCCCCGCCGAGGCGAGGGCGCGGCGCATCGGTCACTTCGGCTGGGTCCGTCCCCGGTTCGAGGAGGCGATCTGGGCGCCCATCCGCGACTGGTTCCTCGAGCGGCTCCTGCCCTCGCCGCTCCGCCGCGTCGGCTGAGCAAGGACGCTGGCGCCGGGCGCGGTTCCTACAGGCGGTCGCCGCGCTGGAAGCGATTCTGCATCACCAGCGCGGTGCGGGTGCGCGCCACGCCCGGGAGCGCGGACACCGCGGCCCGCACCCGGTCGATGCCGGCGATGTCGCGGGCGTGCACCTGGAGGATGAGGTCCAGCTCTCCGCTCACCGAGTCGCACACCCGCACCTCGGGGAGCGTCTGGAGCGCGGCCGCGAGCGAGTCGTGGTTCGCACCGCTCGCCGACACCAGGAGATAGGCCGACACCTCGGCGCCGCGGTTGCCGCGCCGGATGGTGTAGCCGGTGATGTGTCCCAGCCGCTCCAGCCGCTCGATGCGCTCCTGGATCGCGCTGCGCGAGCGGCCCACCCGCCGCGCGAGCCGCGCATGCGACATCCGGCCGTCCATCTCCAGCAGGGCGAGGAGCTGGAGGTCCAGAGGGTCGAGCACGCGTGGGTAGGTTTCCGGCCGCATCCGCAGTTCCCGTCCGAGTCTAACGCTCGGCCCCGGCATCGCTTTCCTGCCCCCGGGCGCCCGGCACATCGCCGGTGAGCGAACGAATTCGCGCAACACCGGTGCCGCACGTCCGGTCATCGAAGACGAGGGGAGCGGTGTCGCACGAGCACGCGCCCGTCGTGCGCCGGGAGGATCCGCGGTCGCGGGGCGGCGACCACGGGCCCTCCCGGCGCGCGTCCCCCGCTACAGCGCGGAGAACGGCTCGCCCTGCGGGATGTAGATGAGGTCGTACTCCGTGCTCCAGGTCTTGCCGGAGTCCGCCGTGCCCTGGCTGAACTGGCGCACTCTCCGCCCCGACAGCGGGGTGAAGGTGAGCCGCCGCTCGTAGGGCTTGCCGTCCGGCTGCGGCTGGTCGGAGTGATACACCATCGTCCCGTTCTCCAGCTGCCCGGTGAAGAAGACCGGCGTCGCGCTCGAGTCCACCCACGACTGCTCCCAGCGCTTCCGCGCCGGGTTCCAGGTGTTCCAGCTCTTGCCCTCGCCGGTTCCCTTCCAGTTCTCGAGCACCACGCAGTCGCCGAGGATGCGCTCGATGCGGCTCTGCCCGGCCTTGTTGCCGCTGCGGTCGTAGACGTCCCAGGTCCCCACCCAGAAGTCGAACTGCCGGTACGGCGAGCCGGGCTGCTCGCAGGGCGCGGCGAGCGCCGCGAACTTCGCCGCCAGCTCCTTGAAGCGCGGGTCCGTCGCCACCGCCGGATCGGCGTCCACCGAGGGAAATCCCGGCGGAGGACCGAACTGCTGGTCCACCAGTGGCTTCAGGAGGGCGAGCGCGGCCTCCTTCTCGCCGAGGTGGGCGTGCGCCAGCGCGCGCTGGTACTGCATCAGCGGCGGAAGGAACCCGAGCTGCTCGGCCTTCTGCAGCGCGGGGAGCGCCTCCTTGGCCTTGCCCGCTTCGCGCAGCGACCGCCCCAGCCGGGCCCAGCTCGAGGCCTGGTCCGGGTGAGCCTGCACCACGGCCCGATAGAGCTCCGCGGCGCGGGACCAGTCCCTGTCGGCGAAGGCCTTGTTCGCGGCGGCGAGTGGATCGGTCGGCTGCGTGGCGACGAGGACGACCAGCACTGCAAGAGAGAGCATGCGGCGCGCCCCTCCCAGGGCGAGCGGGGACTCTCGGGCACTCCGAGTCCGCGAAGCTTGGACGAAATGCAGCCGCTGGGACGAACCGGGCTGCAATCCCGCCACTGTCCGGCCGAACATCCAGGAGCGCCCGATGTCGCTCCCCGGCCCCAACCCGCGCGCGCTCGCGCACTACCACCGAGCCGTCGCCCTCGAGGCGAACGGGCTGCTCATGACCCGGGCCTGGTTCGCCCCCGGGCTGCGCCTGGAGCCCCACGACCACGACACCGCGAGCGTCGCCGTGGTCCTGCGTGGTGGCTGGGAAGGCGAGCTCGACCGCCGCGTCACCACCCACCAGCGCGGCGACACGGCGATCGTGACCCCGGCGGGGGCGAGACACTGGAACGCCTTCTTCCCGACCGAGACCGAGGTCGTGGTGGTGGAGCTGGCGCCGGAGCGGAACGGGCTTCCGCCGGAGTACCACTCGCTGCTCTCCGAGCCGGCCACGCTGCACCAGCGAGGTCTGGCAGGCCTCGCCTCCCGTCTCGCGGCCGAGCTCAGGGCACCCGACGTCCACTCCGCGCTGCTCTCCGAGGGCCTGGCGCTGGAGCTGCTGGCCACGGTTGCGCGCGTCGCCGGGAAGGAGCGGCAGTCCGCGCGACCGGGGTGGCTGGACCGGGCCGAGGAATGTCTCCGCGCCTGTTTCGCTCGCGGCTGGACCCTCGAGGCCCTCTCCCGGGAGCTGGAGGTGGAGCCCACCCGGCTGGTGCGAGGCTTCCGGCGGCACCTCGACACCACCCCGGCGGACTACCTGCGTCAGGTCCGGGTGGAGGAGGCGCGGCGGCTGCTCCTGGACACCGAGCAGCCGGTGGCGGACATCGCGCTCGAGACCGGCTTCACCGACCAGAGCCATCTCACCCGCGTGTTCCGCCGTTCCCTGGGCGAGACGCCAGCTGCCTTTCGCAGGCGATTCCGCCACGACTGACCCCCACCCGCCGGCAGATGCTCAGGCGGCCGAGAGGCTCGGTCCCCCGGGGAGCTGCCGGGTGGTTCCGACGGTCCTCAGCGACTCGGCGACCAGCGCCACCCGCTCCGGACGCGGGCGGTACACCGTCCACCGGCCGCGCCGCTCGGTCTCCACCAGTCCCGCCTCCTTGAGGATGCGCAGGTGGTGCGAGACGAGCGCATGCGGCAACCCGACGAGGAGCTCGAGGTCCGAGAGGCAGAGCCCTCGCTCACCGGAGCGGACCGGACCGGCGCGCGGGCCCTCCCACCCCAGCAGAAGCTCCAGCATCCGCAAGCGGGTGGGTTCCGCGACTGCCTTCAACGCGCTCAGAAGTTCGTTCGCGCTCATGTCACTGCTCCGGCCAACAGGAGAACACTGGAGACCCCGGGGGCGATTCCAACCGCTGCCCCCGGGGCCTCACGGGAGTCACTTCAATCCGGGGAACGGCTTGGTGAAGAAACAGATTCCCACGTCAGGGTCACCGGTCAGGTAGTCGATCACCCACTGCTCCTTGGTGCAGGAGATTGCGTAGTCCGGGTTGATGCCCGAGCCCACCGGACGGCCATTCAGCGGGTCGGAGAACGGATCGCAGTCCACGTCGGTGAGGCAGGTTCCGCCGGTCTGGGTCGGCGTGAGCGCCTGGACGTCGTAGCCGGCGGTGCAGGTCCCGATGGTCACGTCGACCACCGACTCGAACGTCGATCCCTGGTACCGCGCGCCGCTCAGGAATCGCATGTCGTGCGCGTGGTAGGCGAGCGTGGCCTGGCCGATGCCGAACGGATCGGTGTCCGAGCGCATCTCGGTCACGTCGGGGATGGTGCAGATCCCGTCGACCGGCACCTCGCTGAGCGTTCCCTGACCGAGGACCGGATGGTCCGGATCCCCGCCGTCGTCGGGATAGAGCATGAGGTCCGACTTCATGTAGACGGCCCGATCGGCGTACATGTCCATTCGCCAGTTGTCCCCGAAGATCGGCGGGAGGATGTCCTCGCAGCCGGCCGGGGCCGTTCCCTGGAGAGTGAACTTCATCGTGTAACCACCGAGCGGTGGCCGCTGGATGAGGCAAGGCGCGTCCGCGGCGCTCTGGCAGGCGGAGGCGCCCACGAGCACGGTCATGCCCACGAGGAGTCGAGTCGCGTTCATGATGAATCCTTCCCGGGTCCGAGTGGTGTCCATCAGAAGGTGAACCTCGCCCCGAAGCGGAAGGTCCGGACGGGTTGGTATTGACGTGGAGCTCCCCAGTTCGGGTTCAGGTTCGCTCCGATGAGTGCCTGTGTCGGATCGGGAAGGCCCACGAGTCCTGGTGCCCCGTTCGCGTAGAACGGCCGTGGGAGGCTGCCGTTGCCCGGGACGCAGGTGGCCGGGTCCGCCGTCTCGCAGCGCCCGCCGTACTGGTTCGGGACCGAGCCCTGCTTGCCGTTGATGATCGGGCCGACGGTGTCGAAGGTGTAGTTCTCGTCCACCCGGACAGGCCGCTGGGAGTTGAAGATGTTGAAGGCCTCGACGCTGAAGGTGAGCGTGCTGTCCTTCGAGAGGCGGTAGTTGACGCCCACCCGCGCATCCACCGAGGTCACCCAGGGCAGCCGGCCGCCCTCGCCGCGGGGCAGGATGTACGCCTCACCCGGCCCGTACAGCACCTGCGCGCCGAGGTAGTTGATGGGCGCACCGGATGCGGCGTTCACCGAGGCGCCGACGGTGAGGCTCAGCACCGGCGCGAGGATGAACTCCTTGGCGAGGTAGACCTTGATGTTGTGGGTGATGTCCGCCGACAGCGGGCCCTCGTTGTTCAGCAGCAGCGACTTGAGGTCGAACGTCGAGTTGAGGTTCGGGTCGAGCTGGTTCGTCTCCGGCCGGTAGAGGCCGTCGTAGTTCCCGCGGAGCTGGGTCCAGGTGTAGCTGGCCTGGGCGAGCCAGAGGTCCGAGAACGTCTTCACGAAGCTCACCGTCACCGCGTGGTACGTCCGCTTCGCCTTCGGGAAGGTGTCGGCGATGCCTTCGCCCGGGTTGCCGATGAAGTAGGTGTTCGCCTCGTCGTTGGACATGTCCTCCACCGCCCGGACGAGGTTCCGGTAGGTGTAGTTCACTCCCAGCCGGGCGTTGGGGAGCACCTCGTACTCGGCTCCGGCGACGACCTCGTCGTTCGCAGCGGACTTGAGGTCCGGGTCCACCGGCACCTGATCGGCACCGGTCACCCGCCAGAACTGGCTCGGGCGAACCTGACTGGTCCGGCGGGTGTGGGCGTTGCAGTAGTCCACGCCGTTCTGGAGCGGGTTGCAGTCGAAGTCGTGCCAGGCCAGCAGGCCCGAGGCGATGGAGAGCTCGCGGTCTGCGATGTCGAGGGGGATCTGCTCGTAGTAACGGCCGTAGTTCGCGTAGATCTTCGCGCGGCCGGCCTGGGTGGGATCCCAGATCACGCCGATGCGCGGCGACCACTGGTCCTTGAGCGAGATGCGGACCACGCCGTCGTCACCGGCCAGGGTCATGGAGTCGTAGCGCAGGCCGACGTTCAGGGTGACCTTGTCCATGATGCTCCAGCTGTCCTGGACGAAGCCGCCGATGATGGTCGACTTGGACTTGGCGGCGTTGAAGTCGATGAAGACCGGGTTGTCCGGCGTCTGGAGGTAGCCGAAGTTTCGCGCGTCGAAGACCGCGTACGGCTGTGACCCGGAGGTCGGCCCGGGAACGGTGTTCTCGGCGACCTCGGTGTAAGCGTTGCGTCCGGAGTAGGCCTTGTCGTGCTCGTAGTAGCCGATGTTTCCGTCCACGCCCACCTTGATGACGTGGTGGCCGAGCGCGCTGGCCAGGAAGGTGAGCATGCCGCGCGCCTGGTAGGAATCGAGCACCAGTCGCTCGATGAAGCCGGGCCCGCCGGTGAGGTAACCGAGCACGCCGCACTTCACGTCCGCGTCGGCGCCGCTGCAGGCCTGGGTGACCGACGCGGGCACCTGGTCGATGTTGGCGATGTTCCGGAGGATGGCGGTGTGCAGGATGTAGTTGGGAGTGCCGGCCAGCGTCCCCGCTTGCCCGGTGTTCAGCCCGCTGTCGTCTCCGGGGAGACCCTCGTCGATCTGGTGGTGCCAGCCGACGCGCACGTCGAGGAGCAGCCGCTTCTCCAGGAAGGAGCTGTTGAGCTCGCCCACGACGTTGTACGAGCTGTCGTTGGTCTTGATGTTTCCCAGGGCGTTGAAGGTCGCGCCGCCGTAGGTTCCTGCGGCGTTCAGCCCGTTGCGCGCCTGGAGGCCACCGGGGAGCCGGTTGGGGAACGAAGCGCCTCCGCCGCCGCTGGTGGGCGTGCCCGTGACCGAGAGGCTGATGCGGTGGTCCGAGGTGGCCAGGAAGGTCAGCTTCCCGATGAAGTTGATCGACTTCTCGTCGCTGAACCGCCGCTGGTCGCTGTTGGGAATGGGGTCGTAGACGATGGTACCGGTCGTCGGGTCGGCGAGGGGGTTGCCGGAGCCGTCGAGCCGCGCGGTGTTGAAGTTTCGCGTCCAGGAGTACCGCTGGTAGGAAGGCTGGATCCCGGCGAAGAACCAGAGCTTGTCCTTGAGGATGTAGCCGCCGAGGGTCGCGCCGAAGTCGACGATGTTGTGCAGGTTGTTCTGGACGGTGATCACGCCCGTCCCGCCCACCGCATTTGCCGCGGATGCGCTGCCGGAGAGCCCGCCGGGCGTCCAGTTCCCCCAGATGGAGCCGTGGAACTCGTTGCCTCCGGACTTGGTGACCGCGCTGAGGGCGCCGCCCAGCGTTCGCCCGTACTCGGGCATGTAGCCGCCGGTGATGACGTTGACCTCGTCGATGAACTCGATGGTGAGCGGCGTGCCGTTCACGCCGTAGGCGGTGTCGTTCACCGCGAGGCCGTCGATGAGGTAGCTGTTCTCCGGGCTCTGCGAGCCGCTGATGCTCACGCCGTAGGTGTCGTTGTTGGCCTGGGGCGCGGTCGCGGCCAGCGAGTCGAAGGAGCGGTTCGCACCGCCGATGCCGTTGGGACGGGAGACGGCGAGGTTGCGGACGAAGTCCTGGTTGATGGTGGTGCCCACCGTGCTCGAGCCCACGTCGATGGTGGGAGCGGTCCCGATGACCGACACCGTCGTCTCGCCGGCGGTTTCCGGCAGCAGCTCGACGTTGAGCCGCAGCGTGCGGTCCGAGGCGACGTCGATGGCGGTGCGCGAGTAGGGCCGGTAGGTCTCCTTCTCGAACCGCAGGGTGTAGGTCCCTGGCGGCAGCTGCGGGACGCGGTAGAGACCCGAGGCGTCCGTGACCACCACCTGCTCGCCTTGCAACGCCGGCGAGGTCGCGGTGACCACCACGTCCGCCACCGGTGCCTTGGTGGACGAGTCGATGACGTTGCCGGTGAGCACCGAGGTGGCGCCCTGGGCAAGCGCGGCGGGACTGCAGAGCACTGCGCTGATGACGAGGAGGGCCCGGAGACGTTCGGGTCCACCCCGGCCCGGGACGCGGCGGCGCGGCGTGATTCGATCCAAGTGACACCCCCTCCTCGGACTGCGTTGGTCCACGAAGGATGAGGTGAGAGCGAGTCGCGGGTCAGGATTGCGCCTGAACCAGCTTCGAGTGTGGTCCGTCCGTACCAGTCGGTTCGCGGGTCACACGCGGCGCTTCGCCGGAAGCTGCAGCGAGGCGGCAAGGGCGTGCGGCGAAGGACGGCAACTTGAGTCAACCGGCATTGTCACAGTGAACGAGGGGGCCGTAAGCAAAGAACGACGTGCGCATGTCACTCAACGCTGCTCCGCAACTGCTGTCGGAGATTGCCGCACTTGCCGTCCGCGCCCACGACCGCGCCGAGTTCCGATCGGGGACCCTCGCGCTTCTCCAGGGTGTCGTTCCGTTCGAGGTCGCCTTCGTCCAGAGCGGCGCCGCCTCCCCAGGGCCCGAGCCCGTCAGCTGGGGCCTGCCACCGCTGGCAGGACGTCTCCTCGCTCGTCGAGCAGACACCGTCTGGAGCGAGCTGGCTGGCATCCGTGCCGCCGCGCTCGGTCTCGGCGGTGTCGTCGAAGCATCGGGCCTGGTCAGCGCCGACTCGGAGCTGGGACGTCTCCTCCGCGCCGAGCGTCCGGTTCGCCACCTCTGCCTGGCCGCGCTGGAGGAGGGCCGCACCGCGCTCGTCCTCGGCCGCTCCGGCGACCCGTTCACCCGGCGGGAGCTCGAGCTGGTCCGGCTCTCGCTGCCGGTGATCGGGCTCGGTGACCGGCGAGCGAGCGAGGTCCAGGAGGCGCTCGGGGCGCGGCTCACCCCGCGCGAGCAGGAGATCTTCGACTACGTGAGCCGTGGCTACAACAACCGGGAGATCGCCTCGGCGCTGGGCACCTCGCACTTCACGGTGCGAAACCAGCTCTGTCGGCTCTTCCGGAAGGTGGGCGTGAGCGGTCGCTCCGAGCTGGTGGGGCTCGCCGCCATGGCCACCCGGCGCGCGCGAACCGCGTAACGCTTTCGCCCGCAAAACGAGCGGGCCCCGTGTCGGAAGACACCCGGCGGAATGCCTCCGCCACGGGGCCCGCCACCGCTCGCCACGCCCCAAGGATTGCGTGACGAGCGGCGCTTCACTGCTTCACTTCAGGCTGGGGAACTCCTGGTTGAAGAAGCACACCCCCGCGTGTCCGAGCGCGGTTGCCACCGGCACGGTCCAGGGGTCGGTCTTGCAGCCCTGGTCGAAGACGCTGAAGATCCCCGAGCTGAAGGGCTGCTTGAACGGATCGCAGTCCGCGTCGGTGTCGCAGCCCACCGCCGGAGAGAGCGCCTGCACCGTGTACTCGGCCGTGCACGTGCCCTGGGTGTAGGTCACGTCGGCCTTGAACTCGGCGTTCTGGTAGGCGGCGCCGCCCAGGGCGACCATGTTCCGCACGGCGTAGGAGAGCGTCCCGTCGGTCATGGTGCTGAAGCTCTGGACGTTGCAGTTCCCCTCGGCGTCGGCTTGCCGCTGGTCGAACTCGCCCGCGCCGACGAGCCCGGCAGGGAGCGGATCCGGCTCGTTCCCGGTGTAGGCCATGCTCAGCGCGGCATGGACTCGCACCTGGCTGTTGGCGAGCGTGTCGAAGATCCAGATGTCGCTGGTCTCCTGCGGGGTGTCGGTGTCGCAGCCGGGGCTCGCCGCGCCCCCACGGGTGAAGCGCACCACGTATCCGCCCTGGGCCGAGGGCAGCATCTGGCACTCCGGCGGGGCCATCGAGCCGCAGCCGGTGACGACGAGCAGCATGCAGAGCAGGGAGGTCCTCATGGTCGTGTCCATGGCTAGAACGTGAACCGCAGGCTGAACCGGAACTGCCGGACCGGCTGGAAGTTGGTGGGAGTGCCCCAGGCGAGATTCGGCACCGTGGGGGTTGGGACGCCGTTGCGATTGGGCAGCACCACCAGGACCGCGGCCCCGTTGGCCCCGGGAGCGGTGTCGATCCGCGGCTTGGGAAGCGATCCGTTTCCTTGCGGCAAGGGCCCTGCGGGGCACCCGGCCGAAGGACACTGTCCTCCGAACTCCGGTGGCACTGCGCCCTGTCTCGCTCCGAGGATGGCGGCGACGGTCCCCGCGGTGTAGTTCTCGTCGACGGAGATCGGCCGCTGCGAGTTGAAGACGTTGAAGGCCTCGACCGAGCCGGTGATCACGCTGTCCTTGGTCAGCCGGTAGTTGAGGTTGACCCGCAGGTCGAGCGAGGTGACCCAGGGGAGCCGCCCCGCGCTTCCGCGCTCGATGAGAAACGCCTGCCCCGCGCCATAGATGGGGTGCGCGCCCAGCGCGTTGATGGGCGTGCCGGAATTGGCGTTGAACGCCCCGCCCAGCGTTGCGCTGAACACCGGGGTGATCACGAACTCCTTGGCCAGGTAGATCTTGATCGCGTGGGTGATGTCTCCGCTCAGCGGGCCGTCCTGGTTCAGGAGCAGCGTCCGCAGGTCGAAGGTGGAGTTGATGTTCGGGTCGAGCTGCGGAGCGCCGAGCGCGTTCAGGCCCTGGGCATTGAACAGACCGTCGTAGTTCCCCCGCAGCTGCGACCAGGTGTAGCTCACCTGCGCCAGCCAGAGGTCGGAGAAGTTCTTGCTGAACAGGACGGTGACCGCGTCGTAGGTCCGCTTGGCGGTGGGGAACGAGTCGGCGATGCCGCTCCCCGGGTTGCCGATGAAGTAGCTCTGCCCGTCGTTGTTTGACATGTCCTCCACCGTCCGGACCAGGTTCCGGTGGGTGTAGGTCACGCCTGCGCGGGCGTTGGGCAGAACCTCGTACTCGGCGCCGGCGACGATCTCGTCGTTGGCCGTCGACTTGAGATCCGGGTCCACGTACGACGCGTAGGGAGGGCCGGTGACGCCCCACTTGCGGTTCGGCCCCTGCGTCACGCCGTTGATCAGGTTCGTGCCGTCGGTCCGGGTGTTCGCGTCGCATCCCGTGCGTCCGACCACCAGAGGGTTGCAGTCATGCACACCCTGCAGGGTTCCCTGCGAGCTGCTGAGCGCGCGGTCGGAGATGTCGAGGGGGATGTACTCGTAGTAGCGGCCGTAATTGGCGAAGATCTTCGACCGGCCCTGCTGCGTCGGGTCCCACACCACGCCGACCCGTGGGCTCCACTGGTCGGTGAGGACGATCCGCTTCTGGCCGTCCTGACCTTCCATGGAGAGCGCGTCGTAGCGGAGGCCGAGGTTCAGGGTGACCTTGTCCATGATGCTCCAGCTGTCCTGGATGAACCCCCCGAGGATCGTCGACTTGGTCGAGGTGAACGGCCGTGGCTTGTCGCTGATGGTGTCGGTGTCGGTGATCTCGCCGAAGCGGCGGTAGTCGTAGACCGAGCCAGGCGGCAATCCGAGATCCGCTCCGGCGCGGTAGACCACGCCGCCGGTGTACGTCTCGTCGTGGCTGTACTTGTTGATCTGCCCGTCGAAGCCGGCCTTGAGCACGTGGTGGCCGAGCGCGTTGACCAGGTAGGTCACCACCGCGCGCGCCTGATAGCTGTCGAAGTTGAGGTACTCGATGAGGCCGCCCGGCCCGCCGGTGAAGTAGCGGACGACGTTGCAGCTCGCCCCGGGCGCATTGCACGCGGTCACCACCGAGGCCGGCAGCGACGTGTCCAGCTGGGTGATGGGGAGACCGCCGCCCCCCGGTGAGCGGACGTTGGGAACTCCCGCAAGTACCGAGGGGTTGTCGATGTCGTCGAGCGTGCTTCCGTCTCCGGGGAGATACGAGTCCCTCTGGAGGTGAACGCCGACCTTGATGTCCAGGAGCAGCCGCTTCTCCATGAACGAGCTGTTGAGCTCGCCGCCGATGTCGATCGCGTTGAAGCTCGACTTGGTCCAGCCCGAGTTGTAGGTGCCGATCGTCAGGAGGTTCGGGGTGAAGGGCGTGCGGTTGTTGGAGCGATTGCGCAGCGCGACCCCGCCGTCACCACCTCCGGTGGTCGGCGTACCGGTCACGGTCAGGCTCAGCCGGTGATCCGAGCTGATGAGGTAGGTGAGCTTGCCGATGTAGTTCCAGCTTCGCTCGTCGCCGTTGCGCCGCTGGGTCGAGTTCTCGATGGGCTGCAAGGACCCGTTGACCAGCGCGCTGAACGAGCGGCTGTAGATGTAGCGCTGCGCCGCCCACTGGACGCCGGCGAAGAACCACAGCTTGTCCTTGATGATGTAGCCGCCGATGGTCGCACCGACGTCGCCGAAGTTCCCAAGCTCGCGCTTGCCCTGCACCACCGGGGTACCGCCGATGACCACTCCTGGCGCGCCGGTCAGGCTCCCCGGGGTGAAGGTGCCCCACACCGAGCCGTGGAACTCGTTCCCACCGGACTTGGTGACCGCGCTGATGGCGCCGCCGCTGGTGCGGCCGTACTCGGGCATGTACCCGCCGCTGACCACGTTGATCTCGTCCATGAACTCGGCGGTGAGTGGGCTCCCGAGGGTGCCGAAGCCCGGGTTGTTCACGGAGATTCCGTCGATGAGGTAGAGGTTCTCGGGCGAGGTCGCTCCGTTGATTCCGACTCCGTAGTAGTCACTCGCAGCCTGCGGCGCGGTGGTGGCCAGCGAGTCGAAGGACCGGTTGGCGCCGGCGAGCCCGCCCGGCCGCGCCACCGCGAGGTTCCGGATGAAGTCCTGATTGATGGTGGTGCCGGTTGCGCTCGATCCGATGTCGACCGTCGGCGGGGTGCCGACCACCGTCACCGTCTCGCTCCCAGCGGTCTCGGGGAGCAGCTCGACGTTGAGACGGAGCGTGCGGTCCGAGGTGACGTCGATCCCGGCCCGGCTGTAGGGCTGGTACGTCTCCTTCTCGAAGCGCAAGGTGTACGTCCCGGGCGGCAGCTGCGGGACGCGGTACAGACCCGTGCTGTCGGTCACCACCACCTGCTCGCCCTGCAGTGACGGAGAGGTGGCGGTCACCACCACGTCCCCCACCGGAGCCTTGGTGGAAGCGTCGACCACGTTTCCGGTGAGCACCGAGGTGCTGGCCTGCGCCAGCGCCACGGCAGGCACGAGCGCCAGGAGCAGCGCGCTCGGCCGTAGCCTTCCTGTCGTTCCCAGCTCGGCTCGCTTCAAGAGCAGCCCCTCCTCACGACGGGTGAGGTAGGGAACTGTCGACGTGAGAGGGCCGCCAGGTCAGGATTGCAGCTGAACCACCGGGTCTGTGGTGTCGCTGCACCACATGCCGCGGAACTGCGCCCGGTAGATGCTGAGACGCGGGCCGTTTGCACGGCGATCCAACTGCAGGCGATCTGCCGGGTTCCATCCGCGCGCCTGTCCAACACTGGAAAGCGGCGCGGCTCGCTCCTCTAGAGCGTCACCTCGACCGAGGAGATCCCCCAGATGTCGTGCGCGTACTGATGGATGCTCCGGTCCGAGCTGAACCGGCCGACCCGCGCGACGTTGAGCAGCGCCTTGCGCGCCCAGCCCTCCGGATCGCCGGCGTAGGCGCGCGCGACCTCGAGCTGGGTGTCGGCGTAGGCGCGGAAGTCCGCGAGGACCAGGTAGCGGTCCTCGGTGAGCAACGCGTCCACCAGCGGGCGGAAGAGGTCCGGGTCCTCCGGGGAGAAGAAGCCCGAACGGACGAGATCCAGGACCGCCTTCAGCTCGGCGTCGCGCGCGACCACCTCGCCGGGGTGATAGCCGCTGCGGAGCGTCTCCGCGACCTGCTCGGCGGTGAGGCCGAAGAGAAAGAAGTTCTCCGGTCCCACCGCGTCCCGGATCTCGATGTTCGCTCCGTCCAGCGTTCCCAGGGTGAGCGCTCCGTTGAGCGCGAACTTCATGTTCCCCGTGCCGGAAGCTTCCTTGCCCGCGGTGGAGATCTGCTCCGAGACGTCCGCCGCGGGGATGATCCGCTCGGCGAGGCTCACCCGGTAGTTGGGGAGGAAGACCACCTGGATGCCGGTGCGCCCCGAGTCGGCGTTCACCACCTCGGCGATCCCGTTGATCAACCGGATGATGAGCTTGGCCAGGACGTAGCCCGGCGCCGCCTTGGCACCGAAGAGGAAGACCCGAGGGTGCACCACCGCCGTGGGGTTCTCTCGCGCCCGCATCCAGAGGGCCACGATGTGCAGGGCGTTCAGCAGCTGCCGCTTGTACTCGTGCAGCCGCTTCACCTGGACGTCGAAGATTGCCGACGGGTCCAGGTTCAGCCAGAGCGTGTCCCGCACGTGGTCCACCAGCCTCTGCTTGCTGGCCTGCTTCACCGCCCGGAATTCACGGAGGAAGCCGGCGTCCGCCGCCAGCGGCTCGAGGCGTTGGAGCTGCTCCAGGTCGCGGACCCAGCCCTCGCCGATGCGCGAGGTGACCAGCGAGGAGAGGCCGGGATTGCAGAGGAGGAGCCAGCGGCGCGGTGTCACCCCGTTGGTCTTGTTGTTGAAGCGCTCGGGGAAGAAGGCGGCGAAGTCGGGGAGCACGTCCCGCTTGAGCAGCTCGGTGTGCAGCTCGGCCACGCCGTTCACGCTGTGGCTTCCCACGACCGCCAGGTGCGCCATCCGCACCTTCTTCTCCGTGCCCTCCTCGATCAGCGACATCCGCCGCAGCCGCTCGGTGTCGAAGGGGTAGCGGATCTGCACCTGGCGGAGGAAGCGCTGGTTGATCTCGTAGATGATCTCCAGATGCCGGGGCAGGAGCCGCTCGAACAGGCTCACCGGCCACATCTCCAGCGCCTCGGCGAGGAGGGTGTGGTTGGTGTACCCGAACGTGGCGACGGTCACCTCCCAGGCCTCGTCCCAGGGCACCTGCTTCTCGTCCACCAGCAGCCGCATCAGCTCGGCGATGGCGACCGCGGGATGGGTGTCGTTGAGCTGGATCGCGACCTTCTGGGGGAAGGCGCGGAAGTCCTCGTGCCGTCGCAGGTACCGTCGCACGATGTCCGCGAGGCTGCAGGCGACGAAGAAGTACTCCTGGCGCAGGCGCAGCTCCTTGCCGGCCTGGTTCTGGTCGTTGGGGTAGAGGACCTTGCTGATGACCTCGGACTCGTTCTTCTCCACGACGCTGCGCTCGTAGTCGCCGTCGTTGAAGAGGCGGAAGTCGAACTCTTCCGAGGCCCGCGCCTGCCACAGGCGCAGCGTGTTCACGGTGTTCGCGCCGTAGCCGGCCACGGGCATGTCGTAGGGGACGCCGAGCACCGTCTTGCCGCCCACCCAGCGTGAGGCGGGCGTCCCGTTCCGGCCGGACCCGCGCTCGACCGTGCCGTGGAAGCGCACCGGCACCGCCTTCTCCGGCCGGACGATCTCCCAGGGGTTGCCGAACCGGAGCCACTCGTCGGCGCGCTCCACCTGGTGCCCGCCGATGATGTCCTGGCGGAAGATGCCGAACTCGTAGCGGATCCCGTAGCCCATGCCCGGGTAGCCGTGGGTGGCCATCGAGTCGAGGAAGCAGGCCGCGAGTCGCCCCAGGCCGCCGTTGCCCAGCCCGGCGTCCGGCTCGAGGTCGATCAGCGAGTCCAGGTCCACTCCCGCGCCACGCAGTCCCTCGCGCGCGGCGTCGAGCAGCCCGGTCGCGATGAGGTTGTTTCCCAATGCCCGGCCGAGGAGGTACTCGGCGGACAGGTAGTACGCGCGCTTCGGATCGAGCGAGCGATAGGTCCCCTTCGTCGCCACCCACCGCTCGGCGAGACGGTCCCGCACCGCCATGGCGACCGCCTGGAACCTGTCCCAGGGAGTCGCGCGGTCGGGCCCCTGTCCCCGGGTGTACTGGACGTGGGCGAGGAAGGAGCGCTGCAGCGCATGCGGGTCGCGCCGCAGGTGAGGCACCTCCGGTGCCGGGAGAGGCGTCTCGGGAACGAGTCGGACGGGGCTGTCGCTCATCGGCGGGCGGACTCTACCCCGCCGGAACCGTCAGCGAATCCCGTGCGAATCGAGCCAGCGGTAGACGTCGTCCCACACCGCCGGGCCGAGCCCGTGGCCCAGGTTCGCGTACGAGAGCACGTCGAAGGGGTGCGTCGGCCCCAACTCCGCGTGAACGGCGAGGCACGCCCGGGTCGGGATGCTGTCGTCGACGAGGCCGTAGAGCCAGAGCAGCGGGACGAAGGTCCGGTCGAGGACCGGACGCGGGTCGAATCCCTCCGGACCGGTGTAGCTCACGAGCGCCTCCTCGGCCGCCTCGAGCGACAGGTGGTCCACGTCCACCAGGTCGCTGTAGGCGATCTCCCGGCCGACCGAGACCGTGGGCCCGGAGAGGATGACGCCCCAGGAGACGTGGGAGGAGACGCCCGCGGCCACCGGGATGATCCACCCCGCCTGGCTGCCCCCGACCAGGCCCACCCGGGCGCGGTCGATCTCCGGCCGCGCCATGAGGAGGTCGACCGCGGCGGCAGCGTCGGATGCGAGCAGGGGGATCATCTCCGGGCTGTTCCGGACCCCGACCTGGCTGTACGCGCCCCCCGAGTCGCCCACGCCCCGCTTGTCGTAGCGGAGCACGGCCAGGCCTCGCGCCACGAGGAGACGGGACATGAAGAGGAGGTCGCCACGGCGGACGGTCCCCGACCCGTGAACCAGCACGACGCCAGGGAACGGCCCCGTCCCCGGGGGAAGGTCGATCGCGTAGGCCAGGTCGGCGGTGCCGCTGCGGAAGGTCGGCGGAGCACCCGGCGGAACCTCACCCGGAGCGCCACCCGCGGGGGCCGTCTGGCACGCCGCCAGGGCGACGAGCCACAGCAGTCCTCGCCGGACCGACGTCCCTCGGGGTCTCGCGCTCATGGTTTGCCCTCCCGCGCCAGCGGATTCTTGCTCCGTTTCGGGACGTGGGACCAAGGTCGCATGGAGCCCCCGTCGAAGGGGAGTCTCCTCCCGAGGGGAAAGTCGGTCGTCACCGCCGGGAGTGTGACCGGCGGATCTCTCCACCAGGCACCAGAGCTCCCTCGGCTCGCTCTACGACCTGGACTCGCTCGTCGGAAGCTGGCCGGCCGGGGTCAGTGGCCGGGCCGAGTCACCGTCGCCAGCGACGGCGCATCGAGGCTCGCCGCGATCGGCGTGACCGCGTCCCGGAAACGCGCGAGCAGGGTGGACGGCACCGGCTCGCTGCGCGGGAACTTCTGGTTCAGGGGATTCACGAAGGCGCCGTTGCGCTTCATCGCGAAGTGCAGGTGCGGGCCGGTGGTGCGCCCGGTGTTCCCCGAGTAGCCGATGACCTGCTTCTGCGCCACGCGTGCCCCGCCCCGGACTCCGGCGGCGTAGGAGGACAGGTGGAGGTAGCAGGTCTCGAAGCCGTTCCGGTGACGGACGCAGACGCTGTTCCCTCCGGCCCCGGTGTTGCCCGCGACGGTGACCGTGCCGTCGGCGACGGACCACACCGGCGTGCCGACCGCGGCGGCGTAGTCCACGCCCTGGTGCGCCTTGAGATATTCGAGCACCGGGTGGAAGCGCATGCCGAACCGGCTGGTGACGTGAGCGAACTTCAGCGGTGACTTGAGGAAGGCCTTCCGGGCAGAGGTCCCGTCCTCCTGGAAGTATGACCACTCGCCGTCGGGGAGCTGCCAGCGGAAGACGCGCTTGGTGCCCACCGCCTCGCCCCGGTACTCGGCGGCGAGCACCTCGCCGTAGCGGAGGAGCCGCCCCTTGGTGAGGACCTTCTCCACCAGGCAGCGGACCCGGTCGCCCTTGCGGACGTCCACGTAGAAGTCGATGTCCCAGGCGAAGACGTCCGCCAGCGCCATGGCGATGGTGGGGTCCTCCTTCGCGGTGACCGCGGCGTCGTAGAGGGAGCTCGCCACTTCCAGCTCGACGCGGGAGACCTGCGTCTCCACCTCCACCTCGCGCTTGCGAGCCACGTACTTCTCGCCGTCGCGGCGGACCTGCCACTCGTCCACCGGGCTCTGCCGGTAGTCGAAGTGATCCAGCTCACCCTCGCGGAACACGAGCCGGAGCTGGTCGCCCACCCGCGACTTCCGGAAGTCGAAGACACCCTGGAGCGCGGCGACGACCCGGTCGGTCTGCCCCCCGTCGAGCCCGGCCGAGCGCAGCGCCGTGGCGAGCACCTGGTTCCGCTCGATGCGGCGGTTCAGGATGCGGACCTGGGGAGAGGACGGCGCGGCTGTGAGCAGCGCGGCGACGAGGGCCGGGGCGAGGACGGTCATCTGAGCTGGGAGAGGATCAGCCTACCAGGCCCCTCGCAGCCGCCAAGGCGACATCCGCATACCCTCAGCCCCCTCGAGGAACCTCGTCGATCGCCGCCCAGCCGGCGTCCTGGTCGAATCCGGCATTGCCGGGCCCCACGTGGGGGACGCCCCGAACGAGCTCGGCGCCGGCGCTGGGGGAATCTTGCGATCCGCCCTCCCGGGGGCGGCCTCCGGTCCACGGCCTCGTTCGACACCAAGAGAGGAGAGGTTCGGGGGCCCGGCGGTTACAGTGGATGGGTGCGACTCACCCCTGGGACCCGGCTCGGTCCGTACGAGGTCATGGCGGTGCTGGGCTCCGGCGGGATGTCGGAGGTCTATCGCGCCCGGGACAGCCGGCTGCAGCGGGACGTCGCGATCAAGGTCGTGGGCGAGGCCCTCGCCGGTGACGCCGGCATCCTCGGCCGCCTGGAGCAGGAGGCCCGGCTGGCGGGGGGGCTGAACCATCCCAACATCGTCGCCGTCCATGACATCGGGGTTCACGAGGGATCCCCGTACGTGGTCACCGAGCTGCTCCAGGGCGAGACGCTCCGGGAGCGGCTCTCCCACGGCCCGGTCTCGGTGGGGCAGGCGCTGGAGTGGGCGGGGCAGATCGCCCATGCCCTCTCCGCGGCGCACGCGGCCGGCGTCATCCACCGCGACCTCAAGCCGGAGAACGTCTTTCTCACCCGGCTGGGGCAGGTGAAGCTCCTCGACTTCGGGATCGCCAAGTCGAACCCACGGGTGACCGAGGCGCGCGGCCTGCTCGACCCCACCGTCAGCCCCGCCGGCTCCGCGACCCGCACCGGGTCGGTGCTGGGAACGCCAGGCTACATGTCGCCGGAGCAGGTGCGCGGGGACGTGCTGGATCCGCGAAGCGACATCTTCGCCCTCGGAATCATCCTCCACGAGCTGCTCTCCGGACAGCGCACCTTCCGGACCGGCTCCATCGTCGAGAGCGGCTACTCCATCCTCCACGACGAGCCGGCGCCGCTGCCTCCCGCCGTCCCGCCGGGCGTGGCGCAGCTGGTGCAGCGCTGCCTGGCAAAGGATCCGGAGCAGCGCTTCCAGTCCGCGCGTGACGTGGCCTTCGCACTCGAGGCGCTCCGGGGGACCGGCGCGTCCACGCCCACCGAGCCATTCCCGCCGCTGGGGCATGGACGGACCCGGGCGCTCCGGAGACTCGGCTGGCTCGCGGGCGCGCTGCTGCTCGCGCTGGGGGCCTACGTCGCGGGGCGTGCCGCGCGCAGCACGTCGCCCCAGCCCCGGGTCCAGCAGCTGACCTTCCACCGGGGCACAGTCTACGCGGCCCGCTTCGCCGCGGACGGCAAGCGGGTGCACTTCAGCGCGGCCTGGAACGACGCGATTCCCGAGCTGTTCACCACCGGCCCGGACTCCCGGGTGTTCCGCGCGCTCGGGGTGGGGAAGGCTCATCTCCTCTCGGTGTCGAGCGGAGGAGAGCTGGCGGTCCTCCTCGATCCGAGCTTCCCCTTCGCCTTCGGGCTGAAAGGCACGCTCGCGGTCGTTCCGGAGCTCGGCGGCTCCCCACGAGAGCTCGCGACCGAGGTCTTCTACGCGGACTGGGCGCCGGACGGGAAGTCGCTGGCGGTGGTTCGCGGTGGCACCGAGGGCACGACCCTGGAGTGCCCCCTGGGGACCGTCCTCTTCCGCTCCACCGGCTTCGTCAGCGATCCGCGGATCTCGCCCTCCGGAGATCGCATCGCCTTCCTGGATCACCCCCGGCCCGGAGACAGCGCGGGCAGGGTGATGGTCGTCGGCAAGGACGGGCGGGCGGAGGTCTGGAGCCGGGACTTCGACGATGCCTTCGGCGTGGCCTGGGCTCCCGACGGGGACGAGGTCCTCGTCGGTGGCGCGCTCCCCGGCGAGCTGGCGGCGATCTGGGCGACGCGCCCGGGACGTCCCCTGCGACTCGTCTACCGCGGCACCGGCAACCTGCTCATCGACGATGTCGCCCGCGACGGGCGAATGCTCGCGCGCAAGAGAGACTGGGGACAGGAGCTGGTGGTTGTTCCCCCGAAAGGACCGTCCCACTCCATCGAGTGGCTCGACTGGGCGAGCGTCGCCGGTGTCTCGGACGACGGGAAGAAGGTGCTCTCCTTCGAGTCCGGTGTCGGCGCCTCTCCGAGCATCCTGGTCGTGCTCCGTAACCTCGATCAGCCGGCGCCGATCCAGCTGGGTGTCGGCCGCGGCCTCGCGCTGAGCGCGGACGGGAGCCATGCTCTGGTGAGCCGGACCGACCAGCGGAACGACCTCCTGCGTCTGTTACCGACCGGTCCCGGTGAAGCGCGGGACTTCACGGTGCCTGGGCTCGAGCGCGCATACACCGCGAGCTTCTTCCGCGACGGCAAGCGCGTGGCCCTCTTCGGGAAGACGGAGGGCGGGCCGAGCAAGATCTTCCTGCTCGAGCTGGGGCGACCGGAGCTCCGTCCCATCTCCCCGGAGCTCAACCCGGGGTACAGCATCGCGGTGTCCCCGGACGAGCGCTGGGTCGCTGCCGTGGAGGGTGACGGCACACCGACGCTCTTCCCCGTGGCCGGCGGGACGCCGGAGCCCGTGAGGGAGCTCGGACCGAAGTACCAGGTCATCGGCTGGCTGGAGGACGGAAGCCTCCTCGCCTTCGAGCGGAACGTCCTGCCGTCGGGGGTCGTTCGCTTCGATCTCCGCACCCGGGCGGTGACCCCGGTCCGCACGCTCACGCCTCCGGACGCGGCCGGGGTTCCGCGCCTCACCAAGGTGATGGTGACGCCCGATGGGAGGACCTTCGTCTTCCACTTCCGGCGCCGGACCGACGTCCTCTACCTGCTCGACCCCGCGGTGAACTGAAAGCCCGGCGGCTCACCACCCCATCGGGCCACCGCCACCGCCGCCACCACCACCGCCGCCACCGCCACCGCCTGGCATCTGCGTCGGCGGCGGCAGGGTGCCGCCGTCGGGAAGAACCTGCTGCTGGTTGCCGTTCGAGGGGCGGATCGCGCTGTCACCGCCGCACCCCGCCGCCACCAGGGCGCCGCCGCCGACCACGAGGACACGGAACAATCGACCTAGAACCATGACGCGCTCCCGCTGCCTCCGCTGGAGGCTTTCCCGGAGGACACGGACCGTCCTGCGACGTTGCGGCCCCGACCGGCTCACTGCCGGGATGCGCCGGTACGTCGATGCGCATGGCAGTCTCCACCCTCGATGACCGCTCTCCACACGCTCGTGTCACGCCTGTGGCGCCGCCGGGGCTTCCTCGCCCTCACCGTCGCGGTCCTGGGACTGGGGCTCGGGGCGGCGCTCACCGTGCTGGAGATCGCGGACGCGCTGTTCTGGCGTCCTCTGCCCTACGGCGACGCGGAACGGCTGGTGTTCGCCTGGCAGGTCGACGCGCGTGGGACGCGTCTCACCGTCACCGGGACGGACTTCCTCTCCTGGTCCGCCGACGCCGAGCCCTTCACCGCGATGGCCGCGGTGAGCGCCCGGGGCTTCAACCTCGCCAGCGACGGTGAGCCGGAGCGCGTGGAGGGCGCGCTGGTCTCGGGAGACTTCTTCCACCTGCTCGGGACGAGGGCGCTGCTCGGAAGGGTCATCGACCCCGGTCCGCCCGGCCCGCGGGTCGCGGTTCTGTCCGAATCGCTGTGGCGGCGGAGGTTCGGCGCCTCGCCGGAGGTCCTCGGGCGCACGCTGTCGCTCGACGGAGAGCCCGTCCAGATCGTCGGGGTGGTGCCGGCGGCGTTCCGTCTCCCGGCCACGGCGCAGCTCTGGGTCTCGGCCCGGGGGCGCGTGCCCGAGCACCCCACCTACCCCATCGATCCGGAGACGGATCGTGCGCGGCACTTCCTGACGGTGATCGCCCGTCTCCGTCCCGGCTGGTCCGAGGGCGCCGCCGCCGCGGCGCTGTCCACCGTGCAGGGAAGGCTCGCCCGCGAGTTCCCCGACGACGAGGGGGAGGTCAGGACGGCGGCACTCACTCCGTTCCGCGAGCAGCTCTTCGGCGCTGCCCGCCCGCAGGTCACCGTCCTCCTCGCGGTGGCCGCGCTCCTGGCCTGCGTGGCGTGGGTGAACGCCGCGCACCTCTTCCTCATCCGGCGCACCCGACGGACGCACGAGCTCGCGGTGCGGCAGGCGCTCGGGGCGAGCCGCCGATCCCTCTGGGTCCTCTTCTTCCGGGAGGCCGCGGCCATCTCCGCGGCAGCGGGCGTCCTCGCGCTGACGCTCGCGACCTGGGCCGCGCCGCTCCTGGTCGCCGCGAGCCCTCAGGCTGCCGGCCTTCCGCTCCCCGGGCCCTCGACTCGAGTGGTGGCGCTCGGAGTGCTCCTCGCGCTCGCCTCCGCGGTCTCGATGGCGCTGCTCGCCGGGCTCCAGCCGGTGCGCACCACGGAGCAGATCCAGGAAGGTGGCCGCACCGGCACCGAGGGCCGGGGCGCGCGCCGGCTCCGGACCGCGTTCCTCGGCTTCGAGGTCGGCCTGTCGCTGCTGCTCCTGCTCGGCATGGGGCTCCTCCTCCGCAGCTACCGCGCGGTGCAGGCGGTGGATCCGGGATTCCGGAGCAGAGGGGTGCTCGCGGTGGACCTCCCGCTCGCCCGGCTCCGGCACGCGACGCCGGCCTCGCAGGCACGCTTCGCGATCGACGTGCTCCGCGCCCTCGGCCAGCAGGGACAGGTGGACGCCGCGGGGTTCGTCTCCCGGTTGCCGCTCTCGCCCTCCAACACCATCGGAGACCTCGCGCTCCCCGGGCAGGAGGACGCGGCGTTCCCCTGCGACCTGCGACTGGCCAGCCCCGGGTACCTCGAGGCGCTGGGTATCCCGCTGCGGAGTGGGCGGCCGTTCGACACCCGCGACGTCGAGGGAGGTCCGCCGGTGGCGATCATCAACGAGCTCGCCGCCCGCCGCGCCTTCGGCGCCAGGAGCGCCCTCGGACAGCGCATCCTCATCTGGGGCGAGCGCGTGCCGAGCGAGGTGGTGGGGGTGGTCGGGAACGTCCGTCACACCGGCCTGGACGCCGAGCCACGCCCGGAGGCGTGGCGGCCCATCGGCGCCGTCGGCTGGGCCAACCTCTCCCTGGTCGTCCGGGGCAAGGTCCCGCCCGAGGCGCTGGTCGCCCCGGTGCGCGAGGCGATCCACGCGGTCGACCCCGAGCAGCCCCTGGTCCACCCGGAGCCGATGCTCGAGCGTGCGGAGGCCTCGCTCGCCGTGCGCCGCTTCACCCTGGAGGTGCTCTCCGCCGGCGCAGCGGTGGCGCTCCTCCTGGCGCTCGCCGGCATCTACGGCGTGACCGCCTACGGGGTCGCGCAGAGGACCCGCGAGCTGGGGGTGCGGCTTGCGCTGGGCGCGACCCCCCGGAGCCTGGTGCAGATGGTCACCCGGGAGACGGTTGCGGTGGTGGGTGGGGGGTGCGTGCTCGGGCTGGTCACGGCCGCGCTCCTCTCGCGGGTGCTCTCCGGCCTGCTGTTCGGGGTCTCCCGCGTGGACCCGCTCACCTTCCTCGGGTGGCCTCTCGTCCTCACCCTCGTCGCGGCCGGCGCAGCCTGGGTCGCCGCCCGCCGCGCCTCCTCGGTGGACCCGGCGGACGCGCTCCGGCACGACTAGCCGACGGGGGGCCGGGCCGACCCGCGGGCCGGCTGGATTCCTGCACCGTCACGGTGCTCGCAAGCCGGGTGCATGAGCCAACACGCCTCACGAGCTGTCGCCTCGACGACGCAGTGCTCGCGTGCCCGGCGGCCGTCCGATTGGCGAACGGAATCTCCCTGCGCAGCTTCGGCCCCGGAGGGGCTCCATCCGCTTGCACGCACATCCCGTCCGTCCGCTCGTCCTTGCCCTCGCCTTCGCTGCGTTCGGCTGCAACAACGAGAGCGTGTCCTGGACCAGCTTCCACGGGGATGCTCTCCGCAGTGGCTGGAACCCTCGGGAGTCGGTGCTCAAGCCCGACGCTGTCCGGAACGGCGCCTTCGGAAAGCGCTGGGATTCGCCTCGCTTCGATTCCTTCGATGGCATCCCGGGCCGTGCGTACGCGAGCCCGCTCTACGTCGACGGCGTGAAGCTGACCGATGGCCCGCTCTCAGGTCGGGAGCTGGACGTGGTGCTCGTCGGCACCAGCAACGGGGACGTCTACGCGGTGAGCGCGCAGCCCGGCCCGAACGCCCCGGCCGGCACCGTGCTCTGGAAGCGCCACCTCGGCGACCCGGGCGACTCGATCGACGGTCTCCGCGTCGGCGTACTGGGCACCCCGGTGGTGGACCTCGAGGCGCAGCCGCCGAGGCTGTACGTCGTGGCCGACGTGCAGGCTCCTCCATGGGCGGGAGGGACGGCGTGGCGGGCCTTCGCGCTCGACCTCCGCAACGGCACCGTCCTGCCCGGGTGGCCCGTGCTCCTCGACGCGTCCACCGTGGTTCCGGTGAACCAGAACGGCCCGGCCGTCTTCGTCGAATCCGGAAGTTTGTCGCAGCGCGGGGGCCTGGTCATCAGCCCCGACGGCCGCCTGCTCTACGTCCCCTTCGGCGGGTACTACAGCGGGAGCGTCGGCTGGCTGATCGCGATCGACACCGTGAGCCCCCGCGTGGCCAGCTCCTTCTCCTCCAGCCCCGAGCTGCTCCGACGGGCGAACGGGGGGATCTGGGCCTCGGGCGGCCCCTCGGTGGACGCGGACGGGAGCGTGTGGGCGGTCACTGGCAACAGCCCGCCCAACCTCCTCGACCGGACCTGGGGCGTGTCCGTGCTCCGCTGGGCCCCGGGGCTCCCGCTTCGTCTGAGCGGCAGCTACACCCCCTGGAACCACTGCCAGCTGGACACCGGCGACATCGATCTCTGCGGCAGCGGCGTGACCCTCCTCCCCGAGGTGCACGGCACGAGCACCCCGCGGCTGGCCGTCGTCGGCGGCAAGCAGGGCAACGTGTACCTCATCGATCGGGACCACCTCCCCGGGGCGCTCGATGCGCGGCCACCGTGCAACTACCACTCGCCGACCGACGCGCCCCCCGACGGCTCGCTCTGGGACCCCGAGGCGGCTCGGGCGTACTACCACGGCAAACCCGGACCCCTGAACGTCTTCGGCCCCTACAGCGACGACGACGGATGGGCATTGAAGGCCAAGGCGCGCTCCACGCCGGCCGTCTTCCAGGCGGATGACGGGAACACCTACGTCGTGGTCACCGGCTCGACGAAGGATCCGGTGGACCTCGTCACACCCCATCCGCCCTCGGTGGCGCGACTCCGGGTGGTGACGCCCTCGCCGACGCGGCCGGCGTACCTCGAGATCGAGGCCTACGAGACGACGCTGGTCTTCCAGAGCCCAGGCACGCCGGTCATCAGCAGCAACGGGGGGCGCGATGCCATCGCCTGGATCGTCGAGCCCAACGTCGGCCGACTCGACAGCCTGGTGAACGCACCGGCGGCCACGCTGCATGCGGTGGACGTCATGAAGATGAAGGCGATCTGGAGCAGCAAGCCCGGAGACCTGTTTCCCGGCGCGAAGTACTTCCACCCGGTGGTCGCCAAGGGACAGGTCATCGTCGCCACCGACCGGGTCAGCGGCTTCGGGGTCTCCACCCCGCTGCCGTGAGCGGCGCCGTCAATCGTCGCCACGAACCCGCGCGGTGAGCGCCATGCCCGTGGGCGTCGTCGCGAGCCCGCCCTCGCCGGTCTCGCGGAGCTCGGGAGGGAGCATCCGGCCGACCGAGGCCATCGCGCCCACCACCTCGTCCGGAGGGATGAAGGACTCGAGCCGGGCCAGCGCCAGCTGCGCGGCGCACACCGCGTGCACGCTGAAGAAGGCGTTCCGGCTCACGCAGGGAACCTCGACGAAGCCGCCCACCGGATCGCAGACCAGCCCGATGCTGTTGGCCAGCGCGAGGGTCGCGGCGTGGACGCAGGCGCGGGCGTTGCCGCCGAGCAGCTCGGTCACGGCGGCCGCGGCCATCGCCGCGCTGGAGCCGATCTCCGCCTGACAGCCGCCGGCGCTTCCCGAGATGTGCATCTGGCGCGAGATGGCCTGTCCGATGCCGGCGGCGAGGACCAGGGGCATCACCAGCGCCTCGTCACCGATGCCGAGGTGGTCCGCCACCCCGAGCAGGGCTCCGGGGACCGTGCCGGCCGAGCCGGCGGTGGGCGCGGCCACGATGCGCCGCATCCGCGCATTCTCCTCGTTCACCGCCATCGCGTAGGCCTGCACGCGGCGGAGCAGCGGCGCGTTCAGCGCGTCGGGCGCCGACCACAGGCCGTGGGCGTTCCAGCCCACCATCCCGGTGAGGGACTTCTCGGTCGAGGCGAGCCCGGCGGTGACCGAGGCCCGCATCAGCCCCAGCCGCTCGCGCATGGTGCGGCGGATCGCCTCGGGGTCGGCGCCGGTCTCGGCGCAGTCGTGGGCCAGCACCCACTCCGATGCCCGTCCGGTTACCGCCTCCAGCTCGCGCAAGGTGAAACCCGCCATGTGTCCTCAGCCCTCGTCCATCACCGGGGGAAGCATGCGCACCCAGTTCATCCCGTGGATCCGGTTGATCCATGCCAGGGCCTCGCTCGACAGGCGCGCGTCCAGCTCGAGGCACATCACCGCCTCGCCCCCACGTCGATCGCGGTTGCTGGAGAGGGCGGCGATGTTCACCCGGTCGTCCGCGACCACCCGGGTGACCGTGGCGATGGCTCCATAGAAGTCCTCGTGGCCCACGAGGAGGGTGTGCCGCGCGCCCCCGAAGCGGACGCCCACCCCGTCGATCTCCACGATCTCCACCACGCCGCCGCCGATGCTCGACCCCACGACCGTGGTGTGTCTCCCCCCGCCGTCCAGAGCAAGCCGCACCGAGTTGGGGTGGAGGTTCCCGAGGTTCCCCTCCGACCAGCTGAGCGACAGGCCGGCCCGTTCCGCCTCGGCCAGCGCATCCGGCAGACGGTCATCGTCGGGCTTCAGGCCCAGTAGCCCGGCGACCAGCGCGCGGTCGGTGCCGTGCCCGCGGCCGGTCTTGGCGAAGCTCCCGTGGAGGGTGATGGCCGCCTTCTCCGGCGCCGCGTCGAGGATCGCCCGCGCGAGGAGGCCGATCCGGCACGCGCCGGCGGTGTGGCTGCTGCTCGGACCGATCATCACCGGACCGATCATGTCGAGGATGGACATCGGGGGTCGCCGTCCCGGGTTCTGCCAGAGAGGGGCCGTGCGATCCAGGCCGGCCCCGGGGGTTCAGGCCGGCGCCTTGGCCGGGGCGCCTCGCTGGAACTCCTCCACCACGTCGGCGACGGTCATCCGGCGATCGAGGTGCCCGACCCGGTCCTCGAGCCGCTCCGCGCGGAGCAGGTCCCGCACCGTCGCGCGTGCGCCCACCAGGCGTACCGAGGTGCCGGCCCTTCCGAGCTCATCCTGGAGGCCGGCCAGCATTCGCGCGCCGGCGACGTCGACGGTGGGGGAGGAGGAGAGGTCGAGCACCACCAGGCCCGGCGGAACCGGAGCGGCGCGGAGACCCGCGCGGATCGCCTCCCGGACGTGCTCCACGTTGAAGTAGAGCAGCGCCGCCTCCACCCGGACGATCAGCGCCCCGGGGACGGGCTGGTTGTCCGGATTCCGCTCCCGATCGGAGAAGGTCCGCGTGCCGGGGATCCGTCCGAGGAACGCCACGTGCGGATGCGAGGCGCGCCGGAGCAGGAAGAGCAGCGAGATGACGACCGCGAGCATCACGCCCTTGAGGATGCCGAGCACCAGCACGGCGGCGAACGCGGCCATCGACACCGCGAACTCGGCGCGGCTCACCTCCCACAGATGGCGGAGCTCCCGGAGGTCGATCAGCCCCTTCACCGCCACCAGCACGATGGCGGCAAGCACCACGTTGGGAAGGTTGGCGAGCATCCCGGTGAGGAACATCAGGCAGACGCCGATGGTGACCGAGGCGAACACCAGCGACAGCGGTGTCCGCGCGCCGGCCTTGTCGTTGACCGAGGACTGGGAGAGTCCCCCGGCCACCGGGTAGGACTGGAAGAGGGCCGCGGCGAGGTTCGCCGCGCCGAGGCCGAGCAGCTCCTGTCGGGCGTCCACCTCCTGCCGGTGCGCCGCCGCCAGGGCCCTGGCCGCCGAGACGCTCTCCACGTAGGCGAGGAGGAGACAGGCGAAGGCGAGCGGGAGGAGCCCGTCCACCTCGCGAGGCCGGAGCGCCGGGGCGTCGAGGTGGGGAAGTCCCCGGGGAAGCGCGCCCACGACCTTGAACCCCAGCGCGCCGAGGGAGGTGAAGGAGAGCAGGACGATCGAGAGGGCCACCACCCCGAGGGCGACGGGTCTCCCGGGCAAGAACCGCTCTCCGAGCAAAAGCACCACGATGGCGGCGACCCCGAAGCCGAGCACGGCGAGGTTGGTCGACGGGAGCTGCCCCCACAGCACCGCCAGCCGCTCGAAGAATCCCTCGCCCCCGCCCTTCACTCCGAACAGCTTGGGGAGCTGCGTGGTGGCGATGGTCAGCGCCGCGCCCGCCTTGAAGCCGAGGAGGATGGTCTCGCTGATGAAGTTGACCAGAGAGCTCAGCCGGAGCGCCCAGGCGATGACGCACATCACCGCGGTGACCAGCGCGGTGAGCGCGGCGACCGCGGGCCAGTGCTCGGGGTTGCCGGCGACCATCTCCGCCACGGTCACGCCGACCAGGAGCGAGATCGCGGAGGTGGGCCCGATGGCCAGCTGCCTCGACGATCCGAAGAGAGCGTAGCCGAGCCCTCCCACCAGATAGCCGTAGACGCCGTACTGGGGGGGAAGCCCGGCCAGGGAGGCGTAGGCCAGGGCGACCGGGATGCCGTAGGCGGCGAGCGTCACCCCGGCGATGCCGTCGCGGGGAAGCCAGCCGGCCTGGTACTCCCGGAGCCACCGGGCAGGGGGAAAGATGGCCCGCCACCCTCGGGAGGGAGCTTCGATGTGCGCGCCGGGGGCAGGCGCATCCGTCGGCATCTCCCCAGTTCGACACACCCGGGGCCCGGGTGGGATGGGGCCTAGGTCGTACGCGGGGCGGGAGCCGCCTCACTCCGCCCGGAGCGCGATGCCCGGGTCGACCCGCAGGGCCCGGAACGCCGGCAGCGCGGACGCCAGCAACGCCACCAGGGCCACGATGAACGCCGTGGCGCCGAATGCAATCGGATCGCGCGCCGCGACGCCGAAGAGCAGACCGCGCAGGAGCTGTCCCGCCGCCGCCGCGCCGACGAGCCCCAGCACGACCCCGGACGCGGTGAGTGCCGCGGATTCACCGAGCACTTGCGCGAGAACGCGGCGGTCCGGTGCGCCGAGGGCCTTCCGCAGCCCCAGCTCGGGCAAGCGACGCGTCACGCTGTAGGCCAGAAGCCCGTACACGCCGGTGGCCGAGAGCAGCAGGGCGAGGAGCGCGAAGCTAGCGAAGATTCCCAGCTCGAACCGGCGCGAGTCGAGCGTGTGCTCCACGACCTCGCGAACCACTCGGACCTTGGCGATGGGGAGGAGGCGGTCCTGGCCCCGGACCCGCTCCCGGACCTGCTCGACCAGGTCCGGTGCGGCGAGGCCGGTCGAGCGAATGACCAGCTCTCCCCAGCGGTGCCAGGGGTTGCTGTTCTGTGCGTAGGGAACGTAGAGCGTCGGCTCCTGCGGGCGGTCGAGGCGGAGGTGCTTCACGTCGCCGACCACGCCGACGATGGTCATCCAGGCGTCCGCCGGCTCCCGCGCGAAGCGGATGCGCTCTCCGATCGGATCGATGCCCGGGAACTCCGCGCGGGCCAGGGCCTCGTTGATCACCACCGTGCGCAGCGCCCCGTCACGGTCTCGTCCGTCGAGGGCCCGACCCTGGAGGAGCGGAATGTGGAGCGCCTCGAAGTAGCCCGGGCTGACCACGCGTGCCCCCGCGGACGGTTCGGTGCCCTCCGTCGGCGCCGGTTTCCGGGCGACGGCGTAGTCGAACTGGAGGTTGGACCCGGCCAGGGGGAGCTCGCTCACGAAGCCGGTGGCCTCCACACCCGGCAGCCGGCGCACCTCCTCGAGCAGTCGGTCCCAGAACCGCGTCTGCTCGGGGACGCGGGTGTAGCGCGCCGCGGGCAGGTCGATCCGGAGCGCGAGCGTGTTCCGCGGATCGAAGCCGAGGCGCACGTTCCGGAGCTGGAGCAGGCTGCGGGTCAGCAGAACGGAGCAGGCCAGGAGCGTAGTCGCCAGCCCCACCTGGAAGACCACCAGGAAACGCCGCAGCTGCGGGCTCGTGCCGCCTAGACGCCCTGCGCGCAGCGCGCTCGCCAGGTCCACGCGGGCCCCCCGGATCGCCGGCACGGCGCCGAAGACGAGCCCGGTGAGCAGCGCGACGCCCAGCGCGAAGGCTGCCACCCGCAGGTCCACCGTGACCTCGCCGGCACGCGGCAAGCTGTCAGGCGCCGCTCCGAGCACCAGCGGAACGGCGCTCCACGCCACCGCGAGCCCGGCCGCGCCTCCCACCAGCGCGAGCAGCAGGCTCTCCACGAGGAGCTGGCGGGCCAGCCTCCGCCGGTCGCCGCCGAGCGCGGCGCGCACCGTCAGCTCCGGAGCCCGGGCGGTTCCGCGCGCGAGCAGGAGGTTCGCGAAGTTGGTGCAGGCGAGCAGCAGCAGGAGCGACACGGCGGCGAAGAGCAGGAGGAGCGGCTCGCGGCTGGAGTCGGTGAGGCGACTCCGGAGTGAGACCAGGGGAAACTTCCGGTCGCGGTCGCTCGCGGGGTACAGCTCGGAGAGGGTCCGTCCCACCGCGTCGACCTCGGCCTGGGCCTGCGCCGCGGTGATTCCCCGGCGGAGCCGGGCCACCGCGTTCATGAAGTGCGCGACCCGGGCCTCGCTGGCCTCGGGATAGCCCACCTGCATCGGCAGGAGGATCTGCGCCTCGGAGCCCGGCAGCCGGAAGCGCGGGGAGAGGATTCCCACCACCCGGAAGGGCCGGCCGCTGAGATCGAGGGTCCGGCCCAGGAGCGAGACGCCGCCCCGGCTCCGGGCGAACTCGTCGCTCACCACCACGACCGGATCCGATCCCTTTCGGTCGTCGGTGAACTCCAGCAGCCGGCCCGCCGCCGCGGGAACGGCGAACGCGCGCAACAGATCGCCGCTGACCAGGGCCGCCGGGATCTGGACCGCCTGATCTCCCTCGAGCACGTCCGCCGGCCACGGCGTGTAGGCGCCGGTTGCCTCGAAGCTCGGTACCTGCCTCCGGAAGTCCTCGACGTCGGGATACGACTGCTCGCTCTTGAAGGCGAGCAGCGCCTCGGGGTGCGGATAGGGGAGGGGACGCAGCAGGACGCCGTCCACCACCGCGAACAGCGTCACGCTCGCGCCGATGCCCAGCGCCAGCGAGAGCACCACGAAGGAGGTGAAGGACCGCGCATGACCGAGGGACCGGAACGCCGTTCGCAGGTCATCGAGGAGCGAGCGCATGGGGGAAGCGCACGCAGCATCCATGCCAGGGAGCCGCGGCGCTCTGCAGGCTGGGCTGTGCGGTTCCCGGGACGATGCGTCCCAGGGGCGGACGTCCCCGGGGCCGGGCGAGGCCTCGTCCAGCCCTAGCGCTCGAGCCGGTAGCCGACTTTCCTCACGGTGAGGATGTGCCGGGGAGAGCCCGGAGATCGCTCCAGCTTCCGGCGCAGCTCGGCGACGTGCGAGTCGAGCGTCCGGGTGACGACCCGCGCCCGGTAGCCCCACACTCGGCGGAGGAGCTCCTCGCGGGTGACGACCGCTCCCTCGGCGCGGAGGAGCAACGCCAGCAGGTCGAACTCCTTGGGGGTCAGCTCCACCCGCGTTCCGCCGCGGAGCACCAGGCGGGTCTGCAGCTGGAGCTCGATCTCTCCGAAGCGGAAGGAGGTCGGGCGACCGTGGTCGGTCACGCCGCTCCGGCGGAGCAGGGCCTCGACCCGGGCCAGCAGCTCGAGGAGGCCGAAGGGCTTGGTGAGGTAGTCATCCGCGCCGAGCTTGAGCGCGGCGACCTTGTCGCTCTCCTGACCGCGGGCAGTGAGCACCAGCACCGGCATGCGTGCGCCCTCCCGGCGCGCGGTCCGGAGCAGCTCGAGGCCACCGAGGAGCGGGAGCATCAGGTCGAGGACGACGAGGTCCGGACGCCAGCCGAGCGCTTCCTCCAGGCCACGCTGGCCGTCCCGCGCCAGCTCCACCTCGTACCCTTCCTTCTCCAGATTTGCCTGGAGCCCCAGGCCGAGATCGCTGTCCTCCACCACCAGGACCCGGATCATCCCCGCCCCCCCGAGGGGAGGCTCACCACCAGCCGGGCTCCACCGGACTCGCAGGCCTCGATCCGGCAGCCGCCCCCGTGGCTGCGCGCCAGCTCGTGCACCAGCGTCAGCCCCAGCCCGGTGCCGGTCGCCCCGGAGCGGCGGTCTCGCTCCAGGCGGTGGAAGGGGACGAAGACGGATTCTCGCTCGTCCACCGGGATGCCGGGGCCCTGATCCTCGACCGCCAGCTCGACCCGCCCGTCGGTCTGCGCGAGCCGCACGGTGACCACGCCGTCCTCGGGCCCGTACTTCACCGCGTTGTCCAGGAGGTTGACGAGGATCCGGCGAAACCCGGCCTCGTCCACCGGGGCCACGGCCGCGTCGTCGAGGCGGAGCTCGAGGCGGACGCGGCGCGCGGAGGCGAGCGGTCCGAAGGACTCGACCGTCTGGGTGATCAGCGGCGCGAGCGGCCGGACCTCCGGGTGGAGCTCGCTCGTCCCTCGCTCGACGCGCGAGAAGTCGAGCACGTTGTCCACCAGGTGCCCCAGGCGGATCGACTCGCGGACCACGGCCTCGAGGAAGCGGGTCCGCTCTGCCACCGACCGGCAGCGGTCCAGGAGGACCGTCTCGGTGAAGAGGCGAATCTGCGCCAGCGGGGTCCGCAGCTCGTGCGAGACCCCCACCACGAAGTCCTCCCGGGCCCGGGTGAGCGCCCGTTGCTTCCGGTCGGCGCGGACGACGAGGAGCAGCAGCGCCAGCGATCCGGCGACCAGCACTCCGAGCAGCGGCAGCTGCGAGGTCGGGACGCCACCCGGGAGGAGCCTCGGGGCCACAGCAGGGGTGAGCGACACGCGCACGACGCTCCCCCGGAGGACACCGTCCAGCCAGTCGCCATAGGGGATCGTCACCTCCCACTCCGGTCGGCGCGCCGTGCCGGCCTCGAGGCGTGCCTCGCCGGCGTGGTCGAGGTGGGCGACCGACATCATCTCGTTGGTGAGCTGGTGGTCGCCGATCACCGCCGGGAGGAGCGGCCCGCGATCGAGGGAGAGCTGGAGGAAGGGGCGCTGCGCCTCGAGGTTCACCTCGATCGCCGCGAGGCGACGTGCGTCCGGGTCGAGTGGAACCAGCACCACCGTGGCCGCGCGGCCGTCGACCACCCGATGGCGCACGAGGAACTCCTCCCGCTCGCGGGGAAGCGCGGCGGCCTCGGCCCGCACCCAGGGCTCGAGCCAGGCCGGAGGCGTGCCGCCCTCGAGGACGCGGAAGGTGCTCCCCTCGAGCAGGACCAGGCGGCGAACCAGGGGAGGCACGCGGGGAGGAAGGCCCGTCGGAAGCGCCAGCCGTCCTTCCGCGTCCGAGCGGCGCAGGGCGGTGGTCAACGCCTGGTAGCCGTTGAAGGCGATGTCGAACGCCGAGCGCCGGATGAACTCGGTGGCGGCCATCCGCGCATCGTCTCGCAGCACCTGCTCGGCCGCGGTGCGGTGCGACCGCTCGGAGCGAACGGCGGTCAGCGCGAGGAGGAGGATCAGCCCCAGCACCCCGAGCGGGAGGACGTACCGGAGCAGGGTGGCCAGGTGGCGGCGTGCCTGGCTCGTGACCACGAGGTGGAAGCTACCATCGGGAACGGTCCGCGGCAGGTCAAGGAAACGTCAAGTTCGTCCTCCCGAGGGGACCCACCGGCTCCCGGCGGCGAAAGGCGTGGTCGAGTGACGGCACTCGAGAGGAGGCCAAGTCGATGCGGTCGGTCCCGTCGTGCGCCGCCGTCGCCGTGCTGCTGCTGTTCCTGGTGGGCTGCGGAGACTCTCCAGGCGGTCAGAGCCCGCCTCCTCCGCAGGATGCGGGGGTCCAGACGCCCGTTGCGCCGGGGTGGATCGCGCTCCGCCAGCTTCCGGTGGGCGTGGGCGAGGCGACGCTGGCCGCGGCAGGCGGGAAGCTCTACGTCATGGGCGGGTACGACACGCTCCGCTTCTTCCAGATCTACGACATCGCCTCGGACACCTGGGTCAGTGGTCCCTCCTTGCCGTCCGGCACCGACAACGCCGGCGCCGTCGTCGACGGCGGGAAGCTGTACCTCTTCGGAGGCGAGGCCACCCCGAGGGTCCAGATCTTCGATCTCGCCCAAGGGACCTGGAGCGCCGGACCGGATCTGCCGAGCCCGAGGTTCTCCTCGGTGGTAGAGCTGCTGGGCTCCGGGGTCCATCTGGTCGGAGGCTGGAGCTTCGATCGGAGCAACAACGTCTCGCTCGACAGTCACGCCGTCTTCGACCTGACCAGCGGGACGTACGCCACCGGCTCCTTCGCGCCGCTGCAGGACGCGCGCAACCACGCCTACTCCGGCGTCATCGACGGGAAGCTCTACGTGACCGGCGGGCGGGCCCCGGGACACGAAGGCGACGACGGCAGCAACGTCGCCTCCACCGAGGTCTACGACCCGGCCACCGATGCCTGGTCCCCGCTCGCCGATCTCCCCACGCCGCGCAGCGGGGGCGCGAGCGCGGTCCTGGACGGGAAGCTCTACGTGATCGGAGGCGGGCTGCCGGGCAACACCGTGTACAAGGCGGTACATCGGTTCGACCCGGCAGGCGGCGCATGGGAGCAGATCGCGGACATGCCGACCGATCTCACCGGACACCGGGCGATCGCGGTGGGTCCGGACATCTACGTGGTCGGCGGGTTCCGGACTGCGAACGGGAACCGTCAGGGATTCGTCGGCGTGCCGTTCGTCTGGCGCTACCGGCCGCCCTGACTACGGAGCGTCGCCCTTCGAGGCCTCCGCCTTGAGCCGCTGGTATTCCTCCCAGTGGCGGCGGGCCTCGTCGAGGAGGCGGCGGATCTCCTTCTCCTCGGCGGTGCCGAGCGCGGTACCGCCGCGCGTGCCACCCGTCGCAGGGCTGGTCGCCGCCTTGCCCTCGACGATGCGCAGCTCTCGTGGCTCGGCCTCGCCGTCCCAGGAGAGGAGGAGATGGAGGTCGCCCCGGTGCCGCTGGACGAGCGGGGCCAGCAGCCGGAGGGTGAAGGTGGCCTGCGGATCCTCCCGGATAACCAGGCTCTCCGCCTCGAGGCCCTCGGCGACGGCGCGGAACACCAGCTTCGAGCTGCCGAACGTCACCTCGGCGCCGTCGTGCGAGGACAGCCGGAGGCCGGGCAGGTTCGCATCCTCCACCGCCTGGGCGAGTGCGCCCGGGGTGACGGTGAGGCGGAGCACCAGGACCTCCGCCGACGAGAGCGTGGGCGCCTGGCTCAGAGCTCCACCTTCTTCTCGGTCTGGTTCTGACCGTCGAATCGCAGGCACACGCCCTTGCCCTCGACCTTGGTGACGAGGTTGCAGGGCCGTCGCCAGATGGTCTGGAGGTTCCGGAGCGTCTCGCGGGCGTAGTCCGGCTTGAGGTCCTGCCCGTCGTGCTTGTGGGCCAGCAGCAGCTCGCCCCGGTTCTCGAAGTTTCCGTCCACCACCTCGATGATGGGCTGACCGAAGTTGGTGAGCTGGCTGAGGAGCTTGTTCTTCACCTTGCGGAACTCGCGGTCGAGGATCTCCCAGCTGTTCCGCTTCTCGTTGAAGCCGTAGACGAACAGCTTCTGCTCCAGCGCGAACTCGGCGGTGAGGAAGGTGTCGATGAAGGTGACGTCGTTGTAGTGCTTCCTCACCTCGAAGATCTTCTCCCGTCCCAGCCCGAGGTTCTTGTCCCAGGCGTGGCGGGCCTTGAGGTCATCGCACTCGTCCCACTCCTTGCCGAACCGCCCCTTGTTCCACCGCTCCTCGATGTCCCGGTACAGCTCGATGCCCAGCTTGTAGGGGTTCAGCGCGCCGGGGCGGGTGCCCAGGGTGCCCGAGTGGTGGTCCGCGTAGTCGATGATCTCGTCCGCGGTCAGCGCCTTGCGGGTCATGATCGTGGAGTGCCAGTAGCTGGCCCAGCCCTCGTTCATGATCTTGGTCTGGCCCTGGGGAGCGAAGTAGTAGGCCTCCTCGCGGAGGATGGCCAGCACGTCGAACTCCCACGGCTCCAGCGGCGCGTGCTCGAGGAGGAACATCAGCACGTCGCGCTGCGGCCGCTCGGGGAAGTGCTTCTTCTTCGCCTTCTCGTCCTCGACCTTCTTCCGCTGCGACTCGAGGAACTCGGTGGGGTTCACGTACCCGCGCATGTACTCACGGTCCACCCGGAAACCTTCCACCCGCTCGTTGCTCTTCTCCTCGTGCTCGGCCCGCTTGGGATCCGGAGAGCGGCGGATGTACGGCGAGTGGTAGTCGATGAGGTTCTCGAGGCTGAGCGCCCGGTCGATGAAGTCCTCGACCTTCTCGATGCCCACCTTGTCCACCCACCTCCGGACGCGGGTGGCGTGGTTCGCCATCTCGTCCATCATCCGGCGGTTGGTGTGCTGGAAGTAGAAGTTGTTCTTGAAGAAGTCGCAGTGGCCGTAGACGTGGGCCATCACCAGCTTCTGGTCCACCTCGGCGTTCGACTCGAGCAGGTAGGCGTAGCAGGGGTCGTTGTTGATGACGAGCTCGTAGATCTTGCTGAGCCCGTACTCGTAGCCCTTGCTGAGCTGCTCGTACTCCATCCCCCAGCGCCAGTGGGGGTAGCGGTTGGGGAAGCCTCCGTAGGAGGCGACCATGTTCAGCTCGTCGTAGCCGAGCAGCTCGAAGACGGTCTCGAAGAAGTCCAGCCCGAAGTTCCGGGCGTACCCCTCGATCTCGTCCTTCAGCTGGGCGAGGCGGGGCGTCAGGCTCTTCGGCATCAGCGACCCTTCCCGAGGAAGTCCCGGATCGACTGGTAGATCGCGTCCTTGTCGGCGATCTCAGAGAGCGCGACGTTGTCCGAGTCGCCCACCGTCTCGCGCAGGTCCTTGATGAACTGCCCGGAGCCGTAGGGGCTCTCCACCTGGCCGTAGGCGAACTGGTTCACCGCCGGAAGGATGTCGCCCCTCAGCATCTCGATGCAGTGCCGGGTGTCGTCGGCGCTCCAGTTGTCGCCGTCGCTGAAGTGGAAGGGGTAGATGTTCCAGCTCTCCGCGGGGTAGTCGGCGCGGATGATGTCCCGGCAGAGCTTGTAGGCCGAGCTGATCATCGTGCCGCCGGACTCGCGGGTGTGGAAGAAGGTCTCGCGGTCCACCTCGCGGGCCACCGCGTCGTGGATGATGTACCGGCAGTCCAGCCCCTTGTACTGGTGCCGCAGCCAGGTATCGAGCCAGAAGCTCTCGATGCGGACGATCTCCTTCTGCTCGTCGCCCATCGAGCCCGAGACGTCCATCATGTAGATGATGACCGCGTTGGTCTCCGGCAGGTTCTGCAGCCGGTAGCTCCGGTAGCGGCGATCCTCGCGAGTGGGGATGATCACCGGGCGCGCCGGGTCGTAGGTCCCGAGCGCGATCTGCCTCCGCAGGGCCTGCTTGAAGGTGCGCTTGAAGTGGCGGAGCGATTCGGGGCCGGTGGTGTTGACCCCGGTGTACTTGAGCTTCTGCGCGACCACCTGCTCCTTCCCACGCCGCTCGATGTTGGGAAGCTGCAGCTCCTCGCCGAGGATGGACGCGAGCTCGTCGAGGCTGACGTCGACCTCGAGCGCGTGGTCTCCCTCGCCCTGGCCCGCCTTGTGCCCGTCGCCGGGCTGGACGGAGCCGGGGCTCAGCTGCTGCCCGACCTCGCCGTCTCCCTGGCCGACGCCGCCCTGCTCCTTGTGGCCGTACTTGAAGTGCGGAATGTCGATGAAGGGGATGGGGATGGAGATGGTGTCCTTCCCCTTCTTCCCGAGCATCTCGCCCTTCTGCACGTAGCGGCGGAGGTTCGCCTTGATCTTCCCGCGGACGATCTGTTTGAAG
>Ga0081540_1000209_pt1 | contig 61438 bp, 55 predicted proteins | sample TabmetS2T1R1_FD_71024 | JGI IMG/M metagenome (GOLD analysis project Ga0081540, IMG submission 71024) | Tabebuia heterophylla rhizosphere microbial communities from the University of Puerto Rico - S2T1R1 | ecosystem: Host-associated > Plants > Roots > Rhizosphere ...
ACTCGACGCTGTTCCTCGACCTGCCGTTCTGCCTCGCGGCCACCGCCTCGGTCTGCTTCTTCTACGTGGCGACCCAGAGAGAGCTCGGGCTCACCGGGTGGCAGCGGGTGAAGTACCTGCCGTTCATCATGTCGCTGGGCATCGGCCTGGCGATCAACAACGCCAAGGCGGTCATCGAGGCGCTGCTCAACCAGCAGAGCGAATTCGCCCGCACGCCGAAGACGGGGAGCGAGGGGAAGAGCATCCGCTCCACCGTGAAGCGCAGCTACCTCGGCGCCCGGACCATGATGCCGCTCATCGAGCTGGCCTTCGGGCTCTACTTCTCCGGGGCGCTCTGGTTCGCGATCGATGCGGGCATCTGGACGTCGGTGCCGTTCCTGGTGCTGTTCCAGGTCGGGTTCCTGTACGTCGGAACGATGAGCCTGTTCCAGGGCCGGTCGATCGACCGCCGGGCGCTGGCCACCGCCGTCGCGCCGGCTCCGTCCGCCCAGCGCGTCGCGTAGAGCGGCCGCGCCCTTCAGCCTGCGTCGGGGCCTGCGCGCACGAGAAGGTGGGTGCGGCTCTCGGGCGGTGAGGCGTCGACCGGAGTGCACTGGCCGTCCACCCGGAGCCGCTCGACGGTCTTGAGGAGCAGCCCCCCATCGGGGCAACCGATGAGCTCCACCGGGAGGCTGGCCTCGCAGCCGGGACCGGCCGGCCCCATCCGTGGCGCGCGCGTCTCCCCGACGACCCCACCGGGCGTCCGCCGGAGCACCACCCGAGCGCTGCTGGCCCGGTCGGGCGTGCCGCCGTCGGCCCAGCGCCGCTCGACATCGAGCACCACCGTGCCTCCGTCGTCCGTGGCGCGATAGGTCCAGCTCCGATCCGAGGCGAGCACCCAGCGGCCCGCGAAGTCGTCCTGGCAGCCTTCCGGGAGGGGCTTTCCGATGGGGGTCTCGGGTGGGGGAGGGGGAGGCGCGGCGCAGGCGCCGCCCAGGAGGGCAAGACAGGCCCACCGGAGCAGCTGCGGGGACATCACCCGCTTCCGCATCGAGTCACCCCGCGCCATCACGGGCTGGCGATGGCCTGGGCGGGGCTCGAGGGGCTCGCCGCCACGGAGGTCGGCGCCGGCTCGAACAGCGCCTCCACGAACTCGTGCGGATCGAATGGACGCAGGTCGACGATCTTCTCGCCGACGCCCACCCAGGTGACCGGGATCTTCAGCTCGTCGCTGATGCCGATCACCACCCCGCCCTTGGCGGTGCCGTCGAGCTTGGTCAGCGCGATGCCGGTCACCCCCACCGCCTCCTGGAACTGCTTCGCCTGGGCGATGGCGTTCTGACCGACGGTGGCGTCGAGGATCAGCAGCACCTCGTGCGGCGCGCCGGGCAAGGCCTTGCCCAGGACCCGCTTCACCTTCTTCAGCTCCTCCATGAGCGGCGTCTTGGTGTGAAGGCGGCCTGCGGTGTCAACCAGCACCGCGTCGGCGTTCTCGGCCACGCCCCGCTTCACCGCGTCGAACACCACCGCGCCCGGATCGGATCCGTCCGGTCCCCGGACCAGGGTGGCGTTCGCCCGCTCGGCCCAGACGTCGAGCTGCTCGCTCGCGGCGGCGCGGAAGGTGTCGCCGGCGGCGATGATCACCTTCTTCCCGTCCCGGGTGAGCTTTGCCGCGAGCTTTCCGATGGTGGTGGTCTTTCCGGCGCCGTTGACTCCGACCACCATCGTCACGTGCGGGGGGCCGCCGCCCTGGAGCGAAGGGGGGCGGGGCAGGGTCACCATCCGCTCCACCTCCGACCGGATGAGGCCCTTCACCCGGCCCACGTCGCCCAGCTCGCGCTTCTTGAGCCGGTCCCGGGCGGTGTCCACCAGCTCCGAGGCGGTACGCACGCCGATGTCCGCGGTGAAGAGGATCTCCTCCAGCTGGGCCAGCACGCCGTCGTCGACCGTCGCGCCTCGGGAGAAGAGGCCGTTGAGGCGGGCCATGAAGCCCTCGCCCCGCGTGCGCTCCAGGCCCGCGGCGAGCGTCCGTCCGGCCTGGGCCTCGGCCCGTGCCCGGGCCTCCGCCTCGGCGCGCAGCCGTTCCGCCTCCGCTGCCTCGCGGGCGGCCGCCTCCTCCTCCTCCCGCAGCCGCCGGGCCTCGGCCTCCTCGCGGGCGCGACGCTCGCGCGCCTCGGCCTCGGCGGCCTTCTTCGCCCGGTACTCCTCGCGCTTTGCCTCCTCCTCGCGCTCCTTGAGTGCGCGGGCCTCGGCCTCCAGCCGGCCACGCTCGGCGGCCTCCGCCTCGGCCCGCGCCGCATCTTGAAGAGCGCGGCGAGCGCGGGCGATCTCGTCGGCGCGAGCACGGGCAGCGGCCGCCTCCTCGCGGGCACGGGCCTCCTCGGGACCGGGGACGATCTCCGGCCGGACCGGCGGCGGGGCGGGAAGCTCGGGAGGCGGCGGGGGGGCCTCGGCCTTCCTGCGCGCCCGGGCCCGGAGGGCGAGCGCGGTCGACACGGCGATGACGGCGACGAGGCCACCCCCGATGAGCTCGATCTGCTGGAGGTCGAGCCCGAAGAAGAGATCGGGTGGCGGGGTGGGAACCTGGGCAAGCAACGACGGGAACGGCGACATGAGGGGCCCCTCTTACGTCAACTGGCACGTTCGTCGACACCCGGCGTGTGCGCTAAGAGTCGCCTCACAGCATGCGTCGCGCGTTCGCCCTCGTCCCCCTGCTCAGCATCCTCCCTGCCTGCATCGTGGAGGCGCCCACCTCGTCGGAAAAATCCGGCCAGGCCGGGGTCTCCTCTCGCGGACAGGTGAAGCCCGTCCCGGTGAAGAACGGGGCAATCCTCGGAGACCTCGCCGAGCTGGTCGGCGCGACCTTCGCGCCGCCGTCACTGTCGCCGGGCGACGGGACGCGCGTGGTGCTGGTGTTCCGGGTCATCAAGCCGAGCACCGAGGACTGGCAGGTCTTCGTGCACGTGGAGGACGCGGAGGGCCGTGGGGAGCGGCTGAACGCCGATCACGCGTTCCGGACGCCGCCGACGCTCTGGAAGGCCGGGGAGGTCATCCAGGACGAGTTCGCCATCACCCTGCCGTCAGGATGGCGGTCGCGGGCGGTGAACGTCTTCGTGGGCCTGTGGCTGCCCACCACCAACGCCCGGATGAAGGTGCGAAACGTGGAGACGATCCGCACCGACGGGAACGACCGCGTGCTGCTGGTGCAGCTCCCCGTGGCGGGCTGAGAAAAAAAGCCGGAGTGGCCCTGTAAGCCGAGTTCTGTCCCCGTGCGGAGTTTCCCCCGCGCGGGCGGCGAACATTCCTCTAGGGCCCTGGTTGCCCAGAAGCCTCGTCAGCGAGCGACCCGGGAGTCGGGGGCGGGCAGCCCCTGTTCCGCCCCGGGTGGGACGGAACGCTCCCTGCTGGCTCTTGCTCCGGGTGGGGTTTGCCGTGCCGGTCAGGTCACCCTGGCCGCGGTGCGCTCTTACCGCACCGTTTCACCCTTGCCCCGCGGCGCCGTTGCCGGCGTCCCGTGGCGGTTTGTTTTCTGTGGCACTGTCCTTCGACTCGCGCCGACTGGCCGTTAGCCAGCACCCTGCCCTGTGGAGCTCGGACTTTCCTCCCGCTGCCCCGTGCTGCGGCAGCCGGCGTTCACCCGGGCCACTCCGGCACGGGTGGACTTATCGCGGCCCGGGCGGAGGCGCCACCCGGTGACCCCTCCCGGACGCCTCGAGGGGGTGGAATCCCCGAGATCACGCAGCGATGCGGGGCGCGGCCAGCTCCTCGGGTGCGGCGGCCGGAGTCTCCCGGAGCCGCGCATCCCTGAGTACCAGCCCCCCTGCGGTCACGGCGTAGAGCGCCGCGCGGATCCACGCCAGGCGGGTGACGTCGGCTCCCTGGAACATCGGACCGGCGAACTCGCCGCCGAAGGTGTTCTGGGCGGTGTGCATCAGCAGCGGGAGCAGGACGACGCCGTTCGACCGCTGGTACAGCCAGCCGAACACGACCGAGGCCGAGAGGATGCCGACCACTCCCGGCCCGAGCTCACCGGGACGCGCCAGCAACAGCGGCAAATGCCAGACGAACCACACCCCGCCGACCGCGAGGCTCGCCTGCAGCATCGGACGGCGCTCCGCGACCCGGGCCAGCGCGAGTCCGCGCCACGCGGGCTCCTCGCCCAGCGGTCCCCCGAGGACCATCACCAGCGGGAAGACGACCAGGAGCGAGGGCCAGGACGCGAAGGTTGCGGCCGCAGGTGGTCTCGCGCCCAGCGCCACGTTGGCGCCGATTCCGAGCAACGTGAAGAGCAACGGAAGAAGCAGCGCGAACGCGTACAGCGACGGCGCCGCGCGCCAGCGGATCAGCGTCCGGGCCCAGTCCTTCAGCCCGCTCAGGCCGCCGGCGAGCGTCGTGACGGCCGCCGCGGCGATCAAGGGTCCGTATGGGTCGAGGCCCAGCTCGCTGGTGGGGCGGAAGAGCGCGACGAGGTAGGCGCGCCACGACAGCGGGAACGCGAGCGCGTAGAAGCTGGCCACGGGATGCGCACGGACGAGCTGCCGGAATCGGTCGAACATGAAGTGGAGTTCCTGCTTGCTCGCTTCACGCACGGCCACGCGAGGGATTGCGTCGGCGCGGAGGTATCCTCCGGGCGATCTCGTCCGTCTCCCGCGCATGAACGACGACACGGCCTCCCTGGCCATCCAGACTGCCTGGCGCGACTTCCGGGCGGAGATCGAGCCGCTGCGGCCGACGCTCTACCGCTACTGCCGGCACCTCACCCGCAGCCCCTGGGACGCCGAGGACCTGGTGCAGGACACGTTCGCCCGGGCCTTCGCGTCGCTCGGCGCACTCCAGGAGCCTCCGCGCGACATCCGTGCCTGGATGTTCCGGGTTGCCTCGAATCTCTGGATCGACCGGATCCGGCGCCGCACGCCGCCTCCGCCCCCTCCGGATGTGCCGGGCGGCGCCTCGTCTCGAGATGTGCGCGAGGCCGCCGGAACCCTGCTGGTGCAGCTCTCGCCTCAGGAGAGGGCGGCGGTGGTGCTCAAGGACGCCTTCGACCTTCCGCTCGAGGACATCGCGGACATCCTCTCCACGTCGGTCGGCGGGGTGAAGGCCGCGCTCCACCGGGGCCGCGGGAAGCTCGCCGAGCCTGACCTGGAGCCGGAGCGCACACCGGCGCCGGCCGCTCTCGACGCGTTCTGCGCCGCGTTCAATGCCGGAGACCTGGACCGCGTCGCCGCGCTCCTGCTCGACGGCGCCATGGTGGAGGTGGTGGGCGCGTCTCTGGTCCAGGGCCGGGAGAAGGCCCGGAACACGGTGCTGCCCGGGATGCTCCTCGGCAGCGCCCGGATGGCCGCGCCGGAGGACGGAGGCCGCGGCGACGACATCGACCCGCGCATCTCGCAAGGGGTGCTCCCGAGGCCGGCACGGCTGGAGCTGCGGGATGTGCATGGCGAGCCGCTGCTCCTCTCGTGGTACCAGCACCGCGATGGGAAGGAGGCGGTCCGGGCCGTCAACCGCGTGGAGATCGACGCGGAGAGCGGCCAGATCGCCCGGCTCTGGAACTACTTCTTCACGCCGGAGGTCATCGCCGAGGTCGCCGCGGAGCTCGGAGTGCCTCACCGGACGAACGGCACCTTCAGCCCCTGTCTCCGCCGTGCCTAGAGCTTCTCGTCGATGGCCCGGTTGCTCATCTCGTCCGCCTCGACGTTCTGCTCCCGGGGGACGTGCACCAGCTTCACCTTGCGGAACCCCTTCAGCAGGCTGAGCGCCTCGGCGTGGAGCTCGCGGAGGGCGGGGGCCCGGACCTGGTAGGCGCCCGAGAGCTGGCGGATCACCAGCTCGCTGTCGGCCACCACTTCCAGCTCCTCCGCGCCGAGCTCGTGCGCGCGCCGCAGCCCGAGGAGCAGCGCCTGGTACTCGGCGACGTTGTTGGTCTGCCGCCCGAGGAACTTCCCCAGCCGCTCCAGCACCTGCCCCTGCTCGTCGAAGACCACTGCACCCGCCCCCGCAGGCCCAGGGTTCCCCCGGGCTGCCCCGTCGGAGGCGACCCGGAGCTTGCGATGCGGCTGGACCATGTGGACGGGACCCGCGGGGTGCATGCGCGGTGGAGGGTGGGAGGGTGCAGGCTTTCCGAGCAGCACCCCTACCAGATCGGTCCGGGACAGCCCCGGGAAGCGGGCCAGGGCGCGATCGAGGCTCTCCTCCTCCGCGATGACCCGGAGGAGCTCGGGAAGAGACGGGCGCTGCCCGCTCATCCCTTCGTCGCCGAAGGCGGCTCGATGGCCTCCGGCGCGCAGATGATGCGGTGACAGGACGGACAGATGTCCGTCTGCAGCGTGGTCTTCAGCGTGTTGTAGAGCTGAGGCGGCAGGCTCATGTTGCAGCCCTGGCAAGTCCCGGCCACGACGGTGACCAGCGCGGGCGTGCGGCGCTTGCGCACCGTCTCGTAGCGAGAGAGCAGGGGCGGGTGGACGCCCTTGGCCACCTCGGCGCGCTTGGCCTCCAGCTCCTTCACCTGTCCCTCGAAGCCGGCGACCTTCGCCCGGAGCTCGTTCAGCTTCCCGCCGACGTCACCGACCTTCGCCGCGTACTCCTGGTCCTTGGTCTTCACCAGCTCGCGGAGCTGGACCTGGATCTTCCCCAGCTCGACCAGCTCCTCGGCCATGGTGGCGTTGGCCTTCTTGGCGATGTCGATCTCCCGGGCGAGCGCGGCGTACTCACGGGTGGAGCGCTGCTCGGAGAGGCGTGCTTCCCACTTGCGGACCTTCTCCTTCTCCTCGACGATGTTCTGCTCCAGGGTTCGCCGCTGCCGCTCCACGTCGAGCAGCTTGTTCCGCTCCGCCTCGACTTCGCCCTTTGCCAGGGACAGCTCGCGTTCCAGCTCTCCCATTTGCCGCGGGTAGACCTCGGCGGACTTGCGGAGGGCCAGGATCTCCAGATCCACCTTCTGGAGATCGGCCAGGGCCTTCAATCGTTCCTGCAAAGCTGAGCTGCCTCCTGCCGCTCTCGTACCGGAGCCGCGGCCTTGTAGCAACGAAGGCCTCGGAGTGCCAACGTCGTTGGGGAGTTCTCGTGGAGGAAGCGATGCATTTCTGTCCCCGGTGCGCCACACCGCTGACCTCTCAGGAGAAGGCAGGGCGTGAGCGCCAGGTCTGTCCGGGGGCGGGCTGCGGCTTCGTCTTCTACGACAACCCCCTCCCGGTGGTGGCCGCGCTCGTGGAACATGAGGGGGACGTGCTCCTGGTTCGGTCGGTGGGATGGCCCGAGTCCTGGTACGGGCTGGTCACCGGCTTCCTGGAGTGCGGGGAAGAGCCCGAGGCGGCCGTGCTCCGGGAGCTCCGGGAGGAGCTGGGGCTCGAGGGGAGGGTGGTGGCGCCGATCGGCGTGTACACCTTTCCCGAGCGCAACGAGCTGATTCTCGCCTACCACGTCGAGGCCCGCGGCGAGGTGCACCTCGGCGCGGAGCTCGCCGGGTTCAAGCGCATCCGGCCGGAGAAGCTGCGCCCCTGGCCGTTTGGCACTGGCCATGCGGTGCGCGACTGGCTCGCGCGCAGGGGCAGCGCGCCTGCGTCCAGGCTCAGTCCCCCGCACCAGGGGGACGCCTGAGGAAGCGCGCGGCAGCGCGCCTGCGTCCAGGCTCAGTCCTCGTCGTCCGGAGTGACTTCCTCGTCGTCGTCGAAGCTCTCGAGGTCCTCCGCCTCGTCGGCCTCCTCCGCCTCGGGCTCGGGAGGCGCGGGCTCCACGGGCTTGGGGACCGCGGCCAGCCGGCCTCGGCGCGGCTCGGGCGCCGGGCGGTTGGCGGGGCTGTCCTTCTGGTCCGCGCCGCACTTCGGGCAGATCGCCTCGGGCTTTCTCATGTCGTAGAACTTCGTCCCGCACTTGAAGCAGACGTGCTTGGTCCCGAGGTCCTTCGCCGGCATCGACTCACCTGTTCCTTCGCATCAAGAGGGGGAAGCGAGGCGGCGATGTAGGCGTCCGGTGCCTCCCAAGTCAACGCTGGAACGCCGTACGATGGCCACCTCCTGCCGCCTTGACCTTCTTCTGCGACAGCTGTGGACAGCCCCTCCTCCTCGAGGGCGAGCCTTCCCCCGGACTCCGCGTGGCTTGTCCCACCTGCCAGGCGACGGTCGAAGTCCCCATGCCGGCCGGGGACGAGCCGCTGGTGGTGAGCTGGTTCGCGATGGTCCGCGGTTCCCAGGTGGGACCCATGGCCCTGGAGCCCCTGGAGCAGCTGATCCGGGCCGGTGAGGTGACCGGAAAGACCTTCGTCTGGTGCGAGGGAATGGCCGAGTGGCGGCGCGCGGAGACGCTCCCCGAGCTGGGCTCGCCCCTGGCGGCCACCCGGCCTCCGAAGCCCGCCACCACCGCCGACCTCTCCCAGCTCTTCAGCGACCTCGACCTGACCGTGTCCCGGCCGATGGACGCCCGGGCCGTGGAGGCGATGCTCTCCGGCGCGCTGGCCCCCCGGACCGCCCTCCGCGAGCCCGCGACCTCCCCAGGGCGCACCATCACCCGAAGCACCGCAGTTGCATCGGCGGTCCGGAAGAACCGCCGAGCCGCCGACGACGAGGATCTCGAGGCCTCCGGTCTCGCCCGCCGCAACCCGGCCTGGAAGGTGGCGCTGACGGTCCTGCTCGTCGTCACGGTCCCCGTGGCCGGCCTCTACGCGCTCTCGAGCCTGCAAGTGCTCCCGCTCGAGGTGCCGCGGGTCGACCCGGCGACCGGTGCCTCGGTCAAGGAGCCGGTCTTCTCCGCCAAGGGCGTTCGTGGCCTCAAGGACCTGCTCCTGGGCAACAAGCCACCTGCGCCCCCGGCATCCCCTGCCCGGGAAGCCCGGGCCCCTCCCCCGAAGCCGGCCCCTGCGCCGGCGCCTTCCCCGGCGCCCGCGAAGCCCGAGGCCCCGGCCTCCCCCGAGCTGAGGAAGCTCTACGGCGACACGCGCAAGGCGGACGTGGGCCCGAGCGCGGTGCCCACCCTGGCGCGCGCCACGGAGTCGCCGGCGGCCGGCTCCGGCCCCAACCCGCAGGCCCTGGCCAAGGTGGTGGCCCAGAGCAGCCCGGCCTTCCAGTCGTGCATCGAGCAGCAGCTGAAGCGCACGCCCAACTTCCGGGGCGGAAAGGTGAACCTGGTGGCGACGGTGGGAGCATCGGGCACGGTGAAGCAGGCACGCCTCGACCGGAAGGAGATCGACGTCTCTGACCTGGGGAGCTGCCTGAAGTCGCGCGCGAGGCGGCTGGTGTTCCCATCCTTCGAGGGTGAGGACGTCGAGGTGGAGATCCCGCTGGTCCTGACCGCGGCGCTCTGATGGCGTCTCCGATGGTGAACGCGTGGGTCGAGGCCGTGCGGGCCTGGTCTGGCCTGGGCGCCCCGCCTTCCGCCCGGAGCGTCGGCCTGCTCCGCGCCGGGGGTCGCGCGCCCCAGCGCCCCTGGGGAACGGCGGCGGCCGCAGCCCTTGCCACCCGGGGCGCGCTCGCGCCCTACATCGACCACACGCTCCTGCGTCCGGACGCGACCGAGCAGGAGATCGAGACGCTGGCGGAGGAGGCGCTCGCGCACGGGCTGGGCGGTGCCTGCGTGCATCCGGTTCACGTGGCAACCCTGGTGCGGGCGCTGGGGGGCGCGGCCGTCGAGCCGGTCTCGGTGGTGGGCTTCCCTCACGGCGCGCACCTGGTGGAGATCAAGCTCCTCGAGGCGCGCCGGGCCGCCGACGAAGGGGCGCGCGCGGTGGACGTCGTCGCCCCGCTCGGACGCCTCCGGGATGGCGAGGTGGAGCCGGTGCTCGCCGAGCTCCGTGCGCTGGTCTCCGCGCTCGCTCCCGTCCCGGTGCGTGTGATTCTGGAATCGGGTCTCCTGCCCCCGCATGCGGTGGTCCTGGGGGCGGGGCTAGCGGTTGCGGCGGGATGCGACGCCGTGAAGACGTCCACCGGGTTCAACGGTCCGGGCGCGCGGACCGAGGACGTGACGCTCCTGCGCGCGGTGGTGGGCGAGCAGCTGGGCGTGAAGGCGTCGGGCGGCATCCGGACCGCGGATCAGGCTCGAGCGCTCATCGCCGCCGGCGCGAGCCGCCTCGGCGCCTCCTCCTCGGTGGCGTTGCTCGAGGGCTGAGCGGGCAAGCCTGGCTGTGCAGGTGCAGTGCGGCCGTGGCCCGGCTCCGCCCCGCCGCGGTTGCTGGCGTCCCGGAGCGGGCACAGGTTGCGCAGGAACTGGGAACAACGGGGTGTTCCATGCTCTTCGCGCTCGGTGGGCTGTTGCTGATGATCTGGCTGGCGAGCCTCGCGCTCAAGGTCACCTTTGGCGCCATCCACCTGTTGCTTGTGCCCGCGGTCGTGCTGTTCGTCATCGGATTCATTCGCGAACGCACCGGGCGAACCGCTGGGTGAATGCACTTCCGCGCTGGACCTCGGCTCCGGGCGCGCTAGAAGCCCGGGCCCGGGAGCACCATGGGGCTGACGGCCGCTCAGAAGAGGACACTTCGCCGCGCCCTGCAGGGGCTGGTGAGCGAGGTGTCCACGAAGGGGACGAGGCGCATCGCCCCGAACCGCACCGACGAAGCTCGGGTGGGCGGCGACGAGGACGAACAGCCGCTCAACGAGATGCTCCAGGCCATCGCCTCGGACAGGAATCGGGCGTCCGGTGACGTGCTCGGCAGGGCGCAGCGCGCGCTGGAGAAGCTGGACCACGCTCCGGAGGAGGCCGGCACCTGCGAGGAGTGTGGCGAGGACATCCCCTGGGGCCGGCTCCAGGCCATGCCGTTCGCGGAGCTCTGCGTGAGTTGCCAGGGCAAGCGCGACCGGCCGCATCACGGCCCCACCCGCCGCGGGCCGACGGACTTCCGATGACTGATCACTCCCGGCTCATCCAGCAGGTGGACGCGTGGAGTGCGGCGGATCCCGACGAGGTCACCCGCGCGGAGCTGCAGAGGCTGCTGGCAGCGGAGGAATTCGCCGAGCTCGAGGATCGCTTCGCGGGCACGCTCGAGTTCGGCACCGCCGGGTTGCGCGGCGTGGTGGGGGCCGGCCCGAACCGGATGAACCGGGCGGTGGTGCGCCGGGCCAGTGCGGGGCTCGCCGCCTATCTCCTCGCCACGGTGCCCGAGGCGACCCGGCGAGGCGTGGTGGTGGCACGGGACGGGCGGCGGATGAGCAAGGAGTTCGCCGAGGACACCGCAGCCGTTCTGGCCGCCGCCGGAATCCCGGCGCTGGTGCGCCCAGGCTTCACCCCCACGCCCCTCTGCGCATTCCTGGTGGAGAACCTCGGAGCGTCCGCCGGGGTGATGGTCACCGCCAGCCACAACCCGCCCGAGTACAACGGCTACAAGGTCTACTGGGGGAACGGGGCGCAGATCGTTCCCCCGCACGACGTGGGCATCGCCGCCGCCATCGCACGCGTGGGCCCGGCGCGGGAGATTCCCCTGGCCGACCTGGTCGATGCCCGCGCGCATGGGCTGCTGCGGGACATCGGTCCGGAGATGGACCAGGCCTATCTCGAGGGCGTGCTCGCCCACCGGCTGCATCCGGGCGAAGGCACGGATCTGACCATCGTCTACACGCCGATGCACGGCGTGGGCGGCCCGCTGGCGCTGGAGGCGCTCCGGCGGGCCGGCTTCGCCACGGTCCATCCGGTGACCGAGCAGCTGTACCCAGACCCGGCGTTTCCCACGGTGCGCTTTCCGAACCCCGAGGAGCCCGGAGCGATGGACCACTCCCGTGCGCTCGCCCAGCGCACCCGTGCCGACCTGGTCCTGGCCAACGACCCCGATGCCGACCGGCTCGCGGTGCACACCCGCGAGGCATCGGGCGAGCTCCGCGCCCTGACCGGCAACGAGGTGGGGGTGCTGCTCGGCCACTATCTGCTGACCCAGGGGCCGCGCCGGGAGCGGCCGCTGGTGATGACGACGATCGTCAGCTCCCCGCAGCTCGGGGCCATGGCCCACCGACTGGGCGCGCTCTACGACGAGACACTCACCGGCTTCAAATGGATCGCGAACCGCTCGATGGAGCGAGCAGCGAAGGACGGTGCCGAGCTCGTGTTCGGCTACGAGGAGGCGCTCGGCTACACGGTGGGGACTCTGGTCCGCGACAAGGACGGCATCGGCGCGGCGCTGTCCATGGCGGACCTCGCCGGCTGGGCGCGAGCGCGCGGCACGACGGTGGCGGGATACCTCGAGGAGATCCAGCGCGAGTTCGGCGTCTACCTCTCGAAGCAGCGGAGCTTCACCCTGCCCGGGGCGAGCGGCGCGGAGACCATCGCCGCGGTGATGGAGGCCTTCCGGAAGGATCCGCCGGCCCGCGTCGGTAGCCGGGCCGTGGAGTGGGCGAAGGACTACAAGGCCCGGATCCGGATCGCGCAGGGTCGAACCGAGCCGCTCACCTTGCCCGCCTCGAACGTGATCGCCTACGGGCTCGAGGGCGCCGCCCAGGTGACGCTGCGGCCGTCCGGCACCGAGCCGAAGATCAAGTACTACTTCGAGCTGCCGGAGCGGCTGGCCCCGGGCGAGGACGTGCCGACCGCGCACCGGCGGGGCGAGCAGCATCTGGCCGAGCTCGAACGCGACTTCCTGGCGCTTGCCACTGCACGTGGTCAACCGCAGCTGTGACGGACCGAAGATCTTCAACCGGGGAAAGGAACGACGCCGTGCGACCTTCGATTCGGAGTGCGATCTGCTGGAGCGCAGTGCTCACGATGTGCGTGGCTGGTCTGGCGAGGGCCCAGGAGACGGTGCCACCGACCACAGCGCCGCCCAAAGCACCGCCGGCCACGACACCCCCCGCTGCAACGGGCGCCCCGGAGACGTTGGCGCCGCCGACCCCCAGCTCGCGCTGGAGCGTGGACTCGGCCTACACCGTCGGCGCCGGAGCGAACGTGTTCGCCGGGGCCCTGGGCTACCCGGGACTGGACCTCCGACTCATCCACGGGCTGGATGCCACCACCGACGTCAACGCCCACGTCGGCATCAACTACGCCTTCGAGGGCATCACCCGCGACACGCGCTTCGAGTTCACCGCCCAGGTCGGCATCCGCAAGGAGCTGACGAGCTTCGGCCACATGAAGCTCTCGGGGCGATTCGATCCCGGCATCCTGGCCGCGTCGTCGCCCGGAGTGTTCGGGATCAAGATCCCCTTCGGGCTCGAGCTGGGCATCCCGTTGAGCCGCGAGCTCCTGGTCAACGCGTCCTTCGACCTGCCGCTGTTCTTCACCCTCGGCGACTTCAACGCGTTCTACATCCCGCTGCTCTTCGGCGGTGGCGTCGAGTACCTGGTGAACCCGAACCTCTCAATCACTGGAAAGATCAGGTTGGGCCCGACCTTCGGCACGAACGACTTCCCGACCTCGTTCACGCTCTACGCGCTGGTCGGCGTCGCCTACAAGTTCTGACCTCGCCTCCCCGGGTGAGTGATTCTCCCCGGGTACGCGGCCCGCCGGCTGCAGAGCGGCCGCGTCCCTCGTTTCTTTTCTGTACGCGCACCCCCGCAGCGCCTACCGTCTGATGTGACAACCGACGGGGGTAGTGCCAGCCCGAGGAGGGAGACCGGGCTGGCCGGCGGGCCTCGTGGCAGGTCCGGGCGGTTGATGACCTGTGATCCGTAACGGAGGACATGTGAGAGCTGCGAAACTCAATGCAGTCGGCTGGACAGCGGTGTTCGCACTGAGCCTGGGTGGCCTGGCCGGCGCCCAGACCACGACCAGCACCAATCACTGGACGGTCGACTCCGGCGAGACCGTCGGCGCCGGGGCGAACGTGCTCCGGGGTCAGGTGGGGTTCCCAGGATTCGCGGGTGACTTCATCCACGGCCTCGACCCGACCTTCGATATCGGCGGTCGGATGTGGCTGAACTACGCGATCGAAGGCATCACGAACGCGACCCACTTCGAGTGGAAGATCCAGCTGACGCTCCGCAAGCAGTTCCTGGACACCGGCAAGTTCAAGCTCGCCGGCACCTTCGACCCGGGCTTCCTCCTCTTCACCGGGGGAGGAACCACCACCGGCATCACCTTCCCGATTGGCGTGCAGCTGGGCATCCCGATCGACAGCAAGGTCACGATCAATGCGTCGTTCGACATTCCGATGTGGGTCAACTTCGGGTCGTTCTCGGTCTTCCACCTGCCGCTCCTCTTCGGCGGCGGCGTCGAGTACCTCGTCGAGCCGAACATCGCGCTGACCTTCAAGCTGAAGCTCGGCCCGGACATCGGCATCGGGGACTTCGGCAGCACCAATCTCGCGCTCTACGCTCTGTTCGGCGCGGCCTACAAGTTCTAGGTCCCCTTGAGCAGAATGCCCGGATGACTCCGTACGAGCTCATCCGGGCAAAGCGTGACGGCGGAACCCTCCCTCTCGAGGCGCTCCGGGGGTTCGTCTCCGCGTACGGCCGGGGCGAGATCCCGGACTACCAGATGGCCGCGCTGTGCATGGCGGTCTTCTTCCGGGGGCTCGAGCCCGCCGAGCTGCGGACCTGGACGGAGGCAATGCTCCGCTCGGGAACGACCCTTCGCCGCCGGAATCCGGGGCCGCGGAGGGTGGACAAGCACTCCACGGGGGGCGTCGGAGACAAGGTGTCGATCTGTCTCGCGCCCCTGGTCGCGGCATGCGGCCTGGTGGTCCCGATGGTGGCCGGGCGCGGCCTCGGGCACACCGGTGGGACGCTGGACAAGCTCTCTGCCATCCCGGGCTTCCGCACCGACCTGTCGCTCGCCGAGGCCGAGCAGGTGCTGGACCAGATCGGGGTGTGCATCATCGGGCAGACCGATGAGATCGCCCCGGCCGACCGGCGCCTGTACGCGCTCCGGGACGTCACCGCCACGGTGGACTCCATCCCTCTCATCGCGTCGAGCATCCTGAGCAAGAAGCTCTCCGAGAATCTGGACGGGCTGGTGCTCGACGTGAAGGTTGGTTCGGGCGCCTTGATGCGTGGTCTTCTCGAGGCCGAGCAGCTCGGGCGCACCCTGGTCGACCTCGCCTGGGCGATGGGCTGCCCGACCGTGGCCTGGCTCACCGCGATGGATGCCCCGCTGGGTGCGGCGGTGGGCAATGCCTCCGAGCTGCTGGAGGCGGTGGACGTCCTCCGCGGCCGCGGACCGGACGACGTCCGCAAGCTCACCCTCCGGCTCGGGGCGGAGATGCTGGTGCTCGGGCGGCTCTTCGGGAGCGTGCCCGAGGCCGAGCGCCGCCTGGCCGCGGCGATCGCCGATGGCTCGGGGCTCGAGCGCTTCCGGGCGATGGTCCGCGCGCAGGGCGGAGACCCCGTGGTGCTGGAGACGCCGGCGGCGCTGCTCGGCCCGCTGGAGACCACCGAGGTCCGCGCGGAGAGGGCAGGCGTCCTCGCCGCGGTGGACACGCTCGACGTCGGCCTCGCTGCGGTGGTGCTGGGAGCGGGGCGAATCCGGAGCGACGACACCATCGACCCCGGGGTGGGTTTCACGATCCGCCGCCGCCCCGGCGATCGCCTGAACCAGGGCGAGCCGCTGGTCAGCGTCCATCACCGGCCCGGACAGGACGTGAGCGAGGTGTGCCGGCGCCTCGCAGCCGCGTACCGGCTCGCCGACCGGGCCGAGCCCACGTTGCCGCTCCTCATCGCCCGGCAGGAGGTGCGCGCGTCGTGAGCGGCCTTCTGGAATTGCTCGAGGAGTCCGCCGCGGCGATCCGCGCCCGCGTCCCCGAGGCAACGCCGCAGGTGGCGATGGTTCTGGGGAGCGGGCTGGCCGGAGCGGTGCGACTCCTCGAGGACCCGCAGGCGCTGCAGCTGGCCGACATTCCTCACCTGCGCGCGCCGAGCGTCTCCGGTCACCCGGGGCGGCTGGTCTTCGGACGGGTGGGACCCGTTCGCGTGGCGGTGCTCCAGGGCCGACTCCATACCTACGAGGGCTGGACAGCGGCCGAGACCGCCTTCCCGCTCCGGGTGCTGATCACGCTCGGAGCCCGGGTGGTGGTGCTGACCAACGCCTCGGGAGGCGTGCGCGAGGGGCTCGCCCCCGGCGACTGGATGCTCGTCTCCGACCACCTGAACCTCTCCGGGAAGAATCCGCTGGAGGGCCCGAACGACGCCCGGGTCGGTCCGCGCTTTCCGGACCTCTCGCGGGCCTACGATCCGCAGCTGCGCGCGCTCTTCTTCCGCGCCGCAGGCGCCGCCGGCGTTCCTCTCCACGAGGGCGTGTACGCGATGATGTCCGGGCCATCGTACGAGACGCCCGCGGAGATCCGGATGCTCCGCACGCTCGGCGCGGACGCGGTCGGCATGAGCACCGTGCCCGAGGTCATCGCGGCCGTGCACATGGGCGCGGCCGTCGCGTGCCTCAGCTGCGTCACCAACGCCGCCGCGGGGCTGGGCGGAGCGCTCTCTCACGCCGAGGTCGAGGCGACCGCGCAGCGCGCGGAGGAGAGCGGAGTGCGAATCCTCCGGGCCTTCCTCGGACTGCTGGCGGGGTCGTCCGGACCGGGTGAGCGGGAACCCCCTCTGGCACGTGAGTGAGCGTCCCACCTCGGCGTGGGTCGTCGCTGACGGACCTTCCTTGCCCGTCTGCCCTCCATGTAAGCTTCCGGTCAGCATGGAGGCCTCCGTGGAAAAGACCGGCCATTCCCTCCAGCGGCCGCAGGACCGGCGAGATTCGCCACGCGTGCCGTTTCGGTTCCTCGCCCGCTGTGCCGTCGACGGCGAGGCGTACGAAGAGACCCGCGGCGACATCAGCATCGGTGGTGTGTTCTGGGGAACCACTCACGCCCCGCACGCGCACGAGGTCGAGGTGCGCGTCGTGCTGCCAGGCGAGCACAGCGAGATCCACGCCCGCGGGCAGATCGTCGGTCGCCGCGACGCCGGGCTCCACATCCGCTTCACCGCCCTCTCGCACGACGACGAGATGGCCATCGCCCGCTACATCGACGAGGTGGGCATCGGCTGGGAGTAGGCGGCTGGCTTCGGCGTTAAGGTGCCACCGATGGAGCCGGACTGGTCCTCGCTGGAATCCGCGGCCCGCGCGGCGTTGCCCCGGGCCTACGCGCCTTACTCGCGGTTCCCGGTGGCCGCGGCCATCCAGTTCGAAGACGGGGCGGTGATCGCCGGAGTGAACGTGGAGAACGCCTCCTATCCGTTGAGCCTCTGCGCGGAGCGGGCTGCGGTGGCCGCGGGAATCGCCGGCGGGCACGGCAAGGTGCGCGCGGTCCTGGTGCTCACCGACGCGGCCGAGCCCACGCCTCCCTGCGGCGGCTGCCGGCAGGTGCTTGCCGAGCACGGCGCACCCGACGTGCCGGTCCGTTCGTTGACACTGCAGGGGCGCACGGCCGAGCACCGCCTCGGTGCGCTGCTCCCCGAGGCCTTCCGCTCGGAATCACTGGAGCGGCGCAATCCCCCCCCTCCTCGGCACGTATGGTAAGCCGCCACCTCACGAGGGTGACCTGACCCATGTGGAAACGCTTCAAGCGAGCAATGCGCAGCTTCTTCGGCTTCTTCGTCTCGGGCATCGAGAATCCCGAGCTCATCCTCGAGCAGAACATCCGTGACCTGAACGACCAGGTCCCACGGATGAACGAGTCGATCGCCATGGTACGGGCGAACCTCACCCTGCTGGAGAAGGAGAACCAGAAGTACACCACCGAGGTGAACGAGCTCACCGCCAGGGTGAAGGCCGCCATCCAGGCCAACCGCGACGATCTCGCGGCCTCCTACGCCACCCGTCTCCAGACGGAGAAGCAGGCGCTGGAGCGCAACCGCCAGCAGCTCGAGACCGCCAAGGCGGCCTACGAGAAGGCGGTGAACGTCAAGAAGATGTTCATGCGCGAGAAGGAGAAGAAGACGCAGGAGGCGATGAACGCCATCCGCGACGCCCGGCGCGCGCAGTGGCAGTCGAAGGTCGCGGACGCGATGGAGTCGTTCGAGGTCGCTGGCATCGACGCCACCCACGACGAGATGCTCCGCAAGGTGCAGGAGCAGACGGCGGTCAACGAGGCCCGGATGCAGATGGCGCTGGAGTCGGTGGACCACCAGGCCCTGCAAATCGAGGAAGACGCCGAGAAGCTCCAGGCCCAGGAGCTGGTGAAGCAGTTCAAGATGGAGATGGGGCTGGTTCCTGCGGCACCGGTGTCCGAGACCGGCGAGGCCCCGGAGAAGACCATCGGCAAGAAGGTGGAGGTGAAGTAAGCAGGGCCGAGTGCTCCGACCGGGGTGTGGTGAGCTCAGCGAGGCGGCCGAGACCGACGCGAGACGGCGCACCCGAGGAGCGAGCAGCGGAGGCGTGCCTCGAGGGAGTGAGCCTGGACGCGCCGCGCCCCTGCGCGGCTCCGCGAGCCTCCCCCTGGCGCGGGGGACGTCGAGCAGCGTAGTGACGAGGCTGCGCGTCGCAGCGAGAGGATCGGCCGCCGCAGCGCTCAGCACACCCCGGCCGGAGCACTAGAATGGCTTGGCGGCGCAAGACGGGGCTGTACCTCTTCCTGGCCCTTCTCGTCGCCGCCGGTGCGTGGCTCGCTGCAAGCCGGCTGGGTCTGCTGGACCGCTGGAGCCGCCGTCTCTTCCCGGCGCTGGAGAGGACCGGGACGCTCTCGCCCGGAGACTTCCCCGCCGGGGTCACCGCCCCCGGGGGAGACATCGCCTCCGTCCCCCTTCGGCCCACCCTGGTGGGGTTCACCCCGCGCGGGTCGGCGGCGGCGCTGCTCCTGGCGACCGGAGGGGTGGGCACCGACGGCGCAGGCAAGCCGGCCGGGCTGCTCCGCACCAGCTACTCGCTCGACACGCGGGCGGTGGTGTTCGCGCGTTCGGCCGACCTTCGCAAGGCGCTGCAGGACGGCGCCGAGCGCGGCGGGGTGGACATGGCCGCTCTCACCGTGGACCGCGTGGCCAGCTGGATCCATCCGCTCCGCGACGCGGCCCCGAGAGTGGTCCTGCTGCTGGCCCGGAGCCAGGGGGCTGACGCGCTCGGGGCGATCGGCGTCTCGGCCCTTCCCGAGCTCAAGGGGCGCCGGCTGGGGATGGCCCCCGCCAGTCCCGGTCAATACTTCACCCTGTGGCTGCTCATGCGAGCCGGCCTGGGAATGGGAGACGTGCGCTGGGTGGACCTGCCCTCGGAGCTCGACGCCGGCCTCGCCCTCCGCGAGGGCAGGGCCGACGCCGTGGTCGGGCTCCGCGGCGACGTCGAGGCGGCCACCGCCGACCGGAGCGGGAAGGTGCTGGCCACCACCGCGGACGCGCCACACCTCGTCGCCACCGTGCTGGTGGTCCGCGGCGAGTTCGCTGCCCGCTATCCCGACGGGGTGCGCCGCATCATCCGGGGGCTGCTCGACGGGGCGGCCGCCACGCTGAGGGATCCGGTCCCTGCTGCGCGGCTCCTGGGCGAGGTGGCGCCGTCGATCGGGGATCCACGTGAGGCGATTCACGGCGAGCCGCCGGCGTCGCTGCGGGAGAACCTGGCCTTCTTCGGCATCGCGGGCCAGGCGCCAGTCACCTACGACGAGCTGTTCCAGAGCGCGGCGGCGCTCGAGGCCCGGATCGCCAAGTCCCCTCCGCCCCCGGCGGCCGAGGATACGCGGGACGTGACGGTGCTCCGGAGCCTGGGGGAGGGACGCCCGTGAGCAAGCCTCGACGCGCGCTCCGGGCCGCGCTGCTCGCCCCGGCGAACGTCATCGGCCTGCTCACCGCCGGAGGTGCATCGCTGGTGACCGGACAGATGCTCCCTGCCCTGATCGCGCTGGGAGCGGAGGCGGTCTATCTCGCGGCCGTGGGCCTCGTCCCGTCGTTGCGACGCGCGGTGGGCTCCCGGGCGGGAGGGACCGAGGACGAGGAGACGGAGCGCCTCCTGTCGGACCTCGCCGAGAGCCAGCGCGAGCACTACTTCGTGCTCCGCGACCTGCGGGACTCGATTCTCGAGAACTACCGGAAGCTCCCGGGCGGAGGAGTCCTGGCCGCCTCCAGCGAGGCGCAGCTCGCCGCGCTGCTCACCGCGTTCCTGCGCCTCCTCTCCACGCTCAACGACCACCGCCGCTACCTGGGCATCGCCGACCGGGAAGCAATCCGGCGCGAGCTGTCGCTCCTCGAGTCCGAGCTCGGGGCGCAGGGCAACGCGCGGCTCCGCGAGGTCCAGGAGAAGCGCGCCGACATCCTCCGGCGCCGGCTGGAGCGCTTCGGCCAGGCCGAAGAGAGCCGGGCGGTGGTGAGCCATCAGCTGGCGAGCATCGAGGAGCTCGTCAAGCTCACCCACGAGCAGTCCATCTCCATCCGCGATCCAGCGGCGGTGGGCGGGATGCTCGACGTGCTGGCGGCCGAGGTGAGCGCCACCGAGCGTACGGTGCGAGAGCTGGAGCAATTCCTCGACGTCACCGAGGAGAGCTCCGGCCTCACGCCCGGGCGGACACGGTTGCGCGAATGAGACCCGAGGCGCTGATCGCGCGAGCTGGAGTGTGGCTGCACCAGCGGCTCCGGGCGGGGGTGGACCGGCTGGCTCCGGCGGAGCTCCTCCTCGCCGATCGCATCACGGGCGTCACGGGCACCGTGGTCGCCGGTGCCCTGGTGGCGAGCGGCCTCGTCGAACGGCTGGACGACACGCCCCGCTCCGCGAGCCAGCTGGTCGGTGACGGGATGCTGGACGGGGACACCGTCCACCGCATCCTCCGGGGCGGCGCGGCGCTGGGCCTGCTGGAGCGCAGCGACGCCGGCTTCCGGCGGAACCGTCTGACCCGGGGCCTGCAGGCGGATGCGCCGCGCAGCCTCGGGCCCGTCGCGGTCTACTTCGCCTCAGAGGTCAACCTCCGGACGTGGAGCCGGTTTCTCGAAGCGGTGCGCATCGGCGTGGTGCCGTTCCGCCGCGCGCACGGCCACGGCGTCTGGGAGCACCTCGCCCAGTCGGAGGAGGACGGGGTGCGCTTCGCCTGGGCGATGGACGCCCTGACCCGGCTGGACGCCGAGGCGGTGGTGCGGACCCCGGGGTTCTCGGGCGTGGCCGGCCTCTGCGACGTCGCCGGGGGAACCGGCGCCCTTCTGGAGGCGGCGCTGCGGGCACACCCGTCGCTGCAGGGCGTGCTCGTGGACGCGCCGTCGGTGGTGCAGCTCGCGCGCGGGCGATTCGAGCGCTCGGGGCTCCTCGGGCGCGTGCGGATCGAGCCCGCGGACGTGTTCGCCAGAGTGCCGGAGGGGCTCCCCGCCTACGTGCTGAAGGACGTGCTGCACGACTGGGACGACGCCCGGGCGCTGATCCTGCTCCAGGTGGTGCGCCGGGCGATGCCCGCCGGGGGGCGTCTGCTCCTGGTGGAGCTGCTGCTGGAGAAGGGCCCGGTGGCGCCGCTCGCCTCGCTGGTGGATCTCCAGATGCTGGCGATCACCGACGGGGGCCGACAGCGCTCGCCGGACGAGCTCGCGGTGCTGCTGAGCAGGACCGGCTTCAGCCCCCCCGTGGTGCACCGGACGCGCACCGCCAGCAGCGTGCTGGTGGCGGAGGCCGTGTAGAGTCCCCGCTCGCCATGGCCGACGTGCTGACGACCGACGAAGCGAGGGTGCGGTGGATCACCCTCAACCGACCCGAGACCCGCAACGCGCTCACCACCCAGGTGAACGACGCAGTGCGAGCCGCGGTGGAATCTGCGCCCGCCGCCGGAGCCCGGGTCGTCGTGCTCACCGGCGCGGGCGGAGCGTTCAGCTCGGGGCTGGACCTGCGCGTCGCTGCGGAGGAGGGGATGGATCCGGAGACCATCGAGTCCCGGATGCGCACCCACTTCCACGGGCTCATCCGGGCCGTCCGCGCCTGCCCGTTGCCGACCATCGCCGTGGTGGACGGTCCCGCCGCCGGCTTCGGCTGCGACCTGGCACTGGCCTGCGACCTGCGGCTGGTCTCGGACCGGGCCCGGTTCGGCGAGATCTTCGTCAAGCGCGGCCTCATGCCGGACGGGGGCGGCACCTGGATGTTGCCCCGGCTCATCGGCCTCGGCCGGGCACTGGAGCTGATGCTCACCGGCGAGCTGGTCGACGCCGCCGAGGCGCATCGCATCGGCCTTGCCAATCGTGTCTTCCCCGCGGCTCAGCTCGAATCCGCCGCACGGGACTTCGCCCGGACGCTCGCCGCCGGTCCGCCCCTGGTGCACCGCACGGTCAAGGCCGCGGTGGAGGCGGCGAGCCATTCCACCCTCGAGGAGGCGCTGGAGGGCGAGGTCCGCGGACAGCTGAAGCTGCTGGCCTCGGCCGATTTCCAGGAGGGCGTCGTGGCCTTCCTGGAAAAGCGTCCGCCTTCGTTCAAGGGCGAGTGAAGCCGCGGCGCTGACAGATGCGCACACTGGCGCCTCGTTGACCCTCCGCTCGGCCGGTCGCTAGGCTTCCTGCCCGCGGTTGTTCCTCACACCCGTCCTCCCTTGACCAGCCCCTCGCCGAAGAAGCAGCCGATCCCCTTCGGACGGTACCTGCTCCTCGACCGGATCAACATCGGCGGCATGGCCGAGGTCTGGCGCGGGAAGGTCTTCGGCGCCGGCGGCTTCGAGCGGCTGGTGGCGATCAAGAGGATCCTGCCGAACATCGCCGAGGACGAAGAGTTCATCTCGATGTTCCAGGACGAGGCGAAGATCAGCGTGCAGCTGACTCACGCCAACATTTGTCAGATCTACGAGCTGAACCGGATCGGCCCGAGCCTCTACATCGCGATGGAGTACGTCCCGGGCAAGGATCTCCGCTCCATCTTCGAGCGGGCCCGGAAGAAGGGCGAGCCGCCACCGGTACCGCTGGTCTGCTACGTGATCAGCAAGCTGTGCGAGGGGCTGGACTACGCGCACCGGAAGAAGGACCAGCACGGCCGCGACCTGAACGTCGTCCACCGTGACGTGTCGCCCCAGAACGTCCTCATCTCGTTCGAGGGTGAGGTGAAGGTCATCGATTTCGGCATCGCCAAGGCGGCGGGCAAGGTGACCAAGACCCAGGCCGGAATCCTCAAGGGGAAGTTCGGGTACATGAGCCCGGAGCAGATCCGCGGGCTCCCCCTGGACCGCAGGAGCGACGTCTTCGCCATCGGGGTCTGTCTTTACGAGCTGCTCACCGGAGAGCGGCTGTTCGTCGGCGAGAGCGACTTCCAGGTGCTGGAGAAGGTTCGCAAGGCCGAGGCCCTCCCGCCCTCCACCTACAACCGGAAGATCCCCGAGGCGCTGGAGCGCATCGTGCTCAAGGCGCTGGCCAAGGACCCGGGCGATCGCTTCCAGTACGCGAGCGAGCTCGCCGACGAGCTGCAGCGCTTCCTGATCACCTCGGACAGCATCTTCAGCCGCAAGGACCTGATGCAGTACATGAAGTCCACCTTCGCCGAGGAGGTGGAGCGCGAGCGGGCGCGGATGGCGGAGTACGCGGACATCAAGGCTCCCGAGGGGATGCTCAGTGAGGGTGGTGTTGGCGTGCCGGTGCTCGCCCGCAGCACCGGCCCGGTCCTCGCCGCGGTCCCCACTCCTTCCTCCACGCCGGGGGTGGTGAAGAGCGCCTCCCTTCCGAAGCTCACCGCAGCGGCCCCGGTTGCCCAGCCGCGCGAGGACGAGGGCACGCAGGTGGTGGACGGCAGCGAGGTGCTCGCCTCGGTCGAGGCCGCCGAGCCGACGGTCCAGCCCATCGTGGGCGCCGAGTCGCAGACCGATCCCGAGCGCGCCGCGGCCGCCGAGGGCGAGTCCGCAGCAGATGCCCCCATCTCGCCGGTCGACGAGACGATCGTCCGTCTCCGCCCCGGCGTGCCCACTCCTGTCCCCACCGAGCGCGTTGCCGGTGGGCCCCCACCGCTTCCCCCGAGGCCGAAGGCCGCGGCGGAGGCCACCGACCAGGTCGCTCCGGTTCCGTCGCCGGAGCCGCCAGAGTCGATCGCCGGGGTTCCGGTGCTTGCCACGATCGGCTCGGGACCGGTGGAGCCACTGGAGAGCCCGAGCTCGGAAGCCGTCCTCGATGCCACCGTGGCCGAGCCCAAGGTGGTCTCCGAGGTAGGGTCAACGCGGCCGCCGCCGGCCGGCGCCCCTGGCGACTTCCCGTTCTTCTCGCCTGCCCTGGCGGCTGGCTCCTCGACGACCGCGGAGATGGAGGCCCTGGACCGGGCCGCCGCGCTGGGGGCGGCGAGGAGGGGCCGCAGGGTATGGCCCTGGATGCTCTTCCTCACCCTCGTGGCCCTCGGGGGCGCGGGCGGCGCCTGGTACTGGTTCGAGCTGGAGCAGCGGCAGCCGGCGACCGGGCGGGTGGTGCTCGACGTGAGTCCCCCCGAGGCCCGCGGTCGGGTGCGGCTCACCGTGGCCGGCGCCGACCTCGGGGTCCCGACCCACTGGCCGGTCGTCCAGAGCGTCCGCTCGGGGAAGGTGGAGATCCTCGCCTCGGCGGACGGGTTCAAGCCCGCGCTGGTGGAGGCCACCGTCGGTCGAGGGAACGCGCCGACCTCGGTGCTGGTCGCTCTGCAGCGCGCGGCGACGGTGGCCCGCTTCACGGTCCTCCCCGAGCCAGACGACGCCGAGGTCCGCCTCGACGGTCAGGTGGTGAAGCGCTCCGGCACGCGCGGCTCGTTCGTTGGTGAGCTGGTGCCTGGCCAGGAGCACAGCCTGCAGATCCGCCGCGCCGGGTACAGGCCGCTGGACACGAAGGTGAGCGCACGCACCGCGGAGGAGCCGGTCGAGCTGCGCACCACGCTCGAGCCGCTGGAGTTCGGCCTGGCCGTCACGTCGATGCCACCGGGCGCGGTGGTCTTCAGCGGGGAGCGGCTGCTCGGTGTCACGCCGCTCTCCACCCGGGTGCCGGCGACGGCCTCGGCGCTCACGTTCAGGAAGCGGTGCTTCGAGACCGCCCAGGTGCCGCTCCGCCTTCCGGAGCACCCCGGGCCTCGGGTGCCGGTCCGCGCGACACTGCGCAAGGTGCCTGGCTGCCGTTAAGCTCGGCGCCCATGGCTTCCCGCACCCGCAAGGCCTCTGACCCGCTGGCCGATCTCCCTCCCTGGGCGCGGAAGCTCGCCCAGGCGTACTACACGAAAACGGTCAGCACCTTCCTCCTCCACGGAGCAGTTCGCGATCTGCAACCTCTGGGTCCCACGGACGACCGCAGCTACGGCCCGCTGAAGCAGTTCCTCACCGAGGAGCTCTTCGGCGGCCGCAGCCACGTGCTCCACTACGACCGCTCCAGCGGCATCCGCGCCGCCACCCCCGACTCGCAGAAGGACTTCACCCGGAGCCTTTCCGCGTATGACACCCTCTACGGGACCGAGTACGCCAAGGTTCTCCCCCGCGACCCGGGCCGGGCGCTGCAGATCCTCGAGAACTACCTCCGGATGCGGCTGTCCGACGGGCAGTCGCTCGCGCTGATCATCGACTTCGCCGAGACCCTCGCTCCAGGCGGAGAGATGGGCAGCCTCTCGGCCGAGGACCGGTTCGCGCTGGCGACCCTGGTGAAGTGGGCGAGCGATCCCCAGTTCCTCGCCGGGGACCTGTCCATCGTGCTCCTGGTGGAGAACCTGGCGGAAATTTCTGGCCGGCTGTCGCGCAACCCTTACGTCGCGAGCATCGAGCTGCCGCTGCCCAACGAGGAGGAGCGAAGGGACTTCGTGGAGGTCAAGCTCCAGGGCAAGCGGCTGGCCTCGATCTCGGAGATCCCTGCTGCGGCGCTGGCCAAGATGAGCGCCGGACTGTCGCGCATCAACCTCGACCGCATTCTCACCGAGGCGACGGAGCGCGAGGTGCGGATCACTCCAGAGCTCCTGAAGGAGAAGAAGAAGGAGCTCATCCAGGCCGAGTGCCACGGTCTGCTCGAGTTCATCGAGCCGGTCCACACCCTGGACTCGGTGGCCGGGCATGGGCGGGCCAAGGAGATGCTCCGGCAGGCGGCGGCGGCGCTGAAGAAGGGGCGCATCGAGGTGCTCCCCATGGGGTATCTGGTCTCCGGCCCGGTCGGCACGGGGAAGACCTTCCTCGCCACCTGCTTCGCGGGGGACATCGGCATCCCCTGCGTGAAGTTCCTCAACTTCCGCAGTCAGTGGCAGGGCGTGACCGAGGCCAATCTGGAGAAGATCTTCAACCTGCTCAAGGCGCTGTGGCCGGTGGCGGTGATGGTGGACGAGGCGGACGCGTTCCTCGGTACCCGCGAGGCCTCGGGTGACTCGGGCACGTCGAGCCGCGTGTTTGCCTCCATCGCCTCGTTCATGGGCAACACCGAGTACCGGGGGAAGATCGTCTGGTTCCTCCTCACCGCACGGCCGGATCTGCTTCCGGTGGACCTCAAGCGGCAAGGGCGCGCCGAGGAGCACCTGGCGCTCTTCTATCCCCAGAACGACGCCGAGCGGGACGAGCTGGCGCGCATCGTGGCGAAGAAGGTGAAGGTGCCGGTCTTCCCGAACTTCGCCTCGATGCTCCCCAAGGGAACGCAGATGTCCGGCGCGGACATCGAGGCGGTGCTGGTCCGGGCCAAGTTCCGGGCGCTGGCCGCCGGCCGTGAGGAGCCGAGCGAGGAGGACGTCCGGACGGTGGTTGCGGACTTCGTGCCTCCCAGCTACCCCCTGGAGATCGAGCTGCAGAACCTGGCGGCGGTGCAGGAGTGCACCAGCCGCGAGCTGCTGCCCGAGGTCTACCGGACGATGGAGCGGGACAGCATCACCCGGCGCATTCGCGAGCTGAAGCTGTTGCTCGAGGAACGCTGAGCATGACTTGCGCGCTCTCGGGCGTGAGCCTGGACGCGCGGCGCTGGAGGGCGGATGGCGGATCGATTGCCGCTGAGCCCGGACGAGTTCCGGGCCCTCGCCGACCGGGTGGTGCAGCTCGCCGCCGGGCTCCTCGCGGAGCTTCCCCAGGCGAGAGCATTCCCGGAGACCTCCGGCGCCGAGGTGAGCGCCGCGTTCGACGCTCCGCTTCCCGAGGACGGCCTCGGCCCCAGGGCGCTGGATGCGCTCGCCCGGGTCATCGCGCTGTCGCGTCCGCCGGGCCCGCGCTTCTTCGGCTACGTGCTCGGCTCGGGCGAGCCGGTCGCCGCGCTCGCGGACCTCCTGGCCAGCGTCTTGAACCAGAACGTCACTGCCTGGCGCTCGGCGCCGGCGGCAGTCACCATCGAGCGTGTGGTGGTGCGGTGGCTGGCAGAGGCCATCGGCTGCCCGGGCTTCGTCGGAAGCCTCACCGGCGGGGGCTCGTCCGCGAACCTCATGGCTCTGGCGATGGCCCGCGAGGCGCGCGCGCCGGCCAACGCCCGCGGGGTGGTCCCCGGCGGAGTGCTCTACGCCTCCTCCGAGGTGCACATGTCCATTCCTCGGGCGGCGGCTCTGCTGGGGGTCGGGCATGAGGCGGTGCGCGGGCTTCCGGTGGACGAGGCGTTCAGGATGGACGTCGCGGCGCTGGAGCGCGCGGTGGAGGAGGACGTCGCCGCGGGCCGGCGGCCGATCGCCGTCGTCGCCACCGCCGGAACGGTGAACACCGGGGCGATCGACCCGCTCGTGGCCATTGGCGCGGTGGCCCGGCGTCACGGGCTCTGGATGCACGTGGACGGGGCGTACGGTGCGCTGGCGGCGCTCGCCATCCCCGAGGCCTTCGAGGGGCTGCAGCTCGCCGACTCCATCTCCCTCGACGCCCACAAGTGGCTCTACCAGCCGCTCGATTGCGGCTGCCTGCTCTACCGGGACGCCCGGGCGGCCCAGGCGGCGTTCTCGCACACGGGCGACTACACCCGGTCGCTGCTCCAGGACCCGGTCGAGCGGTTCGCCTTCTTCGAGGAGTCGCTCGAGCTGTCGCGTCGCTTCCGCGCTCTCAAGCCTTGGCTGTCGCTCCGCTACCACGGGGTGCGCGCGTACCGCGACTCGGTCCGGACCGATCTCACGCTGGCCGGCCGTCTCGCCGAGGCAATCGACTCCCGCCCCGAGCTCGAGCGGCTCGCCCCCGTCTCACTCAGCGCGGTCTGCTTCCGTCACCGCGGCGACGGCCAGCGCAGCGATTCCGAGCTGGACGCGTGGAATCAGGAGCTCCTGCTCCGGGTGGTGCGCCGGGGACGCGTCTACCTGTCCAACGCCACCCTGCGAGGCCGATTCGCGCTCCGGGCGTGCCTCGTGAACCACCGCAGCACCGAGGCCGACATCGACGCGATCGTGCCCGAGCTGCTCGCCGCGGCGGGCGCTCCTCTCTAGGCCCCGCCGCGACTCACCTTCACCCGCTGGTCGCCGCGCGAGGCGTCCGGGGAGCGGGGAAGAAGCGTTCCAGCTCGGGCACCTCGCGGGAGCGTTCCGCGATGCACAGGTCCATCCGCTCCACGGCCAGCGCGAATCGCCGCGGCCCACCGAGGATGCTCTTCACCCGGGGACCGAACACCCGCTCGGCCTCGGCGCGCTCGTCCGAGCTGCAGGAATTGCTCGCCAGCGAGAAGAAGCGGCTCAGGCCCCCTCGGGGCATGAGCCCCACCAGGGTGTCCCAGGAGCGGTCGATGCCGGAGAGCATCCGCGCGCGGCCGAGGGTCGAGTCGAGCGGCGGCTCCAGCTCGCGGTACTTGCTGCCCGTCAGCAGCTTGCCGATCTCCTTCGGATTGAGCCGGCCGGAGGTGGCGAGCGCCGCGTTCGCGTCGAGCAGCTCCGGCACGCGCGTGCCCGCCATGCCACCCAGGAGCCAGTCCCGCACGTCGTTGTCCGCGGTGCGCGCGAGCTTCTGTTCCAGTGCCTGGTGGAGGTCACGGCCCCCGAAGCGCCCGGCGGTCGTCAGCACCGGGGCGACCATCTCCGGGGCGATGGACCGGGGTCGGGCAAGCCAGGCTTCGGCGAGAGTGCGGGCCTCGGAGATGAGCTGCGGGTCCTCCCCGCGCAGTGCGACGAACTCGGTGATCTTCGGGCGGGCGAGCTTGACCTCGTCGTCCTCCGCGGCCTTGGGGCGGAACCCGAGCGCCCGCGCGTGACGGCCGAACGTCTTTCGCACCCAGGCCGCGTAGGCCGGGCCAAGGCGGCCGGGCAGGAAGTCCTCCCGCACCGTGGCCAGATCGATGGCCGCGTCGAGGACGTGGTGGTCGCGCGCTCCGGCGTGACGGGCCGCGAGCTGGAGCCCCTCGGCCAGCGGGATGGACCCTCCTCGCACCAGCGCCTCGGTGTCCCCGAGCAGACCGACCTTCTCGGCGTCGTCGAGCTTCGCCGCGCGGGCGAGCTTGGCGCGCCAGGCGGGTTCCAGCTCGAGGCGGTAGTAGCCCGCGTACCCGGCGTTGGGCAGCACCCAGTCCGGGCAGGAGCGCTCCTCGAGCTTCACCTCGGCCTCGGGCGTGTCGAGGAGGACGCACCGGTTCTGCTCCTTCCCCCGGGTGCTCCACCGGATGCACACCGGGATCTGCCACTGCGCGGAGCGGTCACCGGCAGACCCCGCCGGCAGCCACCTGTCCTGCGCGAGCTGGAGGACCGTGCCCTGAGCGCCACAACGCACCCTGGCCTGCACCCGCGGCACCCCCGGGTGGTCGAGGAAGGTGTTGAAGGCCGGTGCCACGTCGCGCCCGGCTGCCTCGGAGATGGCGGCGAGGAAGTCCTTGGCGGTGGCGTTACCGTCGGCGTGCTTGCGGAGGTACTGCTGGATTCCGCGGCGGAAGGTCTCCGCGCCCACCCACTGCTCGAACATCCGTAGCACCGCCGAGCCCTTCTGGTAGGTGATGGCGTCGAAGGCGTTCTTCACGTCGTTGTAGCTGTTGACCGGCTGGCGAATGATTCGGGAGCCCACGAGCGCGTCCGCTTCCGCCGCCGTGTTCCGGTGCTCGACCCGCTGGGCCGCCATCCCCCACGATGGCGCCCAGCGCTCGATGACCTTCGTCTCCATCCAGGTGGCGAACGCCTCGTTGAGCCAGATGTCATCCCACCAGGCGGCGGTCACCAGGTCTCCGAACCACTGGTGGGCGAACTCGTGCGCCGCCACCAGCGCGTAGGCCCTCCGGCGTGAGACCCGATCCTGCTCGGGTGGGGTGAGCACCAGCGACTCGCGGAAGGTCACCATGCCCACGTTCTCCATCGCGCCGAACTGGACGGTGAAGGGGATGGCCAGCACGTCGAGCTTGTCGTACGGGTAGGCCATGCCGAAGTAGTCCTCGAGGCCCTCGAGGATCTCCGGCGTCACCCGCGCCGCCCAGGCCGCCTCGTGTGCCCGCCCGCGCGGGGCCACGATGCGCACCGGCACCCGCTTCCTTCCCGCCGGCCGCGCCTCCTTGATCTCGAAGGGCCCGACGCCGAAGGCCACCAGGTACGACGGCAGCGGCCGCGTCTGCCGGAACCGCACGTCCTTCATCCCCTCGCCGGCGGCCGACTCGCTCGCCATCGGGGTGTTGGACACCGCGGTGACCGTCGTGGGAACCCGGAGGGTCAGCTCCCAGGGAATCTTCGCCGCCGGCTCATCGACACAGGGGAAGGCGCGCCGTGCGTCGGTCTCCTCGAACTGGGTGAAGCTGTACCAGTCGCCGCCGCTCTTCTGGCGGAAGATCCCCGAGTCCTCCTGGGTGAACTGCGTCCCGCGGAACTCGAGCCGGAGCGTCACCGGACCTGGCGGCAGGGGATGTGGGAAGCGCAGCGCCACCCGCTGGTCGGTGCGCACCACCGGCTCGGCCGGCACGGTCTCGGCGCCCACTCGCGCCGTCGCCAGGCCGACCTCCAGCGCGTCGGCGTTCAGCCAGATCACCTCGGCCGGAGCGTCCAGCGTCCCTTCGATCTCCGTCTGCCCGGAGAAGCCGTCCGACGAGGGAACCACCGTCAGCCACACCCGCTGGGCCGCGGGGCGGAACGTGCGGGGGAGGCGGATGCCCTCCGGGGCGACGAGCACGGGGGGAGCCGGCGGCGCGACTGCGGCGGTCGGCGCCGGAGCCGGAGCGTGGGATACGGCGGGACGGTTGGCGGCGCAGGCCGCGAGCGTCAGGACGGGAAGGACGAGGGCAAGTCGGAGGTGCATGAAGGTCGCGGACTCTCGCACGACCTGATGCGCATGCAACGGTCGATCAACGTCACTCCGGGGGTCCACCTACCCGGAGGTTGAGCCCTGGACGTAGCGAGCGCGCATGCCGGATGCGGTTCCAGCGCTTCAGGTCGTCGACGCTGACCCCGTACTGCTGCGCAACGCTCCACAGCGTCTCGCCCTCGGCGAGCTGGTGGATGCCGGGCTTGCCCGCGGGGGCAGGAACGGGCGCGGCGGATGCCCCTGGCTTCGGCGGTTGCACCGGTGTTGCAGATGCGCCCGCCGTGGCGAGGACCGGAGCGACCGCGGTGGACTTCGGCGGTTGCACCGGACCTCCGGAAGTCTCCGCCTTGGCCAGGACCGCCGCAGGGCTCACCTCGATCGGCCCGGCCGCAGGGCCTGGCCAGACCGTGAGGACGGTGCCGACTTGGAGCCCCTTCCGGGCCTTCTTGCCCAGGTCGTTCCAGGCCTGGAGCTGCTCCACCGAGACGTTGAAATGCTGAGCGATCGTCCACAACGAGTCACCGGACTGGACGCCGTACTGCACGCGCGTCTTACCGTCGACGACCTCGCTCTTGACCGTCCCCTGCGCCAGCGCCCGCGAGCGGCCGGTCCGGGTGCCGGCGGGAACTTCCTCCTCCGGCGCGGGCGCCAGGTACCCCTGGGCGCGGGCCCGGGCCACCTGCCGCTCGAGACCGTGCCCGCCGTCGGCCACCGCGCGCGCCGAGGGGACCGGGATGGCGAGCTCGCTGTTGATCCGCAGCGTCTTCGCGCTCCGCAGGCGGTTGAACTGGAGGATGGCCTCCGGCGCCGAGCGGTACTGCAGCGCGATGCGCGAGAGCGTGTCCCCCTTGCGCACGTGATGGATGCGATAGGTGAGCCGCTCCGAGGCGGGGATGCGGGCCAGCGCGGCGACCGCCGTGTCCTTCGTCCCCCTGGGCACCTTGACCAGGTAGGGGCGCGAGGCGGAGGCCGGCGGGGTGCACCAGCGCCGCAGCTCCGGATTCAGCTCGTGAATTCGCTCGGTGGTGGTCCCTGCGGCGCGGGCGACCACGTCGAGGTCCGTCGGCTCGACCACCGGCACCTCGTCGAACTCGAGCGGCTGCTGGAACTCGAACTCGTCCTCGCTGAAGCCGAAGGCGCGAGGATGCTTGGCCACGAGGGCGCAGGCGATGAGCTTCGGGACGTAGTGCTTGGTCTCCTTGGCCAGGCCCTTGCCGTCGCTGATCTCCCAGAAGTCCTTGGTCCCGCGCCGCTCCACCATCCGCCGCAGCTTCTCGCCCCCGGCGTTGTAGCCGGCCCAGGCGAGGTACCAGTGGCCGAGCGCGTCGTGCAGCTCGGTGAGGTACCTGCCCGCGGCCACGGTTGCCTTCAGCGGATCACGACGCTCGTCCACCCAGAAGTCCTGCCGCAGCCCGAAGCGGCGACCGGTGCTGGAGATGAATTGCCAGGGGCCTGCCGCACGCGCCCAGGACGTGGCGCCGGGCGAGAAGCCGCTCTCGATCATCGCCAGGTAAACGGTGTCTCGCGGCAAGCCGCCCCGCTCGAGCAGCGGGGTCATCATCGGGATGTACCGCGTGGATCGCGACATCCACTTGCGGAACCACTTCCGGCCGGGGCCCTGGAAGAACTGGATGTACTGCGCCACCTGGGGCTGCATCTCCACCGGGATGTCGTAGCGCGGCGCAACCGCGCCCACGTCGAAGGTGGAGAGGTCGGTGATCAGCCCCAGATCGACCACCGGCTCCTCACCGGAGAGCTCCTCGGCGCCGTCCTCCAGCCGCGCCCGGAGAGGGCTGGCCGTTCCGAGCGCGCGGACCGAGCGCAGCACCTCGGGGCGGGGCTTCGCCGCCGGGTCGAGGACCGCGTCCTCGAGCGCGCGCATCTCCTCGAGCTCCTCCGAGGCGGGCTCGTCGTCGTCCTCGGGAGTCGCGATGGGTGCGCTTGCCTGCGCCGGTGCGCGCGGCGGCGCGCTCGGCGACGCCTCGGAGCTGGGCGTGGCTGCGGCACTGCTCAGGACGAGGAGGAGGAAATGGAGCGACAAACGAACCTTGAATGCTAGGCGGCCCGACGACGGTGGGTCAACGCCGTGTCGTGGTGCTGCTCTTGGCGCCGTGGCCGGGTCCGAGCACCCGGGGGAGGTAGGTCGGCAAATCGAAGTGGAGGCTGTTCTCGGGGGTGTGACATCCCACACACACGCTCGGGCCCGGCCTGGGCCGCGGTACCGACCGTCTGGTCCGTTCCGCGACGTGTACCGAGCCCGGCCCGTGGCAGCTCTCGCAGCCCACGTTCTTCCGATCCTCCACCTGATCGACCCGGCAGACCCCGCCTGGCTGCTGGAAGCCGATGACGTGGCAGGCGATGCAGTCGAGGCGGTACTGCTTCTGCACCGACTCGAGCGTGGCGTAGGCCTTCGCGTGGCCGGTCTTCTCGTACACGGCGAAGGGATCGGGATGGCAGCTCCGGCACGCCTCGTTGCCGACGTACGCGGCCTCTCCCTTGGCGGGAGGCGGGCAGGGCTCGCCGTGCTCCTTCGCCCAGGCGAGGTTCAGCTCCGACACGTCACGGTCGTAGTCGGCGAGGATCTTCTGGACGCCGGGCTCCTCGGGGAGAGCGGCCTCCACCGGAACGAAGCGCACGGTGAACGTCCCGGGCTGGAGCGCCGTGGCCTGTGCCTGGGCGGCGAGCTGCTCGCGGCGCTGCACCAGCTCATGCAGCCGCGCGTCCAGCAGCCGCTTGCGCTCGGCTGCGAGCCCCGGCGCTCCCAGCTCCTTCTTCAGCAGCTCGAGCCGCTGCCCGGCGGCGTTGAACTCCCGCTCGATGTCTCCCTGTCCACGGGCGAGCTGGATCGCGCCGCCCTCCGGTCCGGGGCTCACGTCGATCCGCAGGACCGACCGGCCGCGGCTTTGCACCTGCGCCACCGGGATCGAGCCACGGATCAGCCGGCCGTCCTCCGATTCCGCTCCGACGGTCTCCGGAGCCTGGGCGGCCACCACCAGGTCCACACCGGTGGACTCCTGCGCATCCGACGGCGCACCACCGAACAGTCCGAGGACGAAACGCGCACCGCCGCTGCGGACCTTTGCCGCCCCAGCGGTCAGCTGCGCGGCGCGGGTGCCGGAGGCGACGCCCACCTTCCACGGGCCGGCGTCGAGCAGGCGCGTCTCTCCCGCGTTCAGCTCCGGAAGCCCGAGAGAGCGGCGGAAGTCGGGTCCGAGCGCGTCGTCGAGTGGGCCGGTGAGCTGCGCGGCGAGACCCATCGCCCGGTACGAGGCGGCGATGGCCTGGGCGCGGCGCCGCTCGCCGACCGCCTCGTCCGCGCCGAACCCCTTGCGCTCGAACAGCGCGTCGCCGGCGTCGACGAAGAGAACGGGAATTCCCGAGGCCCGGGCCGTGCCGATGATGGCCGCCGTCTTCGACAGGCCCCCGCGCATCGCCTCGCTGCATCCGCAGGGAGCGATCTGTCCGCGCACATCGGCGGTGACGAAGACGGCGAAGTGCGTCGAGGTCGGCGATCCGCCGGCCGCCGATGGCGGCGGGCCTCCCGGATTGCCGCGGGTACAGGCGGCGAGCAGTGTGGCTGCAATGAGGACCGAGCGACGCTGCAAAGTTCCGTCCGCGGAAGGACGCCCCGTCTACCACCCAGGCCTCAGTCACGCGAGTCGTTGACAGACCGCCGACTGAATTGGTTTGAGCGGGGCGCTTGTCCCCGCCTCCCGCCGACCTGATGAAGCTTCCGCTCGAGGAGCTTCTCTATCTCCGCCTGGGAGAGTTTCTCGACCAGCTTCACGGCCGCAGGGTTCCGGAGCTGTACCGCGTCCTCCTGGACCAGGTGGACCGCGCGGTGCTTCGTCAGGCGCTGGAGCGCAGCGACGGACAGCTCACCGCCGCAGCGTCCTTCCTCGGCGTGGATCGCAACACCCTGGCCCGCAAGGTGAAGCGGCTGAAGGTCCGCGGCCGACCCTGAGCTCTGCTCACCGTCGCGACCGAGCGGGTTGATCGGCCCTTGCTTGCCCTCGCGGCCGCTCTCTGAGTCGCTCATCGGTCATGGAAACCAGTCCCGCTCCTTGACCTCCCCCTCGATCGCGGCGAAATGGTGAACCCCACCACTCGGTCTCCACCATGAGACCACCTCACCCTGGTCTCGGGGGACGGGCGTGGACATGGTGTGAGGCTGCTCATGATGCGTTCTGTCGCTCTCACCCTTCTCTCGGCGCTCCTGCTCCTCACCGTCCCCGCCCGCGCGCTGAACGACGGGCTCGGTGAGGTCCCGCAGGAGGTGGACCGCAGCACCCCCCTGGCCACGGTGCAGGGGTTCCTGACTGCCGCCCACCACAGCGACTACCACCTCGCGGCCCACTACCTGGCGCTCGACTGGCTTCCGCGCGACAGGCAGAAGACCGAAGGCCGCCGGCTGGCCCGCCGCCTTCGCTTCGTCCTCGACCGGAAGCTGTTCCTCGATCTCGGAGCGATCAGCAAGGATCCGCAGGGGGACCCGGCAAGGCCAGGGTTCGACCAGCTCGGCACCATCCCGCTGGCGAGGCAGAACATCCCCGTCCGGGTGACCCGGTACGAGATCGACGGCAAGCCGACCTGGGCCTTCAGCACCATCACCGTCCGCTCCATCGACGCGCTGTATGACGAGTACGGCCCCCCGCTCTCCGAGGTGCTGCCCGAGGTTCTCTTCACCCAGGCGGTGGGAGGGCTCGAGCTCTGGCAGTGGCTCGGGCTCTTCATCGCCTTCGCCGGCGCCCTGCTGGGCGGGTGGCTCCTGGAGCGCGTGGGGCTGGCGGTGCTCGGACGCATCGCCCGCATGACCCGGCTGACCTGGGACGACCAGCTGGTGCACGCCGCGCGCGGGCCGCTCCGGCTGCCGATCTGGGCGCTGGTGCTCAGCATCGCCACGCCGCCGCTCCTGCTCCCACCGGTCTGGGCGCACGGAATCAGCGTGCTCAGCCGGTCACTGCTGGTCATCGCTGCGGCCTGGACCGCCCTGCGCTTCCTCGACCTCGCCTCGGGAGTGGTGGAGAGCCGGGTGGCGAAGGCCCACGAGAACGTGGCCAACGCCCGGGCCGTGCGTACGCAGCTCGCGGTGCTCCGCCGGGTCCTGGTGATCGTGGTCTGGATCCTCGCCGCGGCAGCGCTGCTGATGCAATTCACCGTGGTGCGGACGGTGGGTGTCTCCCTCCTCGCCTCGGCCGGTGTGGCCGGCGTGGTGCTCGGCCTCGCGGCGCAGAAGTCCATCGGGGCGTTGCTGGCGGGGATCCAGCTCTCCATCACCCAGCCGATCCGCATCGGGGACCAGCTGGTCGTCCAAGGCGAGAACGGCTTCGTGGAGGAGATCAGCCTCACCTACGTGGTCGTGCGGACCTGGGACCTCCGGCGGCTGCTGGTCCCGGTGACGCAGTTCCTGGAGCAGCCATTCCAGAACTGGAGCAAGGGCGGGGTGGAGATGTTCGCCACCGTCATCCTCCAGGTGGACTGGAGCACCGACATCGAGGCGATCCGCAAGGAGCTTGCCCAGATCCTCGCGGCCGAGGCGAAGGACATGTGGGATGGGAAGCTGGCCAAGATCCAGGTGGTGGACTCCAGCGAGAACTCGATGCAGCTCCGGGTGCTGCTCGGGGGCTTCGTCGACACACAGTTCGATCTCCGTTGTCTCGTCCGCGAGCGGCTCCTCGCCTTCATCCACCGGACGCCGGAGTGGCTGCCCCGCCAGCGGATGGAGCATGACGGAATGCCCCTGGCGGCGAGCGCCCCCTCGACCACCAGGCCCGAGCCGGCCGGAAGCTCCCCGGTGGCGGCGGGTCGGACCCCTCCCGGCGTGCGCGGCTGACCCACCCCGGCGTGTGTTCCGGGGAGGGGTGGGAGGGTGCATCGCCACGAAATGTCTGGGGATCGCCGGCCGGGGACGGCTGGCCCGGGACGTGAATGAGTCCTCGGGCATGAAGCCGTCTCCTCATACCAACGCCGTCGTCCAGGCTCTGGTGGCTTGCCGCGCCCGCCGCGAGCTGAAGGGCACTCCGCGCGACACGCCCGAGCAGCGCCAGGCGATGAAGGCCCAGCTCTGGGCTCGCCTCGATGCCCGGCTCTCCAGCTGGGACCCGAGCACCCAGACGATGGCGCAGTGGGCGTTGCACGTGCTGAGCGCTCCCAGCGAGCCCACGCAGCAGGTCGCCTAGAGCCGCCGCGCCGGCACGCCCCCGCGTTTCGAATCATGAAGGCATGAGGCCCATGCGTCCTTCGCCGGGATAACCGGGAGGGGGGCCGTGGGTTACCCGGGCGGAGGAATCGCCCATGCCCACCGCCGTTCCGACCGACACCGAGACCCCGCCCGCCCCGAAGCCAGAGCGGCGCGTTCTCGCGCTCGCGGTGGGGGTGTGGTGGGTCCAACGCCTGCTCAAGGCTGCCCGGCCGAGACGTCCCGCTGGGGACGACGACGAGCCCAAGGTGCCTGCTCCCGCGACGCGCTGAGCTTGATTCTCGGGACCGCAGGCGACGTTTCGTCGCACCCGGGCCTCCTGCGCTGTCAGCGGTCGACGGCGAGGTGAGGAGCGCCGTTCGCCCCGGTGGGATTCCGTGCGATTGTGGACGCGCGATGCCGGTGCGAGAGGGCGACATCCTGGACGGGCGGTTCGAGCTCGGGCGGGTCGCGGGGAGCGGCGGGATGGGCCTCGTCTTCCGGGGCGTGGACCGCCAGACCGGGGCGCTGGTGGCGGTGAAGACCCTCCGGGACACCGACGGCGCGGAACGGTTCCGCCGCGAGGTCCATGTCCTCTCCAGCCTCCGGCACCCGGGCATCGTCACCTACCTGGGCCATGGGATCACCGCGGGCGAGCTGTACCTGGTGATGGAGTGGCTGGAAGGGGAGGACCTCGCCACCCGGTTGGCAGGGGCCGAGGTCAGCCTCGAGGAGGCGGTGAGCGTGGGACTGCAGATCGCCTCGGCGCTCGCGGCGGCCCACGCGCAGGGCATCGTCCATCGCGACATCAAGCCCTCCAACGTGTTCCTCGCCGATTTCCGTCTCGACCGGCTCAAGCTGCTCGACTACGGCATCGCCCGGCACGGGGGGACCTCGTCGCTCACCGAGCTCGGCACGGTGCTGGGCACCCCGGCGTTCATGTCGCCCGAGCAGGCGCGCGGGGAAGGGGACATCGACGCCCGCGCCGACGTGTACGCGCTCGGTGCGCTCCTGTTCCGGTGCCTGACCGGACGGCCGCCGTTCGACGTCGAGGGTCGCGAGGCGCTGCTGGCTGCCGTCCTCCACCGGCCCGCGCCCCGGGTGAGTGATCTCGTGAGGGTGCCTCGAGCGCTGGACGATCTCGTCGCGCGGATGCTGGACAAGGATCCCCGCCGGCGTCCCGCGGATGGCAAGACCGTGCTGTCGGAGCTGTCGGTGAACGCAACCGGGGTCGAGCTCGAGCCGACCGGCACCGATCTGGCGAGCACCCTCATCCGCGGCCCGGGCGAGGCCATCACCGCGGTGCGCCCGGTGCTCTCGTCGATCGCGGTGCTCCCCTTCCTCGACATGAGCGCGGGGCGTGACCAGGACTACCTCTGCGAGGGCATCGCCGAGGAGCTGATCAACACCCTCACCCTGGTGCCCGGCCTTCGAGTCGCTGCGCGGAGCTCCTCCTTCGCCCTTCGCTCCCCGGAGTCCGATGCGCGGAGCATCGGACGTCTGCTCGGCGTCGACGCGGTCCTCGAAGGAGGGGTCCGGAAGTCGGGAGACCGGCTCCGCATCACCGTGCAGCTCGTGGACGTCGCCGGTGGCTCTCCGCGCTGGTCGCACCGGTTCGACGGCAAGGCCGAGCAGGTGTTCGAGATCCAGGACCAGATCGCCGAGAGCGTCGCCACCGCGCTCCGCGGGATGCTGAGCACCGAGGAGCGCGATGCGTTGCGCCGCCCTGGCACCCGGATGGAGGCGTACGAGCATTTCCTCCGCGGCCGGCAGCTCCTGCACCAGCGGACCCTCGTCTCCTCCGGAGCTGCGGAGCGCGCGTTCCAGCAGGCGATCGAGGTCGATCCCAGCTACGCCCCGGCGTACGCGGGACTGACGCAGCTCTACGCGTTCACCGTCGAGTGGCTGGGCGGCGGAAAGGACGTTCAGGCCGCAGCGGATCGCGCCAGCCGGCGCGCGCTCGAGCTCGCGCCGAATCTGGCCGAGTCGCATGTCGCTCGAGGAACGCTCCTGGCCATGCAGCGCGATTATCCTGGGGCCGAGCGCGAGTTCGAGGAGGCCGCCCGGCTGAACCCGAGCTCATTCGACGCGTACTACCTCCACGGTCGCGCCGCGTTCGAGTCCGGGAAGCTCGAGCAATGCGTCGAGCTGTTCCTGAAGGCGTCGGAGGTCCGCCCCGAGGACTACCAGGCGCTGCTGCTCACCTCGATGCCCCTGCGCAGGCTGGACCGGCTGGACGACGAGGTCCGCTTCCGTCGCGAGGGCTTGCGCCGGGCGGAGCGGGCGCTCGAGCTCCAGCCACGGGATTCCCGCGCGCTCGTCCTGGCCGCTCCCGCGCTCCTCGCCGAGGGCCACCGCGATCGGGCCTTCGAGTGGATGGCGAAGGCGCTCGAGCTCGCCCCCGATGAGCCCTCCATCCAGATCAACGCAGGCTGTTTCTACGCCCAGGCGGGGATGCACGAGCAGGCGCTCGACTGTCTGGAGAAGAGCTTCGGGCGCGGGGCCGGCAAGCGGGAGTGGATCGAGAAGGATCCAGACTACGACTCGCTCCGGGAGCATCCGCGCTTCCGGGCGATGATGGCGAAGCTCCGCTGAGGCCGGGTCCGAGACCGTTCTCAGTCTTCCGTGGGACCAGCTGCCGCCGCCCCCGGGCCGAGCACGGGCGTGGCCTGCTCCGCCACGGTGCTGGCGGACGCGGACGGCGCGGTTCGGGCGAAGAAGTCATCCACGGACTCGAGGAGCTCCTCCACGTCGAAGGGCTTCCGGAGCGTGCGAAAGACTCCGGGCGCGTTCTCCACCCACTCGCCGTCGATGATCGCCGACATGGCGACGACGCCGAAGTCGCCCTGGTCCGGCCGCCTACGGAACTGGTCGAGGAACCCCAGGCCGTCCATGACCGGCATCTGGAGATCGAGCACCACGACCGCCGGTCGCGTCAGGCGGTCGAGCATCGCGAGCGCCTCACCGCCATGCCGTGCCACGGCCACCCGGTGGCCCGCTTCCTCGAGCGCCTCCTGGAGCGACTCCCGGAGAAGGATCTCGTCTTCAACCAGCAGGATATCGGGCGCGGCACGCACGGGAGCCCGGACGGTGCATCGGCTTGCCATCAGGCACATCTGCCGGATGACAAGCGGCTGTCGTGCCCATGACATCCGAAGGGCCCCGTCCCGGGCTTCGATCCGTCAGTGAACAGTTCATCCCGGCCGCACGACAGGTCGTGGACCGACCGGATCCCGGGGGCGTGGCGCGGCCGGCTCTGCATTGCTACGGCGCGCGCTTTCCGATCGAGTCAGCCAGCCGTCGCGCGCTGGCCGGGAAGGCGGGGCGGTCGGCGCTCTGCGAAGTCGGACGCCAGCGCCTGGATCTCGCCGATGTCGAACGGCTTCCGGAGCACCCGGGTGATGCCGGGGAGGTCCGCGAACCAGTGATCCGGGTCGATCACCGCCGACATCACCACGACCTCGAAGTCCTCGAGGTCTCCTCGCTTGCGCAGCTCGCGGAGGAAGCTGACCCCGTCCATCACGGGCATGTGCAGGTCGAGCAGGACGAGCGCCGGCCGGGAGAGCCTGTCCACCGCCGCCAGCGCCTCGGCTCCATTCCGCGCACGGACGACGGAGTGTCCGTCCTCGAGGAGGGCGTCCTCCAGCGTGTCGCGGAAGTTGTAGTCGTCCTCGGCGATGAGGACCGAAGCTCCGGCACCCACGGGGAGCAAGGGTGCAACAGCCATGGGCCGAGCACAGCTGTGGGGCGCAGTTCCCCTGTTGACAGGCTCACGCTCGGGTGTGCACATCGGCGCGCAGTGGAGGGAATGTGCGAGCCATTCCCCCCGCGCGGCGCCGATCGCCGTTCGCTCCGGCTTCAGGCCCTGAGCGAGGGGCGACGCTGAGTCACTCGCAGCCCCGGTGTGCCGCGGACGATGAGCCGCTCCGCCCCGTCGCTCATCGGCCGGCGGATGTCCTCGAGGCGGTGGATCCGTCGCGGGCCGGCCACCAGATCCTCCTCGGGACCCGTATCTGCCGCCACCAGCGGACCGAAGCTCAGCCCGGTCAGCTTCGCGAGCTCGCTCAGGCGGACCTGATACAGCTTGGCCTCCTCCTCGGTGAGCTCCTCGAGCCCCTGCACCCGGCCGGTATGCTCGAGGAGATCCTCCTGGCTCATCAGGAATGCCGCCACCGCCAGCTGTCCGTCCCTCACGCAGGCCACGACCTTGTAGAAGCTCTTGGGGATCGACACCTCCCCGAACGTGGGATCGGCCACTCGATGGTCGGGATTCATGTCCGGCACCCGCTGGCCATTCGCGCCCTTGCTCCTCGGCGCATCGAAGACACAGCCGTTGAGCACGCAGGCGCGGGCGTTGCCGCCGGAGAAGGTTCGGATCACGTAATCCTCGAGCCCGAGCCAGCGCTTCGCGCCCTGGTTGAACTTCCAGTGCTGCGGGGAGCAGTTGGTCCAGTGGAACGAGTCGTCTCCGTTCCGCTTCGCGTTCCCGCCCGTTCCCCACTGCGCGTCGAGCCGGCGCGTGAGGTGCCCCCTGTCGAACGGGTTGTTCTCGCGGTCCTCGAACGTCTTTTGCTTCGAGTAGAACTCGACGCCGGTCTGCTTGCTCGCATCGATGCGCGGATCCACGTACCAGCGATCCCCATCGCGGACCTCGTTGCTCGACCGCAAGTTCGGATCCACGTTGACCGCCGACACGATGGCCAGCCGGCGGGCGCCGTTCATGATCACCGAGTAGTTCCAGTACTTCAGCTCGATTCCCTTCCGTCCCTTGAGCTGCAGAACATCCTTCTTCAGCTTCGGGTCGGAGACCGTGGGCAGCGGAACCTTCAACCCGTGGCCGAGGAAGTCGGGGTCGTAGCCAGGGCGTTGACCGTAGTTGCTCTGGTCGACGTTCACCTTCTCGATCGCGCTGGAGAAGGTGACCCCCGGCGGGCGGTCCTCATCGAGCGGGGGATCGCCGAACAGGGAGGGTGCGCCGGGCGCCATCACGTTCTGCGCCGGTGCCTGCGCAGGTATTCCGGGGACCACCACCGGAACATCGCCGGATGGCAGCTGGAGCACGATGCGGATCTCGCGCCCGTTGCCGGTGGCCGTCCCGACCTCGACCTTGCTCAGCGAGCTGACCCGGCTCCCGAGCGCCGCGAGCACCCGTCGGGCCAGAGGATGGTTGGCGGCCTGGGTCCGGAGGTGCTCACAGATGGCGCTGATCCGGATTCCCTCGTTCGCGATCCACGCCCCCTTGGATTCATCCATCGAGCTCGGGTCGTAGATCTGCCCGTCGACGGTCAGCCAGTTCCCCCGCGCGTCCTTCTTCGGCACCCCCGCGTGGTGGAGGGCGACGACCTGCCACACCCCGTTGAACACCGGCGACCCCGAGGAGCCGGCGGTGGTGTCCGTCGCGTACCACAGCGTCGGCGCGTCCTTGTCGTAGCGGAGCATCTTGTTGTCCCGGACGCAGACTTGCTTCCGCTCGCCTCCCGGGTGCTGGATGATCGTCAGGTACTCCCCGTAGATGGCCTTGCCCGGCGCTGGGTTGAGCGGCAGGTGGCCGAAGTCGTCGAGGCCCCGCCCGTCGCTCGCCCGCGGTGACACCGCGACCAGCGCGAAGTCGAGCGCCTGCACCGTCAGAGGCGGCGTCCCCACGTCGAGGGCAAAGACGGCGACCGGCCTGTCCTCGCCGCGGGCATCCCGCTCGTAGTCGAACTCGGCCAGGGAGTACCGGGCATCCTCGGCCGTGTTGATGACGTGGTGGTTGGTCATCAGCACGCCGGGCGCAACCAGGAACCCCGTCCCGTACCCGATGGTGGATCCCGATCCGTCGCGCAGGTGGATCCGGCAGACCGAGTGACTGCAGAGCAGGCCCAGCTCGAGGTAGTTCACGTCCACCAGATCGTTCCCCGCGATGATCCGCTCCATGATCCGATCTGCCTGCGCGGGGTCTCGGGTCTGAGCGAGGACGGTCGTGAACCGTTCCTGCTTCATGGTGGGGCTCGCGCTCCGGCTTTCGGTGGAGCCATGTTTCTCTGCAAGCGTGGGAATGTGAGACTTCCGGGCGCGACGGGCGGCACTTTCGATCAACTCGGAACTGACTCGCATGGGACCTCCTCGAACTGCAGCGCAGGCGACGGAGCTGGCTCCGGCACCACGGCTCATTTGAAAAGCGACAGCACCTGTTCGACCGCTCCGAAGACCCTCTGCCCCGTGGCCGGCATCGCGGTGCCGATCAACGTGAGGAGCGCGGGAAAGACGGGCAGCGCCACCCTCAGGAGGAAGCCCAGATCCAGCGACCGGGCCTGCGCATCGGCGCCGCGGAGCCGTGCGGCGCCGGGGTGGTTCTCGATGCGCACGATGAGCACGACCGTCCCGAGCACGAAGACGGTGAGCATCGTTCCGTAGGTGAGCAGCAGCATGCCCCGCGGCTCGAACGGGTAGGTCGCCAGGCCAATCACCAGGAGCGGCGTGACGAAGAGCGGACGGACGAGCCTCCGGCGAAGCACCGCGGCCGTTTGCCAGCATCGGAAGAATGCAGCGCGAGGGGAGATTCGCTTCCCGAGGCCCCGTCCTGGCCGGAGAGGCCTCCCGCCCTTGAGGGCAGGCGCGAGAACGAGGTGCCGGGGCGTCCCGAGCTCGGAGGCGAGCGTGTTGGCCGCATCCCACTGGTCGAGCCTTGCGATCCGATCGAGAGCTCGTCGCAGAGACGCGGAGGTCTGCAGCACGACCACGAAGCTCCAGCTCAACGTCAGGGGTGCGAGCGCGTAGACGACCCGGAAGATGAGACCGATCGGCTCGATCTCCAGCATCGGGCGGAACTGGGTCCAGAGGTACCAGGCCCAGGCCGCGAAGACCGCCGCGAGGACGATGTGCAGCTCCCATCCTCTCAAGAGGTGACGGGGCTTGGCCTCACGGTCCTTGCTGCCGGCGGCCTTGCTCGCGGGGCTTCGGAGCGCTCGGCCCTTCACGACGACCAGGGAAAAGCTCGGATCGAGCCGCCTGATCGAGAGCAAGGAGAACAGGCTCACCAGCAGGGCGACGTAGAGCAGGAGCAGAGGTGGGACGGGCGAGAGCCCGCTCTCGATGTGCGTGGCCCGGACGACGAACAGCGCCAGCAGCTCCGGAGGCGTCGTCCAGAATCCGTGGATCATCGAGATGAACGCGGCGAGGAAGAGGCAGGAGAGCAGGAACGCGCACGCGACCCACGAATGGGGTCGAGGCTCGGGGACGCACATCCTGGCGATCGCAGTGGGCAAGAAGACGGCGAGCGCGAGCGCGGCAATGGACAGCGGCGTGTCCACGCCCGTCGTCAGCGGAACCTTCGTCGGCGGATGAAGGATGAATCCCTGGAGCACCAGGATCAGCGACGTCGCTCCGAGGATCGACAGCCAGACGAGGTTCGTCCAGCCGAACCTCCTGTACTTCAGGTCCGGACCCAGGCCTGTGTCGTCCTTGCTGTATCGGACGAGCACGAGCCAGAGGGCGAGGCCCGCGGCGCCCAGCACCGTCAGCAGCACCACACCGCGAAACGGAGCCGGTGCCCGCTTGATCAACCGAGAGGACAGCTCGGGCTGGGTCCTTCGATCGAGAAAGCGGTCGTCCGGCTTGAAGAGGGCGACGAGCGGCCAGCTTCCGCGAGCGCCCAGGACGGAGATCCAGACCGGGGGCCCATTGGATGGCTGGGTGGTCGCGAAGCCCGGGGGCCGAAACTCCAGGAGGCCCTCGGGGGGCTCGGTGCGAGCGCCACCGCCCCGCATGTCGTTCAGCAGGAGGAGCGTCGCGTTGTAGGCCCCTTGGGCCGGGTCGCTCACCACTGTCTGGCGGCGTGAGCCCGGACCTCCACTGGACGTCCAGCCCTGGTTCTCGGCAAACAGGGGATAGGTCGAGGCAACCATCGTGCCTCGCATCTCCTCCTCGGGGACCTGGGAGTAGAGGATGTCGCTCTCGAAGAGGACGACCCGGACGCCGGGGATCAGTCGCCGGATCTTTCGGGCGAGGACCACCCGATCACGTGCATCGGTGGCGAGCACTCCGACCACTCGGATGTCCTCGAAAGCGAGCGTGCGGAGCAGCTCGTCCACCGCTGCACGCGTCTCGCGGACGTTCAGCTCGCCGCGGTGTGGCTCGAGCGAAGGCGGGACGCCTGCGTCGTCCTCGAACGCATTCTCCCCGAGGCGATCGGCAAGGCCCGCGGGGAAGGGAAGGACCAGCGCGTGAAGCTCTTTGCTCGCATCCTGCAGGAACCGCTGGCCGTAGAAGGTGCTGTTCTCCACGAGCAGAGCGAGCTCGTATCCGTCGTGGTGACGTTCGTCGCCGCTGCCTCCCACCCCAGCCCCGGCATCTCCTGGATTGGAGTCGCAAGGCTTGAAGCTCGTGGCGCCGCAGAATTCGCACAGAACGTCACGTACTCCGCGGGCGAGCGCTCCGGCCGAATGCACCGTCGCCCGGAAGCTGACCTTCGGGGCTCCATCGGGAGTCCTGACTCGCTCGAAGATCTCGGGGAGGTTCGATGCGCTCGCGCTGCCGGAGATGATCTGGACGTGCGTCGTCCCTGCATCGTTCAGGGCCCTGGCCAGAGACCAGGCCGAACCGGAGAGGACCGGGCCGAGGATGTACGCTGGGCCTCCGCCGACGTTCTCCTCGAGCGCGACACCGAGCGAGGCGGAGTCCACTCCGCCTTGCTGGGTCTCCGGGACGAGCACGAGCTTGAGTTGCTCGAGTCGCCTCTTTCCCCCGGGCGCGCTGCGCCACCGTTTGAGATCGATCGAGCCCAGGCGGGCCTCGGCACCGCCGTCGGGGGTTCCCGCATCGACGGTCCAGACCGGGCGTTCGGCGAAGCCGCTCTTGATGAAGCCGACGCTGTTCAACGCAGCGAGAATGGCGTCGAGCTCTCGGTAGTACATGTACCCGAGGCGAGGATCGAGCGGGTCGATGACGGTGACGATCAGCACCGGCAGATCGCCGCCCACCGGGCTCACGCGCGCATCGGAGGCAGCTTCAGCAAGCACCCGGCCAGGGGCGAGCAGGATCATCCAGAGCCCGATGAGCATCAGCGCTCGGGCGCCCGCGGGGATCCACCGCCGGAGCGCGCTCGACTCAGCGCCGCTCGGGTCCGACTTCCTGGACTCTGCGCTCTCGAATGCCACCGCACTCCCCCGCCTTGAAGGCGACGGACCGGAGGCGGCGCAACACGGCGACGTGCAAAGCCGGAGTGTCTCGGGAGCGGGACGGGCTCAGAGGTGCCCGAGACGCCGCAGCAGCGCGCCCTGAGCGTTGCGAAGCTCGGGACTGATCGGGAGGTCGCCGAGGATCAGCCGGCGCTGCGCACGCTCGTGCTCGGCCACGAGCGAGCCGAGGCGGTCCAGCATCCGCGGAACCGGGGCGCTCTTCTCCCGGCAGAGACAGGTCCAGACCCGCTCCGATTGCTCGAGCACCCGCGTCCGCTCCCGGTGCAGCTGCTTGAGGAAGGACGCCCCATCGCCGATTCCCGCGCAGAACGCTTCCAGCTTTCGCTCCGCGAGGAGATGGCGTTCGTGGACGAGCCGGTATTCTCCGAACCGTCGCCGCGCCGTCTCGAACGAGCCCTCCTCGACGAGGCTCTGCACGTCGTCGAGCACCTTCGCCAGATGCCGGTGCTCGGCCTCGAGGTCGTGCCAGAGATGCTCCCGCACCCGCTGATCCCACTCGCCCACGTCCATCATGTCGTGCCCTCGCGACCGGCCAACGCCGGTGACCTCCCCCGTCATTCCTGAACGCTGGAGGCGGTGGGGCCTCGAAACCACCCGATCCAGCCAGGCGCTGTCGCGAGAGGCCGCTCGACCGCCCGGGCCTTCTCCGATGTGACGGCCGTCTACACGACCGTCCTACGAGGGGGAAACGCGCCGGACCCCGAGCTTCTTCATCTTGCTCTGGAGCGTGGAGGGCTTCACTCCGAGGATCTCCGCGGCGCCCCCGGGTCCGTAGATGCGGCCGCGGGTGGCCTGCAGCACCCGGCTGATGTGCTGGCGGGTGGCGTCCGCCAGCGTGGACAGCTCGCCCTCCCGGAGCCGCCCCTCGCGCCGCCGCCGGCCCGGCAGGTCGATGACCTCCGGTCCCAGGTCCCGGCCGGGGGCGAGGATGAGCGCCCGCTCGAGCACGTTCGCCAGCTCGCGGACGTTCCCCGGCCAGTCGTGGACTTCGAGGCGGGACAGCGCCTCGGGGGTGAGTCGCCGCGCCGGCTTTCCGGTGCGGCGCGCCAGCCGGTCGAGGAGCGCCTCCGCCAGAGGCGCCACGTCGTCGCGGCGCTCCCGCAGCGGCAGGAGCTCGAGAGGGAAGACGTCCAGGAGGTAGAACAGGTCCTCGCGGAACCGACCCGCGCTGACCACGGACTCGAGATCCGCGTGGGTCGCGGCGAGGATCCGCACGTCCACCCGGACCGCGCGGTCGCTCCCCACCGGCTCGAACTCACCATCCTGCAGGACGCGGAGGAGGCGGGTCTGGAGCGCCAGCGGCAGCTCCGACACCTCGTCCAGGAACAGCGTTCCGCCGTTCGCCACCACCAGTCGCCCCGGGCGTGCGCGGCCTGCGCCGGCGAAGGCGCCCTCCACGTGACCGAAGAGCTCGAGCTCGAGCGTGGCCTCGGGCACCCCGGCACAGCTGAGCGAGACGAACGGATGGTCCGCGCGGGAAGACCAGGCGTGGATCGCCCGGGCCAGCCGCTCCTTGCCGCTGCCCGGCTCACCACGGATGAGCACCGGGGTCTGTGCGCGTGCCACCTGGCGAGCCCGGCGCAGGAGCGCGTGCATCTCCGGACTGCGCACGTCCGACTCCGGCCCCCGGCCACCCCCGAGCTCCTCCTCGAGCAGCTTGGCGTGCGCGTGATCCTGCTGGTGCAGCCGCTCCAGGGTGACGGTCATTCCCGCGCCCTGCATGGCAATGGCCAGCAGCTGCGCGTAGACCTCGACGAGGTTCACCACGGGCGGCGGATAGACCTCGCACACCGTGCGGTCGAGGGTCAGCACTCCCAGCGTCTGATCCCCCGCGACCAGCGGGGCCACGAGGCAGGCGTGCCCGGGCGGGAGGTCCAGCACGTGGTCGAACGGATCTCCGTCGCCGTGGCGGTGGTCCGCCTCGAGGAACGTGCGAGCCCGGCGCGTCTCCAGCGCCTCGCGCAGCGAAGGGAACTGATCGAGCGACAGCGCATGCTCCCGCACCCGGTCGTCGGCGAGCGGGCCGCGGGCGGCGCGCACCACGAGCCGGCCCTGCTCGAGGACGAAGACCGTCGCCAGGTCGTAGGGAGCGACCCTGGAGAGCCAGTCGAGGCCGCGGCGGAGCACGTCGTCGACTGCCTGCTCCGAGCCGACCAGCGTGGCGAGCTCCTGGAGGTCACGGGCGAGGTCCACCGGCCGGAGGGTCGCGGCTGTCATGGCCCGGACCCTAACCGCCGGACCACCGACGTGGCGGTGTTTTATCGCCCTCTGTCCAGGACCGACATACCGACATTGCGGTGGCAGAGAGGGAGCCTACGTCAGGCAAGTAGATGATTTGGTTGCGTTTTGACCTCATGCGTCGCAATCAATCTGGCGCTGGCGGGCCCCCCAGGCTCTCCAGGACATCCATTCATCCAAGACAACGAAGGAGCGAGAGACAACATGCTGACGGTCGGAGACAAGTTCCCCGCGTTCAACCTCAAGGCGGCGGTGAGCCTGGAGAAGGGGAAGGAGTTCAAGGAGATCACCGACGAGGACTATGCGGGCAAGTGGAAGGTCGTCTTCTTCTGGCCCATGGACTTCACCTTCATCTGCCCCACCGAGATCGCCGAGTTCGGGAAGCAGAACGGCCAGTTCCTGGAGCGTGACGCCCAGATTCTCGGCGCGAGCACCGACACCCACTTCGTCCACCTGGCGTGGCGGAAGGACCATCCGGACCTCCGGAACCTCCCGTTCCCGATGCTGGCGGACACCCGGCGCGAGCTGTCCATCCAGCTCGGCATCCTCCACAAGACCGACGGGGTTCCTCTGCGGGCGACCTTCATCGTCGATCCCGAGGGCATCATCCGCTGGGCGAGCGTGAACGACCTCAGCGTGGGCCGGAACGTCCCAGAGGTTCTGCGCGTGCTCGACGGTCTCCAGACCGACGAGCTCTGCCCCTGCAACTGGAAGCAGGGTGAGGAGACGCTCAGCCAGAAGATGAAGAAGGCGAGCTGATGAACGCGCTGGAATCGCTGCGCAACGCGATCCCGGATGCGGCAAAGGACCTCCGGCTCAACCTCGGGAGCGTGCTGCAGCCTGGCGCGCTGACCAAGGAGCAGGTCTGGGGAACCGCGGTGGCCTGCGCCATCGCGGCTCGCAACCCGCAGCTGCGCCAGGCCACGCTCGAGGACGCGCTCCTCCACGTCGCTCCGGAGGTCATTGAGGACGCGAAGGCGGCCGCGGCGCTGATGGGGATGAACAACGTGTACTACCGCTTTCGCCACATGGTGGGACGCGAGGAGTACGCGCAGAAGCCGGCCCGACTGCGGATGCAGCGTCTGGCGCAGGTCGCGACGAACAAGACCGACTTCGAGCTCTTCTGCCTCGCGGTCAGCGCGATCAACGGCTGCGAGAGCTGCGTTCGCTCCCATGAGCGGGTGGTGCTCGAGGGCGGCCTGACCGAGGACCACGTGAACGACACGGTGCGGATCGCCGCGACGTTCCACGGCGTCGCGGTCGCGCTGGAGATGTAGATCCCCACTCGACGTCTTGAAGCACGGGCCGTGGTCGGACGAGCTCCGGCCGGGGCTCCTTTTTTCGGGTCGGCTGCTGCGGCGGCATTCCACGAGACCAGGCGTTCGACGTGATGCGTTCACCTGCCGTCGAGCGTCCGACGCGCGAGGCGTGACGGCGGCCCCGCTCGCGCGGTGCGTGCGCGGGCCACCGCGGCGACCCTCTTCTCTTGGCGTGCCGGTGTCGAGGACGGAGCGTGCCACGACGGACGCACCGATCCGACTCTGACACGATGAACCCCTGCCCGTCCCTCGGCAGGGCGTGTTGCTGATGTGACGGCTGCGTGATTCCCGCCCGGGCGACTCGACCCGCAGGGAATGGCCCACTCCCCCCGGCGATTGTGCGGCCGCAGGTTGAACGGGACTTTGTACCGGAGGTGCAGCGTGGGTTTCCTGGAACGAGTGTTCGGACGTCCCGAGGAGCGGAGCGAGTCAGACCGGCCCGGTGACCGGGGGAGCTCCGCGGACGAGCAGGCCATCGAGCGTTACCGCTACCTCTTGCGCACGGCTCCGCCGGAGGCCGTCGAGGAGGCTCATGCCGAGGCCTTTTCCCGGCTGACCCCGGAGCAGCGTGCGGAGGTGCTCAAACGCTTCGGGGAAACACTGCCGGCGTCGGAGCTCGGCGAGGCGCGCTCCGGAGACCCACGTGCCCTGGCCCGGACCGCGACCCGGGCGGAGGTGCGCGATCCGGGCTTCCTCGAGCGAACGCTGGGTCGCGGTGGGATGGGCACGGGAGGCGGCCTCGGCGGCGTGTTCGGCACCTCGTTGCTCGGCAGCCTCGCCGGGACGTTCCTCGGCACGGCCATCGCCTCTCATTTCCTTCACGGCTTCGAGGGATCTTCGGCCGAAGCCTTCTCTGCTCACGACCGGGACGACGCTGACGACCGGGGAGACACTGGCGACCAGGAGTACTCGCAGGCCGACCTCGACCAGGGCTCCGACGTGGATGGCGGGGGCTTCGACGACCTCGAAGTCTGAGGCGCCCGCATCGGGAGCGCCGGCCCGTCGAGGTCAGTGGTGCAGCTCAGGACTCCGCGGCTTCCGCTCGCCGTGAGAGGCTCGCGTCCGATGGACACTCGCGCTTTTCGCCCGGTCCTCCTGGCCGCGCTCCTCGCGCTGGCTGGAGTGGCCATCGCCCGGTATGTCGCCGGTGTGGGCGGACCGACGCCGGGCGATCAAGTGGTCGTGACCTTCGGTGACTCGCTGACCGAGGGAGGAAGGTTCGTCTCCCAGCCCTGGCCGGCGATTCTCGGTGATCGGCTCGCCCGTCACCCCGGTGGCAGCCGGATCGGGGTCGTGAACGCCGGCATCAGCGGCAACCGCCTCCTCCGTGACGAGGCCGGTCCGAGCGGGCTGCGGCGCTTCCGACGCGACGCGCTCGAGAAGGCGCGGGTCCGCTGGGTCATCGTGCTCGAGGGCATCAACGACCTCGGCTTCGCCGGCTCGGCCGATCCTGCCTCACCGCCGGTGACGGCGGACGAGCTCATCGCCGGCTACCGGCAGCTCATCGCGCAGGCCCGCGCCGCCGGGGTGAAGATCTACGGAGGCACGCTCCTGCCCTTCGAGGGCGCAGCAGAGGGTTACTTCACGCCGGAGAAGGAACGCGTCCGACAGGCGGTGAACGCGTGGATGCGAACCTCGGGCGAGCTGGATGCGGTGATCGACTTCGACGCGGCCGTCCGCGACCCCGAGCGGCCGGGCCGACTCCGTCCCACCCATGACCACGGTGACCACCTCCACCTGAACCAGGCGGGACATCGGGCGATGGGCGAGGCAGTGGACCTCCGACTCTTCGCCAGCGGCGGCGAAGGTTCGGCCCGGGGGTGACCTCTCCCCCGGGTGCCCCTGCGAGGGACCCTCAAGGCAGCAGCTCGTCGGTGTAGATGCCGGTCAGTCCGGCGCGGGCGAGAGCGGCGGCGTCCGAGGGATCGTTGACCGTGTGGGTCAGGACCGGCACGTGGGCACAGAGCGCCGCACAGGCCTCGGCCGCCTGTTCCCTGGTCACGGTCACCGCCAGCAGCGGAGCCCGCTGCGCGAACCGCCGCAGCACCCACCAGGGGTACGCGCTCCGGTAGGTGGTGAAGATCGGGGCGCCGAATCCCTCCGCCCCCACCCACCTGAGCTCCACCAGCCGGTAGAGCTGCGGGTGGATGCGGGCACGCACCGACGATGGCGCCGCCCTCAGCTGACCGAGGAGCAACCCGTTGTCTCCCTTCGTGTCCGTGACCAGCCGCGCATCGGGGTGGCGGCCGAACCAGTCGAGCACCTGCTCGAGCCGGGGGATGGCCGGCGCCTGGGGAACGGCCAGGAGGGCGCTGGCCTGCGGCCAGTCGTGCACCGCCCACCACGTTCCTCGCGAATCCGGAAGGAAGTCCACCTCGAACCAGCGGGCGCCGCGGACGTAATTTCGATCCAGGGCCTCCAGGGTGTTGGTCGTCCGGAGCGGGCCCAGCGCGCCCCCTCCGTGGGCAATGCGGGCCGGTGCGGTGTCGCTGCGAGCCGGAACCGGCGCCGCCGGGAGCCGCGTGAGCTCCACCAGGCCCAGGAGCGTCCACCGCGCCGTCCGCAGCGCGGGGCGAGCCGCCCAGGCGGCCACCAGCAGCACGAGCACGGCGACGAGGACGCGCTCAGGGCGCAGACGCATCGAGGCAGCTCAGGACGAAACGGTGCAGCGCGGGGAGCTCGTACGTCCCGGGCAGCTCCCGGACGGGCCGGCCGCCGGCCGGGAGGGGCGCGAGCGACCCGTCCGGAGCGAGGATTCCCAGCATGAGCGGCACGGGCGGCTCCTCCACCGTCCCTTCGCGATCGAAGAGACCAGAGGTGTGATCTCCGTACAGCGCGACCAGGGTGACACCCTCTCTCGGCAGCTGGTGGAGGAACCTCCCCAGCGCGGCATCGGCGTAGCTCATCGAGGCCAGGTAGCGGGTCTTCACCGGAGCGCCCTCCAGCGGCCCGGAGGTGAAGACCAGGTCGTAGGGAGCGTGGGTGGAGAGAGTGATCAGGAAGTGCACGCCCCGCCGCTCCTCCCGGATCCGCGCCTCCGCGAACCGGAACAGAGCTCCGTCGGTGCGTCCCCAGCGCGAGAACTCGGACTCGGGAATCGACTCGGCGCTGTGGAAGCTGGCGTGGATGGCGGAGAAGAACGGTCCGCGGTTCCAGAAGTTCCGGTCATTGCCGTGGTAGGCGTGGAAGCGGAACCCACGCGCAGCGGCATGGTCCGGAAGGGTTCGCCCCGCCCCGTCCCAGCCGAGCCGGTAGACGGGGATGCCCGAGCGAGCGCGGAGACCGGTGAGCAGCTGGAAGTCGGCGCTGGAGCTGCCCGAGACCGAGGTGCGGTCCGCCGTCACCAGCGCCCGTGTCGCGGTCGTCCAGATCCCGGTGAGGATGGGCGCCACGTCGGCGGTGAGGGCCTCGCGGTCCAGGCTCTCGATCTGGACGAGCACCATCCGGTCGACGCGCACCGGGTCCAGAGGGATGGGCCGGGCCGGGTTCTCCGACGCGTCCCGGCGCAGCTCGGCCAGAGTCGAGCCTGAGCTCGCGCTGCGAAGGATCTCCAGCGCATCGAGCGTCACCGCGCCCTCCAGGCCGTGGGTGCGGACGAGGTCGCGGTACTCGGAGTACCGGAGCATGTCCCGGGTCTGGTAGCGGAGGAACGCGTACCCCTGCAGGACAGCGCAGAGCGCGACCGCGGCGATGGTGGCAGACCGCAGATCCCTCCCCCGCGGCGAAGGGCGTCGCGCGAACACGCCGAGGCCCAGCGCCGCGACCACGAAGGCCCACGGCACCTCGTGCCATCCCGGTAGCGGCACCTCGAAGATCTCCTCGAGGTTCATGAACAGCGCTGCCGGACGGGGCGCGCGGTGGAAATGCATCCCGTGCCATGCCACCGCGGTCCAGGCCAGGCCGTAGAGCGCCCAGAAGATCAGGAAGCCGCGCCTCCCGAGCGTCTCCCGTGCGAGCGACACCGCCATCAGCGCGCTTCCGAAGGTCATGGCCAGCGGCACCATCCAGGCGGAAGGGAAGGTGCCCAGGATGCCCCGCAGTGAGACCACCATCACCGCGCACGGGAGAAGCGCGAGCGCAATGCGCATCGCGACCTCCCGCTGCGACTCCCATCGCGTGGCGGCAGCGAAGGAAAGGCCCCGCGGGCTCCGGGAGGCGAGCGCGGGAGGACTTTCGAGGTCGAGTGGGCGGGCGGGCCGGATGGTTGCTTCCTCCACCGCGCGGGAGCGGCGCGAGGTTAGCGAGAAGCGATGGAAGGGCCAACGGTGCCTGAGGCGCGCTCGGTCGGCTGGTGGATCGCGGCGGGCGACGGTAGATCCACGCGCGGAATCCCGCATGCGGTCCTTTCCCACCCGGCTGGTCCGCATCGCGGAGCGCCCACGCCTCGTGCTCGGACTGGCGACGACCCTCCTCGTCGCCATCGGGGTGCTGATGGCGGTGAGGGATGGACCCCGGGCCAAGTCGCTCGACGAAGGCGCCTTCCTCGACCTCAGCGGGAACCTGGCCTTCCACGGGACGTTCGCTCACACCAACCGTCCCGACGTCGAGGGCTTCGATCCGGCGCTCCCGGTCGGCGCGCTGAGACCCACCGCCTACCGGGCCCCGGGGTACGTCTGGTTCCAGGTTCCCTTCCGCTGGATGGGAGGGGAGCATGCGCTGCTGCGCACGGCCAACGCCGTTCTGCTCGCCCTCACGCTCTGGCTGCTGTACGGCCTCGTGGTTCGCCGGGCAGGCAAGCTCGCCGGGCCGGTGTCGGTCGTCCTGGTCCTCGTCTACCCGGTCCTGCTCTACGCGGCCGGGACGCTGTATCCGCAGACACTCTCCGCGTTCCTGCTGCTCGGTGCCGTCCGGCAGCTCGACACGCTCGAGCGCAGCGCCAGCCTCCCTCGCTTCGTGCTCCTGGGCGCGACGCTGGCAGCGCTGGTGCTCACCGTGCCCATCTATTTGTCGTTGCTGCCCCTCCTCGTCGTTTGGGTGCTCGTCACTCGGCGTGGCTCGTGGGGGCAGGTCGGCCTGACGATTCTCACCGTCGCCGGACTCGTCGGCCTCTGGGTGCTGCGCAACTCCCTGGTCCTGGGCGCGCTGGTGGGAATCGCCACCAGCTCCGGCTTCAACCTCCTGGCGGGCAACGGGCCCTACGTCCGTCATGACCAGGCCACGGCCGACCTGCGCTGGCCGCGGGGGGTGCGCGAGCAGGTGGCCGGCAAGGGAGAGGTGGAGCGCGACCGGATCCTGGGCCGGGCAGCCCTCCGCTGGATCGGCGAGAACCCCGGGGCCGCCGCCGCCCTCTATGGACGCAAGCTGCTGTACTGGTTCGCCCCGACGAATCAGCTGGTGAGCGACAGGCTGGTGCCCGGCGGTGCGGGCGCGGGGCCGGGATGGCTGCGCGACGCGGCGATGGTGGGTGGCTACGGCCTCCTGATGGCGATCCTCGCCGTCCGGCTCGCGCTGGCCCGGCGGGAGCGCCTCTCGTCCCTGGAGGTGCTGCTGCTCGCGCTCTACCTCGGCGGCGGGATGGCCTACGCGGTGTACTTCACCCGGATTCGCTTCCGGCTTCCCTTCGACTGGCTCCTGATCGCCCTCGACGCGCTGTTCCTCGCCCGGGTCCTGGAACGCTGGCGGGCCGCCGCCGCACTCGCTGGACCCCCTCGTCCGGTCGAATCGCTGGCGGGTCCGGGCGCAGGCGGTGTTTGATCTCCCCGGGAGAAGACATGGGACTGCTCGACCGGCTCCTCCGGGGACGCCGCACACCCGAGGCGCGAGATACCCGGCCGCTCACGCCGGACCAGGCCATGGCCCGCTGGCGCTACCTGCTCGCAAGGGCGCCGCCCGACGCGCTCGGCGAGGCCCACGCCCGGGGGCTGGACGCGCTCGGCGACATGCCGCGGGCCGAGATGGTGCAGCGTCTGCGGACGGCGCTCCTGGCGCTCGAGCCCGGGGTGATGGTGCCCAGCGATGCGGGGGTGCTCGCGCGCGCCGCGGCGAAGGCGGAGCGGCGGGCCCCCGGATTCCTCGAGCGAGCGCTGGCCTCGGATGCGCGCGGCCGGCAGACGCTCGGCAGCCTCGCACTCGCGGTGGTGGCCAGCTCCGCCGCGGCACCGTTCCTCCGCGACTTCGGGGCCGGCCTCGATGCCGAGGAGCAGGCCGAGGGCGTGGTGGACCTCGAGGTCGACGCAGCTGGGCACTCCAGCGAGTCTGGCGACCACGACGGAGAGCTCGACGACGAGGACTAGTCCGGGCGGAGCCGACGGCGTCTAGGGCGTCGCGGCCTGGGAGGCGCGTGTCTCGGCCTCCGCTCCACGCTGCAGGCGGAGGATCGCGTCGCCGACCGGCGCACCGGCGATGGTCTCGATCCGGAACCGGTGCGGCTCACCCTTCCAGAGGAGGTTGTGGAGCCCACCGATGAAGCGGTGCTCGTCGGACGCGAGCTCGATGTCCACCCGGCCTGTCCGCCAGGACACCCGGCGCCTTCCTCGGACCGCGAAGGTCAGACCATCGAGGGACACCTCGCCCACGGTTTCCATCGCGCCCGACTCGAGGAGCCGGCGCGCGCTGGCGGCGGTGTGCTTGAGGACCAGCTGGATCGGCCGGTCCAGCTCTTCGCCGTCGCGGCGCCATGTGCCTTGCAGGATCTCGGTGAAATCCACCGCCCCCTTTGCGGAGAGCCGTCTGGCCCAGTCCGGCAAGAGCATCAGCGCCTCGGCGCGCGACGATGTCATCACGACAGCGACCTCCCCTTGGTCACAACAGGGGAGAGCAGACCACTTCCGGGGCGTGGGTTGTCAACGGACGTACCCAGAGTGAACGACAGGGATGTGCAGCCGACGGCTGCCGGGGCTGGAATGCGAGTGAGTCCCGTGTGTTGCGGGCGCCGGGGACCGGAACCTAGAGTCCGCCGCCCGCACAACCCCAGGAGAAAAATTCTGAACATCGACATCCGTGCCCTGACCGAGCGGGTCCGGGAGGAGAGCGCGTTCGTGGACCTCCTCTCCGCCGAGGCGGGGAAGGTGATCGTGGGACAGCGCCAGATGATCGAGCGGGTCCTGATCGGCTTGCTCTCCAACGGGCACGTGCTGCTGGAAGGAGTGCCCGGTCTGGCCAAGACGCTGACCGTGCGGACGTTCGCCGACGGGATCAGCGCCCGGTTCCAGCGGATCCAGTTCACCCCGGATCTCTTACCCGCCGACCTGGTGGGGACGATGATCTACAACCAGCAGTCCGGCGAGTTCACCGTCCGGCACGGCCCCATCTTCGCCAACGTCATCCTGGCCGACGAGATCAACCGCGCTCCGGCCAAGGTCCAGTCGGCCCTGCTGGAGGCGATGCAGGAGCGGCAGGTCACCATCGGCGAGCACAGCTACGGGCTGCCGAGCCCGTTCATCGTGCTCGCCACCCAGAACCCGATCGAGCAGGAGGGCACCTACCCGCTTCCCGAAGCCCAGGTGGACCGCTTCATGCTCAAGGTGGTGGTCGGATATCCGACCCGGGAGGAGGAGAGGGTGATCATGGACCGGATGGCCGGGGTCGACGTCCCCCGGGCGACTCCGGTCGTGAGCCCCGAGCAGATCGCCAGCGCCCGGGAGGTCGTTCATCAGATCTACGTGGACGACAAGGTGAAGGACTACATCCTCGACATCGTCTGGGCGACCCGCGAGCCCGAGCGCTTCGGCCTGTCGGAGCTCAAGGACGCGATCGACTTCGGGGCCAGTCCCCGGGCGACGCTGTTCCTGTCGCTCGCGGCCCGGGCGCACGCCTTCCTCCGCCATCGGGGCTTCGTCACCCCCGAGGACGTGAAGGCGGTGGGAATGGACGTGCTGCGGCACCGGGTGACACTCACCTACGAGGCCGAGGCGGACGAGCTCACGCCGGAACAGGTGGTGCAGCGGGTGTTCGACAAGGTCGAGGTTCCCTAGTGCTCCGACCGGGGTGTGCTGAGCGCTGCGGCGCCCGATCCTCTCGCTGCGACGCGCAGCCTCGTCCCTGCGCTGCTCGACGCACCACGAGGTGCGCCTCCGCTGCTCGCTCCTCGGGTGCGCCGTCTCGCTTCGGTCTCGGGTGCCTCGCCATGCTCACCACACCCCAGTCGGAACACTGAGCTTTCGATGCTTCCCCGGGAGCTCATCCGGCGCATCCGCCGCCTCGAGATCGCCACCCGCCAGGTCGTCTCCGCGCTCCTGGCAGGGCAGTACCACTCCGTCTTCAAGGGACGGGGCATGGCCTTCAGCGAGGTGCGGCCGTACCAGGCGGGCGACGACATCCGCTGGATGGACTGGAACGTCACCGCGCGCACCAGCGCACCCCACGTGAAGGTCTTCACCGAGGAGCGCGAGCTCACCGTGGTGCTGCTGGTGGACGTCTCGGGGTCCGAGGAGTTCGGGTCGCGAGGGACGCGCAAGTCGGAGATGGCCGCAGAGGTGGCGGCGCAGATCGCCTTCTCCGCGATCGCCAACAATGACCGGGTGGGCCTCCTCCTTTTCTCCGACCGGGTGGAGAAGGTGATCCCGCCGCGGAAGGGCAGGAAGCACGTCCTCCGGCTGGTGAGCGACATCCTCTCCTTCCGTCCCGAGGGGAAGGGGACCGACCTCTCGCTGGCCCTGGGCTGGCTGAGCCGGGTGACCAAGCGGCGGACGGTGCTCTTCGTCGTCTCGGACTTCCTGCTCGAGGGGTACGAGACGCCGCTGCGAACCGCGCGGATGAAGCACGACGTCGTGCCGGTGGTGCTCCGGGACCCGATGGAGGAGGCCTTCCCCGCGCTCGGCCTGGTGGAGGTCGAGGATCCCGAGACCGGCGAGCGGGCGCTGGTCGACAGCTCGTCGCCGAGCGTGCGCCGGGCATTCCAGGCGGCGGTCGCCAGGAGCCGGGCAGAGCGCACGCGGGTGTTCCGCAAGCTGGAGCTGGACTCGGTGGAGCTGCGCGCGGGGGAGGACCACGGGGAGGCCCTGGTCCGCTTCTTCCGCGCCCGCGCCCGGAGGCTCGCGGCGTGAGCGGCTGGCGCAGAGCGACTGCGGCCCTGGTGGTCGCGGCGGCGGTTGCCCTGGGCGTCGGTCCCGGCGAGGTGCGAGCCCAGCCGGCAGCCGCGGCCCCGGCGACGCAACCGGCCGCCGATGCGGGCACCGAACGCGTCGTCGAGCCCCTGTCCGTGGATCGGCAAGTCATCCCCGAGGCGGTCCGGCTCGGGGAGCCCTTCGTCTACCGGATCACCCTCCACCATCCCCCGGGGCAGCGGTGGGAGCTGCGCACGCCACGCGACCTCGGCGGCTACGAGCTCCTGGAGCAGAGCCGGACCCGCGCGGACGGAAAGGGAGAGAGCACCACCACCTACCTCCTCAAGATGGCGCTCTTCCAGCTCGGCAGTCACGTGCTGCCGACACTCACCTTCGACGTCCTGGACGCCACCGGCTCTGGCGTCGCTCAGATCGACGGGCCGGACATCGAGGGAAAGAGCAGCCTGCCCAAGGACGCGGACCAGCTCGGGGCCAAGCTGCAGGACATCAAGCCCAACGAGGACGTTCCGGTCCGGAGCTGGCGGCTGCTGTGGTGGGCCGCCGGAGCGCTCGCGGCCGCCGCGCTGGCCTGGTTCGCCATCCGCGCCTGGCGCAACCGGCCGCGCCGGCCGGCCGCGACCGCACCTCCGCTGCCGCTCGAGGAGCGCACGCTCCAGGCCCTCTCCGCGCTCGAGACGGAGGGGCTCCCCGAGCGCGGCCTCCAGCGCGAGTTCCACTTCCGGCTCAACGGGCTCGTCCGCTCCTACCTGGGCGAGCGTTTCGGGTTCGACGCGCTCGAGTGCACCAGCGGCGAGCTCCTCCGCGAGGTGGACAGGCGCGCCCTGCCGGGGATCGACCCCGACCAGCTCCGCGGCTTCGTCGACCAGTGCGACGTCGCCCGCTACGCCCGTGGTGAGGTCCCGGTGCCGGCCTGCGCCGGCGCACTCGCCTTCGCCCGCTCCCTGGTGGAGGCCACCCGCCCCAAGCCCCTCCCCCCGGCTCCGCCGGAGCAGGGCGCGGAGGTGGCGCGGGCATGACTCCGTTCACCTGGAAGAGCCCGGAGGCGTTCTGGCTCCTCCTGCTCGTCCCGCTCGTCGGCGCCTGGTCGATCTGGACCGCCCGTCACCGGGTCGCGGCGCTGCGCTACCCCGTGGCCCGAGCGCTGGCCGCCGGCGGCACGGGGCTGCGCGGAGTCCTGCGCCGCGGGCTGCCGCTCCTCCGGATGGCGGCCGTGGCCCTGGCGGTGGTGGCGCTGGCCCGGCCCCAGACCGTCGGCGCGCGGGTGAGGGATCTCTCCGTCGAGGGCATCGACATCATGATCGCCCTCGACCTCTCCACGTCGATGGAGGCGGCGGACTTCCGGCCCAACAACCGGATCTACGTGGCCAAGGAGACCCTCAACGAGGTCATCTCCAGCCGGGTGAATGACCGCATCGGCCTGGTGGTCTTCGCCGGCGCGGCCTACACCCAGGCGCCCCTCACCCTGGACTACGGGGTGCTCCGCGAGGTGGTGAAGCAGCTCCGGACACGCGTGCTCGAGGATGGCACCGCGATCGGCGATGCGCTCGCGGTCTCGCTCAACCGACTTCGCGACTCCGACGCCAAGAGCAAGGTGGTGGTGCTCATCACCGACGGGGACAACAACGCCGGCCGCATCTCGCCGCTCGACGCTGCGGGCATGGCGAAGGCGCTCCACATCCCCGTCTTCACCATCCTGGTCGGCAAGGGCGGCAAGGTTCCCTTCCCCGACGGCACCGACCTCTTCGGGAATCCCAGCTACCGGGACCTCGAGATCGCGGTGAACCCCGCGCTCCTCCAGCAGATCGCCAGGACCACCGGCGGCGAGTACTACCGGGCGACCGACCGCGAGTCGCTCCGGGCCGGCCTGACCGCGGTCCTCGACAAGCTGGACAAGAGCAAGCTCCTGGAGGGCGGCGCGAGCGCCAACGCCAAGGAGGAGTTCCCGCCCTTCCTCCTCGCGGCCTTCCTCCTCGCCGGCCTCGAGCTGCTCCTCCGCTCCACCGTGCTCCGGGTGTTCCCGTGACCGAGCCGAGCGCCTGGCGCTTCACCATCCTCGGCTACCCGGTGGGCCTCGGCGCCCCGGGGTGGCTCCTGCTCGGGCTCGTGTCGGTGCTGGTGGCCGCGGTCGCGGCGTACGCGGCCTTGCGGCGACCGGCCGGGGTCCGGCGGCTCCTCGGTGCGCGGCTGGGGGACTCCCTCGCTCCGGGCGTCGTGGTGGGCCGGCAGGTGGTTCGCGCGGCCTCCACCGGTCTGTCGCTCCTCCTCTTCTCCATCGCGCTGAGCCAGCCGCAGTGCGGGAGCCGCGCGGAGCTGACCAGGAAGCGGGGCATCGACGTCGTGGTCGCGCTGGACGCGAGCAAGTCGATGCGCGCCCGCGACGTGCTTCCCAGCCGGCTGGAGCGAGCGAAGCTCGAGCTGTCCACGCTGCTCGACGAGCTCAAGGGCGACCGGGTGGCCATCGTGGCCTTCGCCGGGGACGCCTTCGTCCAGTGCCCGCTCACCTCGGACTATGCCGCGGCCAAGCTCTTCCTCCGCGCCATCGACCCGGACCAGATGCAGGAGGGCGGGACCAACATCGGCGCGGCGCTGGCCACCGCCCAGAGGGTCCTCGAGGGCGCCGACCGCGGCGCCAAGGACCGGGTGGTGGTGCTGCTCTCGGACGGCGAGGACCTGTCCGGAGAGGTGGGCGAGGCCACCGACGCGCTCAAGTCTTCCGGGATCAAGGT